>Ga0163149_10000761_pt1 | contig 42296 bp, 31 predicted proteins | sample OliLakLV19MP5G1_FD_148604 | JGI IMG/M metagenome (GOLD analysis project Ga0163149, IMG submission 148604) | Freshwater microbial mat bacterial communities from Lake Vanda, McMurdo Dry Valleys, Antarctica - Oligotrophic Lake LV.19.MP5.G1 | ecosystem: Environmental > Aquatic > Freshwater > Lake >...
GATCTGGTCCGCGGCCGGGCCATCAATGACATCGACCGCGCTGGTGTCGAACCACCGTTGTATTGCCACCCAGCAACGCGTCCAAATACCGCGGGTACGCGCTACGGTGTCGTCAAACGCGCCTTCGACGCAGTCAGCGGCGTGTTCCATATGGGCTCTGGCGGAATCCACGGCGTCTTCAACGCCACGCTCGACTTGTTGCGCTGCCGCGCCAACTTTGCGTTTGGCTTCCTGAAATGTGTCAGTGACAGCCTGCTCGATTTGAGCAGCCTGCATTGCGGCGTTTTCAGCGATGCGATCGTGCGTCATGCTGGATCTCGTCAGTCGGTCTGCGGCTCTACGCTGACCGCAGTGGTCACCGAGTTGGCGATAAAGCACGCTTTGTGCGCGCGTTCGTGCAATCCATGCAGTTCTTCGATGGTCGGCTGCCGGCCGGTGAATTCGATCCGCGGACGCAGCACCACGCGCACCATGCTCATACGTCCCTGTTCGTTCTTGTCGAGCGTTCCGATCGCATCGTCCGAATAAGACGCCACTTCGAAGCCTTTAACTGCCGCCAGCGCCAGGAGAGTAAGCATATGACATGAAGCGAGAGACGCCGTGAAGGCGTCCTCTGGATCTACTGCGTTGGGGTTGCCGTTAAATGCTGGCGCAGACGAGGCCAATAGTTGCTGATCACCCTTGAACAGCCACTGGTGATCGCGAGAAAAAGACTTATCGGCAAAACTGCCGGCGCTGTGGGCAAATCGAATCGATGCGTGGTGCTCGCTCATCGGGCAGGGCTCTTTCAAGTTCAGGGTCCATGATTAGCGCGCATGGCATGCACGGTACGCAAGCGTGTGGTTGTCGATGCTTCGAGGTGTACGCAGATTGCGTGACAGTCGGATGCAAGGCACGCAAGAGAAGGGTGTCCCACTGTTCATCGCAAGAGAAGGGTGTCCCACTGTTCATCGTGCGCCACGCTACTGCTTTATTAGTGGGTTGACTGCGCGACGACGCCCAACTCTAGTCCCACGGCTGTGAAGGCCGCGATGGCTTGGTCCAAGTCCTCGCGTCGATGTGCGGCTGACAACTGCACCCGAATTCGGGCTTGGCCTTTGGGAACGACAGGGAAGAAAAAGCCGATCACATAGATGCCGTGATCGAGCAGGCGCGCGGCGAATTCCTGCGCTAGTTTGGCGTCGCCCAACATCACCGGTGTTATGGGATGCACGCCCGGTTTCAGCGTGAAACCCGCGGCGCTCATGCGTTCGCGGAAATAGCGCGCGTTTTCCATCAAGGTATTGCGCAAATCGTCGGCGCTGCTGAGCAAATCAAAGACTTTGAGGCTGGCCGCCACGATCGGCGGCGGCAAGGAATTCGAGAACAAATAGGGGCGTGAACGCTGGCGCAAAAGATCAATGATCGCTTGGCGCCCGGTGGTGAATCCGCCCAATCCGCCACCCAGTGCTTTGCCCAAAGTGGAGGTAAACACGTGGATTTGGCTCATCACACCATGCAATTCGGCGCTGCCGCGGCCATTGGGCCCCAAAAAACCAGTGGCATGACATTCGTCGACATGCACCAAGGCATCGTATTGCTGCGCCAATGCGGTGAGCTTATCTAACGGTGCGATCGCGCCATCCATGCTGAATACGCCGTCGGTGGTGATCATTCGCGTGCGCGCGCCGGCGGCGGCTTGCAATTGGACTTCCAGATCGGCCATATCGGCGTTGGCATAGCGGTAACGTTGCGCCTTGCACAAACGCACGCCGTCGATAATGGAAGCGTGATTCAGCGCATCCGAAATGACCGCATCCTCACTGCCTAATAGGGGTTCGAAAAGCCCGCCGTTGGCGTCAAAACAAGCGGCGTACAGAATCGTATCGTCGGTGCCGAAGTATTCGGAGATGATGCGTTCCAGCTGTTTATGCAAATCCTGGGTGCCGCAAATAAATCGCACCGACGCCATGCCAAAACCGTGACTGTCCAATGCAGCCTGCGCGGCGGCGATGACCTCGGGATGATCAGCCAGGCCCAAATAGTTATTGGCGCAGAAATTCAACATTTCGCGACCGTCAGAAAGGGTAATCCGCGCGGACTGCGGCGTGACGATAATGCGCTCGCGCTTGTACAGGCCCTGGTCGGCGATCTCACGTAATTCTGCGGCGAAACGATCCTGAGATGGATAACTCATGGCGTGCATCCAAGCTGGGCAGAGGGCGAATTCTGCCACGGCTTTGCTCAAGTCTTGCGAAAGCGCTTTGCTTGGCGACTGACCAGAGCCAAGGCCCAGCTATCCGGCAGCAACTTGGTGAGCGTGCGTACAAAGCGATTCCAACGCCCATTCACATAGACGATGTCACCGCGTTCGCTGGCCTCAAAAGCCTGTTTGGCAACCGTGGCGGCATCCATCCACATAAAACTCGGCATGCGGGAAACCTTATCACGCATGCCGTTGACATCGTGGAATTCGCTGAAGGTAAATCCTGGGCAAAGTGCCATCACGTGCACGCCGCGGACGTTGGCTTCTTGCGCCAGTGATTGCGAAAAACGGATCAGATAACTTTTGGTGGCGCCGTAGAGCGTGTGGCCGGCAGTGCTAGGCACCAGTCCGGCCAAAGAGGCAACGTTAATGATTCGGCCGAAGCCGCGCTCTTGCATGCCCGGCAATAGGCGGTAGCTGAGCTCGGTTGGGGCCCACAACAACACCCGCAAGAAGTCCGCATGCGTGTTCCAGGGCACCGATAACAAGGTGCCGGGCACACCATAGCCCGCGTTGTTGATGAGGCCATCGGCGATCAGACCACGGGCATTGAGGGTTTCCACCAACCGTTCACAGGCTGAAGGATCACTGAGATCCTCGCTAACAACTGCGGCATCGCAGCCGTGTAGCGCGCGCAATTCGTCGGCAATTTGCTGCAGACGCTCGGTGCGACGCGCCACCAGGATCAAATCCCAACCGCGTGCCGCCCATTCGCGCGCGCAGGCTTCGCCGATGCCCGCGGATGCGCCGGTGATCAACATGCGAGACTTCATCGTAGAGTTTCCCGTCATTGATGAGGACTAACGATACCGAATCGACTAACGATTCAGCACTTTGACTGCCTTGATGACGATCCCATCTGGGCTGCGCGCAATGCCGAGTAGCCGACCGTTTGGGTCATGTACCGCTATTGATTGGCAAATGGGGGCTGCCGTCACCACCGGGTTGCCGTGGCTAAAGCGCACCAAATCCGCGCCGCTGATGCTAACTGCCGGCATGCCCGCCACCATCACTTCAATCGGTAACAAAAAGGCATCCAGCGCGGGCAGGTCACCGAGCAGGGCTTCCAGCGTTGCCATCGGCACCATATCGACCTGCCGAAATGGTGCGGCCCAAGTGCGCTGCAGCGCATGCACGTGCGCGCCGCAGCCCAGCGCTAGGCCCAGATCATCCACCAAGCTGCGGATATAGGTGCCCGATGCGCAATCGATGTCCAGCAGCAAAAACGGCGGCGTCCATTCGCGCAAAGTGAGGCGATCGATGCGCACCTGACGTACTGCTCGGTCCACTTCAATGCCCTGACGCGCCAGTTCGTAGAGCGGCGTACCGCCTTGTTTGATGGCGGAAAACATCGGTGGAGTTTGCAGAATTTCCCCACGAAACGCAGCCAGGGCAGCTTCGATGTCGGCTACTTCAATGCGCTCAATTGAGCCCTCACTAATTGGCCGTCCTTGCGCATCGAGTGTATCGGTGCGGATGCCCAAACGCGCAATCGCCCGGTAACCCTTATCGCCAGTCAATAGATGGACGCTAAGCTTAGTGGCCGCGCCAAAGCAGATCGGCAACAAGCCGCTAGCGAGTGGATCGAGACTGCCGGTATGACCGGCTTTATCGGCACGATACAACCATTTTACTTGCTGCAGCGCCGCGTTAGAACTAGGCCCGCAGGGTTTATCGAGCAATAGAACGCCATCGATGGGGCGTCGTGTAGAGCGCATGGTGCAAAAATGGTCTGTTGAGGGTGTGGCATCAGCCGCCGATTGCGGCCCGGTTTGTGCCGCACAATCGCCCTAATCGTTAAGGCGCGGGTTCGTCACTGAGATTTTGGCGCAATAGTTCGTCAATGCGACCACCACGATCGACCGAGTCGTCGTAGTGAAAGCGCAGTTCAGGTACCGTGCGGGTGCTCATCAACTTTGACAAGGCCTGCCGGTAGCGCTTGGCCTCTTCTTTCAGCAAGGTGAGGGCAGGGCGCGCATCGTCTGGGTTGAGCGCCGTGATATAGACTTTGGCGACCGCCAGATCACGGGTCACTTCCACATCGGAAACGCTGACTTCGGGCAACAACTGACCCTTCACGTCCTCGTGCACCAGCACCGCTACTTCGCGTCGCAGCTGGGCTGCGACGCGGTCGGTGCGTTCAAAACCTCCGCGTGCCATCGGCGTTGCCCTCAGGACGACAAGATGCGTTGAACTTCGATCCGATCGAAGCACTCGATCTGATCGCCAGGTTTGACGTCGTTGTAGGCCTTCACGGCGATGCCACATTCCATGCCGTTGCGAACGTCGTCGACGATTTCTTTGAAGCGACGTAGCGATTCCAGCTCGCCCTCGAAGACCACGACATTGTCGCGCAACACGCGAATCGGTTTGTTGCGCTTGACCACGCCCTCAATGACCATACAACCGGCGACCGCGCCGAATTTGCTGGAGCGGAATACATCGCGAACCTGCGCCAAACCGATAATTTGCTCGCGAACTTCGGTGCCGAGCATGCCAGTGAGCGCTTTGCGCACATGGTCGATGGCTTCGTAAATGATGCTGTAATAGTTGATCTCAACGCCGCCTTCCTGCAGCACTTTACGAGCCTGCGCGTCGGCGCGAACGTTGAATCCAATGACGATGGCTTTCGCGGCGACGGCCAAGGTGGCGTCGGATTCGGTGATGCCACCGACACCCGAGGCGATGATGTTGACCTTGATCTGATCGGTAGCCAGTCCGGCGAGCGATTCGCGCAGTGCTTCGGCGCTGCCCTGCACATCGGCTTTGACCAGCAAGTTGAGGGTTTGCACCTCGCCTTGACCCATCTGCGCGAAAATATCGTCGAGCTTGTTCGATTGGTTCTTCGCCAAGCGCACATCACGGCTGCGCAACTCGCGCGCTACTGCCGCTTCACGCGCAGCGCGTTCATCGGCGACCACCAGGAAGTCATCGCCGGCGTTCGGCGTGCCCTGCAGACCAATGACCACCGTTGGAATAGACGGGCCAGCTTCGGAAATCTGTCGACCGGCTTCGTCGTACATCGCGCGCACGCGGCCCCACTGCATACCGGCGAGGATGACGTCGCCCTTCTTCAGTGTGCCGCTTTGCACCAGAACGGTCGCTACCGGGCCACGGCCCTTGTCGAGCGTTGATTCAACCACGCTGCCCCGCGCGCGGCCTTTCGCCGGCGTGCGCAGTTCCAAAACTTCTGACTGCACCAAAATGGCGTCGAGCAGGTTATCGATGCCCATGCCAGTCTTGGCTGACACCGGGATGACCTGTACGTCCCCACCGTATTCTTCCGGCACAATTTCGTGCTGCAACAAGCCTTGTTTGACGCGCTCTGGATCGGCGTCCGGCTTATCCATTTTATTGACCGCGACGATGATCGGCACTTTGGCCGTTTTGGCGTGTTTGATTGCTTCGATGGTCTGCGGCATCACGCCGTCATCGGCGGCAACCACCAGGATCACGATGTCGGTGATCTTGGCGCCGCGCGCACGCATTTGCGTGAAGGCCGAGTGACCCGGCGTATCCAGGAAGGTAACGATGCCCTTCTTGGTATTGACGTGATAAGCGCCGATGTGCTGGGTGATGCCACCGGCTTCGCCTGCTGCGACGCGGGTGCGACGAATGTGATCGAGCAGCGAGGTTTTGCCGTGATCGACGTGACCCATGATGGTCACCACCGGCGGACGCGGCAGCGCTTCGCCAGCGGTCGGGTCACTCGACACCACTTCCGCTTCAACGTCACGCGCGCCGGACTTCTTCACGGCATGACCGAGTTCTTCCGACACCAACACCGCGGTGTCGTGGTCGATGCTTTGGTTAATCGTCACCATGACGCCCATTTTCATCAACGCCTTGATGACTTCGGGCGCCTTCACGGCGAGTCGCTGCGCTAAATCGGCAACAACAATGGTATCGCCCACTTCCACTTCGCGGGTGACTGGCGCGGTCGGCTTGGAGAAGCCGTGATCACGACCACCGCGCTGAGGTTCCGGTGCGGCGTGTCGGCGATGCGGCTTCTTTTTGGCGCGTCGTGCGTGGTCGCTCAAATGCAACTGGCCTGCGGCCACCGCTGGTTCGGCGTCGTCAACCACCACTTCTTCGGTGATGGCGCGCGCCACCGGCGCACCGCGGTGTGGCGGCGCCTTGTGCGGCTTGTTGTTGTGATGACCGCGCGACTTGTCTTCCGCTTCGGTGCGCACTTTCTTAGGCTTGGCAGCTTCAGCTTTAACGCGTTCTTCTTCGGCGACTCGCTTGGCTTCTTCTTCGCGCGCGGCCTGTTCGGCGGCGCTTTTTTCGGCATCTTCGCGTTCGCGACGGGCCTTTTCTTCGGCTTGGCGCAATAGTTCTTCGTCGGCCTTGCGGCGCGCATCGGCATCGCGGCGCGCAATGTCTTCGGATTCCCGGCTCAGATGCGATTCACTCAACAGCTTTTGCGCCGCCTCGCGGATCGGATCGTGTTCAGATTGCTCGGCGACCGTGCTGCGCTTGACGTAGGTCTTTTGTTGCCGCACTTCGACATTGACGGTTTTCGCGCCCCGTCCCGGACCGCCCGTCGGCACACTGAGCTCGCTGATCGTCTTGCGCTTCAGGGTAATCTGACTTGGCGCTTTCAGATCCGCTTTAGATTTTCCATGCGACGAACGCAGGTGCTCTAGCAGCGCGACTTTCTCGTTGGCGCTGATTTCCTGTTGCGCGCTGCCAAACTTCATGCCGGCCTCAGCCAACTGTTCCAGCAGGCGTTCGGGGCTAACCCCCAGCACAGACGCCAGCTTTTCGACGGTCACTCCTGCCATGCACTTCTCTCCAAATTCAACATCGGCCGCGGCTGCTCATGCGCCGCGTGCCATTTTGTCTCAAGCTAGGTTGCTGTCCGCAAACATGGGGGCACGCGCGGCCATAATCAGGCTAGCGGCACGTTCCAAGGTCATGCCCTCAACGTCCATCAATTCGTCTACCGCCAAATCGGCTAAATCGTCGCGCGTGCGGATGCCACGACCGGACATCGCGTAGGCGGTGGCTTCATCCATGCCGCTCACGGCTAGCAACGAAGCATCCGGCCGATGCTCGTCGAGCGCCTCTTCCTTGGCGATCATCTCAGTCAGCAAGGCATCGCGGGCTCGGGCGCGTAATTCCTCAACCAAGTCCTCATCGAACTCGTCGATGGACAACAGTTCACCGGCCGGCACATAAGCCACTTCTTCGACTGAACTGAAGCCCTCGCGCACCAAAATGGCGGCGATTTCCTCATCGACCTGCAAACGGGTAGTGAACATTTCTACCGACAAGCTCGATTCCGCCTCGCTCTTGGCTTGTGCCTGGCCTTGCGTCATCACGTTCAGCTGCCAACCAGTCAACTTGCTGGCCAAGCGCACGTTTTGTCCGCCGCGGCCAATCGCCTGCGAAAGTTTGTCTTCCGCGACGGCCAAATCCATCGCGTGTTTTTCTTCGTCAACGACGATTGACTGCACTTCGGCTGGCGCCATCGCGTTAATCACGAACTGCGCCGGATTGTCATTCCACAGCACGATGTCGATCCGTTCGCCGTTCAATTCATTTGATACCGCCTTGACACGCGAACCTTGCATGCCGATGCAAGCACCGACGGGATCGGTACGGTTGTCATTGGCGCGCACCGCGATTTTTGCGCGATCGCCCGGATCACGTGCCGCCGCCATGACGGTAACCACGCCTTGGCCCACTTCCGGGACTTCCAGCTTGAACAACTCCATCATGAACTCAGGGGCGGTACGTGACACAAACAACTGCGGTCCGCGCGCTTCAGAGCGCACGTCGTACAGATAACCGCGGACACGGTCGCCAGAGCGGAAATTTTCGCGTGGCACGATGCGTTCGCGCAAAATGACCGCTTCGGCATTGCCGCCTAAATCCAGGTAAATGTGGCCGCGCTCAATGCGCTTGATCACACCTGTCACCAATGCGCCGAGCTTCTCTTTGTATTGGTCAACAACTTGGGAACGCTCTGCCTCGCGGACACGCTGCACGATGACTTGTTTGGCAGCCTGCGCGGCGATGCGGCCGAACTCCGCGTTCTCAATCGGCTCTTCGATAAAACCGCCCAGTTCCACATTGGCGTCGGTTTCGATCGCAACCGTGTGCGCGGCCTGGCGTTCTGGGAACTCCAATTGAGCGTCGTCAGCGATGACCTCCCAGCGCCGGAAAGTCTCATAACTCCCAGTGCTGCGATTGATCACCACGCGAGCCAGAATGTCGCCACCGTGTTTGCGCTTTGCGGCTGAGGCCAGCGCGGCTTCCAGTGCGTCAAAAATAACGCCACGCGGTACGCCTTTTTCGTTGGCGACTGCGTCGGCGACCAACAGCATTTCCTTACTCATCTTTCTTTCCTTTGCGAGAGGAACGTGAGGCTGATGCCGGCGCAAAATGAGGCACCAGCTTCGCCTTTTCGATATCGGCGATCGCCAGTGACACTGGGCCGGTGTCCATTTCCACCGTAACTAGGCCATCGGCAACGCCAGTAATACGTCCCTGAAAACGCCGTCGACCGGCAATAGGCAAAGCTGTCGTTGCGCGCAAATCTGAGCCTACAAATCGCGCAAATTGATCCGCGCGATAGAGTGGGCGATCCAGGCCTGGTGACGACACTTCCAGCGTGTAATTGCCGGTGATCGGATCGTGCACGTCTAAGAGCGCGGAAACTTCGCGACTGACCTGTTCACAATCATCCAAGGTAATTGGGCGATTCGAATGGTCAATATAGAGGCGCAATAAGCCTCCGGCGCGCGATAGCGCCAATTCGATGCCCCATAATTCGAGTCCAAGCGACTGCACCGTGGGGCCTAGCAGTGCCTCGAGTTCCGCCTTTCGCTGCGACATGCAACCCCGGCCTGGGTGAACTTCGGGCAACAAAAAAGCCTCCGAAGAGGCTTTCTGTCGAAAACCATTGGTAGCGGGGGCAGGATTTGAACCTGCGACCTTCGGGTTATGAGCCCGACGAGCTGCCTGACTGCTCCACCCCGCACCAGAAGCTGACCATAGTAGCCTGCTCGTGTGCGAATCGCAAGGGCTGGGGCAGGCCTTTCAGCGGGTGAACTTGACCGTGTACTCGTAGTACTCGGGCAACAAGTTGTAGCGTCGGTCGGCGATCGTGTAGGCCTTGTAGTTCTGCTTGGCCAGGTATTTTTCGATCTCAACCTTGGCGTCCTTATCGGCCGTTTCGGCCCCCGAAAGCGCGCCCACATAGATCTTGAAGCGGAATTGATCCGCGACTTTCTCATCACGAGTGGGTGCCTGTCCGTAGGTTGACGTGGTGCAACCGGACAAGAAGGAACCACTCAGCAGCGTAATGCACATCAACAACACTGCTGGTTTTAAGAGCCGCATAGAATTTTTCATAAGAACTTTAAATGGCAGGAAAAAAAAGATCGAATGCTGCGCCGAGGAAATACATTTGATTGTGGATTCTTGCGGCCTCATCGCCGGAGTATCACGCGATTTGTGCGGGGCGGCAAGCCAAACAGCGGCAACACGAGCAGGCATTGACAGCAAGCAAACAACCGGTCCGCACATGCGGCTATGATGACGAAGTGTCCTTCTACTACCCACTTGGAGCACCTCATGCCTTTACGCGTTGGCATCAACGGTTACGGCCGCATCGGTCGAAATATCATGCGTGCAGTTTACGAATCCGGTCGCAGTGATGAGATTCAAATTGTTGCCGTAAATGACCTCGGTGATGCGCACACGAATGCCCATCTCACCCAATACGACACCGCGCATGGCCGTTTCGGCTTTGAGGTCGGTCTGGACGGCGATCACCTCGTCATTGCCGGCGATCGCATTCGTGCCTTGGCTGAGCGCGATCCGTCAAAGTTGCCTTGGGGTGAACTTGGCGTTGATCTGGTCATGGAATGCACCGGCTTGTTCAATAGCAAGGCCAAAGGCGGTTCTCATTTACTTGGGGGCGCCAAAAAGGTCCTGCTTTCTGCTCCGGGCAGCAGCGATGTCGATGCGACCATCGTTTATGGCGTAAACCATCACGTGTTACGTGCTGAGCATACCGTCGTATCGAACGCCTCTTGCACGACCAACTGTTTGGCGCCACTGGCTAAGGTGCTGCACGAAGGTATCGGTATCACCCACGGTTTGATGACCACCATCCACGCCTACACCAATGATCAAGTGTTGACGGATGTCTATCACTCCGATTTGCGCCGCGCGCGATCGGCGACGATGTCACAAATCCCAACTAAGACGGGCGCCGCCGCTGCAGTTGGACTAGTGCTACCGGAGCTCAACGGCAAACTTGATGGCTTCGCGATGCGCGTGCCGACGATCAATGTGTCGGTGGTTGACCTGAGCTTCGTTGCCGCGCGACCGACCACCAAGGCAGAAATCGACCAACTCGTTCTAGATGCCTCAACCGGCGCCTTGGCTGGAATTTTAGGAATCAATACGAAGCCTTTGGTGTCAGTTGACTTCAACCACGATTCGCGATCGTCGATCTACGACGCCACTTTGACCAAAGTAATGGGCGGCACACTCGTGAAAGTGTGTGCCTGGTACGACAACGAGTGGGGTTTCAGTAATCGCATGCTCGACACCGCGCTCGCACTGATGCGCGCCTAGGGTTTGCGCTGGCGTCCCGCGTCTGGCTGATGGGCCGCGACGGGACGCCATTTAGATAGATGTGAGCGACGGCGCCCACGGCGCCGTCGCTCGTTTCAGGCCTGAATTGATCTGCTGCAGCGCAGCATAAGTGCTTGTTCTGATCGTTAGTTTTTTGTTGCGTTCAGTTGACAGCACTACTTATTATCCACTCGTCTCATCCCTGTCCCAAATACCTAGAAAGGAATCCGCGCATGCACCTCCAGCGGCTCGTACCACTGGCAATAGCCGGTCTCCTGTTGGGAGCTTGCTCCGGCAGCAGCAACAGTCCGCGGGCCACCCCGCAGCCACCCGCAACCAATAGCAATGGCGGTTTTGTCAGCGGCATCATGACGGCCAGATTCGATACCGCCGCGGGAGTCATACCGTTCCCCAATAATCTATTGAGCCAGGGTAGCCGCGATCTGACGGTCAACGCCCCGGCTGCCAACCCAACTAACTTCGGCGACCCGACCGTCGCTCTGAACGCGATTGACGGTTTTAGCACTTCCGCACCGTGGACCATGGTCTTCTCGGCTGCCCTCGCCCCGGCTACTTTGGTGCCCGGTCAGACGGTGCGCGTATTTGAAGTACAGATCGTGACCTCCGGCCCCGGCACCGGCGCGGTGCAGAGCGTCGTTCGCGAACTCGCTTCGCCGGCAGACTTTGTTGCCGCAGTGGCAACCAGCGATGCGAGCGGTCGTACCCTTGCGATTGTCCCGACTAGGCCGCTGGAAGAGCTGAAGTCGTACATGGCGGTGGTTACCAGCGGGGTTACTGATACCGCAGGCAACAACGCAACGCCTGACCAGACCTATTTCCTCGCCAAGCGCACCTCGCCATTGGCGTCCGGAAGTGGTGCAGCTTGCGTGTCGCTAGAGCCCTTGTTGCCCGCCAGCACCGCTTGTGCACTTGAGCCACTGCGCGCTCTGACAAATACCTTCGAAACAGCAGCCGCTGCGCGCGGTGTGGTTCGCAATGACATTGTCATGTCTTGGGTTGCCAATACGCAGGGTGTCACACCCACCTTGCGTGCACTGCGCACCACCACGCGTTCGGCACCTACACGATTCATTCGCACTGGCTTGACCACCGCTGCAGCCGGCTTGCCGCCAATTGGCGATATTTACATCGGTACTATCGAGCTGCCTTATTATTTGCAAGCGCCCGGTCGCGGTACACCAGCCAACCCACCGTCGGTGGTATTGACCGGCTTCTGGCAGGCGGCCCCGGGCGCTTATGCTCCGCCGTTCAATGCGCTGGGCTTAGACCCAACGTCGACCAATTTGACCGTGGCCAACCCATTCCCCGTGCGTCGGTCGACGGAAATCGTACCGGTTTTGGCTACGCTGCCAAATGCCGCTTCTGGTCGCACCCGACCCGCCACTGGCTGGCCGGTGGTCATGTTTCAGCATGGTGTGACGCGCAGTCGCTGCGACATGCTGGCCATCTCCGCAACGATGGCGCAAGCGGGCTTTGCAGTGATCGCCATCGATCAGCCCTTGCACGGTGCATCACCGACGTCTACTACTGATAGCTGCCGTCCCTTCTACATCGGCGCAACTCCATTCGCATCCTTGGGTGCACGAGAGCGCACCTTCGATGTCGACTTGATCAACAACACCACGGGCGCCGCTGGCCCTGATGGCGTCGTCGATGGTTCGGGCTCGCATAACATCAATTTGGCCAGTTTGCTGACCTCGCGTGACAATCTGCGTCAAGCAGCGACCGATTTGTCCGTAGTTGCAGTCACTGTTCCAACGATGGACCTGGATGGTAACGGTGTGCCAGATTTCGACGGATCGCGCATCGTATTTGTGGGTCAGTCTCTCGGTGGCATCGTAGGCACGGTGTTTATGGCGCTGGAACCGACGGTCAACACCGGCGTACTAAACGTGCCCGGCGGTCAAATTGCGTTCCTGCTGAATGGCAGTCCGACTTTCGGACCGCGGATTCGAGCGGGTGTCGCGGCGGGCCGCGGCATCACCACGGCGGACCCGTCCTTTCCAGGTTTGCTCGGTCAGTTCCTAGTGGTCACCCAAACTGTGCTCGATTCCGGCGATCCAATCAATTACGCACGTTTGACCACCAATGAGCGCATTTTGCTGCAGGAAGTCGTCGGTGGTGGTGCGGTGCTGCCAGACCAAGTGATTCCGAACACCGTTGCTGGCGCTCCATTGGCCGGCACCGAGCCGCTGATCGCTGCCATGGGGCTCAGCACAATTACGCAAACGACCGCCAATGCGAATGGCATTCGCGGTGTCGTGCGGTTCATCCAGGGCGATCACGGATCGCTGCTTTCACCTGCGGCCTCGGCACGAGCCACGGTTGAAATGCAGACCCAGATGGCGTCCATGCTGGCATCGAACGGCACGCAGGTTGCTGTCACCGATACAACTGTGATTCGTACGCAGTGACCCCCGACGCGAAACCATGGAGACCAAAATGAAGCTCATCGGAACTCCCCGCGCGCCGCAGCACCGCGTGCTAACGGCAGCCCTAACCGTTGCCTTTGCCGCCAGCGCCATGCCCGCGTGGGCGTATGAATACACCAATGGCGATTTCTCGCTAACCACTTCAAATACGGCTAGTTACGGCATTCAGTCGCGCGTCCAGAAAGCCGACACCGATTTGATTGGCAAGGCGAATTTATTCACGCCTGTGCCGCCGTCAGCGGCCATCCCCACCGGGATCCCGTTCCCGGCCGCATTGCCAAATGCACAGCAACGGCTTTTGCCTGGACGATTCTCGGTCAACAGCGACGACGGCAACCGCAAGTGGGACCGCGGAGACGTCTTTTCCAACGCCATCAAGTGGACGGGCGAACTCTCCTGGCAGTACGGGGAGAATTTCGGCGGATTTGCTCGCGCTACCTCGTTCTATGATTTCGAGAATCAGCGTCGTGACGACATCTCGGAGTTGGCAAAACAGAAAGTTGGCAAAGATACGCAGCTGCTCGACTTTTTCGCCTACGGGAACTTCAAGCTGGGAAGCGTGGATAGCACCGTGCGACTTGGCCGGCAGGTCGTAAGCTGGGGTGAGAGTACTTTCATCCAGCAAGGCATCAACGTTATCAACCCGATTGACGTTTCCAAGCTGCGAGTCGCCGGCTCAGAGCTCAAAGAAGCCTTTCTGCCCATCGATATGCTCCACACGAGTTTCAGCTTCAACGAGAACCTGTCGCTTGAAGCTCTGTATATGCTCGAGTTTGAGAATACCGAACCAGAACCATCCGGCACCTACTTCAGCAGCAACGACTTCGCCGCATTGGGTGGTGAGTACGTGATGTTGAACTTCGGTTTGGTGCCACAGCCCATCAGTTTGGGTGCTTGTGGCGCAATTTTGGCGGGCCAGAACCCACTGGGATTGAATCCATTTGCGCTCGCCATTCAGCGCAGTGGCGCGTGCGCCGCTGCGGTGCCGCGATCGGCGGATCGTTATGCCAGAGAGAACGGCCAATACGGCTTGGCTCTGCGGTATTTCTCGCCCGAGCTAAACAACACCGAGTTCGCGCTGTATTTCCTTAATTACCACAGCCGCGTACCGGTTCTTTCCGGAACCAGTGTTACTAACTCCAGCGCCAACTCAGCGCGTTATTTTGCGGAATATCCGGAAGATATTGAGTTGTACGGTTTCAGCTTCAACACCACTCTGGAAGCGTCGGGCATCGCCCTGCAGGGTGAAATCAGTTACAGACCAAACACCCCGCTGCAGATTGACGATGTGGAGTTGCTGTTTGCAGCACTCAGCCCACTCAATGCTGTCATTCAAGCGCCGGTCAATCGCTTTGTAAGCCAGCTGGGTTCGTTTGGGCCAAACCAGTACGTGCGGGGTTGGGAACGCCACGAACTTAGCCAGTTCCAATTCACCGCAACCAAGATTTTTGGGCCTGGTAATTGGATGGCAGCCGACCAAATTTCCACTGTTATGGAAATGGGCTTTACCAAGGTGTGGGATCTGCCTGATCCAAGCGTGTTGCGCTACCAGGGTGACGGCACCGATACCGGTGGCGGTCCAGACTTTCTCACGGGCGCATTCCGCAATCCTGAGACGCTCACTGAAGGATTCCCAACGTCATTCTCTTGGGGCTATCGTTTAGCCGGCCGCGCCGATTACAACAATGCATTCGGTTCGCCGTTTACGCTATCGCCGCGATTTGCCTTCAATCATGACGTGAATGGCATTTCACCCGGCCCAGGTGGTAATTTCCTTGAAGACCGTCGCTCACTTACCCTCGGTGTAGAGGCCAACTACCTCAACGAATGGTCGGTCGACGTAAGTTACACACGCTTTTCAGGTGCTGGCATATTCAATTTGCTTAACGACCGCGATTTCGTCGCATTCACTGCGCGTTATTCGTTCTGATCTAGTCGACAGGAGGGGAGAGCAACATGACAATCCGCAAGGTGCGCCTGCTAGGCGCGATTTTGGGCCTGTCGATGACAGCTGGGTTGCAAGCGGGTGTACCGCAAGCACAGGCCGATCGACTTGGACGTGACTTAACGCCCATTGGTGGTGAAAAGGCCGGTAACAAAGAAGGCACCATTCCCGCGTGGGAAGGCGGCATTACGCGCGCGCCGGCAAACTTTAAACTGGGTGACTTTCACCCAGATCCGTTTGCCGCTGACAAGGTGACGATGGCGATCACTCAGGCCAACTACAAAGACAGTGCGGCCAAACTGTCGCTTGGTCAGCAAGGTATGTTTGCGAAGTATCCGACCTTTCGGATGGACGTTTATCCGACTCGGCGCAGTGCATCTTACTCAGACCGCATTTATCGCACTACCAAAGCAAATGCGGTGTCGGCAAAGATGGTTGGGGACGGCGCCGGTGTTGAAGGTGTTGCCGAGGGAATACCGTTTCCGATTCCGCAGGACGGCTTCCAGGTCATTTGGAACCATAAGCTTAAGTACCGCGGCGTAGCGGTGAAGCGCTGGGCCAACCAAGCAGCGCCGACTGCAACGGGTTCATACATTCCCGTTCGCATTCGCGAAGAGGTACTTGGGCTCTATTGGAAAGAAGGCAATACAATCGCCGACATCAACAACGTTCTGACGTATTTCTATCAGGAAGTGCTGTCGCCCGCGCGATTGGCCGGCAGTGTGCTGTTGGTGCACGAAACGCTGAACCAAGAGGCGCAGCCACGCAATGCATGGGTTTACAACCCAGGCCAACGGCGCGTGCGCAAAGCTCCGAACGTAGCCTATGACAATCCAGGCACAGCCTCTGACGGTCTGCGTACCAATGACATGTTCGACATGTTCAACGGCGCGTTGGATCGCTTTGACTGGAAACTGGTCGGCAAGCGCGAAATGTACGTTCCGTATAACAACTACAAAGCGCATGCGAAGGGACTTGACTATAAGGACATTATCCGTCCCGGTCACGTCAACCCGGACATTATGCGCTATGAGCTGCATCGCGTATGGGTGGTCGACGCGACGTTGAAACAAGGCTTTCGACACATCAACAAGCGTCGCACCTTCTATCTGGATGAAGATAGCTGGCAGATCCTGATGGTCGATCACTACGACAGTCAAGGTCAAATGTGGCGCTACAGCGAAGCGGCGGTCATCAATTTCTACGATCAGCCGGTGTTGTGGACAACACTTGAAACCCATTACGATATGAAATCCGGCCGTTATATTACGTCTGGCATCGATAACATGGAAACTGCGGTAGATTTCTCGTTCCAAACGACACCGGAGAACTTCTCTCCACAAGCGCTGCGTAATCGCGGCGTACGTTAAACCGTCGTTGTTATAACGCCAGCCGGGGAACACCAATCCCGGCTGGCGTTTGCATTTAAGGAGCCGCAGTCTGCGGAAACTCAGCAGCAGCTTTGCAGTCTTGCAACAGCCAATTCGAGGGAGAAGCGAATGAGGCACCGAATTTTGCGCGACTGGCGGCGCCAGTCGCTAGGCATCGTATGTACGTTAGCCTTTGTTAGTTCAACACAAGCGCAGAATGACGCAGTCGACCCGGCGCCAAGTAATTGGCCTGATCCGGCTACGTCATCGGCGCAAATTCTCAATATTGCGCAGATTGAAAAGTCGCTGATGCTTGACGGCGCCAACTCTCGCGATCGCGCAGTTGTCGTGGGTGACCGCGGACACATTCTGGTTTCAGAGTCGCGCAGCGAATGGCGCCAAGTCCCTGCCCCTACGCGCAGCATGCTCACAGCTGTTGACGCCGTCGACAACTCCCTTTGGGCTGTTGGGCATGATCAGGTCATTATTTCCAGCAGCGATGGTGGTTTGACTTGGACCTTGCAACACAGCTCGACCAGTTCAGACGGTCCACTGTTGGATGTGTTGTTTTTGGATAGCTCCAGAGGCTTCGCGGTTGGCGCTTATGGCCAGTTCCTAAGCACCACTGATGCTGGCGCAACCTGGACGGTTGAACTGATCAGCGATAGGGCTACGGGCAGCTCCCCCGCACCCGTTGGTGCGGCAACTGACCCGGCAGATGTGGACGCCGACTTGGCCAGCACAGACGTGGGCGAAGACGAAGGTGATCCGCATTTAAACGCCATTGTGCGGACGCCAGTCGGTCTACTGATTGTTGGAGAGGCGGGTGCCGCATATCGATCGAAAGACGACGGGAAAACCTGGAGCAAGGCAGATTTACCCTACGAAGGCTCGATGTTTGGTGTGGTCGCCCTAGACAATGGTCTGGTCGTGAGTTTTGGACTGCGTGGCAATGCGTTTTCGACAGCAAATCTAGGTGAATCGTGGGAGCGCCTCGAAACGGGGACTGAGTCCACGCTCTTGGGCGGGTCAGCTGTGAGTGGCGGTCGGGCAGTCATCGTGGGAGATGGCGGTACGGTAATGCTGCTGCCGGCTAATTCTAACCAGCTTCGCCGCTATGCGTTTTCCGATGGTGGTGTCATGAGTTCGGTGCTGCCGCTGAGTGAAATTGAGTTCCTAACGATCGGCGAGAACGGTCTCGCCCCATATCAGCCGAACTGAGCGGGAGTATAGCATGGCAGGCACTGGAGCAGATTCGGGGCAAACCTATCCGCTGTTAGAGCGGATCATTTTCGGCAATCGACCGGTAGTACTGGCAATCTTTGCGCTAATTACACTTGGCTGTTTGTTCGCAGCCAGTCAATTGCGAATAGATGCGGGATTCCGCAAACAGTTGCCGTTGCAACATGAATACATGCAGACCTTCGTCGACTACGAGGTCGAGTTTGGAGGTGCGAATCGCGTTTTCGTCGCCTTAATTGATAAGAGCGGTGATATTTTCAATAAGGAGTTTTTCACGTCTTTAGAAGCGGCGACTGAGGCCGTAAAAGCGATCAACGAAGTAGACCCAGCGCGCGTGAGATCGGCTTTTACGCCGAATACGCGATTTGTTGAAATCGTAGAGGGTGGGTTCGCCGGTGGTAATGTAATTCCATCCAACTTCTCAACAACGGCACCCGGTTTTGACCCCACAGCCGAAGACTTCCAGGTTATTCGAACTAATATTGTCAAGGCGAACATCGTAGGTCGCTTAGTAGCAAAAGATTTTTCAGGCGCAATGGTTCAGGCCGAACTTATTCCTGAAACCGCCGCGCCCGGTGGGAAATTGGACTATCAAGAAATCGGCAACAAGCTGGAAGCCATCCGCACTCAGCTTGAGAAAGGCAATGTGACGGTCCATATCATCGGTTTTACCAAAGTGGTCGATGATATTGCGGATGGCGCGCGCTCAGTGATGTACTTCTTCTTGGCGACCATCCTGTTTACCTGGCTGCTGCTTTTTATCTATTCAACTTCTTTCAAACTCGCAACTTTGACCGTGGCTGCTGCGTTCATTGCGGTTATTTGGATGCTCGGTGCTTTACGTTTCATGGGATTTGGTATTGATCCAATGAATATGTTGACACCGTTTTTGATTTTTGCGATTGCCGTCAGTCACGGCGAGCAAATGATCAATCGCTATCGCGGCGAGATATTCTTCGGAGGGTTGGAGGAGGGCACTCCGGAGGAACTGCAATCGCGTCATGGTGTGGAGTCGAAGGAAGCGGCGATCAGGGCGTTTCGGCGGCTGTTGATTCCGGGTTCGGTGGCACTGGCTGCTGGCTGTATTGGCTTCGCGACTATTTTACTGATTCCGGTCAAAATGATTTTTGAGCTGGCGGTTACCGCGACGGTGGGTGTGTTTCTCACCCTTTTCACCAATTTGATTCTGCTGCCGATTCTGCTCTCTTACACGAAGTTAGCGAACTTACCCCGCAAGCGCGCTTATCGACTCCGGCAGATTACGGCGTTTGATCACATCTGGTCTTTCTTGACACGATTTAGTCGCCATAAGACGGCCGCGGTGGTGATCATTTTTGGCGTTGCGACGTGGTATTTCGCCCACCAGCACGGCAGCAAAATGATGATCGGCGACGCCCGTGAGGGCGTGGCAGAGTTACGTTCGGATGCTCGCTACAACCAGGATGCGCGGCTCATTACCGAGCGCTTTTCCTTGTCGACCGACATCATTAACGTGATCGCCGAGGTGGGCCCATTTGCGTGTACCGAGAGTTTTGCGGCGATGGAAACCATGGATCGGTTTTCATGGAATATGCAAAACGTGGCCGGTGTGCAGCAGGTCGTTTCACTGGCTAACGTGGGTAGAATCGTCACTGCGGGCTACAACGAAGGCAGTCTCAAGTGGCGTGCACTTCCGCGCAATACAGAAGTGATGCGTCAGAGTTTGTCGAGCGTCGAGACCGATTCGGGATTGCTCGATTCTCCCGAGTGTCGAGCGATGCCCATCATCATTTTCACCGAAGATCACAAGGCAGAAACCATCATTCGCGTGGTGGATGCGGTGAAAAAGTTCCGTGCTGACAATAAGACCTTCGACATTAATTTTAAGGTTGATCGAGCTGCGGCAGAAGCAGCGGCCTTGGCAAAGGGCGAAGAGTATCGAACGGATCAGGTTAATCTGCGATTGGCGACGGGCAGCGTAGGTGTGGCTGCAGCGATCAACGAGACGGTAAGTGCGCTGGAAAAACCGATGCTCTATTTGTTGTATGCAGCGGTTTTCTTGATGTGCATATTGAGCTTTAAGAACCCACTAGCCGCAGCTTGCATTGTATTGCCGCTTATTTTAGTTACGGCATTGGCTGAAGCGCTTATGGTCGAACTTGAAATCGGCCTGAAAGTGAACACGCTCACAGTGGTGGCGCTTGGCGTGGGCATCGGCGTGGACTACGCGATCTATATCTTTGCTCGTATGCGTGAGCTAATGATGCAGGGCAAAGGTTTGAGTCAGTCTTATTTTGAGGCATTGAAGACTACCGGTATCGCGATTTTCTATACGGCATTAACCTTGGCCGTCGGTGTCGCGACATGGATTTTCTCTGAGCTGAAGTTCCAAGCTGACATGGGCTTGATGCTGACTTTCATGTTTGTGGTTAACATGATCGCAGCCATTGTGTTCCTGCCAGCATTGTGTCGCTGGTTGCTGCGTCCCACAGAGAAAGTGGTATGGAATCCGCCAAAGTCCTGATCGATAGGTTTTAGGTGTGAATAAACCCACGGTACCGCAAGGTGCTGTGGGTTTTTCTTTTGGGTTGCTTGAGCTTACTTTTGAGTGTGATCCCTACCGATTGGACTGCTGTCTTGACGGCGTGGGATTGTCCGCGCTGCGGGGGGCTACGTGGACTCTGCGAGATCAAAACCACCTGAGCCAGCTCCGCGCTACCAGATCAAGAGCGGCGGAGCGAGCTGTACTCTCACCAAACATACCGCAAGTAAATGATTTTAATGCATTTTGTTCAGGCTTGATGCGTAGGTCACGTTGGCCGCAGGGCTACGTGACATCGGAGCACCGTCACGTAGCCCTGCGGGCAACGTGACCTACGACTTTTTTACTCCCGATCGGAGCGAAAGTCCCACTCAGTTTGATGCGCGAATAAGCGCGCCGGGGCGACCGGGACTCTCACCAAACATACCGCAAGCAAATGATTTTAATGCATTTATTTCAGCGTTGATGCGTAGGTCACGTAGCCCGCAGGCCTACGTGACATCGGAGCACCGTCACGTAGCCCTGCGGGCAACGTGACCTACGACTTTTTTACTCCCGATCGGAGCGAAAGTCCCACTTAGTTTGATGCGCGAATAAGCGCGCCGGGGCGACCGGGACTCTCACCAAACATACCGCAAGCAAATGATTTTAATGCATTTTTTCAGCGTTGATGCGTAGGTCACGTTGGCCGCAGGGCTACGTGACATCGGAGCACTTTCACGTAGCCCTGCGGGCAACGTGACCTACGACTTTTTTACTCCCAATCGGAGCGAAAGTCCCACTCAGTTTGATGCGCGAATAAGCGCACCGGGGCGACCGGGACTCTCACCAACATGCAGTAAGTCATGGATCGGCAATGGTGCGCAGGCGGGTTCGGACCGGCTCCGCCAAGCTTGCAGGAAACGAGAGCAATAAGCCAAAGCGGAAGTGTTTGGGCAAGTCCAAACCCACGAAGAGGCACCGCCGCTTAGTCTGCCAATCGGAGCGAAAAACCCCAGTCTGTTTGATGCGCTTACAAGCGCGCCAGGGGTGAAGGCCGGCGGCTTGCGCGGCATGCCGGGCTGCCGGTTTGAACGGCTGGCTCTGTCGCCAAAACGGGTCGACAGGGGCTGTTCGAGATCGATAGCAGCGGAGCGAGCCCCGCTCTTGACTAGATCAAGAGCGGCGCAGTGAGATGGGCTCTCACCAACATGTAATAAGTCATTGATCGCCAATCGTAAGCAGTTTTTGTGGGTTCGGAGTTGTCCGAACGCTTTTGCGGTTGCTGTTCGCTGTGGTTCTGCCAAGCCTGCAGAAAACAGGGAGAAAGCTAAAGCAGAAGCGTTTGGCCAAGTCCAAAGCCGCGGCGGCATAGCCGCTCAGTCTGCCAATCGGTGACTAACGCGTCGCGTCAAACTGCAATGCCAGCACACGTTGTTCTTGCAGTCCCATGTCGGCTTGGTTGACTAACTGCAGATCGCGTAACTCCCAGGGTGCGCCGGCTTTGGCGCCGTCCAGCACGTCTGGGCCAAACAGTAAAGTCATGCTGTGCATGCCTGGATCAAGGCGTTTGGCGCTTTGCGCCATTGCCACTGGGACTTTAGCGCCGCTGGCGTCGGTGCCGTACAGTACGCCGCCGATCTGATAACGGCTGCTGGCTGCTACTTCTACGTCCATCTCCAGATAGACCACGGGCTCACGCATCTTCAGTGGCAGTGTTCGGGCGTTACCGGTCAATCGTGCGCTGGGGACGGTGTATGCGAAGGCGGTGCGCACATCGCGCAGGGCGCCATTGGCACTTGCGAAGGTCTGAACTTCGAACAGGCCCTTGCTGGATTCGGCGAGAAAATCGGCTGAAATTTGCGCGCTATAGCTGCCGCCTTTATCTGCGACAAAAGTGAATTCGCGCACTTGGCCGCCTGGCGAGGTGATCAAACCACCCATTTCGGCCGCGCTAATCGATTTGCTGCCGTCGAGCAGTTGGGCCTGCAGGCGAATCGAGCCGCCCACTTGGTACGCAATACGATCAGCCTGCAGATCGAGGTGCAGGCTGCTATTGGGTTCAAACACATGCACTACCGTGTCGCCCGAGGCGCCAAGTACTTGGATCTCAAAGCCGCCGGCGCCCAAGGCCGGATCAATCCTAAACACGGTTGATCCTTCCGGGAACGGCACCGCACCTTTTTCCAGTTCTGTGCTATCGGCGATGCTTTGCATGCCACTGCCGTTGGCATAGGACTTGCCGCCCTTGGTCAGAATGACCCGGCGAGCTTCCAGTGCTTTATTTGAGCCGGCCGCACCCGATGGACTCAAGCGCACGATCGCGCCCGGCGCAGTGGTGGGAATGGCTACGCCGGTTGCGAGTTCCGCGGCGCTGCGTTTGTCCCAATACTCTTTGCTAGTGGATTGCTGCGGCTTCGCCACCGGTTCCAAAACAGCGTCGGGTTCCAGACGCCACGCAAATTGCACTGGTTCGCTTTCCAGATTGCTGCTGGCTTTGAGTGCCTTGTTCGATAAGGTGTTGGGCACGGTGTCGACGGAGCCCGCTGGATTGAGCGACAGTTCGGCGGCGAGGGCGCAGGTGCTAAGCGCCATCGACAGCGCGCTAACGATCAGTTGGGTTTTGATATTCATGGCGTTTTCTCCGCTCACAGATTGTTGCGCAACAGCGTCGGCAAGCCGAAGCAGTCGCGGCGCGATTGGTTGTGGTTCAGCACATAACCGCTGCTGGTGCGTTGAAAGTCACGAAACCAGACGCTGCCGGCGGCGGACTGGCTGGAACAATTGAGAAAGCCATCGGCACAAGTGTCGAGCCAAGCGTGGGTTATTTCCAAGCCGAGGTTCAAATGATAACCACCGCAATAGGCGTTGCCGCTCCATACTGCAGTGCGCACGTCAGTGCCCACCATCGAGGTAAATGACTTGGGCAGCGCAGGGCGGCCGGCGGTGCCAAACAGATTCTGTGCGTTGTAGGTGCTCATCCAATGCGTTTGTTGTTGGCGCACCGCATCCGATTTGTACCCCATCAACCAGCCCAATGATGTTTCGAATACATTGCCGTTAATCGTCGCGTTCGCCAGTGGTGTGCCGGCGCTGGATGGCGCCAATGCGATCACTTTGCGGGTTTTGCTAATGATGTTTGGATAGCGGCTGTCATAGGTTGGATTAGACAGCAGCCAGCGCACGACATTGCCGCCATTGGAATGCGTGATCATGGTTAGTTCGGTAATGCCACGTGAACTGATAAAGCTCGACAATTGCGCGGCTAAACATCCAGCCGCCGCCGTGTCCCACCAGTATTTTTCGAAATTGCAATTGATCACGACGAAATTGGCCGAATTGGCCAAACCACCACGTACGGTGTCGACAAAAGGGCGCTGCCAATAATCATCCAGCGCGTTGGTCTGATGACCCGTGCCATGGATAAATGCAACACCGCGGTTTGCGTGGGCATTGACGGTGATCGCCAAGCCGAATAACAGCGCTAAAAAGACACGTAGCACGATGAACTCTCCCTAGATGCTAGAAAATCGCGCCAGCCCCAGTGCTTCGCGATTCGGCATACCTTGGGAGGCTCACCGCAATGGCTCCCCAGCCATTGCAGCGAACGCTAGTGCGTGCAACCCTCCCAAGTGCAAGCGAGGCAAAGGTACCATACGGATGCGTATTGACGCAAGATAATGTGATGCACATCACGCTTTGCCGTGTTTCGCGGGCGGCAGCAAGGCCAGATCAACCGTTTAACGCGCAGACGCCAAAGGTGCAAATGGACCCAATGCAACACCCTGCCTAAGCCCGAAGCGGCCAGCAGCACGATCGTGCGTATCGAAAGCCTGAGCATTGTTTCGACGTGTGCTTCCGTATCCTGTGCCATCGGCTTTGCGGGGCGGGCAGCGAATGAGCGATAACGAGAGTTACGATCGCAAGACCCGGCGATTGCGCTTGCTCTCTGAGGCATTGGAGAGCGGTCGCCTGGCGCCGGTCAAACGCATGCTTGATACGCTGACGCCGGGAGAAATCGCGCGCGTTTTGGAATCCTTGCGGCCAGATCGGCGCCGCGTGGTGTGGGGATTGGTTGATCCGGAAGACGACGGCGAGGTCTTGGTTCACGTTGCCGATGAAGTCCGTGAAGGTTTGCTGGCTGAAATGGACAACGAGGAGTTGTTTTCAGCGCTTAATTCCCTGGATATCGACGATTTGGCTGATCTGGTCGAGGATCTGCCGCAACAGTTGATCGAGGAGTTATTGCGTGGCATGGATCGCGAACACCGCGATCGCCTGGAACAGGTGCTGTCGTACCCAGAAGACAGCGCCGGTCGATTGATGAACACTGATGTGGTCACCGTGCGTGCCGACGTGGCCGTCGACGTGGTGCTGCGCTTTTTGCGCATGCGCGGCGAACTGCCGGAGCACACCGATCATTTGTTTGTGGTCAATCGCAATGGCCGCTACATCGGCCGCGTGTCGTTGACGGCGCTATTAACTTCGGCGCCCGAGCGCACCATCGCTGAAGTGGTCGACGATTCGCAGCCCGGCATTCGCGCGACAACCACTCTGGATCAGGTTGCCGAAGAATTCGAGAACCATCGTTATGTTTCGGCGCCGGTGGTGGATGCGGACAATCGCCTCGTCGGCAGAATTACCGTTGACGACGTCATCGATTTGGTTCGCGATCGGGCCGAGCATGATTTGATGTCGATGGCGGGTTTGAACGAAGACGAAGATATGTTTGCGCCAATCGCCGCGGCAAGCAAACGCCGGGCGGTTTGGCTGGGTATTAATTTGCTCACGGCGTTTCTGGCGGCCTGGGTGATCGGCAAGTTTCAGGCGACCTTGGAGCAAATCGTTGCACTTGCGGTGCTGATGCCCGTGGTTGCCAGCATGGGCGGCGTTGCCGGTACGCAGACATTGACGCTCATCGTGCGCGGTATCGCGCTGGGGCAGGTAAGTTGGAACAACGCGCGCGACTTGTTGACACGCGAAATGGCGATCGGTGCGTTGAATGGCATGTTGTGGGCGGTGGTGGTCGCGCTGGTGGCGTGGGCGTGGTTTGGTGACTGGCGCATCGCAGTGGTCATCGCTGCGGCGATCATCATCAATTTGCTGGCCGCTGCCTTCTCTGGCGTATTGATTCCCTTATTGCTCAAGCGTTTTGCTGTCGATCCGGCATTGGCGGGTGGTGTGGTACTGACCACGGTCACCGATGTGGTCGGTTTCCTGGCTTTCTTGGGCCTGGGCACGCTGTTCTTGTTGTGATTAACCGTGGCGCCTCATTTCCGTGGGAGCACTGCCTTATCCTTCGCACCTTCGCCAATTGAAAACTCCAGCTTTGCCCACCGCCGAACACATTGCAGAGGCCGCGCGCGCCCTCACTGCAGGAAAATTGGTCGCGATTCCGACCGAAACGGTCTACGGATTGGCTGCGGACGCGCGTAATCCGCTTGCGGTGGCGAAGATATTTGCCGCTAAGGGTCGACCAGCCGACCATCCCTTGATTGTGCATTTGCCCAACGCTGCAGCGCTGTCCGATTGGGCGAAGTCGGTGCCGGAAAGCGCGCAGCGTTTGATCGACGCCTTTTGGCCCGGACCGCTGACCTTGGTGCTACGCAAAGCGGACCACGTGGATCACATCATCACCGGTGGTCAGGACACTATCGGTGTGCGCTGGCCCGCGCATCCCGTTGCGCAGGCGCTGTTGAGCGCGTTTGGCGGGGCCGTAGCGGCGCCATCGGCCAATCGTTTTGGGCGGATCAGCCCGACGCGCGCCGAACATGTGCACGCAGAGTTTCCGAATTCCGAGATTTTGGTGCTGGACGGTGGGCCAAGCGCGGTTGGACTGGAATCGACGATCGTTGACTTAAGCGGTGATCAGCCGAGCTTGCTGCGACCCGGCAGCGTGCGGGTCGGACAGATCGAAGCCTTGATTGGCCCGGTATTGCGCCCAACCGATGCGCAAGGGCCGCGCGCCAGCGGTCGACTGCTGGCACATTACGCGCCGGGCAAGCCACTCATTTTGGTCGGCGCTGCAGATCTCAAACATCGTCTGGCCGCCGACCAGACGGGTGCATTGTGGCTAAGCGCAGGCCCGTTGCCGTCTGGCGCACACGGTTTGGCACTCAGTGATCAAGCAGAGGCCTATGCGCGCGAGCTGTATGGTGCACTGCGCAGTTTGGACAGCCAAGCTGGAACACAGATTTTGGTTTTGTCACCGCCATCAGACGAACATTGGGCGGCGGTGCATGACCGTTTAGGTCGAGCTGCGGCAGGCAGTGGATTGGGCCAATAAGGTCTTGAGCGGGCGCGAGGGCCCTTCCGAGTACGTGTGGTCAGCGTCCAGGGCAGGTTATGGGTGTGCAGGCATAAGCGCAATGAGGGTGAAAGCCGGCAAGCTTGCACGGCTGGCCGCGCGCCGGCTTGCACGGCTGGCGGCTGCGCCGGCTTGAACGGCTGGCGGCTGCGCCGGCTTGCACGGCATGCCGTGCGCCGGCTTGCACGGCTGGCCGCGCGCCGGCTTGCACGGCTGGCCGCGCGCCGGCTTGCACGGCTGGCGGCTGCGCCGGCTTGAACGGCTGGCGGCTGCGCCGCCAGACCGGGGGAATATCTCTTTTGTTCCGACGAGTTGCAACGCAGCCATAACCCGGCCCGCAAGCACAGCTTGCGTGCGTTCGAACCGGCGCGCCGCAGGCGGCGCAAGCCGCCGGTTCTCACCCCCCAGAACCGTGCAATCAGCCCGGTAGCGGACTCACCCAGCAGGTGAACTGATCAAAGTGCTGAAAAGTCAAAAGAATCATTGCGTTATGGGTGATGGGAAGCGGTCAACTGAGGTTTCTAGGTTAAATCACGTATCGGGTTGGTGTCACTCATTCTCGCCGCGCTGTTTGCGCTCAGCGCATGCAATGCCATGCAAGGCGTCGGCAAAGACATCAAAAAGGCCGGCGAGAAGATCTAAGATACCGCCAAGAAGGATGTCGCCGTTTAGAAATAACTTGGACGTAGCGGCGGGTTTTAAACCCGCCCCTACACCGCAGCGCGGGGCGCTTTGCGTTTGATGCTCCAACGCACCGCGAAGTAACAAATGGCCAGCGAGGCCAATAGCCAGATGCCGCCCCACAGCCAAGTGCCACCGCCGAACTCCTCGGCGAGCATGCGGGCGTCGGAGCGCAGGTGCGAGCGTTCGATCGTATCGCTGAAGATATCGCGCGGCACATACAGCAGGCTCATCACACCGATCAGCCGCAATGCGTAGTCGCTGGCAATCTCCGGTAGCCAACGGGCGATGGCAAATAGCGCTACTGCCATGCCTAAGCCGTAGGCTAGGCCAAAAAGATTGCGCATGAACAAAACCGTTGCGAGCGCCATGAAGATGGCGACAACGCTGAGGATGATGCGGTCATGGCGACTGCGCATGCCGGCCACCAGTAACGCAGCGCCGATCAGCAGCGAGCCCAAATAGCCGGCGCTCAGCGTCAAAAAACGATTGCCACCGGCCGATAGCACTTCGCCGCCGCGTTCAACGGTGACTTGCATGGCGACCACTTTACCGCCGGTCAGCACGGTCATCAGCGCATGCGCGGACTCATGGAAAAACACCACGAGGATTTCCAGCGGTGCCGTCCACGGCGTGCCACCGAGCGCCATCAGGATGGCTGCCAATATCGCCAAGCCGGTTAGGGCGAGTAAGGGATGCTCTTCCGCTGGCGTTGATGGCGTTGAGATCGACATGCCTCAACCACCATGGCGGCGCGCATTGGCCTCAAAATACGGGCCATGCGTCGCGCGGTGTAGATAGCGTCCCGAGCCGCGCACCGCGCGCAGATCACCATTGACCCAAGCCAATTGTCCGCGGGTGAAGGTGTGGGTGGCCACGCCTGTGACCGTTCGACCCTCAAACACATTGAAGTCGACGTTTTGATGGTGGGTTGCCGCCGAAATCGTGCGGGAGGCCTGCGCATCCCAGATCACCAAATCGGCATCGGCGCCGACGCGTACGGCGCCCTTGCGCGGATACACGCCGAAAATTTGTGCGGCGTTGGTGGACGTCACCCGCACGAACTCGCTGGGAGTCAAACGGCCGCTGCCTACGCCGTAATGCCACAGCAATGACATGCGATCTTCGATGCCCGCGCAGCCGTTTGGAATCAGTGTGAAGTCATCGCGACCGGCGGCTTTTTGCGGCGCGCAAAAACAGCAGTGATCGGTAGCAGTGGTGTGCAAATGACCGGCCTGCAAGCCCGCCCACAGCGCGTCCTGATGGTGTTTTGGCCGAAACGGCGGGCTCATCACGTGGCCCGCCGCAAAGGTGAAATCCGGATTTGTATAAACCGAATCATCGATCAGCAAATGCCCAGCCAGAACTTCGCCAAATACCCGTTGGCCCTCGCCGCGGGCCCGCGCGATGGCTTGCAGCGCATCGTCGGCCGAAACATGCACAACGTACAAAGGTGTGCCGAGCACTTCGGCGATACGAATGGCGCGGTTAGCGGCCTCACCCTCAACCGCCGGTGGGCGCGATAATGGATGTCCGGCTGGGCTGCTGATGCCGCGCGCCAAGACCTGTTTTTGTAAGCGAAACACCAACTCGCCGTTTTCGGCGTGCACAGTGGGTAAAGCGCCGAGTTCCAAACAGCGCGTGAAGCTGGATACCAACGCTTCGTCGTCGCACATGATGGCGTTTTTGTAGGCCATGAAATGTTTGAAGCTGGCCACGCCGTGTTCTTTGGCGAGCACGCCCATATCGTGATGTACGCTGTCATCCCACCAAGTGACGGCAACATGAAAGCCGTAATCGGCGGCTGATTTTTCCGCCCAGCCGCGCCAAGTTTGGAAGGCTTCCATCAGCGATTGCTGCGGATTGGGGATCACGAAATCGATAATGCTGGTGGTGCCACCGGCCAATCCAGCCGCGGTGCCGGTGTAGAAATCGTCACTGGCAACCGTGCCCATAAACGGCAATTGCATATGCGTGTGTGGGTCGATACCACCGGGCATCACCAACTGACCACCGGCATCAATGACCGTCGCGTCGCTGGGCGCTTCCATTGACTCGGCGATTGAAGCGATTTTGCCGTCTACCAGCAGTACATCAGCGCGGTACGCCGAATCGGCATCGACGACGGTGCCGCCGCGAATCAAAGTGGACATCGCACTCTCCGCTATTAAGCCATTTGGGAGCCCTACGCTACGAGGATGAGCGCTGCACGTCAAAGACCGCTATGCGTTTCTGGCCGGCGGGTGCACGCTGGGGATCAGGATGTCGAAATGCACGCCGGCACCCGTTTGGGTTTCGTAGCTGATGCGACCGCCGAGCGCCTGGGTGACCAAGTTGTAGACGATGTGCATGCCAAGGCCAGTGCCACCTTGGTTGCGTCTGGTCGTGTAAAACGGCTCGAACATATGACTGGCAACTTGATGGTCCATGCCGACGCCGTCGTCCTCGTAGCGCACCTGTAAACGCGTCCCAAGGTCGACAACGCTGATCGTCAGTGTGCCAGCCGTATTATCTGGGTAACCGTGGGCGATCGAATTCATCACTAGGTTGACAATGATTTGGTGGAGCGCGTCCGCACGGCTGGTTAAATGGACCTCTGGCGCGCAATGCAGCACCACGCGGTGTCGGTGATTGCGTAATACCGGTTGCAGCGATAACAAACTGCCTTCCAAATATTCGCGTACCGCGACTTTGCGAATATCGTTGGTGGATTGATCCACCGCGACTTGCTTGAAAGTTTTCACCAAATTGGCGGCGCGTTGCAGGTTGGTTTCCGCCATCGCGGCTGCGGCTTCGACCGGTTCCAACAAGTTTGCGATATGTATGGCCGGTAAAACCGCGCGAATATCGGCGAGTTGTCCGCGCAAAAAGGAGATCGCGGTCACGCCGATGCCCAGCGGGGTATTCACCTCGTGCGCAACGCCGGCAACCAAGCGGCCGAGCGAGGCCATTTTCTCGATTTCGATCAATTCTGCTTGCGCGCGGTGTAGTTCTTCAACGCGCGCTTCGAGCTCTAAATTGGCGAGTTTCAACGAATCCTGTGCTTGCCGCCGTTGTAGCGCCGTGGCGATATGAAATGCGACAAAGGTCAGCAATTCCTGATCGCGCGGGGTGTAAATGACTTGCGAATGATAACTTTGCACGACAATTGCACCGATCGCGCAATCGTTTTGCAGCAAGGGCACGCCCAGCCAACACACCGATCGTGAACCCAGGGTTTGCATCTCGCCAGCGGCGACTAATTGGTCAATTTGTTCGCGCGTGGCCAGCAGAGCTTTGCCACGGCGCAGCACATACTCGGTTAAACCGCGGCGCAGCTGGCGGCGCGAAAAAAAGCTCCCCGAATCATGTTCGTCAACGGCATACGGGAATTCCATTTGGCGGCCGTCGTCGACCAATAGCGCAATGAAGAAGTTTTTCGCGTACAACAGTTCGCCAATCACCGCGTGCACCGCGGCAAAAAACTCATACAAGCTATTCGCTGTGCTGGTGAGCTCGGCAATACGAAACAATGCAGCCTGCAGGCGCTCGCCACTTTGGCGCTCTTCTACTTCGCACAATAGCTCGCGATTGGTGTCAGCAAAACGTTGGTTCGCCAGCGCTAGTTCTTGGGTGCGCAAGGTCACCTGGGCTTCCAACTGCTCTTGGGCGCCACGCCGATTGATCGCGGTCAGAATATGTTGTGCAACATAAGCGAGCAGCGCGCGATCGGACTCACGGTAGCGGCGCGATTTCTCATAACTCTGCACGACGATCGCACCCTGCACGATGCCATCGGCAATCATCGGCACACCCAGCCAGTCCTCGCTGCCAGGTCCGCGCACCCCGTCATCTTTGTAATTCAGTTGTTGCAGGATTTGTTTGGATGGGCCAATCAATGCCGCGCCGCGGCGGATGACCGCCATCGTCAGGCTATTGGTGAGCTGGTCCTCATGGAACTCGATGTTTGGTTCCGGCCAGTCATAATCCTTGGTGTCCGCAAAGTAGATAAAGCGCAACGACTGGCGCGCCGCGTCGTGCAGCGCGATGAAAAAATTCTCCGCGTACATCAAGGCGCCGACGATCTGATGCATCGCGCGCAACATTTGCGTGCGGTCGAGTTCGCCGCTCGCCATATCGGAAATCGCGTACAACGAGGTTTGCAACAGCGCGCTGCGCTGCGATCGCAGCACGTCGCGTTGCAAATGGCGGGTCTGGAACAACTCGTCCAATCGCCGTGCCAATGCGCTCAGTGCGCGTTCGACCAGACCAAGTTGCGCTGCACTCAGCGCCTGCGCGGACTCCATTTGTACAATGGCACTGGCGCGCACGTTGATGGAGAGCGGCCACGAGTACCAATGGCGCTGCAGTCGTTCCAGCTGCTGCGGCCCATCTGCCTGTTGTGCTGCGTGTGCGAACTGCGCGTCGGCCCAAATGCGAGCACTGGACGGCGCGCAGCGCAGGCTACGTGGCGATTGAACCTTGCGCTTCAAGCTCCAAAACAGGGCGACGCGCGCATCCAAGACTTCACTGCAAATCAGTCGCGATGTGGCCGCGGTGGCAGCGCTCAGGCTGTTGGCATGCAGCAACTCTTGCGCCGCGGCCAAACGTGCGTCGGTCGCCAACGCCTCGCTGTCCGGCGCAGTGCTCTGGTCGAAATCCGCTGCACCGGGCATGGGCTCTCCTCCAAAAAAAACACGCTGTCGGACAAGTTATTAATTCAGGCGTATTCGATTCGAATCGATTCAACAATGGCTTGCATCGCCGTTTTGACCACTTCAATATCCGGATGGCGCACGATGACATGCCCGTCGCCTTCGTAGGTGTCGGCGCGTGGTGTGCCGAGCTTCGGCAGTTTGGATTCGACCACCCATTGACCGACGCGCGCGTTGGCGGCTTCCACCCCCGCTACACGGATCACGTGGCCGTGGCCGATGCCGCGCAAAAACGCAACACCGACGGCGTATTTGCGCTCGTACGGGCCGTCAAATGCGTCGTCGACCACGGCACGCGCCCAGGCGCGGTGGAAGTCGGCGTCGTGCACATAGTTATTGCACACCACGATCTGCGCGCCCGGCGGCCGCGCGGCAATCTCGCCAATCGCCAATGAGCCATCGTCGCGGCGAAACCATTCCATATGGGTGAAACCGGTTTCCAGTCCAAGTGCTTTGACTGCGCGTACGCCCAATTCGCGCGCATCAGCAAATTCGGGGCCCGATACATCACGCGGCAATACCACCACCCATTGGATCCAGGGGTTTTCCATCACTTCCAACGGCGTGGGGAAATAGCGCGATAAAGACGAAAAACGCACCTCGCCGCCGATGGTGATGGTTTCAAAGCTGAACTCGCGCCCGCGCAGAAATTCCTCGGCGATCGCCGGGTGCGCAGGCGAGGCTTGAATAGCCTGCAATGCTTGTTGCAGCTGATCGACATTGCTGATCCGCCAAGTGGCTTTACAGCCTTGCCCAGCCGGAGGTTTGATGACAATGGGAAAACCCACCTTGGCGATGAAACTGGCTGCATCGGCCGCTGATGTAATCACCGCGTGGCGCGCACACGGCAAACCATGGCGACGCAACTCGTCTTTCATACGGCCTTTGTCGCGGAATAGGTCCGCCACCGCTGGCGTGGTTCCCGCGATACCCAGCGCTTGGCGAACTTCAGCGAGTTGCACCTGCAACGGTTCCAAAATGCCCAGCACGCGATGGATCGGACCATGGCGCTGCGCCAAACGGCGCGCGGCGTCAATCAGTTGACGGGCATCCAAGGGATCTTTGACCACTTCGATATCAGCAAACAAGCGTGCATCTGCGCCGCGCGGTGCCTGCGCGACCAAACCGAGTAAGCGCACATTGGGCAGTTTGGCTGCGGCGCGAGCGAATCGATAGGTGGTGTCCAGTTGGAACGGTGCGGCGAAAATTATGTTGCGCATACCACTTTCCGACCATGAATGGATGCGCTAACGTACACGCATGAAGGTCGTATTCCTAGCTCCCAACTATCCTCCCGAAATGCAGCAGTACACCCGCGGGCTCGCCGAGGTGGGCGCGACGGTGTATGGCGTGGGTGACACGCCCGTCAGTCAGCTGCATCCTTCGGTCAAACAACACCTTAGCGATTACCTGCAAGTTCCGCGCATCCTCGACGAGGATGACGTCGTCGCCCGCGTGCACGCGTGGCTGCGCGGACGTGAGGTCGATCGTGTGTTGGCCAACTGGGAAGTATTGGTGCTGACGGCCGCTAAACTGCGCGAGCGTTTTGGCCTGCCCGGCATGTCGGTCGACACGGTACACGGCTTTCGCGACAAACAGCTGATGAAGGAGCGGGTGTCGGCGGCCGGGCTGCGCACACCACGTGCCTTGCGCGTGCGCACCGCGGCGGAGGCCAGAGCTGCCGCCGATGTGATCGGTTACCCATTGATTTTAAAGCCAATCGCCGGAGCCGGCAGCGCCGATACCTACAGACTCGACAGCGCAGAGCAACTGCCGGGCGTGCTGGCGGCGATGCGGCAAATCGACGAAGCCAGCTGCGAAGAATTCATCGAAGGCGAGGAATTCACCTTCGACACGGTGTGCATCGCCGGCAAGCCAGCGATCATAAATGTCTGCCAATATCTGCCGCCGCCACTGATCGCGCGGACCCAGGAGTGGATCAGTCCGGTCATCATCACGGTACGCGACTTGCACCAGCCGAAACTCGCCAACGGCATCAAGATCGGGCAAGGCGTGCTGGATGCACTCAAGATGGGTGATGGTTTCACCCATATGGAGTGGTTTCGCAAACCCAATGGTGAAGCGGTGTTCGGCGAAATTGGCTGCCGGCCCGGTGGCGCGCACCTAGTCGATCAGATCAATTACACCTGCGATGTCGACCTGTTTCGCGAATGGGCGCGTGTGTGTTGCTGGGGAACCTTCAACGCGCCGACCGAACGCAAATACAATGTCGCCATCATCTTCAAACGCGCGCGCGGCCAAGGTCAAATACGCCGCATTGATGGCCTGCAGACCTTTATGCGCAACTATGGCGATCACGTCGTCGAGCAAAAATTGCTACCCGTTGGCAGCCATCGGCGCAACTGGAAACAAACGCTGACATCCGACGGACACATCATCGTGCGTCACCCCGACTGGCAACGCGCCAAAGAGTTGGCGGAAATCGTCGCCACCGAAATTACCCTGTACGCGCAATAGCGATAGAGCTTCTTTGGGCGCGCGCTGGCGCGCCTACACCCATTACCGGGTTAGGGAGAAGCGTTCGAGCACAGATCGAACCCACCCAAAGCTCGCCTCTGGTGGGTCCGCGCTGTGCGCTGACGCTTTTCCTGCGATCCCGGCTGGTTCTTAAGGCGCTGGCTCCGCATCCGACTCCGAACCCAGCAAACGCCCAGCAACGGCGACAAACTCAGATTCGGTGACTAGACCCAACAGATGCCCATCACGTACCACCGGTAAACAACCCAATTGGAAGCGCCTCATCAGCGAAATGGCCTCGCTGGTTGGCGTATCTGCCTTTACGGTAACTAGATCGTCCAACGCAACCATAATTTCGCCGACCGACACTTTGCGCTGTTTGCTCGGTGCCGCCAGTATTTGCAGGATTTCCCGATAGCTCACCAAGCCCAGCAGACGATGTTCTTTGTCTTCGACGGCGACGTATTTGATGCGTTCCCAGATCATCAAGTTGGGCAAAATCTCGATCGGATCATCCGGATGCACGGTGAACAAATCGGTACGCATAAATTGTTCGACCTGCTTGCAAGCATCACCCTCCATAATCGCCTCATCAAGTTGCGCGCGCTCCCATTGCGCCACTGGACGTCCCGCCGTCTGACGGCGCACCGTTGCCGCCACCAACGCGTTTGATCGCTCCAATTTGGTGCCACGATCGCGCAGCGAATTCCACGAACGCGCCTGCCATGCAGCGCCCGTGCGAGCGGTGCGCGCGCGCTCTTCAACGATGGACAGATACTTGTGGGTTTGCGCCGCGTCTACGCCGGCGCGATGTAAACCGGCTTCGGCGATTGGCAACAAGTGATCGAGGATCAAGCGCTGCGCGTTGATGTGTTGGCCGTCCAGCCATTCAAAATGGGCGCCGATGCCTTCGCGCGCCGCTGTGTAAAAGTTAGCCCCGGCTTGATCAAACTCGATACGCCGAGTGACATCTTCTTGGCTGGCGCCGAACTCATGCATCATGCCGAACCAGAACGCCGCATTGGCCATTTCGTCGATGGTGCTCGGACCGGACGGCATGATGCGGTTTTCGATGCGCAGATGGGCCTTGCCGTCAGTGACACCAAAACACGCGCGATTCCAGCGATAGATCGTGCCGTTATGCAAACGCAGCGCTTTGAGTTGCGGAACCTCGCCCCGATCCAGCATCGCCATCGGATCTTCATCCAAATTGGTGCCGACCAAAGTGCGGAAACGCGCGATATCCTCTTTGTAGATCTCGGCAACGGAGGATTTGACCCAGCGCGTGCCAAAACTAACGCGCGCCTCGGTTTCGCGCAACTGGCGTTCGTGATTACGGGTGTCCACCGAATAACGAAACAACGCAACGCGGGTCTCGGCCCAAAGCCGGCGGCCAAAAGCCAATGGCGAGTTGGCCGAAATGGACATCAGCGGCCCGGCCAACACCTGCGCGATGTTGTACATGCGCGCAAATTCTTCCGGACCTACTTGCAAGTGCACTTGGAAGCTGGAATTACAGGCTTCCAACATCACCGAGTCGTGCTCAATGATTAACTCGTCCAAGCCCTTGATCGATAGCCGAAACTTTCCTCCGCGCAAATCAGTGACCACTTTGTTGAGCGCCATATAACGCTCACTGGGCACCATGTTGTCGAGGCCTAGATCGGATTTTCGCATAGTGGGCAAAATCCCCATCAATACGACATTCATATCCAGTTCTTGCGCGACGCGGCGAGCGTTGTCGACCAAATGGTCGAGCTGCGCATGCATACGCCCGATGCCATCACCCGCTAAAAACTGCGGATCGCAATTGGCTTCGATTTGAAACTGCCCTAACTCAGTGGTGTAGTGCGAATCGGCAATGCGCGCCAAAATCGGCAATACCCCTTTGGTGGGTCGCCAGGAGCGATCGACGATGAACATTTCTTGTTCGACGCCGATCCGCCGGATGCCCGACTCAAAGGTGCCTTCCTCCAGCATTCGCTCCAACGCGTTCACATCGTTCAGCAGTGCCGACATGAACTCGCGGTGTTTCAACGCATCACGGGTTTCTTGCAGCTCTTTATGCTCTCGGGTGGAGGACATATTTCAGCCTTGTTGGGTCCAGGAGGTGAGAACTTGCGGCAACATTGCACGCCAAGTTTGCCAGTCATGGGGCCATTCGGTGCCCCAGGATTCCACGCGATTGGGCACGCCCTTGCTGCCAAGGACTTTCGCCATTGCCCACGACTCGCCGATCGCTTCAGCCCGGCCTTCGCCGGAGATCAGCAAAATGAAACGTTTACGCAGCACATCGAGATGCAAACCAGACAAAGTTGGCACGAAGTGTAGCGGGGAGGACACCAAAAACTCATCGGAAAATTCGCGCGCGTCGAAAAAACGTCGCAGATCGTAAGTGCCGCTCATCGCAATCGCGCGCGCAAACACATCGGGGAAACGGCAGACCATTGCCACCGAATGAAAAGCGCCGATTGATGCACCGGTCGACCAGACTTCCACCTCCGGCAAATTGCAGTCGGTGCGGATCGCTGGCACCACTTCATGACGGACGTAACGATGAAACTGGTCCTGCACCCACATTTGGTGGCGCGCATCGCCTTCGCGCGTTAACAAAGCTTGTCCGGCCACGCTGTCGCACGAATACACTTTGATTGTACCCGCATCGATTAACGGACGCAGCGCTTTAATTAGCCACATGCGTTCGACTTCTTCGGCGTCGCCACCGGCGGTTGGAAATAACAATACGGGCTGCCCAAAATGCCCCCAGCGCACCATCGTGACCTCGCGGCCCAGACGCTCCGACCGCCAGCGCGCTACGATTTTATCGTCTGTTGCACTCATGCTTGGATCCCCGTCGGCACGTTGTTGGCGCGCCAATGCTGCACGCGGTTCCAGAACAACTCGGTAAACAGCTCAATTTCATGCTCGGGATAGAGCGCGGCGACCTTCTTGCGGAATGCGTCGCGGGCATCCGGGCTGCCGAAGAACTGCCAAGCAAGCTCATCGACGTGCGCTAAATGGGTCGCGCAGAACTCGTTGAATCGATCGGTATCAAAACGTTGTGCAGCAATAGCGGCGTAGGCGCGCAGTTTGTCGCGATACGGCATGTCTTGCTCAGCCGCGATGGCGTAGAAAGGATCCCAATCAAGCGTGCGACGGAATGGGCGCTTGGTCACCGCGCAGAAAATGGACCATTTCAGCTTGGCAATCACCAACCACGGAAAGTGGAAATGCAGGGACGTGATTTGCGAGTCCGGGCACGGATTGGCAAAGTCGATCGGATACCAAGTGCCTTCGTTGCGCAGTGCTTCGCAGGAGTTGAAATCCCAACCAAAAAACGCATTGATGGTCAGCGTGGTGTCGCGCAGGATGGCCGCTTCTTCGTCTGGCAAGAAGTTGCTATCCATCGTGTAACGGTTGTGCAAGGGTTCGTCCGGCGCATAGCGCACTAAGCGGGTTTGCGGGCCTATACCCACGCAACGCACAAAGTCGTCAAATGGCGCGACCGCTTTTTGCAAATGCATCACCGCGGTGCCCGATTCCTCGTAGCGTGCCAGCAGGTCTTTTTCGTTGGCAATGTGGCTGACACCCTTCCAGCCACCACCGTCGTAAGGTTTGATGAACATCGGATAGCCGATTTGTGAGCCAACCGTGCGCAAATCAAACAGTTGCGCATAGTTGCGCAAAGTGGGTTTCAAATCGGGCAATGGCGCATAACTTTTTGGCGGCAACATCCAAGTTTCTGGAATGGGCATGCCTAAATGCATCATCGCCGCGTAAGTGGTGTGCTTTTCCATGGACTGCACCGCCCAAGGATTATTTAGCACATACAGCTTATCCATCAGGATCGCTTTTTTGATCCATTCGCGGCTCGGGTGATACCAATGCGTCAACCGATCCAGCACCACGTCATAGCTGCTGGGCTGGGCCAGATTGAATGGCTCAATGGTGACACGTTCGACATCGATGCCAACCTGTTCATCTTTCCACGGGATCGACAGATTCAGCTTGGCCATGATCTGTTCGAAGCAGATCGGCCAGCAAATATCGGCGCCTAAGGACAAACCGATTTTGCGCATTGCGACCGTCGGCGCGACGGCCGGCGCTGGGCTCGGAGCGTGTGTTTCTGCGGCTTGTGCCGGCTGCGCCTCTGCAGGCGCCGTCGGCGCTGCAGTTTTTTTGGCCGGACTTTTGCTCTTCTTGCTTGCCATGGGTCAGATCTCCATTCGCCGCCCGCGCGGCTCAGACTGCTATTCGTACACTAACAGGAACGGTCCTGGGAAGAGCCAGGACAGCCCTTCACGCAGACGATCGCGCCAGTTCTCCCAATTGTGTCCATCGCGTGCCTCGCGGAAGCGCACGTCCATACCGGTTGCCTCAAGTAAGGGAATTAACGAGCGATTTTCGTAGATTAACGACTCATACGTACCACAGCTAACAAAGACGCGCTCCGATATGGCCGCCGGTTGGTCGCGGAACTGATTCATAAAGCTCACGACATTATCGAACAAGGGTCCGCGGCGATTGCGATCGCCAATATCGGTGAATGCAAATGATCCGGATTGCAACAACAAACGGCCATAAAAGCCAGGATAACGACGCGCCGTTGACAATGATGCCACTGCGCCGAAACTGGCGCCCATCAGGCAACGACTTTGTGGTTGAGCGCGCAGCGGATAACGGCTCTCCAAGTGCGGAACCAATTCTTCAGTTAAAAAGCGCGCATGGCGTTCGTCATTGGCGTATTCAACTAGGCGGTGTGCGGAATTAGTGAACGCGACGATCATGTCGGGGATTTCGCGACGCGCCATCAGATTGTCGAGCACCGCGCCCAGCGCCGTGTAATTGAGGTAATCGTCACCGTCATGCACGATCAGCAGCGGATATTGGCGGGTGCTTCGGAAACGCGCCGGCAAATATACCTTGGTTTGCCGCTGACCGAATACGGCACTGCTGAATTCAACAATTTCATAACTGCCATACGGCGATGCTGGATCCGGATGAATCCATTCTGGCACGGTATATCCATTGCCGTGGGCGACGGAGTTGGCGCCATAGGGGTCGCGCGCTAGGTGCGGATTCAATGGATCTTGTATCCAGCGCCCGTGGCCATCGTGAATGATTTCAAACTTGTATTCGACCCGTGATTCCGGCGGCAAAGGCATGCAATGGAACCAAATATTGGTGCCGTCCACGCGCGTCAGATGTTGGGCGGATTCTAGTCCAAACACCCAATGGTGCAGTTTCACCTCGTGCGCGTCGCCGCGCCATACGAAGGTAATGGTGTCACCTTCGACCAATGGAAAGCGCTTGCCGGCAAAAAAATCACGTACCGTTTGACGGGTTTTCGGGCCGGAGGAGAATCGGTTAATGGCCAAATTCATAAGCGCCACCCGCGTTGCAACTGGCCATTGGGTAGTAATCGATGTGCAAATGCGCTCTGCAAACGGCCTTGATTAAAAATCAATCGCGCACCTATATCCATGCCTAAACATTCCGCGGGTGCCATTCGTTGGGTGAATCGGGAAATTCCCTCAGATTCATGGGTGCGTAATCGACGCGATGGATCGGGCATGACCACCACATTTTTAATCAGCCCTAAACCTACATCCAGCATCTGCGCCAAATTCTTGCCAAATGGCGGAGAGTCATGGAATAGCACAATGCGGTCACTCAAACACATGGCGCCGGCCGACCACGCGATAATCGGCTTATTGCCCAGGTTGGCAAGCACATTAAACAAACGTAGCCGATTCAGCAAAGCGGTCAGGTGGCCGCCGGAGATCACCACGGCGGCACAACGGTCGACGATCTCTGCAAGCTCGGCGCGCTCGCTTGCGATGGACGCTTGCTCGGCGGCCGGCCATTGGCTATCGAATGCGGCCCACTCGGTCTGGCAACGCTGCAAATGGTCGTTGTCCAGATGACACATCTGCGCGACGGTAATCGAATGCTGTTCATCTAGCAGTTCTGCATCGACGTGCCGCACACCGATCGCGCGCGCGGCTTCATCGACCGCCTCTAGGCGCATGCGATAGAAACGCTGCAAGTGCTGCAGACGCGCCTGTCGCGCGGCGCGCGCTTTGGCATATCCGGATTCTTGCGCGTAGATGCGCTCAGAGCGCGCGTGCAGCGCCAGATTGATCGCCGGCCTGCGTAACTTTTCGATTAGCGCTTCATCTTCGCTCTCATTTTCCTGCCAGCCGGTCGTAATCAGCGCGACGCTGCCATCGGCTTGCACCTCGTCTAACATCTCGCCGATTTCGTTAAAGTCGGTTTGTGGGCCGAGCAGCACAATCGGCCCCGTTGTTTCATCGTTTATGGCTGTCATCCCTGAGCTCGAACCTTCAGCGTCCGACCCACCAAATCCAGAATGCTGCGCAATTCATCGTAATTTTCGTGCTTCATTCTCAGCCAGGCATTCGCCATATAACCTGCCTCGACACCCTGCGTCGGGGTTCCGGGGGAGGGCAGGTGGGCGTCGATGATGTGGTCAGCAAAGCGATGGCGAATCGCATCCCAGCCCTCATATCTGGCGATTCGACCATCGCGGTCCGGGCGCAAAGCGATCAAGCCGGTGGCGAAACGTCGCGACGGACGCTGACTCGGCCGACCGTGGCAAATCAGCATCGCCCACTCGCGATACAGATCCATATCGTTGCCGACATTGTGCAAATCCCAGGTGCGCACCCCCGGTGGTCTGCAGCCAATCTCAGAGAACTTCAGTCCGCGCGCGCCGATAAACCATTCCATATGGGTAGCTGAGGTTTCCAGCCCCAAAAGCTCACCTACGCGTTGGCCCATCGCCTTGATTTCGTTGTACCCGGGCGCCGCGTCGACACGATTGGTGCTGACCAAATACGGAGAGATCCAACGGGTGCGCATCGCTTCCAACACGGCCGGGTAGTAGTGCGACACAAACTCATGCACCACGCGGCCTTTCAGCGTCAGCGTGTCGTAAAAGCCTTCGTGACCTTCGATGAACTCTTCGACCGCGACCGACCGACCTGGATGACCGAGGCCGGAATTGCGAATCGCCACTTCTAGTTCAGCGTCTGAATCGACCCGCGTGGCGCCCGATGCACCGGCACCGTCGCGTGGTTTGACCATGATCGGATAACCGATTTGTTCGACGAAGGCGCGCACTTCGGCAGCGGAGGACGCGCCGGTCGACGCGGCGCAGGCAATGCCACCGGCGCGCAGCACTTCTTTCATCGCCGGCTTATCGCGGCACAAAAACGCGCTGCGATAGGAGGTGCCGGGAATGCCGGCTTTTTCGCGCACCCGCGCAGCTGACAAAATATGCGCTTCCACCGTGGCTTCGATGCGGTCGACCGCTTTGAACTGCTGGATAAAACGTACCGCACGCAACATGGCTTGTTCGTCGCAGACGTTTTTGACCTCTTCGTAATGGGTCAAATAGTGGCGCATTTCATCGTCTAGCGAATCTTTAGAGCCCTCGCCAATTGCGGTGACTGTCGCGCCCACTTCGGCAAGCGCGCGCACAAACTGCCGCTGGTTGGCGGGAAATCGGGGTTCAACCAGTATGACGTGCATGTTTCACCTACCCAGCCGTGAGAAAAGGGTTTCATAGACGCGAATCTGCCGAGTCCACGAATAGTTTTTGGCCATGCCATTGGCCATTAATTTTCGCCACGCGCGGTGATCGCGATAGGCAACCATGGCGGTTTCCACCGCCCAACGCAAACCGCTGGCGTCGTGAAAGTCAAACACAAAGCCAGTGCCGTGCTGGGTGCGCGGATTCCACGATTGCACCGAATCA
>Ga0163149_10000765_pt1 | contig 42180 bp, 31 predicted proteins | sample OliLakLV19MP5G1_FD_148604 | JGI IMG/M metagenome (GOLD analysis project Ga0163149, IMG submission 148604) | Freshwater microbial mat bacterial communities from Lake Vanda, McMurdo Dry Valleys, Antarctica - Oligotrophic Lake LV.19.MP5.G1 | ecosystem: Environmental > Aquatic > Freshwater > Lake >...
GCTTTGCTTAATGTTTGCGCAACGAGTAGGCTTCGCTTTTTCTGCGCAGACCCCGCAGTGCGACAAACATAGCAAAGGGCAAACAAGCTTGAAGTGATAGCCCGATAAGGCGCCCAAATAATGAAAATACTTTTTGAGGTTCGACTAAATAGTCTATCCTGAAAAAAAATCCAACAGATTAACAGCCTCTTAAGCATTTATAAGCGTCTACTAAATAAACTCAATCCGGCTTGTGAATTTTTACTCCTTAAGAAATATAGTTTCCAACGAACTTATTTTGGTTCCAGATCTATCTTCTCGTCGCCATCTTTATAAGGAACAAACGTAAAAATAAATTGAAACATTTCTTCCGTGGTCTTCATACTTTCCACCCCATTACCTTGCGCAATAGTTTGTGGTGGCGAATACGGATTCAAAATATTTTCTTTTGTATTATCAAACGTTCCGTACACCTGAATAGTTGTACCGGCATCTAATTTTATAGGATGCTTGAAGGTATAATAATATTGCCATTTAAAATCCCACTTATTTATTTTGATCAACGGAATGGTATCACCATTTGGTTTCACAGCAAAAGCCCAAAACGTTTTTCCAATTAAATGCATGTGGGGATTGATAGAAAGCATAGAGATTGGCTTTTCAATAGTTGCCTGCGTATGAAATGTTTTAACTTGATTGGGAGGAATAATAAATTCAGGTTCTATTTTTGAAACTCCAAAAGTTCCTAATTGCTTTTCAATAATTGCACGTTTGATAGGGTCTTTTTTAAAGAACACATTAATATAACTTGAATCTAAAAGATCCTTGTTGCTTGGTCCGTAATGAATATTATTTAAAAGAAAAGCGCCATTCTTTTTTAATCTATAGCCGCCAATTTCACTTGGGTAAGAAGGTGGGATATATCCGGGTAAATAATAAACTGTATTTGGGGTAAGTGTAGGAAAATTTGGTTGTAGTTTATCGGTATAAGGAATGTGCATGCTCTTGTAAACATCGATAAGTTGAGCTTTTGTATCGCTGTGGATATTTTCGCCGCTCACGTAATTGAATTCACGTTTCTGATCATAACTTATTAAATGCCCGTTTACGTGATGCACTAACTTGCGTTGATGAGGAACAAACTCTATGATATCGGCAATTGTATCCTTTTCAATTTGGTAAGGAAACTTCATTATCAAAAACGCATCTGTGCCATTCCCTTTTATTTGAACCGCCCTTTGCGCATTGATCACCAAATCAGGTTTTCCAAAAAAAGAAATGTTTTTATATACCTGGGAGACTATCTCCTTTGTAGAATCCCCTCTTGGCGTGTTCGAATCCACCCAGTTACTAATTTGCTTTATGTGATCATCAGTAAGTCCAAGTTCACCAACAAAGTGCGAATAATTTGCATCGGCTGGCCAAGGCGGCATGTATTTAGTTTTGGTAACGAATTTTATTTGCTTCGCCTTTTTTACTGCATCGGCGTATGATAATAAACTAAACGGGCCGCTTTGCCCGGGGCGATGGCAAGGAGAACAATTTTTATAAATGATGGGTGCAATGTGTTCACTCCAGGAGATAGAAGAATACATCTCTTCCGTTTTCTCTTGGGTTTGTGTACACGAAAAAAGTAAAATTAATGCGCTACAATATACATATGATACGCGCATGCCGATCAATAATTATAATACGGAGATACCATTAAATAAACCACAACACCTGTTATTGTAACATATAGCCAAATAGGATAAGAAATACGTGTTATTTTTTTGTGCTTCTCGCGCTGATCGGTGAGCCCGTAGTAAAAAGATAAAAGCACAAATGGCAAAACAATTGCGGCTAAAAAAATATGCGTCAATAAAATTATAACATATACCGGTTTAGTTCCTGAAACAGTAGTCGACTCTTCAATACTCATAATTCCGTTATGATCTACATCTCCAAATTTTGTATCCGGAACAAAATAGTGTGCTGTTACATAACATATCAAAAATAATGAACTCAATACAAAAGCAGTCAAATTCAATTTTCTATGTAAAGCAATATTTCTTTTTTTGATAGCAAGCAAAGAGAAAATGAGCAATATACTGCACGATCCGTTTAAAATGGCGTTTACCATTGGTAATTTATAAATGAAACTTGGAAAGACATCAGGGTGCGGCAAAAATTTTTGCTGAAGAATTACCACCAATCCACAAATTAGAACAGCAGCTCCGTAGATCACTCTTTTAACTACCTTTTCATTTTGTACCGTAAGAAATGCCATAAGTAAATTTATTTTTGTAAAGTTAGCTTTGCTTTAATAAACAACAAAATCTATTTTAACAGATTACAAAGAAGTTTCCCATCGTTAGCGTATACCAAATACATTTTTCCGTCTTTATATAGATCAAAAACTCCGGGTATTGTTCCTGAGCCTAATTCCTGAACCTGCAAATTGGCGTTTGATGACATTGAGATCAGGCGCTTACTTTCATCATATCCATAATATAGTTTTTTTGCTCCCACAGGACTTACAAACCCCAAGTTATTTCCATTCAATTTAGGATTGTTATACAAAAGCGAACCGTTAATGTCGTACGCATACAAGCCATTAAATAATTGCGCCGTAAAATCCGGTATTTGATCGCCGTTAACATCTTGGAAAGAAATTTTAGCATCAGAAAGATCTGTTTTAAGTTTGATCACATCTTTTTTATCAGCAAATGAAACGCGATTTATAAGATTGTTCTTTTCATCTACATAATATAAAAATGTTCTATTGATATTATTTGTTGAAACGATGGCAAAATCTTGGCAGCCTTCCACTGCTCTATTTTTAAATCCAATACGCCCTTCCCCTTTTCTACTAAATGAATGAATTACTCCGCCTTCATCAATGGTAATTAAATAATCGCTCTCTCCTACTCGCACAAATTTTACCGGGAGATTTACAAGACCATCGGTTTTATAAGGCTTAAACCCTTCCGAACGCACACCATATAACGTGTAACTATAAATAAGGTGATTTTTACAGGCAATAAAAATGCGATGATCTTTATTTCCTTCGTAATCAATTAAAGAAATAGCATTACTTGCGGGTGATGGAAGTTTAATTGGATAACCATCAACATACTTTCCATTTCGATCGATCAAGTGTAAATAATTATCAGTGTTGAATAAAAGTTGATATTTATTGTTCTTGAAAATATCTACCGTATATATTTTTGAACGAACGGTTTCGTTTATCTTCTTTTTCCAAAGTATTTTTCCAGTGGAATTTATCAAATACAATTGCTTTAATTTATCTTGAATAACGATCTCGTTCTCCTTCGTTAAATGATTAACGAACAAGTGAGGCTGTTGTGCGCTACCCGAATCTAGCGCGCACTGCCATAACATATTTGGAATATTTTCCGACGAAGGTGATTGATAGTTGAGCTGGATCCTAAATTTTAATGTGCCTTTTTGATTACTTACTATGCCGTTGGCATCACTTAAATTATCTATTGCCTCTTTGTTCTTCTCCATATCGTGGGTTGTAAATGCTTTAACCAACGATTTATTCATGTTTGGCGCCATATAATAAAGGTAATTGCAAGCGCCATTTAAATTATCACCGGCATAATTCATAAAAGTTTGATTGCTTTTTAAAGTAGAATTATTCTTTAACGCGTTAATAATTTCTTGTGAAGACGTGATGTTTTGGCACATGTATAATGCTTCGTTAAAAATAAAAGCATGAGTTGCTACCGATTCGAAAATATTAGCAAATGCTCCTTTTACAATGTCTGCCGGTTTTAAATGGTATATCCTTACGTCACCAAATAAAGAATCGGCAACACTTAATTGCTTCAAAACTTCCATTGCTTTAATGGTATCATTTAAATTTACAACCAAACCCGTATTTTGAAATGAACTAAATTCAACAACATACGCATTGATGCAATCATAAAATTCGTTGCTTACTTTATATAAGGCTTTATCATTTATTACTTTCCAAAATGTTTGATATTCCGAAGATGTTGCCATTATCTTTTGAAATTCATCAGCCGAACTCACGATAATGGCTTTGAAACAATTTGTGCCAAATGGTAGGCGCTCAAAAACATCTACGCTCAATGGTTCTTGCGATAGAATCACTTTTTGAAGGAATTGATCTTTAGGTTTGTAGTTTCCATTGATGATCAACTCACTAGGATTAAATTTTATATTAGCAGTAACTTCAGAAGCCTCTAACAATTTGTTTATTTTAAAAGGTGATGTTTGCAAATTCTTTTCATAAAGACTCTCATTCACATACAAGCGCATGGTCTCATTTTTTCCAATGGCCTCCAGCTGATCAACAAATGACTTATTGTTTGCTAATTTATTTCCCGAACCAAAAGCTGTTTCAATAAGTTCATCTGAATTAGAAATAAGCGCAACGCCATTTTTTATTTTTAGTTTACTTTTGCCAATAGCAAATTCATTCTCGGCTTTTTTAATAAGCACTTTTTCTAATAATTGAGAGAGCTCTGTTTCTTGCTTGAGTTCTTTCAAACTGAATCCTGCCAACCAATGGTCTTGTTTGTAAAGCGCAAAATGAATAGTGTTGTTGTCGATTATAGAATTAATAAGTTCGTTATTATATATAAGCGAATCGTAAAAATCAATGGCTGACGATACTTTTTTAATGTCCGCAAACACCTTCCATTTATTAAATATCAAACTTTGTGAATTTAATTTAATACTCAAATCGCTAAAATTTTTGGTTGAGCAGTATAGGATACAGCTATCTGGCATTACTGATAAAACTTCTTTGGAAGGTTTTTTGTTTTGTTGCAAGGCGTTATATGCCCAAATTGCTAACGCCAATGATAAAGCAATAAATACTCCGAAAATTATTTTTTTTATGAGCGACAAATCCTGTTTAAAGATAAGCACTACATTACTTTTGCAAAGCAAATACCAGTGAAGTTATGAAGAAGTTTTTGTTGGAATTAACTCTTTTGTCTCCCGTAGATTACGCTGATTTTCGCAGATCGTTGACCCATGTTTGAGTTGATTTGTGAGATCTGCGGGAAATATATTGTGATTTACTTATAACTCCAATTGCGGCGGCAATAACTGAAATGTCATGCGATGCAAAGGAGTTGTGCCATGCTTACGAATTGCATCTCTATGTTTCATTGTAGGATAGCCCATATTCTTTTCCCAACCATAGTGAACATATGTTTGGGCGGTTTCTTTCATAAACTCATCGCGATACGTTTTAGCCAAAATACTTGCTGCGGCAATATTCATGTATTTGCCATCTCCTTTTACAATGCATTGATGGGGTATTTTTTTATACGCCTTAAACCTATTTCCATCTATCAAAATAAATTCGGGTCTTGTTTTTAATTGATCAAGCGCGCGATGCATGGCCAAAAAAGACGCGTTCAAAATATTGATCTCATCAATTTCAATATTGTTCACTTGCCCAACTGCAAATGCCACAGCTTCCTTTTCAATGATCTTGCGCAATTGATCCCTTTCTTTTTCCTTTATTTGTTTAGAATCGTTAAGCAATTCGTTCTTAAAATTCCTAGGCAATATAACTGCAGCCGCAAAAACCGGCCCGGCCAAACAACCTCTGCCGGCCTCATCGCAGCCTGCTTCTAATAAGTTTTTATTTAAACAGAGTTTTAGGATCTTACTTAAGTGCTTGAAGGGCGGTGTTGATATTTTCAAAATTAGGAATATCACTTGCATTCTCAAGAACCTCAGCATATCGCACAATTCGATTTTTATCAACAACAAATGCCGAACGTTTACTTACACCTTTCAATCCCATGCCAAATGTTTCGTAAATACTTCCGTAGGCTTCCGACGCCGTTTTGTTAAAATCACTTAACAGATCAAAATTAAGTTTTTCTTCTTCTCTAAATTTAACAAGTGTGTACGGCGAATCAACTGAAATTCCTAAAACAACGGCGTCTAAACCATTGTAAGTAGCGATGTTATCTCTAACGCCGCACAATTCTTTTGTACACGTGCCGGTAAAAGCGAATGGGAAAAAAAGTATCAATACGTTCTTTCCCTTCAACTCTGCAAGTTCAATTTCCTTCTTATCCTGGTTAAATAATTTGAAGTTTGGTGCTGTTTGTCCTTTTGTAATGCTCATAATGACTATTTTTTGACAAATTTATTCTTTAATTTTCTTTAAGTGTTCTAATTTAATTAATAATTTTGTCATCCAATTCATTTATAAATTTAAAACAGTTCATATGTCATCATTAGTAGGAAAAAAAGCGCCTTCGTTCAAGGCCAAAACAGTAATTAACGGCGGAGAAATAGTAAACGATTTTTCGCTAGATCAATTTGTGGGTAAAAAGCATGTTATATTCTTTTTCTATCCAAAGGATTTTACATTCGTTTGTCCAACCGAACTACACGCATTTCAAGAAAAATTAAGCGAATTTGAAAGTCGCGGCGTTGCAGTAGTAGCATGCTCAACTGATACTGAACAAAGTCATTGGGGATGGTTACAAATGACCAAATCACAAGGTGGTATTAAAGGTGTAACTTATCCAATTGTTGCCGATACAACCAAGATCATTTCATTGAATTATGGTGTTCTATCAGGAGATTATGATGTGAACGACGATGGCAATTTAATTGCAACAGGACCAATGATCGCTTTCCGCGGATTATATTTAATTGATAAGAACGGCGTTGTTCGTCATCAATTGATAAACGATTTTCCATTAGGTCGTAATGTTGATGAGGCATTACGTATGGTTGATGCGCTTCAGTTCTTTGAAGAAAACGGTGAAGTTTGTCCTGCTAATTGGAGCAAAGGAGCTGTTGGAATGAAAGAAAGTCACGCCGGTGTTGCTGATTATTTGAGCAAGCACTAATTTCGATCAAAAGCCACCAATTTAGCCCATTAAGTTAGTGCGGTTCGAGCCGAAAAATAATTAACCCCTCAGTGCGGAGGGGTTTTTTTGTTTTATCACTGCGTAGATCTAATTTTTGAATGAGTGAGTAATTAGCAATTTGAGCTTTAAAAACATACCTTTTAACTTCAAAAATTCTACAATATGAAAAAATTATTATCTATTCTTTTCTTAGGTGCTTTTCTTAATACGAATGCTCAAAGCACGCTTTACAATGTGTACGATTCTCAAGGACATTTGAGCGTTAAACTCATTCAGGCGCCGGGAACCAATAAGCTTTATTCGAAAAGCAATACCAGTGGAACTCAAATCAATAAAATGAATTTGGATGGCGTACCGCTAAGTTCAAGGACATACTCTTACGGTATTGGTGATGTTGAATACTACAATGGATCTTTATATGGTTTAGGAAGTATGGGTATCAATAATTATATTTTGAAGATCGATACAGGTAATTTGCAAATTGTTCAAGCGTCGCAAATAACCTTCACCAATTTAATTAGTAACTCCAAAATGAAAATATTTGGCAGCACGGCTTACATTGTAGGCTCTGCGCAAACCTCTCCAACAACAGGAACACGTGCCATGATCATTAGTTACGATATTGGAACTTCAAGCCTTAATTACGCTTCTGTTTTTTCATTACCAAGCAGTACGGTTGGAGTTTACTTCACTAATATTCAACAATTACAAAATTCTTCATTCATTATTACAGGTTATCACAATAGTACCGGAAGCGGTGCTAGGAATTTGATTGTTCGCGCTACGTCGAATTCATCTGTCATAACGGCCCAACAAATTGTAGCCGGTCCTTACGCAGAACTTCCTGAAGCTTCGGTTAGTTTGGGTTATGGAAGCAATAATAAAATATTTATCTCCGGTACCGCATCGCTTACGCGAATTGACACAAATTTAACTTTGCTTACCTCTCCGGGCACTTATTCCTACTACGGTATGTCGGCTCAATTTAAAAGCAACAAATTATATTCAAATCCTACCGGAACGAATATGGTTATATATGATAACAACCTTACTCCGTTAAATCAGGTAAGCTATCCGTTTTTACCAACGTTTACAGCAGTAATAGGATATAAGATCGAGGATATTGCCATTTACAATAACAACCTTTACTTTTCGGGTTACGGATATTGCTCATTTTCATGCTCAACGTATGTTATTGCAAAAACAGATCTCGGAGGTGCCTTAAATTGCTCTACGCCTGTGTCGAGCAATTTCAGCGCAACTCCCATAAATAGTGTAGCCGCTATTTCACTCAGTCAAACTTCTCTTCCTATAAGCATTGGAAGTTCAACTATCGCTAACGCAATTGCAACTGCTGCTCCTGGATACACTGTTAATTGTTTAACTGCAACTTCGGTGATGAAACATGTGTTAGATTCCGGTTTCAACATTCATCTCAACCAAAATGGAAATTATACGCTTCAAGGAACGCAGTATTTATCTTACATAGAAATATACGATCTAAGCGGGAAAGAAATAAAAAGTGTTTTAATACATGATGAAGCCATAACCAAAACTGAGTTTGATCTGAACCAATTGTCTCAGGGAATTTATCTTATAAAAGTTCGTTATTCGGGGGGCTCTGAAGCCACTCAAAAGCTTATACATTTGAGTTCAAGTAATTAAAAAACATTTTTTATGAAAAGCTCGGTTTATCCGGGCTTTTTTTATTGCCTTAATTCTGTTATTTTTGCACCTCAATTTACAACCATGGCTCGCTTTCATACATTAAAGGTAAAAGATATAAAAAGAGAAACTGCAGAAGCGGTTTCAGTGGCATTTGAAGTGCCCCCACAACAACAACCAGAATATTTATTTAAGCAAGGACAATACATCACTCTTAAAATGACGATAGGCGGAAATGAAGTTCGTCGTTCTTACAGTTTATGTACTGCACCTCACGAAAAAGAATTGCGTGTTGCCATCAAAGAAGTGAAAGATGGTTTGGTATCATCACACATCAATCAAAAATTAAAACTTGGAGAAACCATTGAGGTGATGACACCCATGGGAACTTTTACAAGCATCCTTGCCGGAAATCAAAAAAAGAAATACGTATTGTTTGCCGGTGGAAGTGGTATAACTCCCATGATGAGCATTTTAAAAAGTATTCTTTACGTTGAAAAATATAGCACCATTACGCTTATCTATGCTAACAAAAATGAGGATTCAACCATTTTTAAAAATGAATTGGATACTATCTCATCCAATCCAAACTTAAAAGTGGTTTATGTTTTTGATGCGCCAAAAAACTCGGTGCCGGATGTTCAAAAAGGAATTATTACTTCTGAAAAAGCATTACAACTTATAGAGAATTATGGCGGTTTAAATGCCGACGACTATTTTATTTGCGGGCCTGGCCCAATGATGGAAAATGTAAAAACCACCTTGGAGAAACTAAAAATAAAAAAGGAGAAGATCCATATTGAATATTTTACAAGTGTAATTGACGCGGTTAATAAAGCAAGCGGAGAAGGTAGTGGTGCGGATGTGAAAGCAAAAGTAACCGTGATCCAATATGGCATTGAAACAAATTATGATCTTGAAACAAGCGGGATAAGCATTTTGGATGCAAGTATTGAAGCCGGTGTTGACGCACCTTACAGTTGCAAAGGTGCAGTATGTTGTACTTGTCGTGCAAAAGTTATTGAAGGAAAAGTAAAAATGGATGCCAACTTTGCATTAACCGATGATGAAGTAGCGCAAGGATTTATACTCACTTGCCAATCACATCCTATTTCTGAAAAAGTAATTATTGATTACGACGCGATCTAGAAAAACTCTTCTTTGATCTTAGTCTTTTTTCTCTTTCACATCTACTTCGGAGAAATCGAAGTGACGTAAAGGATTAACGTAAAAATTAATTAAGTTCGTTCTTAATAAACGGTAATTACTTTCGTACCACAATGGCAACAAAGGTGCTTCTTGAACCAATATCTTTTCGGCCTTTAAAAAGTAAACGGCTGCAGAATCTCTGTTCAAAGCATCACGGCCCATTTCATAATATTTATCGTATTCTTTATTTACAAAACGCATAGTGTTTGGATACGAGATATGTGCTGTATCATTCTCAACAGGTTCGCCATAAAATATTGAAAGGAATGATTCGGGGCTCGGATAATCTGCTACCCAACCATCACGAAAAATATCTCCCTCACCACTCGTTTGCAATAAGAATTTAGAATCATTTGGAAGCGACTCAAATGTTAGATTCACATTCAAATTCATCATTAATTGTTTTTGTATTTCTCCGGCAACAGTATTGTTACGCAAATTACCGGAGTTCACAATTAACTTTACTTCCGGAAAACCTCTTCCATCAGGATATCCTGCTTCTGTCAATAATTTTTTAGCTTTCTCAAGATTAAATGTATACCCTTCTATTGTTCCCGATTTATAAAAATCAAATGTTGGAGGAACGATTCCGTTGCTTGCAGGCCCATAAGCTTGTCCAAATAAAACGCGATCAATTAATTTATCACGATCAATTCCATAATTAATTGCCTGACGCACTTTAACATCATCAAATGGTTTTCTATGGGTATTAAAAAGATAATATTGTGTGATCATCTCTGCATTTCTTTCTAAAACAAATTTTGGATCTTTGCCGGTAAAGTCTTTAATATTATCCTCAACAATTTGTTTTAATTGATTAGCTGGAATTGAACTTATGAAATCATATCTCCCACTTCTAAATCCATTCCATGCAATTTCCGCAGATCCTATTATATCTACTATTACGCTATCTAAATAAGGTAATTGCTTTCCTTTTTTATCTTTTCCGTAATAATCAATGTTCTTATAAAGCACATATTGCTGAGGGGTGGTTCGTTTTGTATCTAAAATAAATGGTCCGGCTCCAACAATTGTTTTTGTTTTATCTACTGCATAAGCATCTTCGGATATGATCCCCGCAAATGGTCCGCCTAAAATATCAAGGAAAATAGCAGGAGAATTAAGTAATTCAATCGAAAAATTATAATCATCAATGATTTTTATTCCTTTTAGGTCTATTTTTTCTCCTTTTTTAGAATTTTCGTAGCATTCGTTAGCTCCTACAATTCTATCCTTACAAATAGTAGCAAAGTGAAGGTTATCATTGCTTGCTGTACAAAGTAGTTCAAAAGTGAATTTAACGTCTTGAGCGGTTAATTCCACCTCCTTAAAGTCTAATGCCGCTGATCTGTGGAATCTTACTCCTTTTCTGAGATGAAATGTAATTATTTTGCCGCTTGGGTCAATATCCCAGCTTTTCGCTAAACCCGGTATCGACTTAAGTGTTTTAGGATCAACCTTTACCAAGCCTTCAAAAATCTGGCCCGAAATAAGTCCTTCTGTAGATTGTGTAATTTTATGCGGAAAAAGGCTAATTGGGGCCGAATTCTCGGCAATTCTCACCACTTTATCGCCTCCTTGGTAGTCTGTTTTCATAGGAGAAGCCGAACTGCTTCCAATATCAGAAGTCCCGTTTTTACATCCGTTTAAACTTAGTGCCAGCGCGGCAACAACACATAAAGAACTAAATAATCTCATATAAATCCTATTCACAAACAAATATAGGTAATTTATCAAAAATGCCTATTAAATAAAGTTTGCTTTTTTGTCAAAAATATTTTGTAATTCGAAAATAAGATTATAATATTGCAACTTAAAGTTACAAACGGTATTTTTTAATCGATGAAAAAAATTGGCTTACTTGCGCTTGTATTGTCCCTAGGGTTCTTGAACTTAACTGCTCAAAGCGGTGGGGTTATCATTTTAGAAGGCAATTACCAGGGCAAAAACCTATATATTCAAAATCCGTTTGGATCAAATGGTGTAGGTTTCTGTGTTTCAGAGGTTAAGGTAAATGGCAACATTACCACAGATGAGATCAACTCAAGTGCTTTTGAGATAGATATGAAGCCACATAAGCTTAATATTGGTGATAAAGTAGAGATCAAAATATTCCACAAAGAAGATTGTAAGCCTAAAGTATTGAACGCTGAAGTGTTAAAACCTAAAAGTACTTACGAGGTTATAAGCATGGAAATTGACAAAGACGGCACCTTTACTTGGAGCACTAAGTCAGAAACTGGTAAGCTAGCATTCGCTGTAGAGCAATTTCGTTGGAACAAATGGGTAAAAGTTGGTGAAGCAGACGGTATGGGAACTCCAACAACAAATAACTACTCTTTCAAAATTGTACCTCATAGTGGTAAAAACCAAGTGCGTATTCGTCAAACTGATTATAGTGGCCAACCACGTTTAAGTAAAGCCGCAGAATTTGTAAGCGAAGTTCCGGAGATATCATTCGCTCCTATTAAAGCTAGTAAAGACGTTAATTTCGTAGCTAAAGGAAAACCAATTGAGACCATGTATGAGATCTATGATCAATACGGTAACGTGGTTAAAAAAGGCTATGGCGATAAGATAGATGTAAGTAACTTACCTAAAGGAGGTTACTTCCTCAACTACGATAATAAAATGGGTGAGTTCGTAAAGAAATAACTTTAAAAAATTAAACAAAAAGAACCCTCGGTACATGCCGGGGGTTTTTTTATTAAATTTGCCTTCTATGTACACTATTAATGTAAACAGCAGCAGCAAACATAAAAGCGACCTTAAACTAAAAGCCAGCCTGCCGGCTAGGCAGGGAAATGAATTTGAGGGCATGTTAAATGAAGCGCTGGTAAAAGGGAGTTTCGTTAAAATAAACCCGCACCAATATCATTTACTGCACAACGATCAATCGTACAATATAGATGTGATGAAACTAAATGCTGCCGAAAAAACAATGGTACTAAAAATTAATTCGGTAAAGTACTCCATCGAATTAAAAGATAAGTACGATGAGTTATTGCACAGTTTAGGAATGGATAATGTAGCGAGTGCAAAAATAAATCAGGTTAAAGCTCCAATGCCCGGAATGGTATTAAATATTTTGGTGCACGAAGGTAACGAAGTAAAAAAAGGCGATGTGCTTTTAGTTTTGGAAGCTATGAAAATGGAGAACATGCTCAAGAGCCCAACCGATGGCATCATCAAAAAAATTGCGGTACAAAAAGGAAATGCCGTAGAAAAAAATCAACTTTTAATTCAATTTTAAAATGAGTGATAACCGCCGTGATTTTTTAAAAAAAGGTGTTCTGCTAGGTTTAGCAGGAGTTGCTAATAATATAATTGGCAAAGAAAAAATAGCAAACGTTGAGTTGTTTTCAAAACAAATTGTTGGCGCTAATGATGCGTTTACCTTACCAAAATTACCGTACGCCTATAATGCCCTTGAACCTTTTATTGATAAAGAAACAATGGAAATTCACTATAGCAAGCATCATCAAGGCTACGTCAATAAATTAAATGATACGCCATCAACAAATATTGATTACTTAAGCAGCGATGAAGTAAAATGTACACATATTGATAAATATACATCTACTGTTATTCGAAATAATTTAGGTGGACATTATAATCACTCTTTATTTTGGACGCTATTAAAGCCTAACCCGGAAGGGAAATTAAATTTACCGGAAGGAAAAATTGCAACGCTCATTACTGAACAATTTAAATCGTTCGAGAATTTTCAGAAAGAATTTACAGAAAAAGCAACAAAGATATTTGGTAGCGGTTGGTGTTGGCTAATTAAAACTAAAGATGGAAAATTAAAAATTGTTACAACGCCAAATCAAGATAATCCCTTAATGAAATTAGAAGGGGAGGAAGGAAAACCAATTTTAGGATTAGATGTTTGGGAACACGCCTACTATTTAAAATATCAAAACAAGCGCGTTGATTACATTTCTAATTGGTGGAATGTAGTAAACTGGAATAAAGTAGAAGAATTATATTCGTAAAATTTAACGTGAAAACTACAATGAAAAAATCAATCCTTTTTCTGCTAATTTTGTTTTTCACCAGCGTCATTACAAATGGGCAAACAATTCCTGGAAAAATTAAAATTCAACTCAATAATAACTTTACAAATCAACCTATTACCTCAACTTCATTTACTCTTGTTTTAAATGATTCTATTAAAGAAACTATCAAGACAGACACCTTAGGTTATGCATTATTAGGTAATATCAAAAAAGGAAGCTATAAAGTTCAAGTCTTCTGTGACAATTTTCAAACGATTTATTATTCAAATATATTAATTGACGAAGGCAAAACTACATTCTCACTTTTTAAACTCATGCCCACAAACCCTAATCAAAATAGAATGACCGCTGAACAAAAAGCGTTTCACGGAATAAAATAGAACAAAAAATGTTATCTGCATGTAAGTAGCAACAAGTAATAGCTGGGAGAACTTATGATCCACAAAAATTTTAAAAATATAGATAAAGTAACTTACGGCCGTGGTTCCTTTAATCAGCTTTCAGAAACTGTTGAACCTATTCGTAAAGAGAATAAAAACTATTTTGTTTATGTGGTAGATAATTATTTTAAAGGCAAGCCCATCAGTAATACATTACAAAATAAACCAGAAGATTTAATTTATTATATCGATGTTGATCCACACGAACCAACTACAAACCAAATTGATTTGTTGCGTGATGAAATACTTTCCAAAAAAGGTTTGCCTAGTGGTGTAATTGGAATTGGAGGAGGGAGTATTATGGATATTGCAAAAGCATTATCATTAATGCTTACTAACGAAGGCTCTTCAACTTTATATCAAGGGTTAAACTTAATTAAAAAAGCGGGTGTTTATCATTTGGGTGTACCTACTATTAGTGGCACAGGCGCTGAAGTTTCAATGACAGCCGTACTTACTGGTCCCGAAAAAAAATTAGGTTTAAAATGCGATTGGACAGTTTTCAACCAAGTGATATTAGATCCGGAATTAATTTCAACAGTTCCAACGGATTGGTGGTTTTATACAGGCATGGATACCTATATTCATTGCATCGAATCGCATGGTGGAATTAGAAACAATGCCTTTAGTTTAGCCTACGGCGATAAAGCATTGGAGCTTTGCAGAGAAGTTTATTTAGCAGACAAAAGCGGACAAACACCTGAAAACGATGATAAATTAATGGTGGCATCGTTAATGGGTGGCTTAAGTTTAACCTATAGTGAAGTTGGTGTTTGCCATGCATTGAGTTACGGACTTTCAAAAATTCTTGGCACACGTCACTGTTACGCAAACTGCGTTATTTTTCAGCACCTCGAAGATATTTATCCGAAAGGAGTTGCTGAATTTAAACAGATGATTAAAAAACATAACATAATACTGCCTCAAAATTTGCATAAAGAATGGGATGATGCTACTTTAACAGCCATGGCAACGGTGAGTTATAACCTGCCTTTTATGTGGAATCATGCCTTTGGGGATAATTATAAGGAAATTGCTAACCTAGATTACATTAAAAACCTCTTCAAGCGCCTGTAATTAGGCCTTTTTAGCGATTAAAACCCCTTTATTTTACTATTTTTGTAGCCTTAAATTGAGTTTTTAAAGAGATGAAGAACATTCGCAACTTTTGTATCATTGCCCATATCGATCACGGAAAGAGTACCCTTGCCGATCGCTTGCTTGAGTTTACAAAAACTATTAGCAGTCGCGAAATGCAAGCACAAGTGTTAGATGATATGGATCTTGAAAAAGAACGTGGCATTACTATAAAAAGTCACGCCATACAAATGGATTACGAATACAAAGGTGAAAAGTTTGTTTTAAATTTAATTGATACTCCTGGGCACGTTGATTTTAGTTACGAAGTATCGCGTTCTATTGCTGCTTGCGAAGGCGCATTATTAATTGTTGATGCGGCGCAAGGAATTCAAGCGCAAACAATTTCGAATTTATATTTAGCCTTAGAGCACGACCTAACCATTATTCCCATTTTAAATAAAATGGATCTGCCAAGTGCAGAGCCAGAGGTGGTGAAAGATCAGATCATAGACTTGATCGGTTGCGAGAGAGATGAAATTATTCCTGCGAGCGGAAAAACTGGAATGGGCATTGAAGATATTTTAGCAGCGATCATTGAGCGCATAAACGCTCCTGTTGGTGATCCAAAAGCTCCATTGCAAGCTTTGATATTTGACAGCGTATTTAATTCGTTCAGAGGGATCATTGCTTATTTCAAAATTTTAAACGGCACCATTAAAAAAGGTGAAAAAGTAAAATTCGTAAATACAGGCGCGTTTTATAATGCTGATGAGGTTGGCGTATTAAGATTAAAACCAGAACCGCGTAATGAATTAAGCACCGGTGATGTTGGTTATATTATTTCAGGGATTAAAAGTGCCAAAGAAGTAAAAGTTGGAGATACTATTACACATTTTGATCGCCCTTGTGCAGAAGGTATTCATGGTTTTGAGGAAGTAAAGCCAATGGTGTTTGCAGGAATTTACCCTATAGACACAGAAGATTTTGAAGAGCTGCGCTACAGCATGGAAAAATTGCAACTCAATGATGCATCATTAACGTGGGAACCAGAATCATCTTTAGCTTTAGGTTTTGGATTTCGCTGTGGCTTTTTAGGGATGCTACACATGGAAATTGTGCAAGAACGTTTAGAGCGCGAGTTTAACATGACCGTTATTACAACTGTACCAAACGTATCTTATATTGCTCATCAAACCAACGGAGAATCTGTAACAGTAAATAACCCAAGCGATCTTCCGGATCCTGCAAGGATCGAAAGAATTGAAGAGCCTTATATCAAAGCCAACATCATTACTAAATCAGATTTTATTGGGCCGGTAATGAGTTTATGTATTGAAAAACGCGGACAAATTGTAACACAAAATTATTTAACTGCTGATAGAGTTGAATTGATATTTGAAATGCCTTTAGGTGAAGTAGTATTTGATTTCTTTGATCGCTTAAAATCAATTTCAAAAGGTTACGCTTCGTTTGATTATCATCCAATAGGCATGCGTGATTCAGATCTTGTAAAATTAGATATTCTTTTAAAGAGCGAACCCGTTGATGCATTATCGTGTTTAATTCATAGAAGTAATTCGTATGTGTTTGGAAAAAAGATCTGTGAAAAATTAAAAGAACTCATTCCAAAACAACAATTCGAAATTCCAATCCAGGCTGCTATTGGTTCTAAGATCATTGCTCGCGAAACCATTAGCGCGATGCGTAAAGATGTAACAGCAAAATGTTATGGTGGCGATATCTCGCGTAAGCGTAAATTACTTGAAAAACAAAAAGCAGGTAAAAAACGCATGAAACAAGTTGGTAACGTGGAGATCCCTCAGAGCGCGTTTATGGCTGTGTTAAAGCTTAATGATTAAATTTACATATACATTCTTACTTTTTATTTTTATCACTGTACTTAAAGCACAAGTGATGTGGCAATTTGATAAAGATTCTCTGATCACATGGTATTACCAAGGAGGAGATGAATTTAGCGACGATAAATTAAACACTAACTATTGGAACGATTGGTATGGTTGGGCTCGCTCAATCACAAATAATAAAGAACAACAGTATTATACAACCTACAAAAATCATTTTTTAAAAGATGGTAAATTAATTTTAACTGCTAAGCGCCAAGATATGTACGAGCGTTACGTAGATTGGATGGGCGATAATGATTCGATTATTAATGATGGGAGTTTTTACGGCTTAAACAAAAGAAAGTTTACCTACTCAGCCGGAATGATTCAATCGCACAAAGATTTTCAATACGGTTATTTTGAGATCAAATTCAAGATTCCAAAAGAAAAAGGCTTTTGGCCAGCGTTTTGGTTATATGGCGCCACACCAAACGAAGAGATAGATTGGATGGAATTGAAAACAGAGAAGCCAAACCAGATACATGTTGGAAGACATTGCCAAAAAAAAACAGATAACTACACAAAAACTCTTTTCGGAAAAAAAGTTTGGGGCGATTGGGTAAAATTTGAAGGATCACTAAACGAAGGTTACAATGTGATAGCCGGTATATGGACGGCTAACTGTTTAAAATATTATTTAAATGGCGAATGTATTGCTATTACTTACGTTGACATGAAGCATCCAAAAAAATTGGTTGCTAATATTGCAGTATCCAGTGATAAGGGCGCTTATTCTCCCGGTCCACGAAAAGATTTTAAAGACTCTGTAAATTTTGAGATTGATTATATTCGTGTATGGGATAGAAATGATCTTCTTGCAAAACGAATGAGCAAAAGTTCGTCTACCGCTAAAGAACCGGTAACCGGTGTTGAAAAAATTGCAAGCTCATCACTTGTTTCCAGATCAAAATTACATTACGGAAAAAAAACGCTTCATGAGAACGAAGGTTTTTTTGCATCGCTCATGCCGCAAAGCGGAAGCAAATATCAGCTCACTGTTTTAGGGAAAGATATTCCTAAAGACGGTACAGTTATATTAAAAGATGATTCTGGAAAGATCATTTCAGAAACGCTTTTGAGGTATGGCATAACAACATATGATCTGCTTGGGTATCAAGGAATGGTTTTAAAACTCACAATAAAGGCTCTTGGAAAAGAAGCTAATTACAATATCACCGTTAATTAATTTTTTTGAGTAGTTTGTATTTGTTAAGGTCTATGTTTAGATCCTTATACATTGTATCCAGAAATTTTTCTTCTTTATTTAATAAAATATACTCTTGTTGTTTTGCGAATGGCTCAAGGGTAACATTATCATATCTTAATAAATAAAATTGAAATCCCCATTCTTCGTAAATTCCTGATAATGCATAAATCTGTTTGTTTTTACCGGTTGCCTTAGCAATTTTTCTTGCGTCGGCTATTACTTCTTGGTCTCTACCATCTTTTCCGAAAACGGCAATCGTGTATATCAAAACAGCTATCAGTCCTACACAAGCCATTGTAAAAAGTGTTTTGAGAGCTTTTACACTCATGGTTACATTTTGTTGAAGTTTAAATATCTCATCCAAAAAAAGCACACTCAACATAATGGCAAAAAATGGCAATGCTGGAACAAAATACACCGCACGTTGAACGTGAGTGAAACAAAGAGGAATAACACCTGCTAAACCAATAAGCGCAAACAAAAGCATGTGTTTTTTTAAGATCGGGTTTTGCAAAGTGGTCATTGATCTTTTATTTCTCATCATATTAAATCCCATAAAGGGTAAAAGTATTACCATAGGAACAAGAAGGTCGCTGAACAACCAATACAAAACAACAAAACGATTTTCTACTTCGGGATCATTATATATTCGCTGTAGTAATCTTTCGTTCAAGTAAAAGCTCAAACTTTTTCGGGCCTCATTGCTAAAATAGATCATTAAAAAATATATCACCGCAGGAATAAGCACTAATAAAAGAGTGTTACTAATGGCTTGCTTCCACGTTATATTTTTAAAACATAGTCTCATTATTATAAAAACACTCAATGGAAAAATCCCTGGTAGTCCTTTTGAAAAACTTGCCAGGAAAATAGAAATTCCCGCGAGGATGATGAATATGTATTTATTAGAATCCTTAGATAGTGATCTCACCATAAAATAAACAGATGCCAACACAAAAACGCTTACTGTGTTTTCTTGCATATTATTTTTATACGACCACGAAACCGAAGGAATGATAATCCACAATAAAATAGGAAGCCAATAGAATGTGTGATATTTGTTTTCTTTTTTAAAAAAACGTTTCCATATGGCACTTATCAAAAAAGCGCTTAATACAAGCATAGAAAAACAATAGATACGTTCGCTCAAATAACTTCCCTTAAAAATTTTAAAGAAAAATGATTGTAAAAAATAGATCAAAGGCGGATGTTCCAAAAAATAATTTTTCCCTTGCTTTTCCCACGATGAACTTAAATAAGGAAACCAAAAGCTCCCCGTTCCATCGGCCAGGTTTTTTGCTACAATGGCGTATTGCGTTCCATCCATAAACATGCCATGTTGCACCAAATTAGGCAAAACCAAGGCCAGCATTACCGCTAGAGTAAACAGCGAGAAAGCTAAATGTGAGCTAAATTTGTAGTTTTGCATCAGAAAACAAATGTATAAAAACCTCCAGAGGAATAAAATAATAATCCCAGAAAACCGTTATATTCGTGGTGCTGAACTGGTATAAATATATAGTTGTTTTTATTACATTAATTAACGTATCGTTTGCTCAACAAAACGATGGTTATAGTGTTAATTTACCACGCTATTATAACCGGCAGCTCAACTTTGGCTTTACTATAGCTTATAATCAAACCGACTTTAGATTAAATACCGTTAAAAACTCGCTTTTTCCTGATACGGTAATAAAAAGCAATAACGTTGATACGCGCTATCGCATCCGTTCTATTTACACAAGGCCGGGACCGGGTTTTGCAATTGGATTAGTAACTGATTTTCGCATTTTTGATTACATGCGTTTAAGAACTACTCCAAGTATAAGTTTTGCCTCGCGTAAAATTGAATATTTTCTTTCTAATGCGACTCGCGATTCGAGTAAGTATTTTGAAAAAACAGTCGAGTCAACTTTTTTGATCTTTCCCATTGAAATTAAAGTTCAGTCCAAGCGATTGGGAAATTTTAGTGCTTATGTTATTGGCGGAGGTGGCTATATGCTCGATCTGGCTTCGCGTAAAAAAGCAGCAGGAGTTGCCAGTGGAGGAGCCAATCAATTAGATGATAATGTAAAATTAAAACGCGACGATTATTATTATAGCGGTGGCGCAGGAGTTGATTTTTATTTGATGTATTTTAAGTTAGGCTTTGAACTCAAACTTCATATGGGCACAAAAAATCTTTTACAAAAAGAAAATAGCATTTTTACAAATAGTTTGGATAAAGTGCGATCGCGCATGGTAACGTTTACAGTTACATTTGAAGGATAAAAAAATTCCTGCATATTTCGCGGACTAACTCAGATAACCAACTAAAGATCTGCGAAAATCAGCGCGATCTGCGGGAGACAAACCGCTTAAAAATCATCATCCTCTTCTTCCTTTTCAGGATCTTTCTTTTTCCCTTCCTTGCCGGCAGGCAGGTTAGGATTTTCCAATTTAAATTGTTGATCAGACTTAGGTGTTGTTTTTACTTTGATCGAATCCTTTTTGAACATACCAAATTCTTCTTTCAATATCGATTTCAAATTCTGTTTCTCGTTTTTGATATCGTCCTTGATCTTTTGTTTCATGCCCTTGCGATCGTACTTAATAATAGGCTTATCTACAGTTCCAGTCATTAAAATAAAAGCACTTCTATGATTCTCAGGATCATTTTCTATTAAACCAAATTCATCATCTGCATCAGGCTTTCGCTTTTTGCTTAAATAATCGCTTATCAGTAATTGAATATGATAATCAATATCGTTATTAAAGCTGTGTGTTCCCCAAAAATCAATATTTAATACCGAATTTTTAATAGCTGTTTTTGGAATAGTGATAATGCTTTTGCTTATTTCTACTCTACTTTGAAGTGATGAGAATTTTATACTCTTGAGATCATTGAGGTCAACAAATTTTGCCAAACTTTCTAATGGTTTAAAATCTACTAACCTACCCTGCTCTATTTGCAGATCGGATATTGCTTTTATTGAATTAAGATCGGGCTCCAAAAATTTATCCCATGTGCCGCTAAAGTCGATACTTGCACTTAATAAACCTCCAACATTATTATCTTTTAATGTTTCTTGATCAAAATTATTTAATTGTGCAAACATCTTAGTTACATTTATTTTCACCATTTCTCCGTGCATTGCCACTTCTAAATTTTTCCCGTTAAAGTCAAGTAGTGCATCAATGGTGGCATTTCCATCCATGGTGTTTAAATTCAGGCTCTCTGCTAAGATCTTTTTATTCTTCAGTTCAATATTTCCTTGAAGTTGCGTAGCGTTGAATTTACCAAAACTCAAAGCATCAATACTTGCGTCTAAAATAAAATTGATATTATCAGGTACGTCAACCTGATTTTTTTTAGAAGAATTAGAACTAGCTGCATCATAAATAAAATCCTCAACCACAATTTTGTTGCTTTTCAAATTTCCGTAAATTTTCAAAGGGTTTTTAGAATCCAAAATAAAATTAAACGCGCCTTCAACTTTTCCGTCGATCCTCATGTCTGAACTTCCTTTTTTAATGGCCAAATTATTTACTTCCACCAAACGATTCAAGGCTCTTACTTCGCACGAGTAAATAGTTGTGCTATCTTTTTGTCCTTTAAACTGGATCACAATATCTTTAAGTGAGGCTTGCAGTTCCAAAGAAGCATTTTCGGAGAGAACATTTTTCCCTGCCTTGCCGGCAGGCAGGTTTAATTCCTCCACTTTGCTTTTTACTAAACCATTAAATGTTATTTTTCCCTTCAATTTACGAAGCGTATCAATTGGCCAAAACTTTGTGAAATTATCAAGATCGAGCGTGCCTCCAACTTTTAGATCCAAAAAAGGATCATTAAAATCAGTAAGGATCATATCGCCATAAAAATGATCGCTGATAAGATCGCCCGAAACATTTTTAAGCTCTAGCAAAGTCTTATCTTTTGTACTCACAAATCTTCCTTTGGCGTTTAAATTAGTTAGCTTGGCATCTTTTGGTTGATACACTATGGTAGTATTACTCACACCAAAATCCACACTCACATTGAAGTCCTTTTTGTCTGCCTTGCCGGTAGGCAGGTAATTCATTTTACCGGTCACGTAAAAATTTCCTTCGCTTTTATAATCACGAATACGATCTTTTTGTGATTCTGGGAGTAACGACAGGATAGACTGTATATCCAAATTCATTCCTTTAAAATCGAGCCCTAATTCACTCAAGCTATCTCCATAAACCATCATGCCATTGGTTTCAATATGCATTTTATTTAAATAAACATCACAGGTCTTTATTTTATAAAGGTCTTTACTCACCTGTAATGCGGCTTTGTATGTTACTTTCTTGTTCTTCATATAATCTGTCTTCTTCACGCTAACTTTATTCACGTAAAGATCTCCTTCGCCTTTCAATTCATAATCTGTATTGCTAAAATTCCCCGAAAGATTTACCTGCTTCATGTTGAATTGCGTTCTCACTTTATATTGCAGATCAATATAACTCATATCCACATTTGTGAATTCAATTTGCTCGAGGTTAAATTTTAAACTATCGTTTGTACGAATGGTGTCTGTGCTTTCTTTCCACACAATATAATTTGGCTTCCCTTTGCTGTTTACTTTTAAACGACAAAAAGCATTCAACATTTTTATTTTTTTAATGTCGTACTTCTTATTCCAAAGATCTTTGATGTCAAACTTAAGCTGAAGACTCTTAGCAAAAATAAGCGTATCGCGCCTCTCGCTTTTGATCGCTTCCATGCAGACAATATTTTTGAACTCCAGCGCACAATCGGGAAATGTTTTTACGATGGTAAGATCAATATTCTTTGGATCCAATCGGATCTCAGCATTTAAATTCTTATTCAGCTCTTTGATGATCATCGCTTTTACATCATCTTCGTAAATGTAAATTAACGAAATTGCTGTGATCAATAAAACAACAAGAATGAATGCAAGCCAAAAAACAAAGCGAAACAGCCTTCCTAAAAAACTCCGTTTGGGCTTGGGTAAATGCTGTATATGTTCAGGCGTGTTCAATAAAGTAAATTTGGTTAAAAAAACCTGTTAAGGCTCGTTAAAAACCAAAAGAATTTTAACAGTGGGCTCTTAATTAAACACCAGTTTTTTATATATAATGCCTTTATTGCAATTAAGTTTAAGAATATAAATTCCTTGCCCGTATCTTTTTAGGTTAAGCTTGGTTGTAGCTTCTTTCGTCTCCGTTTGCAGTATTTTCTTTCCATCATAATCAAAAATCTCTATTAAGTTACAGTTGCTTTGGGTGTTATTTATATACAGAAGAAATTCGCCATTATCAGAAGGATTTGGGTATAACTCAACGTCGGCGCCTTTTTTGTAGCTTGAAGCTACGATTTTCGAATAACTCGAAGAACCATTAAGATCAGTTTGTTTTAAACGATAATAGTTTATTCCCAAAATAGGATCTTTATCAATAAAACCATAGTATGCCTTCTCATTGCTATTCTCTTTTCTATCTAATTTACCAATTGCTTCAAAACTAATTCCATCACTACTTCTTTCAATGGTAAAATATTTATTACTTACTTCTGATGCAGTAATCCAATCCAACTGAATTCCTCTTTCAATTGATTTAGCATCAAAATACAAAATAGTAACAGGAAGTGTGCAGGGATTAAACGTAACAAAACTTACATCATCAATGAACCAGCCTTCATCACCTCTATTATAAATACCTGGTGTTAAACTTACAAAGTTAGCACAGCCTTGAATGGTGATTAATTGGAACTGTACTGCCATTGTTCCAACAGGAACATTATATACATAAGGATTTGGGAAATTATTAAGAGTTCCGCAAGAGGATAAAGCAACATTATTGGCCGATGTTGTCCAGTTCCATAGTGTATTGCTATTTCCCGACCACGAATCTGCAACTACAAAAGGTCCATTATTTAAGCTTACTAATACAGCAAAACCTTCATTTGCGTCTAGTCCTTCACCACTACCTGCGCATCCAAGAGAAGCCGCAATACCTCCAATTGTTTGTGTTCTGTGATAAAATGTAAATATTCCGGTACAGCTACCTCCTATTAGTGTAATGGGATCAAAAATAACTGAAGTACCATCAGTGCCTATGGCGCAGCCTGTCCCCCCATTACCTCTTCCTAACCTTAATGATTTTGTTCCTGTTCTTGCTAATTCGTTATTAACTGTTCCTACTGTAGTATAATTCCATGCAGGAGCACCTTCAAAGCCTTCGGCAATGCTAGTTTGACATAATATTCGGTTACTTATTATAAAAATTAGGGCATAGGTTAATAGCGATTTCTTAATTCTATTTAGTATTAGCCAAATCATTCTGAGTATTTTATTGGTTTTCATTTTTTTTATACTTCGCTAATTGTTTCGTTCTAATTTCATTTTTAAATTTCTACACCCTTTTCACTACATTTCCGTTTTATTATGGCCTCTTAAAACCTACTCCTTAGTTTTGCTTTTATTCTTCTGTATTTATTTTGTTTTATTATATATCCTGTTGTTAACTGTAGAGTTAAATAAGAATCTTTGTCAACATCGCCTCTTTGTGCCGGTTTACCATCAGCTGCAGGAGATGAAAATCCATCAATCTGTCCTTTATTTGGGTCAGCCATCTTTGCAGAAAGCTCGCCATAAGATGCTTTTAGTTCTTTTGGATCGTAATAGAAAGTGCTTACATCGTCAATATAATCTGTAAATGTTTTCATGTATGAGATCTCTATCCCAATTGACCAGTTCCTTTGAACATAATATCTGTATGCAAAACCAAAAGGAATGCAAACCGAATAGTTTTTGTATTGTTTTGGTCCTCCAGGTAATCCTTGTCCTTCTGTATGCAATGGTTTTAATTTATGCCATGTGCCATTTGAAGATCTTCCCTTTGGATTGAAATAAAAACCGCCCGCTCCAACAAAAGCAGTAAGGTCGAACGAATTTGTTTTCATTCGTTTACCAAACGTATTTTTTATTCCATATCTATTACCTACAGAATTATGCATATAAACAAATTCCATTCTAAACGTCAATTCAAAAATGTTCGATTTAAAATTGAGATTCCTATTGTTTCTATACTTCTCACCAGTTAATTGATCGTCACCCCTAACTCTTAAATATTTAAATGCCGAAACAACATTGAACCACTTTGCTAATTTGTATTTATAACCAAAAACTGCTGAGATCCCGGTTTGCTGTAATTCCAAATCAACCGGACTAAGATCTGTTCCAATTTTATCCAAACCTCCTAGATCACCCAAAAAATTAGCCGCTCCAAATCCAATAAAGACCTCTCGTCTATACTTTTTCCACTCGTTGCCTTTTTTAAAGTTTTGCGCAAACATAGTTTGCGTAAACAACACAGATACTGTTGTAAAACACATTGCCGCTTTCATCAATTCAACGCGCAAAATCTGTCTCATCCTTTCAAATTTTACTCTTTCTTGAGATTTCTTATCCTGGTTACGGCGGTTCAAGGTTTTCCATTTCTGGATAGAAATGGAGCTTGTAGGGTATTCACTGTAAACGAAACAAATTTATATTTAGCGTTTGTTTTAAATGCTAGTTTAGTATTATGTTATTATTACACCATTTTTAAATCTTTTGGTTGTTGTAAAATGAAAGGTTATTTTTAACATATAAAATGATGTATAGTTGTTAAAACGATCTTAATATTTGGTGCAAGGCACTATTTTTGGGTACCTTTCTGTTATGAAAAAACTAATCTTATATCCCGCTTTGGTTGCTTTAGCTGTAACCTTGTTCTCATTTATTGGTACCGGTCCGAGAACCGAATTAGCCCTCAATGCAGCTTTGCCAATGGCTGATGCTAAAATGAAAGATGTTTCAGGTAAAACTGTTTCTTTAACAGAAAGCAAAACCGCTAAAGGGTTGCTTGTTATTTTTAGCTGCAATACCTGCCCGTATGTAAAACTTAGCGAAAAGCGGATCAAAGAATATTCTGACTATTGCTTAAGCACCGGTATTGGTTGCGTTATTGTAAACAGTAATGAGGCTCAACGCACGGAAGCTGATAGCTTTGATGAAATGAGTAAATATTATACGGCTCAAGCATTAAAATGTGCTTATGTAGTTGACGAAAAAAGTTCACTTGCTGATGCTTTTGGCGCAACTCGCACGCCGCAATGTTTTTTGTTTAGCGCAAAAGGTTTGGTTTATAAAGGCGCCATTGACGATAACGTTAAAGATGCCTCAGCGGTAAAAGCTCCTTATTTAAAAGATGCTTTGGCCTCAGTTGCGAAAGGCGAAACTCCTAAAATGCAAGAAACAAAATCTATTGGCTGTACTATTAAAAGAGTAGAGTAAAAATTACTTTTTTATTAATTAATTAAAGCCTAGGATTTTTTTCTGGGCTTTTTTTATTTGGGCGTGCCCCCTACGAATCAAAATGCCCTTGTAACTATTAGCGAGCCATTTTGCTTGTAGGTGTCGCGCTTTTCGCTTCAAGCCTGCTTGTTCTTTGCTAAGTTTGTAGCGCTGCGGTGGCTTCCTGCGGTCGCCTGCTCGCCCAACAAACATAACGCAAAGTCCAAAGCAGGGCTTTTCGCTTCAATCGCTCACGCATCTGAAAAAAGCAAAGAAGATGGCCAAAATATTATTACAATTATTATTTAAATGTCTTTCTTATTCTTCTTAAGAATTTCATCTGTAAAATGCTGGATAGATCTATCCTTTGAGAATTTATCGGTATTGTATTCGCTAGATCTGTTTTTTGGAATAGATAATGACTGCCATTGTTGGTCTGCCTTAGCGGCAGGCAGGCTTACTAATAGTTTTGCAATATAAACCATTTGCCCTACATGATATGGATAATGCGCCAATTGACGATTAATTGCGTCTTGCGCCGTGCATCCTTGATTGCGGATATAAATAATTTTTCCAAGATCATCATTACTTAGGCTTTTAAGTGTTGCAAAAAGAGTGCTCCATCCTTTGTCCCAAACATTTAGTAGTTCGATTTTTGTTTTTACAACCTCTTCAAATTCTGCATCACGCTTGCGCCATTCTTTTTCTCCATCGCTGGTTAAAAAATCGGTCCAACGCGATACCATATTGCCCGATAAATGCTGAACAATAACCGCAATGCTATTGCTTTCTACAGAAGGAACAATAAACAATTGCTCGTCTGCCAATTGATCTAAGGCCTTTTCGCCTAGGAGTTTGTAATATTCAAACTGTTTTATTGCGCTCGCTAAATAATTTGTTTCCATATCTTATATTTATTGTTCCTAAGGGGGTGATATAAATAAGATTTTTTAGGCGAGTGGTATTTTAAAACCGCAGCAGACGTTGGTCTGTGAGGATTTTAAATCCCGATAGCTATCGGGAGAAACTCAACAAAAAAAGCAATTTATATCACACCCTTAAAAGTTATCATACCATTGACGTTGACGAGGCACTTTGATGTCGTTCAACATTCCTGTTTTTAAATTGATAGTTATGTTATAGCTTTTTCTGAAACCAAATGGCACCCAGCCTATTCGTGCTTCCCAACATTTTAGGTCGCGATAAATATCCAAACTGGTATAGCTTATGCCCTTTGCCATAAAATCATAACCGCTAGTGATGCCCACTTTCCAATACTTAGTTGGAGAAACATCACCACTAAATGTTAAAGCTTGCGTAGTTTTAAATTTAGAATTATTGCTTGGGTCGGTTTGATCGGGCGTAATGTTATAATTATAATACATGCTTAAATTCCAGGGTAAAGCTTCTTCTTTTTCTCCTTCTTTTTTTGCTCCACGTTCGGCACCATTAGTAAGATCTGGCGATCGCTTTGCCTTTTGAATTGCTTGCACATCATTACTTCCAAACGTAGCGTTTAGTGCTAAGTTAGCCGTTAAGAATCGTAGTGTTTTTCCATTATAATTTTGCGCGTATTCTTTTACTCTGCGTTGCGTTGTTTTATCATAGCCATAAGGGTCAAACGTTGAACCAACCAATACATCAACATATTTGAATACCTTATTACGCGCGCTTACCCCTATATTGCTCATTTGAAAACTATCTGCTGCAAAATTATAAGCGCCGGTGATGCCAAGATTTTGCAACAAAACTATTTTTTTATACGTTACGCCTGTATCGTTCGCCTGCCTTATTTTTGCTTCAATATTATTACTCAAATTCATGTTGAATGTATTTTGCTCGCCAACTCCGGGGCCACCAAACAATGATTTTTCAAAGATGCTATAACGAAGTGTTTTTCCATTAGTTAATGTGTCGGTATTTATTTTTTTCCAAAAACCATATTGCTCTTCGCCTAAATCTGGGCGATAAACATACGTAAGTGTTGGGATCAATAAATGCCTAATTTGTTTTAATTTTTTTGTTTTGAACATATAATCAAAGAACACTTTTGTATTCAACGCTGTAGAAAAATTTGCGTCATAGCCACCTGCAAAACCTCGTATAGTTTTATCTGCCAAACTATCCTTACGTGCTGCAGTAAGCAAATGCTCTTTGCGAATAGAGCTTGTATACATTACCGAACTTAAATTGATAGCCGGTGTAACGGTGATGTATTTAAGAACACTAAAATTGGTTGAAATTGGTAAACTGTGCCTGATACCATATTTCATTTTCTCATCAATGTTCCCTTTAAAAATGGTAGAATCATATCCGCTCAAGGTATTGCGTGCTTCAAATAAATAGTTCACTCCAATTTTATCGATCACTGTTTGCTTTACAGCGCCCTCTCGTTTAAACGGATAAAAACGATTCACATTAAAGGTTAATTGCGGGAAGGAAATATCAACTTGCTTTGTATTTGTGTTTTGATTATGCGTTGCATTCAAAGCCAATGATCCTACTTTAAATGCGCGACTAAAATTTATATTGGATTGAAATGTATTAGTAAGGTATTGCCCCGAGTTTAATGCGTTAAACTTATTGTACAATTGATTTTGATAATTTACGTTGGCGCCAAAATTTACTTTGGGATTATTTTTATTGTCTTGTCTGTGCTGCCAAGCAACACTGTAAGATTGCTGTTTGCTAAATTTACTTGAGCCCAATGGCGCCAGATCTTTATCGCCAACATTAAACTGACTAAATCCTAAATTGATCGCACCAACTGCTTTGTAAAGTACATTGTAATTATTGCTGGTTCGCAAACCCCAACTTCCATTCGAATAAATATCACCACGAATGGTCATATCGGTCATGTCATTTATTCCTATGTAAAATCCTCCATCTTTTAAAAAGAAACCTTGCGCTGGGCTATTTCCATAAAAGGGGATCAAAATTCCATTATGTTGCTTCTTTGTGTTCGGAAAAAATCCAAACGGTAAGCCTAATGGTGTTGGAACACCACCTATCTCTAAATACATAGGTCCGGTAACAATTTTATCGCCCGGAATTATTTTTGCTTTGGTAGCTCTAAAAACAGTTCGCGAATCAGCATACTCGCAAGGGATACATTTCATGTTCTTCATGTATATCACATCGTTGCTATCCTTTTTTATCTCATTTCCAAACACCAACATTTCGCCCTGTTTTGTGAGGGCGTTAAATATCTTTCCTTTCCGTGTTTTTAAATTATACATGATCTTTTCGGCATTCATTTCCTGATCACCATCTTTAAAAACAGGGGTTCCTGCCAATTTTCCGGTACTATCAGGCATTCCGTATGCTGTAATGATATTGCTTGTATAATCAATTTCAATTGCACTGGCCGTGATATTCATGCCCTCGTAAACCACATTAGCTTGGCCATACAAAATGGCTACTTTTCTTTGTGCAAGGTAAACTATGGAATCTTTGGCTTTATAATCGATCTTAGAATCCAGCATTCCAGAATCAACAAGGGTGTCAGCGGCCGGTTTTTTGATGGTATCGTTCGTGTTACTTTGCGCGTAAATAGCGTTACAAGATATTAACACGAACCATAAGAAAACTAATATGTTATGTCGGGTCAGCTTCAAGGGAAAGACGCTATTTTTACTAGAATTCATTTTGAAACCGGATTTTCATTCTTTTTCGAGTGTTTTTTGTGCAAGCAAGGCACTTTTTTCAGGCTATACCCAGAGGAAGTCTGGTCAAAAAAAGTAACGAAGCCTGCGCGAAAAAGACGCTGAAAAAGGAGATAAGACATTTACGAGATGAATTCTACACGTACAAAGCTACAAACCTAAACGACAAAGCACTTAGAAATTGTGACCATAAAGGTTAAAAATATCAAATTTACCCTGTTACTAACCTTTGGGTTGCTTGCTGCGCTTGGCTTTAAGCCCGGTAATGGCAAGGGTAAAGTGGGTGCAATAAAGATCATTGTAATAGATGCAGGGCATGGTGGTAAAGACCCCGGCTGCAATGGCGTTTCTTCCAAAGAAAAAGATGTTTCGTTGAGCGTAGCTCTTAAATTGGGAAAGCTTATAGAAGAAAATATGAAAGATGTGAAGGTAATTTATACCCGCACAACTGACGTGTTTGTTGACTTGGAAGACAGAGCGCAAATTGCCAATAAAGCCAAGGCCGATCTATTCATTTCGATACATTGCAATGCAGCCGGAAAGGTTGTAAAATACAGAGATCCTAAGACAAAAAAAATGCGCGTAAAAATGCGCAAAAACAAAAAAGGAAAATATGTTCCTGTAGAAACTACCAATCCTTTACCGTTTGGTTCGGAGACCTATGTAATGGGTTTAAAGAATGAAGAAGGGAAAATGAAAGTTGCCACACGCGAGAACTCTGTTATTTATTTAGAAGATGATTACGAAAAAAAATACGAAGGTTTTGATCCAGATAGTGAAGAGAGTTATATCATCATGAGTAATTATACCAGCGCTTATGTGATACAAAGTGCTAATTTGGGTTTAAAAATACAAGCAGAATACAAAAGCAAAGCTGGAAGAGTTGATAAAGGTGTGCATCGCCAGAGTATTTGGGTACTTTGGAGAACAGCAATGCCAAGTATTTTAACAGAAATTGGCTATCTCACCAATCCTTTAGAAGAAGAATTTTTGGCCAGTGAAAAAGGCCAGGATTATATCTCAAAATCTATTTTTAGAGGCTTAAGAAAATACAAAGATGAATTAGAAGGCAACAAAAAAGAATACAAGGACGACATTGAAAATCAAGCACCGCTTGAAAATGAAAACTTAAAAGCAGGGCATTATATTGGAGAAAAAGCAAAAGATGAAGAAGAGGAAGAGCCTGCTGAAGAAGAAACAAAAAAAGATTCGGTAAAAACTGTAAAAGCATCTGGGAAAATTTCGGCCGACTCAACCATCTATTATGAAAAAGATCTGAATACCGGGATCATAGGGATTATTGACAGTTCGAAATTTGACAAAGCCACAGACGCTAAAACTACCAGTGTAAAAAGCCCGGCAGAGCGCACAAAAGAGATCAATGATTCACTTTCCAAAACACGTACGGCGCGTTTAAAACTCAAAGTCGATTCAATAGCGGCCGCTAAAGTTGAGATCGAAAAAATTAATAAAGTAAAGAATGAAACAAAACCAGAAATTGCATTTAAAGTTCAATTTGCCAGTAGCGAAACCCGTTTAAATTTGAAAGAAAAACGTTTTGCCGATATTAAAAATGGCGCTTATTACAAGGTTAAAACCACTTACAAATATACTTCCGGTAATTTTTCTTCTATGAGCGAAGCCAGCGCACATCAAAACATATTGCGCGATAATGGCTTCAAGGATTGCTTTATTGTGGCCTTTAAAAACAACGAACGTATAGACGTTAATGAGGCCAAACGCCTGTTAGAAGAGAAGCAATAAATGTTGTATCTTTGTTTGCTGTGAGAAATTCACTTTATATCCTTCTTTTTATATTTGCTTTGGTTGCCTGTAAAAAAGAGGACCAGGAAGCCCCTATTGATCCTAATACAGGATGCAGCAATTGCCTACCAAGCTATGCAACAACATTCAGTGGTATTTTTAAAGCCGGTTCTTATACAGTTACCGGTGCGGCAATGAGCACCAGTATTTCAAATCGTGTGAGTGCATTTTTTAGTAATACTGTAGTAACAGTTCCTTCTGTTGCAAATTCAATAACGGTAAGCAATGTATTCTTTAATGAAGATACACTTACGTATTCGGGCGGTCCATATTATTACACCAATCTTTCAAGCGTTACGTTGAGTCCGGTTAGTTGGACAGTGAATGGTGTTTCGCCAATACCCTCATTTACATACAAAAACTTAAAAGAAAAACCACAGTATGGCGCCATGACAGCCTGGCCGGATACCATTAGCAAGAATATTGGTTTTACTTTTTCTATTTACGATCTTAGCTTTATTACAGGAGCTTCTATACTTATCTCTGATGGTTTACCAATTCCAAACGTTACAACAAAAGCTTTAGGTTTAGGATCAGATACGTTAACTTTTAGTTCCAACGATCTGAGTGGTATGAGTACTTCCACAAACGCGATCATTACGCTTATCATGGAAAATTCACATGCTATAAAAATAGATAGCAAAGATTTTAAAATGAGTAATGAATCTAGTTACTCTCGTAAAATAGTGATAAAGAATTAATGCGCCTCTAGCCAATTCGCGCCAACACCCATTCCAACTTCCACCGGCACTTTTAAAGGCAATGCATCTTGCATTAATTTTTCAATAATTGGTTTTACTTTTTCTAATTCAGGTTTGTAAACATCAAATACCAATTCATCATGCACTTGAAGGAGCATTTTTGTTTTGAAATTTTGTTTTTTCAATTCGTTATGGATATTTATCATAGCGATCTTTATCATATCGGCGGCACTGCCTTGGATAGGCGCGTTAATAGCATTTCGCTCGGCAAAACCTCTTACTGTTTGATTTTGCGAAGTGATGTCGCGTAACCAACGCTTGCGGCCTAACAAGGTTTGCACAAAACCATTCTCGCGAGCAAAGTTTATTTCGTTGTCCATGTATTCCTTTATAGATGGATACTCTTTAAAATAATTATCTATCAACTCCTTTGCTTCGGCGCGAGGTATGGCTAAATTCTCCGATAAACCAAAAGCACCTTGCCCATAAATAATTCCAAAATTCACGCTCTTCGACTTGTAGCGCATTTCTTTTGTTACATCCTCTTCTTTTACACCAAATACTTTTGCGGCGGTTGCTGTGTGAATGTCCTTTCCCTTTTGAAATGCGTCGCACATATTTGGATCACCGCTAATGCTTGCAACAATGCGCAATTCTATTTGCGAATAATCGGCGCTTAATAAAATATGATCTTTATCTCTAGGAATAAACGCTTTGCGGATCTGCCTTCCTCTTTCGGTCCGAATCGGAATGTTTTGCAAATTCGGATTATCACTACTCAAACGGCCTGTAACAGCCACCACTTGATTATAAGATGTGTGAATATGCCCTGTTTGTTTATTAACCAATTCAGGAAGAGTATCTACGTAAGTATTCTTTAGTTTATTCAACTCACGATAATCCAAAATTTTTGCAACAATGGGATGAAGATTCTCTAATTTCAATAATACATCTTCGCCGGTCGCATATTGTCCTGTTTTTGTTTTCTTGGCTTTATCAGAGATCTTTAAGACATCAAACAACACATCTCCCACTTGCTTTGGCGATGAAATATTGAATTTAAATCCGGAGTGTTCGTATATTTCCTTTTCAACGCTTGTGATGTCTATTTGTAATTGTGCAGAAATATCTTTGAGTGTATTTACATCTAAATTAATTCCTTCGCGCTCCATATCGGCCAGTACAGATATCAAAGGGGCTTCAACATCCGTGTACAATTTATCTGTTTGTGTTTCTTTTAATTTAGGCTCAAATACTTCTTTCAATTGCAAGGTAATGTCGGCATCCTCTGCAGCATACTCAGTTATTTTATCAATAGGCGCTTCACGCATACTTGTTTGATTCTTTCCCCTTTTTCCAATGAGGGTTTCAATGCTAATTGGCGCATAATTCAAATAGGTCTCTGCCAACACATCCATTCCGTGACGCATTTCGGGCTGAATTAAAAAGTGGGCTACCATGGTATCAAATAATTTATTTTTTATTCGAATGCCATAGTTCATTAAGATATGATAATCGTATTTAATGTTTTGTCCGATCAGTATTTTTTTCTCGTCATTAAAAATCGATGCAAATTTTAAAAGCAGGTCTTTTGCCTTCTTTTGATCCTCGCTTACCGGAACATAATAGGCTTCGTGAACTCTAATGCTAAAAGATAATCCAACTACTTCGGCTTCCAATGAATTTAACCCGGTTGTTTCGGTATCAAAACAAAATTCATTCGCGTTTTCTAGTTTTTGAATTAATACAGCAATATCCGCATCACTATCAACAGTAATATAGGTGTGAGGAATGTCATTTACAGTTTTATAATTTGTTTCAGGATTTTCATCTGCCAGTTCGGCTGCCACTGTTACACTAAAAAATTCGGACGTGCTAAACAGATCGCCCTGTCCGTTTGATGCTTTTGGTTTAAACGCTTCTTTGGTAGCGCTTATACTTTCATTTCCACCAATGTCTTCTCCTAAAATATTTTGTGCAATGCGCCTAAATTCAAGTTCTTTGAATAGTTCGCGCAAGGCTTCGCTATCATAAGGTTTAATGGCTAATGATGCTTCATTAAACTCCACAGGGCAATCTAAAATAATAGTTGCTAATTTGCGCGATTGAAAAGCAAGATCTTTATTATTATCAACTTTCTCTTTTAATTTTCCTTTTAATTTATCGGTGTTCAAGTACAAATTATCCATCGACCCATAGTCCTTCAACAATTGAATCGCCGTTTTTTCTCCAACACCGGGTATTCCAGGAATATTATCAGAAGCATCGCCCATCAATCCCAAAATATCTATCAATTGTTTTACGTTATTTATTTCCCATTTTTTACAGATCTCTTCTTGGCCTAATATCTCTGCGCCATTTCCTAAACGTGCGGGCTTATAAATAAATGTATTTTCGTCAACCAGCTGACCGTAATCTTTATCAGGAGTCATCATATAAGTAGTAAATCCGCGTTCTTCTGCCATTTTTGCAAGCGTACCAATTACATCATCCGCCTCAAAGCCAGGCAAACCGATCACATCAATATTAAATGCTTTTATCAGATCAATTACATATGGAATGGCAAGCCTAAGGTCCTCGGGCATTTCATCTCTGTTAGCTTTGTAAGCTTCAAATTCGATATGACGTTGCGTTGGCGCATCCGTATCAAACACCACAGCAATATGCGTTGGCTTCTCCTTTTTTAAAATTTCGGTGAGTGTATTGCAAAAACCAAAAATGGCTGATGTATTTAATCCTTTTGAATTGATGCGCGGGCTATTGCTAAATGCAAAATACGCCCGATAAATGAGCGCAAACGCATCTAATAAAAATAATTTCTTGTCGGTATCTTTAGTTATCATAATTAGTTATTCTTCTTCCAGTTGTTATATTTATTTATCACTTCAATGGCGCTTTCCACATTTAATTTTTTATCGCTATCGTTATATGATTCTGCATGTTCTTGACCATCCTTCATCCATTCTTGCAATTGCTTTTTAAATTTTCCTCCTTTTACATCTGTTAACTTTCCTGCCTTTCCGCCAGCCAGGTTATCGCCCTCTTTGAACAAAAAATATTCAAACTCCCAGGTTGCTTTGTTCATTACTACAACTTCAAAAGCGCCTTTATACAGTACTATTGGACCATTAGTTAAACGTTTATAAAACAAGCCTTCGTCGTTATTTACAATAGATACAAAATGTTCGTTATCGAATCCGTAAGCTTTTACTTTAGATGGCTTATAGTTTTTTTGAGTTCCTGAGGCATCTTTGAACGTTACCCTTGCATAATAATCTTGTTCTTTTTTTGGATTCATTTTTACCTCTCCACGAAGTGTATCTCCTTTTTCGTTTACTAAATAACCTTTTGTAAAAGTTATTTGTGCTTTTGTGCCCGAAAAAGTGAAAGCTGCCAGAAATGCCGCCAGCAGTAGTTTATACGTGTTTTGTATCATCCTTTAAAGAAACCTATTTTTCAAAACAAACCCAAGCTTTGTTATAATTGTGTGCATAAATAAGTGCGAATGAAACTCCTTTAAAACCAAGGTTATACGCTCCCTATTTAATTGCTAATTCACTCAAATTTATTCATTTAAAATGTTACTTTTGATATTCAATTTTTATTTTGAAGATCGGTTTAAAAATAGGCTTAGCGTTTTTCTCCCTTGCGGCCATTTCTATGATCGTAATTGGTTACATTAGTTACGATAATGCACGAAGGTCTTTAGAGCAACAATCGTTTAATAAACTCACAGCAGTGCGAGAAGCTAAAGCTGATCAAATACAAGATTATTTCAAAAATATAGAAGATCAACTTAAGGATCTTGCATTAAATCCTGTGGTAATCAATGCAACTGGCGAATTTAAATCAGGCTATGCTTCCATTACAAAAGATCTTAAACTGGATGAGAAAAAAATCGATGAATTAAAAAACGAGAATTCTACTTATTTGGGAAAAGAGTTTCTTCCTCGCTTAAATAAGAATCTTATCATTCCAACAACCTTGAAGGATGAAATTGCTTTTGATCCTTCTGCAACTGCCTTGCAAAACATTTATATCGTTAAAAATCCAAATCCTATTGGTGAAAAACTAAACATGTTAAGCAGCAGTGACGGAAGCGCATATAGTATAGCCCATTCCAAATATCATAATGTATTCAAAAATTTTATTGAGCGTTTTGGATACTACGATCTCTTTATTATTGATAATGAAACCGGAAAAATTGTTTACACGGTTTATAAGGAAATAGATTTTACAGCATCGCTAACGGAGCTGCCTTTAAACCACACCAATTTAGGAGAAGCATTTGAAAGCGTAAAAAATGCCGGTAACGATACATTATCAAAATTGGTAGATTATGAGCCTTATCATCCTTCGTACAATGCGCACTCCTCCTTTATTGCCTGCCCTATTTTTGATAAAGGAAAGCAAATTGGTGTATTGGCTTTTCAAATGCCAATTGATCGCATCAATTCTATTATGACTAATAACGCCCGTTGGGAAAATGTTGGTTTGGGTAAGTCGGGCGAAACATATTTGATCGGTGAAGACATGACCTTGCGCAATCAATCGCGTTTTTTAATTGAAGATAGCCTTAACTATTTTAAAATGCTTCGCCATCTGGAAGTAAGCGAATCCACCATTTCAAAAATAAAAGCATTTAATAGTTGCATTGGCTTGCAAGAGGTGAAAACTGTTGGAACACTTGCAGCCCTTAAAGACTCGAGCAACACAAAAATATTTCCTGATTACCGTGGCGTATCTGTTCTTTCATCATACAAACCACTTCGCGTATTGGGAATGAACTGGGCCATATTGAGCGAGATAGATGAGGACGAAGCTTTTGCCGAAATTGTTGCTCTTAAACAAAAAATGATTGCTGCTTTCATATCACTTCTAATTGTAGTGATCATTACGTCGTATTTTATGTCGATGCAATTAACCAAACCCATAAAAGAACTTTCTATAGAGGCCGAAGAATTAGGTAATGGTAATTTAGAGGTAGAAATAAAAACCGGAAGAAAAGATGAGATAGGTGTTTTGGCCGATAATTTTAAAAAGATGCAAAGCTCTATAACAAAACTCATTATGGATCTAAGGCACATGAATCATACGCTGGAAGATAAAGTTGTAGAACGCACAGCCGAAGTGGTAGAGCAAAAGAATATCATCGAAGAAAAACAAAAAGAGATTATTGATTCAATTTTGTATGCGAAGCGAATTCAGAATGCCATTTTAGCGCACGAAACCTATTTACAAAAACATTTGCCTGAGTATTTTGTATTATTCAAACCTAAGGATCATATTAGCGGTGATTTTTACTGGGCTACAAAAAAAGACGGACGTTTTTATTTAGCAGTTTGCGATAGTACAGGCCATGGTGTTCCGGGAGCGTTTATGAGTTTGTTGAATATTGCTTTTTTAAATGAGGCCATTACCGAAAAAAATATAGTTGAGCCGCACGAAATTTTGAATCACGCTCGAAAACGTCTCATTCAAAACATGTCTAAAGAAGGAAATAAAGATGGAATGGATGGAATTTTAGTTTGCATTGACCCAGAGAAAAAGACATACACTTATTCAGCGGCACATAACAGTCCGCTTATAATAAAGAACAACGAATTTGTAGAATACCACGCCGATAAAATGCCAATTGGTGAAGGCATACGAGAAGAATCGTTTACATCACATAAGTTTGATGTGAAAGAAGGTGATATGATTTATTTATATACCGATGGTTATGCCGACCAGTTTGGTGGACCAAAAGGAAAGAAATTCAAGTACAAACAATTGAATGATCTGCTGATGGAGTTAAATCAAAAGTCAATGAACGCACAAAAAGAAAAACTTGCAGAAGTGTTTATGGATTGGAAAGGTGAGCTTGAGCAAATTGATGATGTGTGTGTTTTTGGTATTCGGGTTTGATGTTTTGCCCCTCTGGGGCAATTGATTTTTCCTTTTACTTTTTAAAAATGTTCGGCTCCTCTGGAACCGTTTCGCGTTAAAATCACAATTGATTCTTTAGAGCTCGGGCATTTACAGAGCACGCAAATTTGTATTCTTTAATGCTGTAGCGAAAAACGTTATGCTTTTTTGTTCCAGAGGTAGCAAACGTTTTTTGAAGATTTGCGTTTTTGTTCTCATTGCCAAGAGGGGTGAAAAATTAAAAAATTCCTGTATCTTTTTTAGATCGGCATTATTATACATATATGCAGATCATACTTCTTATATCTTTCATGTTGTTTAGTTTAATTAGCGTTAGAGCGCAAGAAGGTGGTGTGTTTGAACCGCCTAACCCATGCAGTTCATTTTCTAAATACCATACGGCCCAAAAAAGACCAATTGCCTACACGTATGTTAGAGAAAGTGATGTTGCATGGGAAAAGCGCGTTTGGAGAGACATTGATCTGAGGGAAAAACAAAATTTAAAATATTATTATCCTGTTGAAGTAAATCCATGTGTTCGTTCGCTATTCCAAACGTTAAGCTTTGGAATACTAAAAGGAGAGATAGTGGCTTTTAAAGATGAGGACTTTATGGTGCCTTTGGAAAAATCGGAGGTGAGAAAATTGTTAGTGGTGCAGGACACAATACCAATGTTTACCGTGAACGCTGAAGGTGGCGAAGATCAAGTTATGCAACCTGTATCAGATTCTACAAGCATTTACAGGCGCATACAAAAATTCCGACTAAAAGAAGATTGGTTTTTCAATAAAGAAACTTCTACTTTGGATGTTCGGATCATTGGAATTTGTGCGTACGAATACGTGCAAGATAAAGAAGCATACCGAGAACTATTTTGGGTTTATTTTCCTGCTTGCAGGAATACACTTGCATCCACTGTTGTTTTTAATGATAGAAATGATAATGAATACAGAAATATCGACGAACTCTTTTGGAAACGTGATTTTAGCAGCGTGATCGTAAAAGAATCTAATGTATACGATCGCAACATTATCCAATATCAAAAAGGAATTGATGCTTTATTAGAATCGGAAAATATCAAAACCGATATGTTCAATTGGGAACATGATCTGTGGAATTACTAAGCCTAATTTATAATTATTGTTTTCACTAAATTTATTTCTCCATTAGTTCTTATGAGGTAAATACCTTTTTCAAATGAAGTAACGTCAATTAACGAATTCTCATTATGGTGCTGTCCGTCAACAATTATCATTCCGAAACTGTTGTATATCTTATATCCGAAACTGCCCTTGTATGATATGATCAATTTATCACTGACCGGATTTGGGTAGATCAGCATATTATCAACTCTAATATCTTTGGGGCCTAAATGTGTTGTGATAGCTTTACACGTTGCGTCAATAAACCAAACTTTTGCGGTAGTATCCATTGAAAAATAACCAAACAGTCTTTTCCCAACTTTCATCTCTCCATTTGGCGACAAATGTAAGCCATCTGTGATGCCAAAATCGTTTACACAATCCCAAAACAAACCATCTTGCTTTGGAATGTTACCATTTGCCCATGAATTAGTTGCCCAATCAATAAAAGGAATATTAGCATTAGCACCTGCGTATTCATACCCCGCTACATTATTGATCTGGTTTTCTATCAGCCATTTAACTGCCCAACTATTATAATAATCTCTCGGCGCTCTTAATCCGGCTCCGGTAGAATTATCGGTATACCCAGCATATGCTCTTGAATTAATGTAGGCCATTTTTACATTTGGGTATTTTATTAAAATTATTTGTAATAGTTTTTTGTAATCCGCAATTAATTGTTGTGGTGCATTTGGGAATATAGTATTTGTTGATTGAGTATGTTCTTGTTCGATCCACACAATTTGAACTTGCAAACTTGTTAATGAATGTGCAACTAACGTGTCGTTTGCTTTTATCCAATAGGCAGCAGTATCGTAATTCATTTTTTGAATCCCTATTCCTCCTTTGCATACATTTACAACTTCTAATTTTTTATTTAAACATTGAAAAGTATCGCAATACGATTGAAAAGAGGCAAACTCTGTTCTTGGATTGGAAGCACCAATACCAATCATTGCAACTTTACCGTTAATTAAATCAACTGCCCCAAGAGCATTCAGTGGCGTTATAGAATTTGCTTGATTTAATGCGCGTGTGAGTTGAAGTTGGGGACGGCTATTAGACCCAGATGGATATTGCCCTCCTTGCAAGCCCAAATAAGTTGCGGTGCCTAGGTCTTCGATGGGTGTTAAGCTCGTGCTTAAAACGCTACAATTTCTTTGTGAAAATGTATAACCGGTAAAGCAAAAACCCACTATTAAAAGTAGATTGCTTATTATTTTATTAATTGGTGTATTCATAAGGTATCTTTTAAATTCTTAATGTTATTTTAACAAAATTAGTTTGTAAGTAGCGTTTGCACTTTTTGAACTTACATTAATCAAATACATGCCATTCGCAAGTTCTTTCAAATTCAATTCTAATTTTTGCCCACTTATTTTTGAATTCATAACGGTGTTGCCTAATATATCGTTTACTCTGACTTCAGCATTTACATCACTCGGTGCAGATAGCGTTATAATACCACTCGTTGGGTTTGGGAAAAAAATAATGCTTTTAATTGCTTTTTCCGTTTCATTAATTCCTGTTCCTACTGTTTTTATAGGGATCTTTATATACCCCATTGATTTTCTTTTCAAATTATAGTTCTTTGCAGACACTGCTATTTGTGTATATGTTGCGGCCGGTTCACTTGCCAGTAAAGTTTGCCAGTTATTGCCCACCTTATAAAATTTGTTGTGCTCAAACTGTTGTGAATATCCCGCAGTGGAATAATTATTTTTTACGGAAAAATATTCACGGTATACAGTAGAATCCAAATTGTATCCTGTTAATTTAATACTGTCTAAATTCAAATTGAGATCCGTATTATCAGCATTCATATAATATACATATATGTATTTATTTCCTGGATTAACAAACGTGTAAAACCTAGTATTTGGATTTGCCATTGTATTATTAATAGTGTTTCCTATCCAGTTCAATGAATCTAATGAAATATGACTTGTTAAACTTGTAGCCCAATATGCCATACGTTTTACATAACCCGACCCTGCATCCTGAGCGCTGCCGTCACCAATTGAATTTGTTCCCGTGCGCTTACTTAAACATCCGTTTTGCTGTTGGGATACGCCATTAAAAAAAGTGCTGTACTGAAAAAAATCATTTGCGCCCGGTATTTCCCAATTAGTCCTGAACATTGCCATTTTCCATCCCATGGTTAATACAGCATGATTAAATGTATTGTGAAAAAGGTATGTAGTGTCGTCATTATTATTTTCAAGTATATCCACTCGGT
>Ga0163149_10000766_pt1 | contig 42164 bp, 40 predicted proteins | sample OliLakLV19MP5G1_FD_148604 | JGI IMG/M metagenome (GOLD analysis project Ga0163149, IMG submission 148604) | Freshwater microbial mat bacterial communities from Lake Vanda, McMurdo Dry Valleys, Antarctica - Oligotrophic Lake LV.19.MP5.G1 | ecosystem: Environmental > Aquatic > Freshwater > Lake >...
GATTATAATGACAAGCAACGCTATCCAATAGCCCTTTATGGATGTACACCACAAGAAGTTTTTGAGGGTGCTATTATTGACAAACATCGATTCAAAGAAAATATCCGACAGGCAAGAAAAAATCGTTATGAAAAGAATAAAGCAGGACGCTTCTGCGATGTTTGTACTCCGAGTTAATCATAAAAACAGGAAACTAAAAGGTTGTTGTTTCAGAAATTCTATTTTGATTCACTTTCTTTTGTTTTTAGTTTTTGAATCTTCATTTTTTCACTTTTGGGGAATTTGAAATTCTTATAAATACAAAAACGAATATTCGTACTCTTTTGTATCACTTCTCCGTGTAAATTTATGCCTACTCCTTGCATCATAGGTAACAGATTTACCCATTTTTTTTAATGAATAACTTACACTTCCAGAACCTCCAAAGGCATCTAACACTGTATGAAACTCTAAATTTTTTATATTGGCATGTATCCAGTCAACAATTTTTCTTTTACTGCCCTGATACCTTATTGTTGGAAATTTTTTAAAATCTATACTTTGCTCTTTCACGCTACTCAAAATTTATTTATATTTTTTCAATCAGTTCTTTTTTAATAAAAGCATACGCTTTTTCATTATCGTATTCTACACCCGGACGAAGAATAACATGGATGTCGTTTGTAAATTCTGCATCTAACATTTTTTCTTCCATGCTTATTAAAAACTCTTTTTGCGATGGTGGTTCTGCAACGGATCGTTTCATATATTCTCTATAACAATGCAGTAATTTATCGGTATCAATTTTATTATTTTGATAAGCCCAATATAAATCAAACATATCACGACCTTTCCTGCGCTGATACAAAGCCCTTAACTTTGTTCCAAGCAATTCTTCTAACTCGTAAGAAATAATATTGTTCTTGCTTTCAAACCAAGAGTTTTTTACTACATGCTCAATTTCTTTAAAACCTAAAACACAAAAATGCTCAGTGCAATTGATTTCAATTTTTAATTTCATTTTAACAACCGGTTCAATTTCCGTATCAAAAGAATAAACAATCGTGTTATTAAATGCTTTTTGTTTTACTGTTCTTTTAGTGCCAATAAATTTAAGCCTTTCACGAATTTGTTTCAGTACTGGGCCGATTGGTTCTGGCGATATTTGGACCAGATCGATATCTTCAGAATATCGAACTTGTGGTTTAATAAATAGTTTATGCAAAGCCGTTCCTCCACGAAATGCTAATTTTTTTCTAATCATATCATCAGAAAACAAATCAGCCAAAGCTCTTTCAATAACCAAATCTTGCTCTACCTGTGCATCCTCCGGCCAAGGTGCAAACTCTTTCCATTCTTCTATGTAACGTTTTGGAATCATATATCGCTTTCTACCTCCATATTTTTAAGAACTTTCCATTTGTCATCGATGCGCCCTTCTTTGTTTTTATTCAAGGATAATGGAACAACAAAAGGTCGTCTGTCATTTAATATTTTAATAAGAGGATCTGATAGTTTTTTATTATTAAATTCTTTATCCAACATATAGCCCAGACGTTGTATAGCGGATGTTTGAGGGTAATTTTTAGCTGTTCTTACTAAATCGGAAATTTTAAACTCTTCCATTAATTCTTTGAGAATTGTTGCTATTTTGTTTATTCCAAAACTATCGAGATAATAAAACAAATCTAATGCTGTGAGTTCAGGTGATGATACATTAATATACCCAGCTTCCGTTTTCTTTTCTACTATATTATCGTTTGACCACTGTTTTTTCACATAAAAATTAATTGCCAATTTTTTATTTCTAATATTCCTCATTGCAGGTTTTTCTGTAATTACGAAATATTCCATCGGTTGTTGATGACTTGCTCCATGCAAAGCTGCAGCAGATAATAATCCAACATAATAGCGTCTGTTTAATGATTTCATCAAATCATTAATAAACAAATGTGCAGGCACCATGCCACGACTGGAATACTCCGGAGTAATTATAGCATAAAACCCTTTTCTGATTTGCGCTACACGTTTTTTGGATTTTAATCTGTATAAGCTTTGATTTAAAGCTTTATCAGAAACATCAAATTGTTTTTTAGCCTCTAACCAAGTAAACGTATATCTACCTTTAGATCTTACCTTGTTTAGGTATTCTTCCAGATAATTATTAATTATTTCGGGCTTTTTCACGAATATTTTGCGTTTGCTATGTACTACACATTTCGTAGTACATAGCAAATATAAAAAAAATATTGATGCAATGTTAGGTTTGCGATATACTACATATTTCGTAGTATATCGCAAATTAAAAATTATCTCCTTTTATCATCACTTTCTTTATCAAACGCTATTAAATTGAACATTTCCCGCATCCTTGACCGCACTCGATTACCATATACATTGTCTATTTCAGAAGCTGAAAGGTTGGTACTTAATTGCGTTAGGAGCTTACGAGAAACAAATAGGTCATACCGGGAAAGCAAAACCTCTGCCATCACGTTGCATTCATTTCCGTAATATTTCAAAGTATTTTCTATTCCGAGATCATCAAAGCACCAGGTTTGAGGTTCGTGTTTATTAAAGCTGTTCCGACTATACTTGTGAATTGTTTCGTAGCCATCCTTTATAAATTCAAAACTTACATCCCTGCAGGATCTCATAATGAATCTTTCTTTTGCCGGTTCGAATAAACGCATGATATTCATAATCGATGTTTTTCCGACACCGACCGGACCGGAAAGTAAAATGCCTTTGTTCAAATTTATTCCGAATTTTCCGACAACAGTTTCATCTTTTAAAAAGTAAGCAATCAAACTTAAAATTATTGGCTTATCATTTTCGTGGATGGTGAAATGATTTCCGTATTGTTTTTTGCCTAAAGGGTTTTGGTTTGTATTGAAATTGAATTCGCGGAGAAATAGGGATTCGAACCCTCGGACCCATCTTTATCCCTTTTACATTTCCGGTCATCCTGAAACCAAAATTTTGATGTATAGATGGTCTACAGTGGGTACTTATGGTTTAAATAAGTTGAAGAACATGCCCCGATTTCCTTTTCCGTATTTAACATTTTTCGATACTTTTTATGTAATAAAAGAAGTTCGTTACAGCAATTAGATCATTCTCAAATTGGTTAGATTTTATGACATGTTCCGCTACAGACGGTGAACATAAAACCGCTCAATAAAAATGAAAGATATCAGGTGGCGTAAGTGATAAAAAAGGTGATTTTGAGTCAAGAAACTGGAAAATGTCAAATCGGGCACTTTCCGCACTAATATTCGTAAAGAAGGGCAGAGGGTTTTTAAAAATGTTTAAACCAGGTTTAAACCAGCCTAAAAACAAAAAAGCCTTATATCTCTGTAAGGCTTGTCTGTATTTCGTGGACTCTACTGACGAAATATCGAACCATTTTGTAGCTAAGTAAAAAAATATTATGATGAAGGTAATTTTAAACAATCAATGAATCACGCTTCAAGATTAGAAACCATTGTACGAGATGCGCGAAGCTAAATTAAAATAAAAATTGAATTATTCCATATTTTAATATTCGAGAGACTTATTAACTGTTTAAATAATTAAAGGCGTAGCAATTAAATTAACATGCAATAGCTATTCTCAATTCAAAAACAGGCATTCTCTGTTGATTGAGAAATTCCTTCCAAAAAATAAATTTGCTCCATTCCAATCCATAACATATCTTTGTATCGACAGGTTGAAAAATGTTGAACGATTAGTGTAAAAATTTGAAGGATATTCACCAATTCTTCACCAAAGTTCTTTTTAAGGGTATAAAATACTGTGTTTTAGGCACATACAGAATTTGTTCGAATCCCAGCGGGATCACAGTTTGGTCCAAAAGCCTCTCCTAACGGAGAGGCTTTTTTTGTGTCTAAAAACCAGAATCTACGGTTATCCATTTCAAAGGCAAAAAAATCACCCTTACCATAATTATATAACTAATTCATAAACTTATGTAACAAATCCTGCTTCTCTATCCATCATCTTTGTCTCATCGAATTCACTTATTCGGGAATTAACCCTAACCATTTAACACACATACAAATGAAAAATAAATTTCAAGTTTCAACCGAAAACATTTTCTGTCTTGGTCTCTTTGCATTAGCAATCATGATGGTAATAGGAATAAATGCTTGTAGCAAAGGGGTAAAAATGGAAGATGCAAAAGAAGTGGCAACAGAAAAAAATGATGAGAGGTTTGGTGAAAAGAAAGAAAACGATGCCGACTTCCTTGTTAATGCAGCAATTATTTCTATTGAAGAAATTGAATTTGGAAAATTAGCGCAAAGCACCAGCAAAACACCTGAAGTAATTAGTTTGGGTAAAATGATGGAAGAAGATCATACGCAATCTTTAATGGCAATACAAATGCTTGCAAAGAAAAAAGGAATGACCATTCCAGCAACACTACCCGATATAGGGCAGGCAGAATATAAAAAATTATTAAACGAAACTGGATCTGAATTCGACCGTCACTACTCGAACCTAATGGTAAAAGGACACAAAGAGGCAATTGGCTTATTTGCAAAAGCAGCAACTTACTTAACAGACCCAGAAATTAGAGCATGGGCTTCCAACACACTTCCATATTTAAGACTGCATCTTGAAAGTGCACAGGCTTGTGAAAAACTATCAGACAACATGAAACCACCTGTTGTTATTTCAAAATAGAAAACACAAATACATTCATAGCCCTTTCCATTCATTGGAAGGGGCTTTTTGTTTGCCCTGAATTAACCTTTCTGAAATACTCCCTTCTCCTTAAGCAATTAGAACGGCTGCAAATGAGGTCTTACTACAACTCACCCTTCATTTTCAACAACTCATCCATTTTCTTCTTTCTCACCCTGCAAAATCACCGTAATGTTGAATAAAATAATATACAAATGAAAAAATCAACTCTTCTATCCTATTGCATCGTATTTATGCTTACTGCAATTAATGCAAAGTCACAAACTCAAACCATAAGAGGTACTGTGATCGACAAACAATCACAAGCTACCATTCCTGGTGTCAACATTCTAATAATTGGTAGCGATCCCATCAAAGGTTCGATCACGGATATTGACGGACATTTTAAATTGAACGATATCAACCCTGGTCGATACGATTTAAAAGTAACGTATTTGGGGTATAAAGAAATTGTATTGCCAAGTGTTGTTGTTACTGCAGGCAAGGAAGTAGTCCTAGACATTGCATTGGAAGAAAATGTAAACTCGTTAAAAGAAATTGTTGTTTCTGGAACAAAAAAGAATGAGACCAATAACGAAATGACTACTACTAGCGCACGTTCCTTTTCTATGGAAGAAGTAAATCGTTATGCTGGCGGCCGCTCCGACCCTTCTCGCTTGGCTGCAAATTTTGCTGGTGTGAGTAGTCCTGATGATTCTCGCAATGATATTGTGATTCGCGGAAATTCTCCTACAGGGGTATTGTGGCGCATCGAAGGATTAAATGTTCCTAATCCCAATCACTTTTCTACCATTGGAACTACTGGCGGACCTGTTAGTGCAATCAATACAAACGTTTTAAAAAATTCCGATTTTTTCACTTCTGCTTTTGCTTCTGAATATGGAAATGCAAATGCAGGAGTTTTTGATTTAGGATTCCGTTCTGGAAATTCAGAAAAACGCGAGCACACCATTCAATTTGGTGCTTTAACAGGAATTGAAGCAATGACAGAAGGACCAATTAACAAATCAAATGGTTCTTCGTATTTAATTGCATATCGTTATTCCTTTACTGGATTTGCTCAAACATTGGGAATTCCTGTTGGAACAACTGCTACTCCGTTTTATCAAGATATTTCTTTTAAGATAAATAGCGGTACTTCTAAAATTGGAAAATTTACTCTATTTGGTTTGGGAGGAAAAAGTAAAATCGAATTTCTTCACAACAAAATTGATAGCACCGATTTGTTTGCCGATGCAACTACCGATAGTTATTTCACAAGTGATATTGGCGTAGTTGGTTTAAAACATTTTATTCGTGTAGGAAGTAAATCATATTTCAATACAATTATTGGAGCAACCTATGCCGCTTCAAACTTCGATTTAGATACCATTTCTAAAACTACAGAAATCTCCAGCAGAACTGTTGAAAACAAAACAACTCGTATTCATTATTCTGCAAACACTTCTTTTAATTCTAAAATAAATTCTAAACTTTTCATTAAAATTGGTGCAATGCTAGAAATAATGAATTTGAATTTATTTTACAGAAACAAAGAATCAAATGGAGCATGGAATCAAATATGGGATTATAATGATTACACGAGTTTGGTTCAAGCGTATGCTCATGCTAAATATAATTTCACCGATAAATTAACATTGAACGCAGGCGTGCATGCACAACTATTAACACTCAACAATTCTAACTCTGTGGAGCCACGTGTAGGATTAAAATACCAATTGAATGAACGAAATACAATAAGTGTAGGATACGGAATGCACAGCCAAATGCAACCAACCGATGTGTATTTTTACCGCGAATTAAAAGTAGATGGAACCTACGACCAATCCAACAAAGATTTAAAATTTACAAAAAGTCAACATTTTGTTTTAGGCTATGACGTACTGCCTGCAAAAGATTGGAGAATAAAAGTAGAAGTGTATTACCAAATGCTTTCAAACATTCCCGTTACAAAAACAGCTAGTAGTTTCTCCATGTTAAATGCAGGAGCGAGCTTTAATCCTAACGAACAAGGTTATTTAAAAAATACTGGAACAGGAACCAATTACGGAACGGAATTAACAATCGAGAAATTTTTTAGTCGAGGATTTTACGGATTGATTACAGGAACTTTTTATGAATCAAAATACAAGGGAAGCGATAATGTTGAACGCAACACGGCTTTCAATGGAAAATTTGTGTACAATATTTTATTAGGAAAAGAATTTAAAGTAGGTAAAGAAAAACGTAACGCCATTTCTTTTGACGTAAAAATGACACAAGCTGGAGGAAGATATTACACTCCTGTTGATTTAACTGCATCACAAGCAGCACAGCAAGAAGTATTATCAGGCGACTCACTCGCTTTCAGCAAACGCAATTCCAACTTTTTCCGATTGGATATAAAAATGGGCTATACGATGAATAGCAAAAAAAGAAAATTATCTCAATCTATTTTCTTCGACATTCAAAATGTTACCAATAACAAAAATGTGTTTGCTGAAAGATATAATCCTAAAACAAACAAAATAAATACAGCATATCAAATTGGCTTTTTTCCAAACTTTACTTATAAGGTCGAATTTTAATTACACCATCAGCTATTCTCTGTTTGCATTGCCGCAACACAAACGTCACCCTGAGCGGAGTCGAAGGGAAAGAGCTAGGAATAACATTTAATTGCTAAATTTATACCATGCGAAACAATAACATCCGATTCATTTATATGATTATAGCAGGAATTGCTATGACCTTACTATTGGACTCCGTTGTAACGTATCCGGCCGACAACCATCCAAAAATTTATGACTATCTAATTTCTATTTTTATCACCATCCTTGCTTGGGAAGGAAACTTAAGAATTGACACTTGGATGAATTCTAAGTTTCCTTGGGTAATAAAACCAGGAAAACGACTACTCGTTCATTTTCCAACGAGTGTCATCTTCACGTCCATTGCTATTTATTTTCCGATGGTCTTGTTTCACATTTATGTATGTAACATACCTTCCTCAGGTGAAGACAAAACATTTATGGGAATCACTCTTGTAATTGGAGTTTTGGCATCTGTCATTATTCTTTCTATTGAAATCAGCACACAGTTTTTCAGACAATGGAAACAATCTATGATAGAAGCAGAAAAGTACAAAACCGAAAGTGTGCAAGCTCAACTACAAAATTTAAAAAACCAAATTAACCCGCACTTTTTATTTAACAACATGAGTGTATTGTCATCATTGGTTTACAAGGACCAAGACAAAGCTGTTGATTTCATCAATCAACTTTCAAAAGTGTATCGTTATTTATTAGACAATCGCAACTCTGAGCTGGTAACACTTGAAAGCGAATTGGAATTTATTAAATCATACAACTATTTACTTCAAATCCGATTCGACACCAATTTAATTTTTAAAATAGAAATACGTTCCGATAAAATGGCAATGCTAATTCCTCCTATGGCGATTCAGATGTTAATTGAAAATGCAATAAAACACAATGAAATTTCAGAAGCCATGCCACTTGCTATTTCTATTGAGAGTGAAGACAATAAAATTATTGTATCAAACAACTTACAATTGAGAAGCAATCCAGAAACAAGCTCAAAATCAGGATTGCAAAACATAAAAGATCGCTACCATTTTTACACAACAGAAACGGTAGAAGTAAATCCAACAACAACAGCATTTACCGTTAAACTTCCACTACTTCTCAACAGATGAAAGCAATTATAATTGAAGACGAAAAATTATCAGCCGAACACCTAATCCTTCTTTTAAAAAAGATCGATGCGTCTATTGAAATTATTGCCACTTATGATTCGGTTAAAAAAAGCATAGAAGCATTCAATAAGGGAGTGAAAGCAGATGTTCTTTTTGTTGATATTCATTTAGCGGATGGCTTGAGTTTCGATATTTTTTCAAAAACAAACATTGATACACCCATTATATTTACAACTGCTTACGATGAGTACGCCATAAAAGCATTTACTGTAAACAGCTTGGATTATTTATTAAAACCGATTGGGATTGCAGACTTAAAACGCTCCTTAGAAAAGTTCAAAAAAATAAATCACAGCCAACTTTCTCCTATTATTAAAGACATTGCAGAAGCCTACCACAACAACGAAAAACAATTCAAAAATCGTTTTATTGTAAAAATGGGCGATTCAATTTCCTCTATCAAAACCGATGAAATTTCGCATTTCATTTCAGAAGATGGATTAGTAGTATTGATAACCAAACTTGGTAAAAAATACGTGATTGATTATACACTTGATACTTTAGAAACTCTAATTGCTCCTGATACCTTTTTTAGAATCAATAGAAAAGTAATCATCCACATCAATAGCATTCAAAAGGTAAACACCTACTTCAACAGTCGTTTAAAATTAAACTTCGAATCCTTATCCGATGACGACTGTATTGTGAGCAGAGAAAGGGTTAACGACTTTAAGCAGTGGTTAGATAAATAAAGCTTACCTTAAAGAATCAAATCATTCGAATGAAAATGATTCCTAAGTAGTCTCTAGCCTCCGCCTAGTGGCGCATCATTGCCAAGAAATACCCCTTTCCCTAAATAATGCTACCTTTACACTCTATTTAAAACAAATACAGTGACTTTCGAAGAATTAAATTTAAACAAAGCTCTTATTTCATCCTTGGATGATTTAGGATATGTGCATCCTACCCCTATTCAGGAAAAGGCTTTCCCTATTATTATGTCGGGTAAAGATGTAATTGGTATAGCACAAACGGGTACTGGTAAAACCTTTGCTTACCTGCTCCCTATTTTGCGCCAATTAAAATATTCGGACCAAAAACATCCGCGTGTACTTATTATTGTTCCTACTCGAGAGTTGGTTTTGCAAATTGTAAAAGAAATTGAAAAACTAAGCACCTATACCAGTATACGTTTTCTTGCTGTATACGGTGGTACCAATATCAAAACACAAAAACAACTCGTATACAACGGTTCAGATATTATTGTCGCAACTCCTGGCCGTTTAGTGGATTTAGCCTTAACTGGAATCTTACGTTTAAAAGACATCAAGCAATTGGTAATTGATGAAGTAGATCAAATGTTGAGTCTCGGTTTTCGCCAACCACTTTTAGCTTTCTTAGAAAGTTTGCCAGACAAGCGTCAGAACTTAATGTTTTCGGCAACCATGAATGAGGAAATTGAAACATTAATTTCTAAATATTTTTACGAACCACAAAAAATTGAAGTAGCAGCACATGGTACGCCATTGGAACAAATTGTTCAAGTTTGTTACCACGTTCCTAATTTTAATACAAAAGTAAATTTGCTAGACTATCTATTAAGGACAGATGGAGAATTAAATAAAGTATTGGTATTCGTTTCTACAAAAAAATTAGCGGATGATTTATTTGATAACTTAAAAAATAAATTCACAGATGATGTAGCAGTTATCCATTCCAATTTAGCACAAACAGCTCGTATCAATGCATTACGTCAGTTTCACGAAGGCACAAAAAGAGTTTTGATTGCAACAGATATTCTTGCCAGAGGTTTAGATATTTCGGATGTAACACACGTTGTGAATTTTGATACGCCAGAAACTCCAGAAGATTATATCCATAGAATAGGAAGAACAGGCCGTGCCAACAAAATTGGAACTGCTATTACTTTCATCAATGAAGCAGAACAAGCATACCAAGTAGAAATTGAACGCGTGATGAACAAAGCTATTCCGTATGAAGCCATTCCAGCGGATGTAGTTATTTCCAAAATGCTAACGGATGATGAAACACCAAAGATGGTGGACAGAATCAAACAGAAAAAAGGCAAAGACACGTATGTTCCTGGTCCTGCATTCCACGAGAAAAAAGAAAAGAACAAGAAAGTAAATTTAGGCGGTCCTGCACAAAAAGAGAAGTTGAAAGGGAAAGATGCTAAGATTCGGACGTATCGCAGGAATTAGGACGATGCTTATTCTGCGTGGGATGGAACGCAGATTATCATTATTTTCATGATAAGGTATGATTTATTCGCATGTGGCCATTTTGATTAAAACATGATTTACTTGGATTAAAAAATAAATCAGTTCGCTTTAGCGAACAAAATCATTTTCCTTTAACACCAGCAAAAAAAGATCCATTTTTTTCATAAAAATCATGATAATCTGCGTTCCAAATTTCTTTATTTTGTCCAAACGATTTTCTAAAACACTATGCCCGAATCAAATAAAGACACACTCCACGGAAAAACCTTAGAAATGATACTCAATCATTTGGTGGCGTATTATGGATGGGAAAATTTAGCCTATCACATCGATATCAATTGCTTCAAAAAAGATCCAAGTGTTAAATCCAGTCTGAAATTCCTGAGAGCAACACCTTGGGCAAGAAAAAAAGTAGAGGATTTGTATATCTCTATCCTATAAGAATAAATTGGACCCCCGAAATTATCGGGACAGGCGCAAATTTTTCTGATTTTCATGATAAGGTATGATTTCTTTTCGCTTGTGGCAATTTTGATTAAAAAGGAAAAAACCTAGTAATAATCCCAAACAAATCCCTTCGCTTTAGCGAAGAAAATCAGTTCCTTTTAACATCCCCAACAACAAAGATTCATTTTTTTCATTAAAATCATGATAATCTGCGTTCTATTTGCGTTGCATTTGCTGAGATTGCTTCACTCTGCTCGCAATGACGCTTCCAAATAGGCTCAATCAAAAAAATTTCACTTTCCCTTATGGAAATTTAAAACGCTCTGCATCTTATAGGCAAAAGAACCTAAAAATCAACCGCCATGAGAAGCAAAAAAATTAACAGAATAGTGCCAATAGCTGGACTAACCCTCGCTATGATGGCAATGGTAGCCTGGATTACTCCAAACAATTACTACCAATTAGCAATGGATAATGAAATCATCAAATCCATAAAAAGTAAACTAATCGCTTATCAAGAACAAATGCCTGAAGACAGGATTTACGTTCAATTTGATAAGCCTTTTTATGAGCCGGGTGATAATATCTGGTTCTCCACATTTATCAGAGATGGAAAATCTTTGAAACCTTCGAACAAAAGTGACATCGTTCACATCGAATTCATAAATCCAAAAGGAACAATCGAAAAAAGCATTAATGTAATAGCAAAGAATGGTGTTGCAGCCGGAGATTTTGCTTTGGATGCTGAAGCATTGGGTGGAATGTATAAGGTTCGCGCTTATACTAACTGGATGAAAAATGCTGGAGCCGACAATGTTTTCGAAAAAGAAATTCAGGTTCAGGACTTAGTTCTTCCAAATTTAAAAATGAAATTGGATTTTGAAAAGAAAGCATTTGGTGCAGGCGATGAAGTAGTTGCCAAATTAGAATTAAATACCAACGAGAATAAACCACTTAGCAATTACAAAATAAATTTCGTTGCTAATCTTGACGGACAGCAGTTCATAACCAAAGCAGATGTAACAGATGAAAATGGAATTAAATACGTGAAATTTAATCTTCCGAAAGAATTAAAAACCAACGATGGTTTATTAAACGTCATGATCGAATATAACGGTCTTACCGAAAGTATCTCCCGCTCCATTCCAATCTTATTAAACAAAGTACAATTTGCCATGTTCCCCGAAGGTGGTGATTTAGTAGCTGGCCTAGAAAGCAATGTAGCATTTCGTGCTTTGAATGAATTTGACAAACCAGCTGATGTAGAAGGAATTGTTGTTGACAGCAGAGGAAAAAAAGTTGCATCCTTAACCAGTTTCCACATGGGAATGGGTGCTTTCAAATTAACACCTGCTGCAAATGAAACGTATTCAGTGAGAATAACAAAACCAGAAGGAATTGCAGAAACATTTGTATTGCCACAAACATTGTCGCGTGGATATGTGATGAACATCGACAATTCAAAAGCAGGAGAACTATCTGCAATTATCAATTCGACTGAAGCAGAAGAACTATCAGTGGTAGCGCAAGTTCGTGGCAAAATGTATTACTCCACAGTAATCGAAGCAAAAAAAGGAATCAATAAAATTGCATTTCCAACTTCTAACTTCCCAATTGGAGTAACACAAATAACTTTGTTTGATTCAAAAGGAGTTCCCCGTTCCGAGCGTTTGGCTTTTGTAAATATGAATAAACATTTAAACATTGCCATTGAAACGGATAAAGACAAATACCTTCCTAGAGAAAAAGTAAAAATGACAATAACAGTAAAAGATGAACGCGGTATGGCAATGCCAGCAAACCTTGCATTATCTGTTGTAAACGATCAATTAATTTCTTTCGCAGATGATAAATCAGGAAATATCTTGTCGCAATTACTTTTGCAACAAGATGTAAAAGCAAAAATTGAAGAACCCTCTTTTTATTTTAATAACAAAGAAGAAAAAGCAGAAAAAGCTTTAGATTATTTATTAATGACAGCTGGCTGGAGAAGATTCACTTGGGAAAAATTAATGAATGATAATTTACCCGCTGTAGCTTTCCAAGGTGAAAAAGCAATAGTTGCAGGAACAGTGTTAGATGCTTCAACAGGAAAAGCCATCACAAATGCCAAAATAAAAATCAATGGTGGTTCAGAGTATCAAACCGATGACAATGGAAAATTCATTTTTAACAAATTGGATTTAACTACTCCAGTTACATTAACATACTCAGCTTGGGGATATGGTCAACAAGCACAATACGTGCAAAATTATCAGCAAGGAATGACGATGTATCTTTATGATAACAATTATTACAATCGTTATAATAATTGGCCAAGTTCATCCTCCTCAAGAGCAGATTCAGATGAAATGGCAGCAATGCCAGCAGAAGCACCAATGGGCGGAGCAGGAGAATTGATGAAAAATGAAAATCGTCCGATGAAACATGCAATGGCTGAAGGCAAGGAAAATAAAAAGAAATCTATTGCTCAAAAATCAGGAAAACCAGCCGACAAAGCAGGAAAAGGTCCGATGAAAGAAGTAGCTGCAGGCAATGCTCAAAACATTGTTTTGTTAGCTGATGTTTCAAAAGCAGCTGATGACAAATCTGAAAAGAAGGCAGATAACAAACAAGGGTTAGCAGAAGCAAGATCAAAGGATGCCCGTTTGGAAAGATTTAAAATGCGTGATCAAGAAATGGATGAAGAGCAAGGAAATATCAACCAACAACAACTAATGGTGTACTACCGCGCACGTGAATTCGCTGCTCCCGTTTACGACAAACAAGAAACAGTAGAAACTAGAACTGACTTTAGAAACACCATTTATTGGAACCCGAATGTAGAAGTAGATAAATCGGGAAGTAAAACAGTTGAGTTTTATGCTTCAGATGATATTACTTCTTTTCGTACAACAGTTGAAGGGATTGCAACAGATGGAACAATTGGAAGAACAGAGAAAAACTTCTTCACACAATTGCCTTTTGCTATGACAACTAAAATTCCTGTTGAGGTTGCTACTGAAGACATTGTTTCTATTCCTCTTACCTTAAAAAACAATACAAACAAACCATTAGGAGGTGCTTTAACAATTATTTCTCCTGATGGATTAAAATCATTGGTAGAAATTCCAACAGCACAAATCATTATGCCAGGTAAAGCAAAAACAATTTATCTTGATTATAAAGTGTTGGACAAAATTGGTTATGGTGAATTCACCATCTCCTTCCGTGCATGTGGATTAGGTGATGCCTTCACGCAAAAAATTAAAATCGCTCCGAAAGGATTCCCAGTAAGTGCTTCGTTTTCTGGACAAGACATGGAAAAAGATTTTTCTTTTAACATGAACAAAGTGGTGACTGGCTCATTAAAAATGAGTTTCACAGCTTATCCGAATGTGGTGAATGATTTAATGAAAGGTATAGAAGGGATTTTATCGGAGCCTTATGGATGTTTTGAACAAACTTCTTGTACCGCGTATCCAAATGCAATGGTGTTGGATTATTTAAAATCAACAGACAGCAAAGATTCAAAAACCATTTCCCGTGCAACTGATTTATTGGAGAGAGGTTACAAACGCTTAACTACATTCGAAGCAAAAGACAAAGGATACGAATGGTTTGGTGCATCTCCAGCTCACGAAGGATTAACTGCATACGGAATTATGGAATTTGTTGATATGAAAAAAGCAGGTGCAAATGTTGACCAACAAATGTTGAACCGCACTGCAGAATGGTTAATGAGTCACAAAGATGGAAAAGGTGGTTTCCAAAGAGAAGGACATGCTTACCATGATTTTGGAAGAATAAGTAATGATATATTAAATGCATATACCGTTTATGCTTTAGCAGAAGCTGATTATACAGATATCAAAAAAGAATATGAGGCATCTTATAAAAAAGCAATGGAGTTAAAAGATCCATACATGCTTGCGATGATGGCTAATGCATCTTACAAACTAAATGAAACAAGCAAAGGTGATGAAGCAATGAGTGTATTACTATCGAAACAAGATAAAAATGGCAGCTGGACAGGCTCTACACATTCTATCACTTACTCACAAGGAAATTCATTAACAATTGAAACAACATCCTTAAGTATTCTAGCATTATTAAAAACAGGGAAAAATGCAGGCGCTATGCAAGAAGGTGTTAAATATTTAATTGGAGCAAGAAGTGGCTCTGGAGTGTTCAGCAGCACACAAGGGACTATCCTTGCATTGAAAGCATTAACTGAATATGCAAAAGCTAGCAAAAAAACCAATGAATCAGGAACTGTTGAAGTATTTGTAGATGGAAAAAAAGTTGCTGAAAAATCATACAAAGCTGGAGAGAAAGGCTCGATAGTAATTGAAGGAATGGAAGAATTTGTAAAAGGTGAAGGCAAACATGATGTGAAGGTGAAATATGTGGGAGTAAAAACACCACTGCCATATTCCGTTTCTGCAACATGGAACACTACTCTTCCTGTTAGCGATGCAGTTTGCGCAATTGATTTAAAAACAAAATTAGCAACAAAAACTGCTAACGTTGGTGAAACAGTTCGCATGACTGCAACCATAACAAACAAAAAGAACGAAGAAGTTCCAAGCACAATGGCAATCATTGGAATTCCTGCAGGATTCACCGTTCAACCTTGGCAATTAAAAGAGTTGCAAGAGAAAAAAGTGTTTGATTATTATGAAATCGTTGGCAACAACATTGCGGTGTACTATCGCGGTCTGGATGCAAAAGCGGTTAAAACAATCAACCTTGATTTGAAAGCAGAAATGCCAGGAGAATACGATGCACCAGCTTCTTCAGCTTACTTATACTACACCAATGAATTCAAAACATGGAGTGGTATGGATAAAGTAACAATTAAGAAAGTAGTGATGTAATCAGTATTTTCAGGACTTATGCTTCGACTACGCTCAGCATGACGATTGACAACAGAATGCACATGTCATACTGAGCGTAGTCGAAGTATACAAACATTATCTAAAACATAAAACATTATGAATAGTCGCAGAGAGTTTAGAGAGATAGTAAAGATTAGTCGAGAAAGTAGCGCTCAAAAATCCTTATTACCGAAATTGTTCGGGGCTCTGCGATTATTCATTTTATTTTTTTTAATGAGTCTTTCCGCATCTGCTCAAGAACAACAATACGACATTAATGATCCACGCAATCCAAATTGCCCTTGTCATAAATTACAAAAACTGGCAGACGATGAATATCAACGTCAACAAAACACAGGCAATCAGTTTATTTCGAACTTCAACAAGCAAGGCAACATCAATAACCGAGGAAATAATTTAATAAATTTTAACCCCATTCAAAACAATGTTGTGAACGACAATATTGGAAATGACAATGAATCGAACAAAATTAAATTCAGCTTTGAAACAAGAGGGAATAAAAATCTAGGAGGTTCCGGATTAAGTTCAGGAAGTGCAAAGAAAAAAAAATCTTCCAATTGGATGCTAAAAAAAATACATAGAGCAAAGATAAAGCATTCCAAAATAAAAAAGGTAAAACCCAACTATGCGGTTTGTTATAAATGGTAATTATAACAATTTAAATTGTTTCAAATGATGGGTTGCATGTTTGTGAAACAAATGCACCCACTCTTCAAAATTCAAATCTCCAAAAAATGGATTTGTAATTTTCGCTCCTTTATTTACCTCAAAATAATTGATAAAAGCAATTACTTGATAATTGTATTCCGCCACAGCTTCCTTCACACCTGCTTTCAAAACGGCACTAGGAACATCAGGCATTAATGCATTTGGTGTTAATGGTTTAAATTCTTTATCACTCATTGCGAATGATTTAAACTTATCTACCAATTCGGCAGCTGAATGCAATTTCTGATTGTTATTTCCTGTGGCATAACTAATAGCATCTGCCATGTGTTCCACCATTTGTTGTGCGTTTAGTACTCCCCACTCCCCTTTTGCTTCAGGATTTAAGTTTGCTACTAATTTAGGAAATTCGCTCTTAAGAAAGTTCAGTTTGTCCATAGCTCAAGTTTTACTCTTATTTTTTTGGTTTTAATTCCTTTGGAAAATCTGTTTTCAAAACATACACTCCATTCATTGGATTTTCCATTGGCATGGCATCACGCAAATAAAAATACATATGCGTTTCGTCTGTTTTTTCATCTACCACTTTCTCTGTTTTTTTAACTAGCTTTTTGGAAACTGCAAATTGCATAGCATTCCCGCTCTCTGTGACACAATCCACAACCGTCATATCCCAGATTTCAAAACTAAATGCAGTATCATCAGGAAAATGCCCAGCTAAGGTATACGTAGAATTATTTTTTATTTTGAATTCCTTTACAGGCTCCGAAACTAAAAATTCGTCTTCCCACAGATGTTTCATATTGTCTTCGGATTCTTCACCATTGTAAAGATCATCAGCTAAACCATTGTTGAATTCGGAATTAACGAGTATAAAATGTAAGTGTAAGTTCATTGAAAAAATTATTGATTTGTTGATTTAGAGATTTGGAGAGTTATTTGATACGATCTAAAATAAAATTCACTATTTATCTATTTTGTTTCATTCCACGTCTTGTAAATATCTTGTTGCTTCGGACGATCCTTTTCAACTTCTCTCAAAGGCTCACATTCTTTCAATGTTGCTTTGCAATCAGCTGGTAATTGTTGATAGAGTTTTGTCCCTTGGCTTTTCCATTCAATCATTTCATCACTCACATCCTTCACAACTTTAGCTGGATTTCCAACTACTACTTTTCTTGCTTCAATAATTGTGTCTGCAGGCACAAAACACAAAGCACCAACAATACAATTATCACCAATCACTACATTGTCCATCACCACTGCATTCATTCCCACTAAAACATTTTTTCCAATTGTTCCACCATGAATGATTGCACCGTGACCAATATGTGCTGCTTCTTTTAATAAAACAGTTGTCCCTGGAAACATGTGTATAGTACAATTTTCCTGAACATTACATCCATCTTCAATAATAATTTGTCCCCAATCACCACGAATAGCGGCACCCGGACCAACATACACATCTTTACCGATAATTACATTTCCTGTAACTGTGGCATTGGGATGAATAAAAGCACTTTCGTGAATGACTGGTTTATATCCGTTGAATTCGTATATCATTTTTTTACTTTAAAAATTCTCGCACTTTTTGTTGCAATATTTTTTTGACAGCTTCCCATGTTTGTCCGTTTAGTGAAACTGGATCAGGGCTTAATTCAGCATCCTCAAAATAAGTAAGTGCATTAGGTATTGAAATTAATAATTGCTGACTCTTATATTTTTGTTTGTTCCAATCAAGTATTTCGTTTAATGAATAATGTTGCAATAATTCAGCTAAATCGAAAAAATCCTTTTTTTGTCCTCGTCCCAATATTGCATTTATTTTCATTGCAGCTATATCTTTGTTACTATACATCCTAATACCATCAATAATTTCAATTTCTGAAATTGGTAAATGAGGATAATGGAGAATGTCAACTTTCACATTATGAATAGTACAAAATATTGCAAAATCCGTATGTAGATTTTCATTAATAAAATCACTTCCAAACCTAGCTTCAAGTAACAAATTTATTTGTGAAATATCTGGCCTAACATTACTAAACAGATCTAAGTCAATTGAGATTCTATGTCCCAACTTTAAAGATAACGCAGTGCCACCAACTAAAGAAAAATTCTTTAATTCGGGAAACTCCATTATTTTTTTTAATAAGGATAAAGTGTTGGGTTCGACTGTCGAAGTATATAACATTTAAATTTTTGTATCGGTTCATCAATAACTGCCGCAGCTAAATAGATTCTATTTAATGAAATAAATTTTGCATTAAGTAATGCTTCTTTTATTTTATCATCACCATAATATCTTCTACATTGTCTAATATCTTCCACATCACCACGATCAAACACACGCTCAATTACCCAATTGGCATATTTGTTATAATCTAATTCCTCGAAATTTACATCCCAAAAAATACGTTTTTCAAATTTTGGTGTTAGTTTATTCTGCATAATAGAGCTAATATAATCAATTAAACTCGTTCGATAATTACCGCATACCCTTGTCCAACTCCAATGCACATCGTCACCAAAGCGTAACGTTCATTTTGCTCGTTCAATTCAATTGCAGCAGAATTTAAAATTCTTGCTCCGCTCATTCCCAAAGGATGACCTAATGCAATAGCTCCACCGTTTGGATTAATTCTTGAATCATTATCTGCCAATCCAAAAGCACGAGTACAAGCCAAAGATTGCGCTGCAAATGCTTCATTCAATTCAATAATATCAATATCTTTCATTGTTAATCCTGCACGTTTCAAAGCCATGTTACTGGCTTCAACCGGACCAATGCCCATAATGCGCGGTTCAACACCTGCAACACCGGAAGACACAATTCTCGCCAATGGTTTTAAATTGTATTTTTTTATTCCATCATCAGATGCTAATAATATTGCAGCAGCTCCGTCATTTAATCCAGATGCATTTCCTGCTGTTACTGTTCCACCTTCTTTTTTAAATGCACCTTTTAATTTTGATAACCCTTCTATGGTTGTATCAGGACGAATAAATTCATCTTTATCAAATATTTCCGGGTCACCTTTTTTCTGTGGAATTTCTACTGCAACAATTTCTTTTGCAAATCGTCCTTTTGCTTGAGCAGCGGTAGCTTTTTGCTGACTCCATACTGCAAACTTATCCTGATCTTCTCTTGAAATTTTATCTCTGTCGGCTAAATTCTCTGCTGTTTCACCCATTGCATCCACTCCGTATAATTCTTTCATCTTCGGATTGATGAATCTCCAACCAAAAGAAGAATCAAATAATTGTTGATCGCGACCAAATGGAGAACTTGCTTTCGACATCACCCATGGTCCGCGTGTCATATTTTCTACACCACCAGCGATCATCAAATCACTTTCACCAATCATAATACTACGAGCAGCAGCCATTGAAGCAGATAAACCAGAAGCACACAAACGATTGACTGTTTCACCAGGAACCTGATAAGGCAATCCTGCTAATAACAAAGCCATACGCGCAACGTTACGATTGTCTTCACCCGATTGATTGGCACAGCCCAAAAGCACATCGCCAATTTGTTTGGCATCAATGCTTGGATTGCGTTTTATTAATTCTTTCAAAACAATTGCTGCTAAATCGTCTGTACGAACAGTAGATAATGTTCCTCCGAAATTTCCGATTGGAGTACGAACTCCGTTAATGATGTATGCGTTTTTCATATTGTAGTATTTTTCAACACAGAGAAACAGAGTTTTCAGAGTTTCACAGAGAGCCCTGAGTTCTCATTTATCTTAAATTATTTATTTATACTTCCCATTCTTTACTCGTACGATATACCGTTCCTTTAAAGAAAGCTACTTTTTCCTTTTTTTGATTACTAATTTCAATGTGATACGTTCCTGTTTTATTTGTTAGGCTTAATTCTCTTGCCTCACAAGTTAATTCATCGTTTACATTCACAGCAACAGCAAAAGAAATGGAACACTCGAGTGCAACACTTAATCTTCCATAAGCATTGGATGCAAAAGCGAGTGCACTATCTGCAAATGAAAATGCGATTCCGCCATGTGCAATTCCAAAACCATTTACCATTTCGTCACGTACTTTCATCTTCAAAATACAATGACCTTGTTCTATCAAAACAGTTTCTATACAAAGCCACTGACTGAATTTATCTTCAGCCATCATCTTATTAACGATCTTATTTGCGAGTTCTTTCGACATGTAACAAAGTTACCAAAAGAATTGTTCTACAGAACAAAATCCAGCTCTTTTTCCAACACCTTTTTAAGCTGCTTTTCTATCTCTGGTAGTGAATTATAGAGCTGTTCAAAGGATTCGACCACAAAATACTTCTCTTGTATCACATCTGTCCTAAAGTCGGTATTCATAATCAGATCTACATCAAATTCGATCAGCACCGCCTTCTTATTCATACAAAATTCCGACTCTCCTTTTGAAGAGATGATACCAGCACCATATACTTTGATGTCGTCATTTTCTATAATCAATCCGAACTCTATAGTAAACCAATAGATTCTTCCTAACAATTCAATTGCTTTAGGATTATCAATATTCTTCAAAGCTATATCGCTTAAACCTTTAAAGAAATTAACATAACTGTGGTTGCTCAACAAAGGAACATGCGCAAACACATCGTGAAACATATCGGGCTCTTCTAAATAATCCAATTGTTCCATTGTTCTTAACCAGCAAGTGGATGTAAATTTCTTTTGAGAAAGAAATTCAAAAAACTCTTTCTGTGGGCTGATGTTCGGAACAGTTTCTATGCTCCAGCCTGTTAGCGGTTGAAGTAAAGCATCAACTTCCAAAAAGTCGGGTATCTTTTCGGAGGAAAATTTTACTTTTTCCAATGCTTTTAGAAATTCTACTGAAGCAATTGGTTTTAGAATTTCCATTTGACGTTCAAATAATGTTTTCCATACCAGAAAATCATTTTCTGTGTAATTACTGTAAATCTGTTGTGTTGGTTTCATTTGATTAAAAATTAAAAATTAAAAATTGTAAGATTGAAGGATTAAAAACGAAAAAGCCCATTTCTTTCGAAATAGGCTTTTATATTGTTGTTTAGGATATTCTTAGACTATGAACAATAGATTACCATTCCGGAGCGGGAGCCACGAATTTGATAATAATTTGTATTGTTCATTTTTTGCATGGGACAAATATAGTAAAGAAATTAATTAGTAAGCAAATTTATTTTTTATTTCAATTTACTTCCTAGTATATCTCTTCTCGACTCCGCTCGAAGCGACACTCTGCCTTGTCATTTCGATCGGAATCGAGAAAGAGCAAGGCAAAAGAGTTTATTATGAATAAAATTTCTTTTCATCTCTCACCATCATCTTTAAAAGGATGGATGGTCGGTAGCGATCTTCATTGTATAATTCATAAAGCACGTCCAAAGACGTATACACATTCTTCAACCCAATTTCATCGGCCCATTTCAGCAAGCCTTTTGGATAATTCACTCCTTTGGTCATGGCTAGATCCAAATCTTCTTTAGTTGCCAATTGCAAATACAAGGAATCAATTGCTTCATTGATTAACATAGAAATCACACGATTGAAAATATATTTTCCGAGTGTTTCATCTTGTTTCGGCTTAGGCATTCCAACTCCTTCAGCATAATTATAATACCCTCTCCCCGATTTTTTACCAAACAATTTTGCTTCGTACAATCGTTTTTGAGTCAAGGATGGTTTGAAGCGTGGCTCAAAGAAAAATTGGGTCCATACACTTTCCGTTACTTTATAATTGATATCGTTTCCAATAAAATCCATTAATTCGAATGGCCCCATTTTAAATCCACCATAAGTTTTCAAAGCCCAATCGATGGTTGCAAAATCCGCCATTCCTTCTTCATAAATACGAATGGATTCACCATAGAAGGAACGTGCCACACGATTCACAATAAAACCAGGAGTGTCTTTTGTAAGAACAGTGACTTTTCCCCAGCTATCGATTATTTTTTTTGATTCTGCCGTAATTGCTTCATCCGTAAGAATACCCGGAATAATTTCCACCAATGGCATTAACGGAGCGGGATTAAAAAAGTGAATGCCAATTACACGTTCTGCTTTTTTACAAGCAGACGCAATGGATGCGATAGACAATGAAGAGGTATTACTAGCCAAAATGCAATCAGCAGAAACAATTGCTTCCATCTCCGAAAACAACTTTTGCTTTACATCAATATTTTCCACAATTGCCTCAATGATGAGTCCGCAATTTTTAAATTGATTTAAATCAGATGCAAACTGAGTGTTAGACAAAATAGATTTCGCTTTTTCATCAGTGAGTTTTTGTTTCTCAACCAACTTTTTCAAAGTAGCATCCAAATTCGCTTTAGCTTTATCAAGAGCCACTTGATTGTTATCGTACACAATCACTTGATGACCTGCTGTTGCAGCCACTTGCGCAATTCCAGCACCCATTGCTCCAGAGCCTACTATTCCAATTTGTTTCATATAATCTATTCTCCTTTGAATATTGCTTTTCGTTTTTCTAAAAATGCGCTTACACCTTCTGTGTAATCATAGGTTCCGGTTGCATGCACTTGCATATCAGCTTCGAATTCTAACTGATCAATTAAATTATTCGTCATGGAAGCGTTCAATAACTTTTTTGTGAAGCCCATTGCTTTTGTAGGCATTTCTGCTAATTTTTTCGCAGTTTCAAATCCTTCTATTTGTAGTTTTTCATCTTCCACTACTTTGTAAATCATTCCCATTTTTTCAGCATCATGTGCTGAAACTTTATCACCCAACATCATCAATGCAGATGCTTTTCCGAAACCAATTAATCGAGGTAAAATAAATGTTCCACCGCTATCGGGGATAAGTCCGATTTTACTAAATGCCTGAATGAAAGCGACAGAAGTAGCAGCAATCACCACATCACAAGCCAAAGCAATATTCGCTCCCGCTCCGGCAGCTACACCATTTACACCACAAACAACAGGCTTTTCAAGATTTCTTATTTTTTCGATGATTGGATTGTAATGTTCGCGCACAATTTTTTCGATACCTGGACCATTTACATCCATTGCTTCTGATAAATCTTGTCCTGCACAAAATGCTTTTCCTTCTCCCGTTAAATAGACTGCACGAATGTTTTTATCAGTTGCGGCTTTATCTAGTTCGGCTTGCAATTGCAAAGCCATTTCACGATTGAAACTATTAAATTTGTCAGGACGGTTGAGTTTAATTTTCAAAACACTTCCTTCAATTTCAGAAATAATGAATGTCATATTATTTGATTTATTAACCAAATATAAGGGCATTTAGGCGATAAAAAAAGAGGAATTGTTATGATTTAGTAAAACTAATATCATAGGTGGAACCCGACTGATTATCATAAGTTAAAGTTGCATTGATTTGCTCTACCAAACCATGCACAATGTCCAATCCAACAGAGGATTCGCAAGTTTTTTGAAAATCATAACCGGGACCAGAGTCTTTTATTCTTAGAAAGACCTTTTTGTTATTTTCGATGAGTGAAATTTCAATTGTTCCTTCTTTCAACTTCCCAAAGGCATGTTTGTAGGAATTCGTGACAAGTTCATTTACAATAAGAGCAAGTGGGATGGCAGTAGAAACATCCAATTCTACATAATTAATCCCTTTTTTTATAATCACCTCTTGTGAGTCGGAAGCAAATGAATCCTGAATATTTTTGAGAACTTCTTCCAAGTATTCCTTAAAGTTAACACTCGCGTATGATTTTGATTGATATAATAGTTGATGTACTGTTGCGATAGAATTTAAACGATTGCGTGATTCATAAAACAAGGTTTTATGATATTCATCTTTTGCTTTATTCGCTTGCAAATTCAGTAAACTAGCAATAATGGTTAGATTATTTTTTACACGATGATGTACTTCTTGCAACAATACTTTCTGCTCTTTTAATGCATGTTCTAAATCGGTTCTGGTTTTTTGTTTTCCACTCGTTTCTAAGGCAAGAGAAATCATTTGCGCGATTACTAAACCAAATTTTTGTTCCTGCAGATTCCATTCGCGACTTGATTTAGTATGTTCAAAACAAACAACGCCAATCATTTCACCTTCAATGCGAATTGGAATGTCCATCAACGAATGAATATTGTGTGGTTTCAAATATATCTCCAACAACTCACTTGTTTTTTTGTCCTTATGGGCATCAACTGTAATAATTATTTTTTCTGTTTCAAACAATTTAAAATAATTTGGCATCGCTATACGTGGCAAATCTTTTTGATCAACCAGTTTATTTTTAACAGCATCAAAATTGCCAATACAATGAATTTGTGAATGTCCTTTATCAAACACCCAAGCATTTACTCTTTGAGTATTCATGGCTCTGGAAGCCATTTCTAAAATTTCAAAAATGGATTCATCCAATTTTCCATCACGAATTTTTCTTGATTTGGAAAGATGCTCAACTGTTAAAGTTTTACGAAGAATATCTTTACGTATCCGCTGATAAGGAGTATTGTCTTTGATGTAAACAATGTATTTTACATCCTTATCCGTCTCTGTATTCTTTACAATCCGTATTCTAGCAGTAAATGGTTTATTGTTATTTCTGTTTACAACAGCATAAAAAACAATGGATTCTGAATATTCTGCAGAAGAAAAAATAGATTTTAATTCTTTCCTTTTTTCAGGAAAAATATGCTCAACCGATTTATTCATTAATTCTTCGGATGAATGTCCAAGCAATGACAAAAACAGGTCGCTACAAAAAACAATTTCGTATTTTGCATTTAACAATACAAGCCCTTCCGTAAAATTATTAAGGATTCCTGGAATTGATTTATTATCGAGACTAGACATTCGAAGTCAATTTATCCATTTTTATAGTAAATATAGTTCAATTTATCGAAAAAAAACTTACAGACACTTGAAATAATCGAAAGGCTCTTTGCAGTCGAGGCAACGATAGAGCGCTTTACAGGCGGTTGACCCAAACTGAGAAATCATTTCTGTATGTATAGAGCCACAAAGCGGACATTTTAAGTCGCGAGCTTTTCCTAAAAGAACTTTTTTATCTACCGAAGAATGATCAGGAGGGGCAATTCCGTAAGCTCTTAATTTTTCTTTTGCTTCATCCGAAATCCAATCGGTTGTCCATGCAGGAGAATATACCAACTCCACTTTTACATTTTTAATTCCAATTTCTTTGAGTTTGATTTTAATATCATCTTCAATTACTTTCATTGCAGGGCAACCTGTATAGGTAGGAGTGATTACAACTGTACATAAATCGTCTGTTAATTTCACATCGCGTAAAATTCCCAATTCAACAATATTGATAACAGGAATTTCCGGATCAGGAATTTCTGAAAGGAGTTTAAAAATTTCGTCTTTGGAAAAAGTAATTGGCATTGGAATGATGATTAGCTGAATCCCCCTAACCCCCTTTTCCAAAGGGGGAATGCTTCGAGGCAAACATGATTCTTTGAGCAATAATAGAACTTTATCAGTTTAGCAAAAAAATAAAAACTCCGTGTAACTGGTTTGCTCAGTGAACTCTGTGTTGAGAACTTACCATTTAGCATTCGGGAAAGAGCGATGCACGTATTGCATTTCTGCTAACAAAAATCCAAGATGTTCGCTGTGTTTTCCTTCTTTGCTTCCTTTTTGTTTGAATTTAGTTTCTGGTAATATCAAGGTTGCTTCTGCGAAAACTTCTTTCACTTGTTTTTCCCAACTAGCTTTTACTTTATTTAGATCGGGAGCAATTCCTTCTTTAATTAAAATAGCATCCACCTCATCCATGTCAAACATTTCGGAAGTAAACATCCATAAATCATTCACCCCATTTTGTAAACGTTGGTGACTTTCTGCTGTTCCATCACCCAAGCGCAACATCCATTGAGATGTGTGACGTAAATGATAAGTGATTTCTTTATGCGTTTTTACAGCAATGGCAGCAATGGTTTCGTCTTTACTACTTTTTAATTCTTCGTAAAGAAAAAACATATAAGTATCAAATAAAAACTGACGAGCAATTGTATTTGCGAAATCACCATTTGGTTGTTCGGTGATTAACAAATTTCTGTATTCGCGTTCGCCACGCATAAATGCCAAGTCGTCTTCGTTGCGACCTTTGCCTTCTATTTTTCCTGCATACTCTAAAAGTGAAGTTGCATTGCCAACAAAATCCAAAGCGATATTAATCATCGCAATATCTTCTTCCAGAATAGGTCCATGTCCGCACCACTCCGACAAACGATGTCCGATGACCAAACTGCTATCGCCCAGGCGAAGTAAGTATTCAAATTTTGCTTCTTGTATCATTAGTTTAAAGTTCAAAGTTTAAAGTTGGAAAACCAAAAGTTAAAAAGCACAAACTTTAAACTTTAAACTTCCCAACTTTAAACTATAAGTATTTTACTCCTTCCGGAATTTTATAAAAAGTTGGATGGCGATAGGCTTTATCGTTTGAAGGTTCAAAAAATGCTCCTTGATCTTCAGGACTAGATGCCGATATTGCATTTGCTGGCACTACCCAAATACTAATTCCTTCGCTTCTGCGTGTATACACATCGCGTGCATTTTGTATTGCCATTTCAGCATCTACTGCATGTACATTTCCAACATGTTTGTGAGATATTCCGGGGTTTGCTTGTACAAATACTTCCCATACCGGCCATTGTGAATCTTCCATAATAATTATTGAATTTTTGAATTTTTGAATTCTAGAATTCTACAACTCTAGAATTCTAAAATTTGTTTATTTAAGCTACTAACTTCTCTTTTGAACGTTTCGCTGCATAAGCTGCTGCTGCTTCACGAACCCAAGCACCTTCTTTATCTGCATCAACACGAGCTTTCAAACGATTGGCATTGCATGGTCCGTTTCCTTTGATAACATCAAAAAACTCATCCCAATTAATTGGTCCGTGTGTATAGCTTCCTGTTTTTTCATCCAGTTTCATATCCTTATCTGGAATTGTTAATCCGATAAAATCTGCTTGAGGCACTGTTCTGTCGATGAAACGCTGACGAATTGCATCATTGCTTTCCATCTTCACTTTCCATTTCATCAACTGATCAGAGTTTGGAGATTGATCATCACTTGGACCAAGCATCATAATAGATGGCCACCACCAACGGTTCAAGGCATCTTGTGCCAATGCTTTTTGCTCAGGAGTTCCTTGAGCTAAATGCATCATGATTTCATATCCTTGACGGTTGTGAAAACTTTCTTCTTTACAAATACGAACCATAGCACGGCAATACGGTCCGTAAGAACCACGCGCCAAAGCAGTTTGATTCATAATTGCAGCACCATCCACTAACCAACCGATTGCTCCGATATCGGCCCAAGTCAAGGTTGGATAATTAAAAATGCTGGAATATTTTGCTTTTCCTGAATGTAATTGTGCTAATAATTCGGATCTGTCGATACCCAATGTTTCGGTAGCACTATACAGGTACAAACCATGTCCAGCTTCATCTTGCACCTTTGCCAATAAAATAGCTTTTCTGCGTAAGTTGGGAGCGCGGGTGATCCAGTTTCCTTCAGGCAACATTCCAACAATTTCGGAATGCGCATGTTGACTCATCATACGAATCAATTGTTTGCGATACGCTTCAGGCATCCAATCCTTAGGCTCTATTTTTTGTCCCGAAGCAATTTTTGCTTCAAAAGCTTCTAATTGTTTTGCATCTTCCATAAATAATCGTTCTAATATTCTATAAAAATACGGATTAAATCAGTTTTTACAAAATTGAAGATAAAATTTCAATAAATATGGTTGCTTTAGGGGCGGTTTGTGGGGGGAAATAAGGTTTGAGCTGGGGGATTTAACCGCTGAGAAAAAGGGAGAAGGCGCAGAGAACCGCGGAGATTTCTTTTTTTGTTGGTGGTAGACATGTATATAATTGGCTTATTATGTTTCATACTGCATTTCATTAAGGTTTAAATTTGAATAAAATAAATGTTATGAAAAAGCAATTACTCCTTCTTGTCCTTATATTATTCATTGGATTCGCTTATGGTCAAACAACTCGTTTTAGCAGACTCATTGAAAGCAACAATCAAACAAGCGAACACATTCAACAAACATTTGATGGAGGCTATTATTTAATTGGAAACGAAATATGGGGAACTTATGCAAATGGTTACTTGGCAAAAATAAGTGCCTTAGGAGATACACTTTGGACCAGACTGTATGGTGATACAAATTATCTTCATTTTAAATGTGGGCAACACCGGGAAATTCTTATGGAACATGTGCAAAGGAAACAAATGATGGAGGGTTCATATATACAGCATTCATATCATCGACATTTGCTGTAAGTTGGATAAGTATCATTAAGACCGACTCAATTGGAACAAGTGGTTGTTCCGATATTTTAGTTACAGTACTAGACAGCGCAATAACACCATTAGCAACAACCTTATCGCTTTCAAATGTATCTGGATTTACGAGCAATACATTAGCTATTAATACCAGATGGATTGGTAGGACTACTACCCTGTGTTCTATTTCAGAAATTGAAGATCAAAACTCTAAGCAAATCTCAATGTATCCAAACCCAACAAACGGACATTTTAATTTTACCGGTTTTGAAAAAGGCAATAAAATAAAAGTATTTGATATTACGGGCAGAATGATTTATCAATCCATTGCAAATACTGATTTTGAAACGATTAATATTTCTAAAGAGGCAAAAGGAATTTACTTTTATAGAATTACTAATGAAAACAAGTTTGTGGGGAGTGGTAGGATTGCGTTACAATAAAACATCCTACTACGAAGAAATCATCCCCCTGCCCCCTTCAAAGGGGGACATGCTTCGAAACAACAATATAGATACAAACTCTGCGAACCTCTGCGCCTCCTCTGCGTTCTCTGCGGTTAAACTGCTACAAGCCTTTATCATAATTCACCACTACGTTATCTGTAGTTGGTCTACTCTGACAAGTTAAAATAAATCCTTGTTTTACTTCAGATGCAGAAAGTGCATAGTTCACGGCCATTTCTACTTTGCCTTCTTGCAATAAAGCACGGCATGTACAACATGAACCACCTTGACAAGCATAAGGTGCATCTAAGCCAATTCGAATTGCAGCTTCTAAAATGGTTTCGTTCTCTTCCAATACAACTGCATGTTCTTCACCATCAATAATAATTGTTGCTGATGCTCCGGAAGCTTCATTTCCTGTAGGTTTTACTTCGTCCGCGGTAACTGGCGCGGTAAAATATTCGATGTGAACTTGTGACTCTTTAATGTTTAATTCTTTTAAAGCAGCTACAACGTTATCCATCATTGGTCCGGGACCACAAATAAAATATTCGTTATCGGCAGCAGTATCTACATAATCTTTTACAAGTTCGATGTTTTTTTCTTTTGTCATCAAACCTTTTAAGTTTGCAGGATGACCATCAGGAGCAGTATTTAAAACGTGAACAACATTTAATCTATCAGCATTCACAACAGCCAATTGTTCAATTTGTTTTTTAAAGATAATGGATGACTCATCGTTGTTACCATAAAACAATGTTACTCTGCTCTGAGGTTCCTGATACAAAACTGTTTTTAATATGGATAACATTGGAGTAATTCCACTGCCGCCTCCGAAAAGTATATAGTTTTTTTTGTTGATTGCATTCATCTCTGTAAAGAAATTCCCCATAGGAATCATCACTTCAACAGCATCACCTACTTTTAAATGATCATTGATATATGTAGAAGCTCTTCCATCTTTCACCTTTTTAATGGCTACACGTAGTTCATGTTCGTCAACGGGACTACTACAAATAGAATAGGAACGCCTTAGTTCTTCCCCTTTTATATTGAACTTAAGTGTTAAATACTGTCCTTGCTTATACTTATACTCCTGTTTTAAATTAGCAGGCACTTCAAATGCAACAGAAACAGCATCGGGCGTTTCACGCACAATATCTAATACTTTTAAAGAATGAAATTTCGACATTTTAATAAATGATTTTAGGGCGCAAATTTACGATTAATCTAGAAATGAGCAAAGATTAAAACACAAGTCTGTTTTCGGCAGAAAATCTATAAATTGCACAATATTAAATTATCTGATGATTGATTCCAACAAAGTATTTTTCCCTAATCTGGACGGCTTGCGCTTTTTCGCTTTTTTTCTTGTTTTTGTTAATCATGCCACAGGTTCACTGGGTTATAATAATCACTCCGAAACATTTGCTTATATCCGTTCCCATTTCTTTTGGAATGGAGACTTAGGAGTTAGTTTCTTTTTTGTATTGAGTGGCTTTTTAATCACGTATCTTTTATTAAAAGAAAAAGAGCTAAGTGGGAAAATCAACATCAAAAACTTTTATCTCCGAAGAGTTTTAAGAATTTGGCCTTTGTATTTTTTAATTGTGGCAATGTGTTTATTGGTTTTCCCAATGCTCGAAAACACTTTGCCTAAATGGTTTGCAATTGGTGTGAGCACAGATGAAATCAACAAATGGTTTTACTTAACTTTTACCGGCAATTTTGATTATATCTACAATGGTATAAATAATTTCATGATTGGGATTCTTTGGTCGGTTTCTATAGAAGAACAATTTTATTTATTCTGGCCTTTAATTGTTGCTTTTGTGCCAACCAAATATCTTTTAAAAATATTTCTTCTGATTATTTTAGGCTCTATCGCTTTTCGGTTTTTTTACGCACAAGGAAATCCAATGATTATTAAATATCATTCACTTTCTTCCATCTCGGATTTAGCTTCCGGAGCGGTGATTGCCTATTTGGCGTTTCAAAAAGGTGTAATTGAATGGATAGAAAAAATGCCCAAGAGAGGAATTGTTTTAGTCTATTTTTTGTTATTTATTTTAGTTCCGCTTCGCTTTTATTCTTGGAAATTTGGTGTTTATTACAATCATGTTTCATCGATCCTGCCAGTTATTTTTTCAGGTCTTTTTGCATTTATTATTCTGGAACAAAACTTTGCCAACAACTCCTTTTTTAAAATAAAAAACTGGAAACTTATTTCTTCATTTGGGAAATACACTTATGGGATGTATTGCTATCACATGATTGTATTCTTTGTTGTATTGTGTATTTTTCACTTTACAGGAATAGATTTACAGCAAATGAGCAAATACGTTTTTCTTTTTATTGTACTAATTTCTTTTTTCTCAACTTTACTCCTATCTGAATTAAGTTACCATTATTTTGAATCCTTTTTCTTGAAGCTGAAGAATCGGTTTAGTTTTATTAATAAGAAGTAAGTAGGACCCTGCCTACCAGCAGGCAGGCGCAGATGAAGTAGAAAACAGAGATTCTCGCAGATTGAAAATTCCTGAAATAAAAAAAGCCCCGCTCTATTTTATTAGAACGGGGCTTTTTTATTTTATAAAAATTATTTCGAAATAACTATTTTATGAACTTCTCTACCGAAATCGGATTGAATAGTGAAAAAATAAACGCCTGAAGATAAATTTAAATCAGAAACATTTACTTTTTGTTGATGAGCTCCGGCAGTTTGTGTTTCATCTAAAACAATCGAGATGGTTTTACCAAAAATATCGGTAATGCTCATTTTCAAATGTGTTTTTGTAGTCAGGTTGTATTGAACAGACAAATTATCTACAAATGGATTTGGATAAACAGAAGAGTTAAAATTATGACCACCGTTGTCTGCAATTCCTAATTGTGGAACACCTGCAATAACCGTATCAATGTATTCAACATTGTTGATGACCATTGTTCCAAAAACATCGGTTGCATCTACTTTTAAAACGGGAATCTGCATTGCTGTCGCCAGCCATTTAAATTCATAACGTAAAGGGCGAGGAATATCCGTTCCGAAACCTACAGCATCTAAAGCAATTGTATCAACTGCTGCTATTGTTGAATACACCCTTAAAGTATTAAATGTTCCAAAAGGAGTAATCAAGGTTCCCCATCCATCCACAACACTTTCGCGATGACCTTCTTGTCCGTAATACCCGATAGTTGGAATCGGCAAACCAAATTTATAATCAGATGTATCAGCATCTAAATAATCCAAAGGAAAACGGTAAATCACATCTTCGGCAGTATAATAAAAAGGCAATGGAGCACCATTGATCGTGTACCCTGCTCCAATCTGACGGAATTTGGAAGAGGACTCTTTTAAAAAATCGTAAGCCATATCCAGTGTTACACCAGGAATAGGCAATGTTGTTAAAATATTATTTTCGTTCCCGTAGGAAGTATTAATAACATTGAATATCAAATTAAAAGGACTTGGAAATGTTAAAGGGGAATCAAATTTTTCGTACCGCTGAAAATCAGGAATCAAAGTTGAGTAATCCCAGGTGTAATTGAGACCAGTCAAAGTAACATCATTGGTATCCACATTTGTAGTAACACTAATCAATACCGAATCACCTGCATTTGGCATATCCGATGAACCTATGGTAATTTGTGCGCTTAAAGTGCTTGTAAAAACAGTACTTATTAGGAGTAAAAATTTTCTCATCATTTAATTTTAAAAATAAATTCAAGACCAAATGTATTACATTTCAGGCAAATAGCCTCCATTTTTATAGTATCTTCGTATCACAAAAATCAGAAACATGAAACATCTAAACACTCAATTACTAATTACGCTTGCATTGACAAGTGTTTTGGTCTTAAATTCTTGCAAAAAAGACAAGGACGAAGAACCTGCAACAACTACAACAACTCCACCCTATACAGCATGTGCACCTGCAACGGTTTACACTCCAACAACTCCAACAACACCTCGATTAATTTTCAAATTCAAATTTGACTCTACTCAGGTTCGATTGGATAATTTCGGAAACCCTTCAACTGTTCCTGCAGGAAATGCTGCTCAGTCGCCTATTTTTAATTTTATGAGTCAGCATTACATAGAATTAGCAGGAGATTTTGACGCAGTGGGAAGCGGTGAGGTAATACACATTGGAGCTCAAACAACTGTTGGAGGTTTAACCGCCATTGATTATTGTGCTTCTGTTCAATCTGCCGAAAATGCTACATTTTTCTCCATTCCTTTGGATTCCGTTACACCAGGATCATACAAATGGTTAAGAGTGTCATTGGCTTATCAAAATTATACTATTACTTACAAATCCACTTCCGTACCAGGCGGTTACGGAACGGGGACACTTGCATCTTTTATCGGCTTCAGATCTTATATTCCTGGCTATCAATTGAATGGAGCAAGCTACCAACCTAGTTCAGGAACTGGCGGATCAGGCAATCACAACCAGGGATATTGGGGATTTCAAACCAATGTTTCGGGAACAAATTATTTTTTTGATGGACAATCGGCAGGAACCACTGTTCCCAATCCGCTATTTGCAACCTCTCCTATTCCATCTGGAAGTTGCTTGGTTACAGGTCAGTTTGTTGACAATGTATTGACAAACTCCCCTTTGGTAATTACAGGTTCAGAAACTGCCGATATTGTTATCACCGTTTCTTTATCAACAAATAAAAGTTTCGAATGGACGGAAGTAAGTTCTGATGGTTACTATGAGCCAAGTATAGGAGAAGCAGTTGTAGATATGGGAGTAAGAGGATTGATTCCAATTAAAGATTAATCATAAACAATATTTTTACTAAAAACCTCCTGATTTTCAAGAGGTTTTTTTATGCATTATCAACAATAATGATGTGCTTCTTTCGTTTAATAAAAATATGCCATAGCACAATAATTGCGTACTTTTGAGTTAAATTAAATATTCTGATGAAACAAATTATATCTATTTTTTTACTGACAGTTTTTATTCCATTTTTTTCTTATTCTCAAAAAAAGCCCACTAATCTACAAGATGGAAAACATGATTTGGTTCAGTTTTCAGGAGTGGTGGTGGAAGGTGACAGCTTGCAACCAATTCCATACACCAGTATTATTGTTCAAAATGGTTACAGAGGAACAGTAAGTGACTATTTTGGATACTTTTCATTTGTTGCACAAGAAGGTGACACCATTGAATTTTCAGCAATCGGTTTTAATTCTGCTTTTTTTATTATTCCGGATACATTAACAAATAACAAGTATTCATTGATTCAGGTATTAAAAGTAGACACCGTAAGATTAGCAATTACTGATGTTTATCCTTGGCCTACGAAAGAACAATTTAAAAAAGCATTTTTAGCATTGCAATTACCCGAAGATGATGTAATGCGTGCCGAGAGAAATATGTCAAGAGCGGATGTAAAAGAAAGAATGACCGGAATGGCAATGGATGCAAGCTTAAATCAAAAATACAGCATGCAGCAATATCAGAGCAGATTGTATTATGCGGGCCAACTTCCACCTAACAATTTATTAAACCCTATTGCTTGGGCAAAATTTATCAAAGCCTGGAAAAATGGCGATTTTAAAAAGAAAAATTAAAGCCTGAATTTATTTTATAGTGAAACCCCCATTTATCAATAAAATAAAAAAGTGCGCTCAGAAATTTTTATTTCTAGGGATTTTTATTCTTGCCAGCACAAATTTGTTTTCTCAAAACACTGCGAAAGTTTTTGGTAAAATAACGGACCTCGACAATGATCCAATTGAAGATGTTTATATCTCTATTTTAGGATCTTCTGCTACTCCGGCAATTACAAATACGAAAGGTGAATTTTCTTATACCATTCCTGCTGATGAAGACGTAACCGTTGTTTTTTATCATTTAAATTATATTCAATCGCAACGAATTGTGCGATTAGCTACCGGGGAAACGCTAGATGTGAGCAGGAGAATTAGCTCAAAAGAAATAACGATGACTGTAGTAGAGATAAATGATGGAAGCCGATTCAATGATTTAACTCGCCTCGACCCAATAAACATATCGCACATTCCAACTGCTAGTCAGGATTTCAATGCTATTCTTTTTACGCTTCCAGGAGTTTCAAACAGAAACGAATTAAGTTCTGCTTATTCTGTTCGTGGAGGAAATTTTGATGAAAACTTGGTTTACGTAAATGGAATTGAAGTTTATCGGCCGTTTTTAACTCGCTCCGGACAACAAGAAGGATTGAGTTTTATTAATCCTGATATGGTTGCATCCGTTTTGTTTTCTGCAGGTGGATTTGAAGCAAAATACGGAGATAAAATGTCGAGTGTATTGGATGTACAATATCGCAAACCAAGAAAATTTGCAGGTACCGTTTCCGGAAGTTTCCTTGGAAGTAATTTACATTTAGAAGGTGCATCAAAAAATTATCGCTTTACCTGGCTGATGGGAGCACGCTATAAAACAAATAGATATTTATTAGGAAAAACGGATATCCAGGGTGACTACAAGCCATTTTTTGCCGATATTCAAATGTATACTACCTATGATTTAACTCCGAATTGGGAATTGGATTTCTTAGGAAACTTTGCAAGTAATAAATATCAGTTTGTACCACAAAACAGAGAAACGGATTTTGGAACGCTCGACAAAGCATTGCGCTTGAAAATTTATTTTGACGGACAAGAAATTGATCAGTTCAATACAATGATGGGAGCATTATCCACCATCTACACAAGCGATAACGAAAAATTAAATTTAAAATTTATCGGTTCGGCTTTTAGAAGCAAGGAAAAAGAAGCATTTGATATTCAAGGACAATATTTTATTGGCGAACTAGAAACAGATTTTGGAAAACCATCTTTTGGTGATGTTGTTACAGAAAGAGGAATTGGAACGTATATCGATCATGCACGTACCAATTTAGAAGCCTATGTATTCAGTGGAGAACACAAAGGAACTTACACCGAAGGAAAAAAACAATTGCTTTGGGGAGCAAAATATTCTAACGAGCAAATTTCAGATAAATTAAGCGAATGGAAATTTGTTGACAGTGCAGGATTTTCCTTACCAAATACTCCAGGACCGATTTTAAACCCTGGCGATATTACTTTGCAAAATGTAGTGAAAACAAAAATTAATCTTTCATCAAATCGTGTCTCAGGGTATTTGCAAGGCTCTTTTATGAAAGAAACAAAAGATACTGCAACCGTTTCTGCTACACTTGGTGTACGTGCTAATTATTGGGATTTTAATAACCAAATTTTAGTTGGCCCAAGAGGAACTGTAGGAATAAAACCAAATTGGAAACGAGATTTCCTATTTAAATTTGCATCGGGTTACTATTATCAACCTGCATTTTACAGGGAACTCAGAGGTCGCGATGGTGTGATCAATCAAGACATCAAAGCACAAACCTCCATACATTTTGTTTTAACAAGTGATTACAATTTCACTGCTTGGAAACGCCCATTCAAATTTATTGCTGAAGCATATTATAAATATCTCGATAATTTAATTCCTTACGAAATTGACAATGTTAGAATTCGTTATTCTGCTCAAAATAACGCACGCGGTTATGCAACAGGTATCGATTTAAAAGTAAATGGAGAATTTATAAAAGGGCTAGAATCGTGGGCTTCACTTTCTATTATGGAAACAAGAGAAGATTTAAAAGATGATTTTTATTTTGACTATTATAATAGTGATGGAGAAAAAATTGTTCCTGGATTTACCGCAAATAGTGTTGCAACTGATAGCACAAGAAATGAGCCTGGTTATATTTACCGGCCAACTGACCAACGTGTAAGTTTTGGATTATTTTTTCAGGACAATATGCCTAATCTTCCTGATTTGAAAATGCATTTGAATTTATTATTCGGATCAGGTGTTCCTTTCGGAGCTCCGGGAACGCAACGTTACCAGCAAGTTTTGCGTATGCCGCCATACAGAAGAGTTGATATTGGATTTTCTTATCAAGCATTAAAAGAAAAAAGAACTCCGAAAGCTCAAAGTCCGCTTCGATATTTAAAATCTGTTTGGATAAGCTTGGAAGTATTTAACTTACTCGGAACAAATAATACCGTTTCCTATATTTGGGTAGAAGATGTAACAGCTCGACAATATGCTGTTCCTAATTATCTAACACAGCGACAATTAAATTTAAGAACGATTATCAAGTTTTAACGCCACATACTCATGGCAAAAGAAAAAAAATCCATTCCTTTTAGTTTTGCAATCGAAAATTTATTTTCAAGAGAACCTATTGTAAAAGCCATGTTTGGTTGCCACTCGATTTATATAGATGGAAAAATTGTTTTATCGTTACGCGATAAAGATGATGAAGATAGTGGTGTTTGGATTGGCACTTCCAAAGAGTTTCATGCTAGTCTTAAAAAAGAATTCCCAAGCATGCGGTCCATTAAACTATTTGGTCCGGGCACAAGTGGTTGGCAAATCATTCCAAAAGATGCTAGTGATTTTGAGTCGAGTGTAAACCGCTTGTGTGATTTGATTTTAAAGAACGATCCTCGAATCGGAAAGATCCCTAAACCCAAAAAGAAGGCTTCTCCTAAATCCTCTCCAAATGGAAAGGACTTAAAAAAGAAATAGAATAGGACAATTATTCGTAAATTTGAATACAAATGCATTATTCAAAAGAGGCCATAGAAAAAGCAACAGCATGGGTGGATGGAAGTCCATCGGCAAAACAATGGCTTGAGGAAAATAACTTTCCTGAATTGGTTTATTTAAGAGATGCGGCAAGCCGACATGCAAAAGCGTTTGAGTATTTATTGGTGCATAAACATATAATACTTGCAACATTTGTTAATGCAATTTGGGATGATAAAAAAGCTTTTACATTGCTAATGGATGGCAAGGAATACCATTGGGCAGCAATGGCAAATTATATTAATGGCGATGATAACGCTGCTGCTTTTTTGAAGAAAAATAATTTAGCGCATTATGCACAATTAGCACATGTGATACAAGCAAAGATTAGGAGAGAAGGAGACGAAGGAACAAATATATTTAAAAGCGGACCTTACAAAGGGTAGAGCGAAATATATAAAAGAAAAATAGTTTATGCAAAAAGCCTTACTAGTTATCATATTATCCTTTATTCCCTTTTGTAATGGCTTTTGTCAGAATACAAAAAAGATCGACTCACTAAAGCTGAGACTCAAGACCGAAACAGTAGATTCCAACCTTCAAAGTATTTATACTTCATTGGGCTGGTTTCTTAAAAACACTTATACTGATTCTGCTTTAAACTATGAAAAAAAAGGATTAGCTCTAGCAAAAAAATTAAACAATGAGAAACGAATCGCATCGTCAGAAAATCATCTAGGAGTTATTTATTGGATAAAAGGGGAATATGATAAAGCGATAGAAAATACGTTAAACGCTTTAAATATTTATCAAAAACTAAATAAAGAAAAAGAAGTGTCTGACGAGTACACCAATCTATCTCTTATCTACGGGATGACAAAAAATTATACCAAAGCAACAAATTATGCACTGAAATCCATAAAAATAAGAGAACATTTAAAAGACACTGCTTTGCTTGCTGCAGGATATCAGAACCTTGGTTATGTTTATTATCAGGCTGGATTTAAAGACAAAGCAACAAAAAGTTTTATTAAAGCAGCAGACTATCAAAACAATAATAGCGATAAATCGGAATTAGCTGCAACATACAATAATATTGCAGTACTTTTTCAGGAACAAAACAATTACAAACAAGCATTGGATTATTATGAGCAATCACTTTTAATCTACAATGCAAACAACGACAAACTAGGACAAGCTAACTCCTTCTCCAACATGGCAGAATTGTATAAACTTACAAAAGATTATGTAAAAGCTAAATTCTATCTTGACAAGGCAATGGACGCTGCGAACGAGCTGCAAAGCAAAATATCCATCTCAGCAATTTATTTAAAATATAGCGACTGGTACCTCGCACAGAATCAGTATCAGAAAAGCCTTGAGTATTTTAAACTAGCTTCGGCTATAAAAGATTCTCTTACTGATGTTGAAAGAAACAAGCAATCAGAAGAAGCGCAGGCGAAATATGAAACAAACGAAAAAGACAAAGAAATCCAACTGCTCAACAAGGACAAAGCACTTAAAAACATTGCATTTGAGCAACAGACCACACAGCGGAATGCTTTTATTTTAGGATTTGTATTGGTATTGGCTTTGGTTGTTTTTGTATACAGAAGTTATCGAGAAAAAAAGAAAGATAACATCATCATTGAATCTCAAAAAACATTAGTTGAAGAAAAAAACAAAGACATCACCGATTCCATCAATTATGCAAAACGAATACAAGAGGCAATTCTCCCAACATTTGAGTTAAAAAATAAATTATTCCCAGATTCTTTTGTACTGTTTGAACCAAGAGACATAGTAAGCGGTGATTTTTTTTGGTTTACTGAAAAGAAAGAAAAAAAAATAATTGCGGCAGTAGATTGTACTGGACACGGAGTCCCAGGAGCTTTTATGAGCATGATTGGAAATGTTTTCTTGAATGAGATCGTGAACGGCAAAGACATAACATCTCCCGCTAAGATTTTAGATAATTTACGAGAGCGAATAATCGTTTCGCTGAAACAGAAAGGGGTTGGAGGAGAAAATAGGGATGGGATGGATATCGGTTTACTATGCTTCAATGAAGACAACACTTCCGTTGCTTTTTCTGGAGCAAACAATCCGCTGTGGATCATAAGCAATGGGAAATTAACAGAGATTAAAGGGAATAAACAACCGATCGCCTTTCACGAAGGTCATTCTAGTCCATTTACACAACACACAATTGCACTAAACAAAGGAGATACTTTATTTTTACTTACCGATGGATATGCTGATCAGTTTGGAGGTGAGAACGGAAAAAAATTCAAATACAAACAATTGCAGGATTTTCTACTAACCGAACAAAATGCAACAATGCCAGATCTTCATGATAAATTAAAAAACAAATTAAAAAAGTGGAAAGGTGATTTGGCACAGGTTGATGATGTTTTAGTAATAGGTATAAGAGTTTGATAGAATAAAAATTACATTATGAGAGTTATAGCAAACATACCACATCCAAAAATCACCATCAACATCTTTTCGATGAATGATAAATATCAAATTCAGTTTTTGGCTGGTAATATGGAACAAACATTCAAAATTGCACACAGTGAAGTAAATGGTGTGGAAGGAATTCAAAAATTAGTTGACGATGTGTTTTTACAAAAAGTATTGGAACGATTCAATGAAATGTATTTAAGTTTAAAAGAGACTCGAGAACGTAATAGTTAACTAGAACTTGTCACCCTTTTGAGGGGGCAGGGGGAGGGAAAAAGCATGTTAAAAAAAATAATTATACTTTTTATTATTATAGTAGGTTTCGGAGCCTTTAGTCCCGCTCCTACTTATCAAATCGCCCTTCTCAAATATAGTGGTGGTGGCGACTGGTACGCAAATTTAGAAACATCACTTCCCAACCTCATTGAGTTTTGTAATACGAATTTAAAAACAACTATTAACCCTCTGCAAGCTACTATTGAAGTTGGAAGTCCGGATATTTACAATTATCCTTTTCTTCACATGACAGGGCATGGCAACGTAGTTTTCAATTCGCAGGAAACAGAAAACTTACGAAACTATTTAATAGGCGGAGGCTTTTTGCACATCTCTGATAATTACGGAATGGATAAATTCATTCGCCCACAAATGAAAAGAGTTTTTCCTGAATTAGAGTTTGTTGAATTGCCTTTTTCTCATCCCATTTATCATCAAAAATTTGATTTCCCAAACGGACTACCAAAAATTCATGAACATGATGAAAAAGCGCCACAAGGATTTGGAATAATCTATCAAGGACGCTTGGTTTGTTTTTACGATTTTGAGTGCGACTTGGGTGATGGCTGGGAAAGCTATGAAATTCACAAAGATTCTCCTGAAACGCGTCAAAAAGCCTTGAAAATGGGCGCTAATATTATTCAGTATGTTTTGATGGGTGGTGAGAATAGTGTAAAGAAATAAATCACAAACCTTTCAACTCCATATTTACAATCTTGTTTACTTCTTCCGCTTTGTTTATTATCATAAAATGTGTTCCGCCTTTAATGGTGTAGTCGCACCCTTTTAGTTTTCTCAGAGGAAGCACCAAATCAGCTGTGCCATGAATATGAATTAAATTTTCAGGACGAGATTCATTTTTCCACTTTACAATACAGTGAACAGCACGACTATAATAATTTTCTGGGGCCTCATTAAGCATTTTTCGAAAATTAATCATTTGCTCTTTCGTTACAATACCAAATTGCTTTTTAGCAACCACAACAGCATTTTTATAGAAACCGTCTCTAAACAACCTATATATAGGAAGTACTCTCCAAAAACTTAATTTCAATGGAAGCTCACTATGAAATTTATTGCTAGAAATAATAAATGTTTTGATTGGCTTTAATTGTTTGGCAATTTCTACGCTACACATTCCACCAAATGAAACGCCAACTAAAACAAAAGGTTGAGTGTCATCAATCTGATTGGAAAGACGCTTTGCATAATCTGGAAGTGATTCATTTTTAGTGGGCGTCACCCATTTGATGTGATGAATATTACAGTTATCCAAATTAAGATTGCGGAACAAACGCTCGTTCACTCCCATTCCTGGAATGCAATATACATTAAGCATTATTTTTCAAACTTATTTTTATAATCTTCTCTGCTTCTTTTAATCACTTCGTATGCTTCTTCTCGTCCGTAAATGTGAGTAATTTCACAAGTTGGTTTTTCTGCACCGGGAATATTTTTGTAAGTCAAAAAGTAATGTTTCAATC
>Ga0163149_10000777_pt1 | contig 41925 bp, 41 predicted proteins | sample OliLakLV19MP5G1_FD_148604 | JGI IMG/M metagenome (GOLD analysis project Ga0163149, IMG submission 148604) | Freshwater microbial mat bacterial communities from Lake Vanda, McMurdo Dry Valleys, Antarctica - Oligotrophic Lake LV.19.MP5.G1 | ecosystem: Environmental > Aquatic > Freshwater > Lake >...
CCCTCGCTCCCTCTGCCCCCTCATCCCCTACACTCCACACCCCCTCAGAGGTTAACCCGTGACGACTGTACTTCGAGCCAGCCCCCGCCGTTTTGTCAGCACTCCCGCCGTTGAACGTGTAGCAAATCGTGCTTTGCGTTATTTGCAATCCGGCTATTCTGTTCACTTGCGTGGTCCTGCTGGAACAGGCAAAACCACGCTAGCATTGCATTTAGCAGATCTGCTTGCCCGTCCACTGATGCTGATTTTTGGTGACGACGAGTTCAAAACGTCTGACCTGATTGGCAACCAGTCGGGCTATACGCGCAAGCGAGTGGTGGATAACTACATCCATAGCGTCGTTAAAGTTGAAGATGAACTGCGGCAAAATTGGGCGGACTCGCGACTCACGCTTGCCTGCCGAGAAGGATTCACGCTGGTTTACGACGAGTTCAACCGATCGCGTCCAGAAGTGAACAACGTGCTGCTGTCGGCGCTTGAAGAAAAGCTGCTCGTGCTGCCGCCGAGCAACAATCGCAGTGAATATGTCCGGGTTAGTCCTCATTTTCGCGCCATTTTTACGTCCAACCCTGAAGAATATTGCGGCGTTCATGCCACTCAGGATGCGCTGATGGATCGGTTAGTAACGATCAGTATGCCGGAGCCGGATGAACTGACGCAGCAAGAAATTTTGGTACAAAAAACGGAAATCGATCGCGCCAGTGCATTGCTCATTGTGCGGTTAGTTAAAGAGTTCCGCCTTCGCACCAATAATGAGAAGTCTTCCGGTTTGCGCTCTTGTTTAATGCTGGGCAAGGTCTGTCACGATCACGAGATTATCGCTACACCCGGTAATGCCGATTTCCGCGATCTCTGCTGTGATGTGCTGCTTTCACGCTCTAGCTTGCCACTAGCAGAGACGACCAAAATTTTGTGGGAGCTACTCAATGAGGCGATCGGTCTCGATTTAGTTGAGGCGGAAGTCGAAGGGACTGAACTAAACGACTCGCTGTATGATGTTGCGGCTGCACAGTCAGACGTAGCGATCGCGCAATCAGAAGCAATCACTGAAGCGCTGGCAGCGCTGGCAATAGAGGCGATCATGGCTGAACCTGCCATCGACTCGATCGCGTCAGAAGAAAGTGCGCTAGAAACCGAAACAGATGCGCTAGAGAACCTCATTCTGTCCTCGCCTTCCGCTATCACTGAACCCGCTGATGCAGTAGAAACCACCAAGGCTGTAGCAATTACAGAAGCAGACATTCCCTACGAGCAAGAAATCATTGCCTACCTCAAGCAAGTCAATGGGGCGCGACTATCCCAGATTGAGCACGCGCTGGAACTCGATCGCTTCCGCACCGTCGATGTCCTCCGCTTGCTGGCAGAAAAAGGTAGCGTGATGCTGCGCGATCGACTCTATCTCCCTACAGAAGGTTAACGCATGACCGCCGCCATTCCTACCAAAGCCTATCCCACTGCACCGATGTCAACCAAGGACTCGGCGCGATCGATCTCGACCTCTACCTCAGGCTCCACGCTAGCAGATGTGCTCGAACGGGTACTTGACAAAGGCATCGTCATTGCGGGCGATATTTCCGTTTCCGTTGCCAGCACTGAACTGTTGAATATTCGTATTCGCCTACTGATTGCCTCTGTTGATAAAGCCAAGGAAATGGGCATCAACTGGTGGGAAAATAATCCCCATTTCAGCACTCAATCTCAAAGCCTCATTGATGCCAATCAACAGTTGATGCAACGGGTAGAAAGCTTGGAGACTGAATTGCGATCGCTGCGCCTACCGTCTGCTAGTTAAGTAAGCAATCACTGATCAGCGGTCGGTTCGCCAAAAGCTGACTGCTGATTGAGGTGAGGGTATGTTCGCAGTGCAAAACTTGCAGCTCATACCAATTTAAAGCATGACGGCTACAGATCCGCTGGGTAGGGGCAAGGCAATGCCTTGCCCCTACAAGATGTGTCGTCTTTTCAATTCAAATTGGTATCAAACCACTTCACAAGAACCGTTGAGCGAAAAATCGACGAAGATAGAGGCAAGCAACTATACCTGGCAAACCGCGTGACTGCTTCTGATCTTCCGATTCAAGCCCTTTCCACTTCGCCCAAAGCCAGTAAAGATGCGGGCTTAGCTCCCCTTCTGCTTACTGTTGTAGAACTTGTGCGTCAACTCATGGAAGCACAGGTCATTCGGCGCATGGAAACAGGCGAGTTGAGCGATGAAGACCTCGATCGCGCCGCCGAAAGCCTCCGCAAGCTGGAAGAACAAGTCGTTGAAATTTGCGGCATCTTTGAGATTGACCCGGCAGACCTAAACGTTGACCTTGGCGAAATTGGCACCCTGTTACCCAAAGCGGGCGGCTACTACCCCGGCGAAAACACCGCTAACCCCACCATCCTGGAACTCCTCGATCGCCTCTTGAACACAGGCGTGGTGCTACAAGGAAACGTTGAACTGGGACTGGCAAACATCGACCTCATTCACGCCAAACTGCAACTAGTGTTAACCGCAAAACCAATTTGAGGCAGTGAGTGTTAGGCAGTACGACAGGGAACTATAGGGTTGAAAGCTGAACGCTGATCGATTGCAACACGATCGCTAACGCATTCCTTTGCCCCATTTCTAGACGTTGCCCCATGACAAACAGACTTTATCTCTACGGTATTTTCCCTGCTCCCGGCCCAAAGGATCTACAGATCGAAGGCTTAGACAAGCAGCCTGTACACACTGAAATCGTCGATAATTTCACCTTTCTGTACTCAGAAGCGCGGCAAGAGCGCTATCTGGCAAGTCGACGTAATTTGCTGGGACACGAAAAAGTACTGGAGCAGGCGATGGAGGTCGGCTACCGGACGCTACTGCCGCTACAGTTTGGGCTAGTCATTGAAGATTGGCAAACCGTCACAAAACAGTTGACTGCTCCCTACAGTCAAGGCTTAGAGAAACTGTTCACTAAACTGGACGGGCAGCGCGAGGTTGGGGTGAAAGTGTTTTGGGAAGCCGATCGCGAACTGCAACTGCTGCTTGCAGAAAATCAAACTCTCAAAGAAAAGCGCGATAGCTTGGAAGGAAGAACGCTCAGCATGGATGAAGTGGTATCGATCGGACAGGCGATCGAACGCGCGATGGAAGCCCGTAAGCAAACCATCATCCAAACCTTTCAAACAGCACTGAACCCCTTTGCAGACGAGCGGGTTGAAAACGATACGCTCATGGAGTCGATGATTTACAATGCTGCTTATCTCATCCCGTGGGAGACAGAACCAGACTTTAGCACTCAGGTTGAAGCGCTAGACAGCCAATTTGATGGTCGCCTCAAAATTCGCTATAACAACTTCACCGCACCGTTTAACTTTGCCCAACTCGATCGGCTGGAGTAGTTGTTAATAGTTGTTGGTTTTTAGTTTTTAGTTGCTGGTTATAAAGAAAGAAATCAGAAGTAACTCAAACCTCAAAACGTCCCCTCGTCTCCTCATCCCCTCGTCTCCTCATTCCCCCATCTTCCCATGCTCTTCAAACTCCTCTTTGCCCCCGTTACTGGCATCGGCTGGATTGCCGAACAAATCCAACAGCGTGCTGATGCTGAACTAGATGATACAGAAAACCTCAGCAAACGACTTCTAGCACTCCAACTCGCCTTTGACATGGGCGACATTCCTGAAGATGAATTTGAAGTGCAGGAAGAAGAGCTGCTGCTGGAAATTCAGGCGCTTGAAGATAACTTACGTGCTGAAGCTGCCCTAGAAGCAGAAGCAGAAATGACATCAGTTTAGATTCAAGTGACGTTGAGGATGTGACAAGCGTGTCTAATCAACCAACAACAGCACAGGCACTGAGTTGCCGCAACATCTGTCAGCGATTGACTAACTTCTACATCCCAATTTATTGGCTTAGATGGGCGCACTAATCAGCTTGTGATCTTAGCCTGATTGACTGACAAAAGTCCTGAAAGGCTGCTTGCCCTGTTGCTACCCGCCCGTGATTAAAATCCGGGCTAACGGTTTCAAACCCGTTGAAACGGGTTGAAAGACCCTTGCAGTCCTCTTGAGAGGACTTACTGCTATTAGCCCGCACTTTCAGTGCAGGGCGGGGCAGGCGATCGCAGAAAGATTTGTCAGTCAACCAAGATCTTAGCTGGAGACGAAATAGAAATTTTGATTGAGCAGATCGGTGAATGGGAGTACCAGCGATGAAACCAAACTTTGACGCTATGAGCCGTGCTGAACTTCGCGCTTATGTGCTCGAACATCGAGACGATGAAGATGCGTTTTATGCATACACAAACAAAATGACATCTGAACCCGCTCTAGCACATGGCACACAAGAAGATGCTAGAGATCCTGTACGCTTTGCTGAAATTTTTACAAGAGTTCAACAACTCAAACAGAACCTCAGCAATCAGAGTGATTAACATTAACTCTTGCCTAAAGTTAATGCCAAAATTAATATTCCAGCACTAAGGTATTTAAGTCGTTTGATTCGGAAGCTTTTGTACGACCGATCGCCCTTGACTCTACAGGAGCCGCATTGCGCAACTGATGGGCACTTTGTTCCAGTGCGGCAATTTCCACATTAAGCACTTCCAGTCGCTTTTCAATGCGATCGCGCCGTTCCTTGAGACCCTCAAACTCATACTGAAGCCGTGTCTTTTCATTCACAAGCTTGTAAATGTCTAGATAAGCGGCTGCCTCGGTCTTCTGTCGAGGCATCGTACTAACTTTAGGACGAATGTGTGCCTGGGAGTTATGGGGGCGCATAATTGTTCTTGTTACTTTAGCCTTAGAGTGCCCAATCCTGTTGATTGATAACACCCATATATCCAGGAAATATAGCGTTTCCTAGTCTGTTGAGGTACAGTAGCAGCAGTGCGTAAACCAACCTCGGCTATCTTCTAAAGAGACCTTAGCAAACGCTGTGGCAATGGCTTGAGCTAAGTCAGGATAAGTTCTTGCACCGATGGAACGTAGCACGCTTTTCAGCTTTGACCAACAGTTTTCAATCGGTGAGAAATCCGGAGCATAAGGTGGTAGATAAAGCAGTTTTGCCCCTGCTGCGGCAATTAAAGTTTCGATAGCTTTACCTTTATGAATCGAACCATGATCCATCAGGACATACGCCCCTGCCCAAAGTTTTGGCACCAGGCGTTGTGCCATGAAGGCTTCAAAGGTGAGACCATCCGCCGCGCCGAGTAGACTGACATGGGTCAGCAGTCCTTGAAGACCAATGGCACCGATGAGGGAGACATTTTTACCACGCTTTTGAGGGCGTTTACCCCGTGCGCGTTGCCCTTGGGTGCGCGTGCAAACAGACGCGTGAGAGCGAGATTCACACCAGACTCATCGAGAAAGATTAAGTCTTTGGCCAGAATCCCTTGCACTAGTACTAGGCGGCTTAAATTACCCTATGGTTAGAGGAGTCTTTCTGGAGAAGCGAGTCCGACTATGCCGAGAGTATCCGCCGCTGTCATTGACTTGAGTGAGCCAGACCGAAACACATTGGAAAAACTACTGAAGCGGAAGAGCACCCCCCAACAAATGGCGCTGCGAGCCAAAATTATTCTGCGTGCTGCGAATCGAGAGAGTCATGGTGAAATCGCTCGGTCTTTAGGGGTAAGTGTGGAGATGAGTCGTGTGTGGCGATCGACGCTGCAAGGCTCGCAACCGTGCCCGTAATTCTGCCATGCCAAACGGCTTGATCAGGTAATCATCCGCTCCAGCATCCAGACCGATTACTTTGTCTTCCATCCGGTCTTTGGCGGTTAACATCAGGACGGGCAGCGCGTTGTGATGCGATCGTAAGCGCTGGCACAACTCAATGCCCGTCAGACCGGGTAAAAGCCAATCGAAGATTGCCAGAGTGTAATGCACAGAGGCATATTCCAAGCAATCCCAGGCTTCTAAACCATCTTGTACCCAATCGACCACGTCTTTATCGCGGCTGAGACTCCGGTGAATGGCGTTGCCCAAATCGGGTTCATCTTCAACCAGCAAAATTCTCATTGCCGTTCACCTCACCGCGACTGCCTTCACTACTTTAACGATTGGAATGTCTAAATTCGAGCCGTACCAAACAGAGTCTAGCCATCAGCTCGAATCAATCAAGCATTTTATGAACACTCTCCTTGAACAAGGCGTTTGAGCAGTTTATCTTTACAGTCTGGCAAAAACAAATAAAATGCTAATTGTTATGCATCCTTCTCGTTGGTTAAAGCTACCTGAGTGGAATATTGGTGTCTTTTCCTTGCTATTAAACTTCTTCTGGGAGCTTCAACAAATGCCGTTTTATCAACTGCCCTCGGAGTTTGCCTGCTTCAATATGGTTAGAAACTGCACGTTTGCGACGATCGGCGATGTAGGGATTTCGCTGTTTGCCTTTTGGGTTGTGGCTGCTCTAGCAAAGTCACGACAGTGGTTTCATCAACCCAGTCGATCGCAACTCACTAGCTTCATTATTGTCGGTGTGGTCATGACAGTGATTTTTGAAGCCTTGGCGACCGGAGTGCTTAGACGGTGGACATATGCTACTTTCATGCCGACACTTCCCTTCTTGGGTACTGGGCTATTGCCACTCTTACAGTGGTTGCTACTACCTCCCATCCTGATCTGGTTTGTCAAACGTCAGCTTTCTGATACTAGCTTTCGCTCTGCTAGGTAAACAAATTGCCCGCGTATTTCGCCAAATGACATTCCGAATGTGAGTAGGATAGTTGACAACTGGAGGTTTTGATCGAGCCGCATCGCCAGTACATTTTGCTCGCGTTGCTGCCATAGCTAGAAGTGAACTGTTTGTAGTGGCAGCTTTTGGAACAGTGGCGATCGCTTGAGGAGCAGAAATTGTAGAGCCTAAAGTTAGGGCAAATATAATGGCAATGAATAGCTGTTTCATACAAATTCCTTTCAGTAAAAGAGCGAATTAATCTATCGCTTCCTTATTAGAATGGTAGGTGAAAGTAAAATTCAGATGAAATCGAAGAATAATATCAAAAGATAGTTAGATTGAATCATTCATAGCAGTTACAGAAGTGTTGTCAGACTTCTGTAACTGAAGAACGGATTGAAGCTATTTGCCTACTGGGGTTGGGTGATTCATTCCAGGCATTTTGTCCATGCTGTCGTGCATCTTCTGCTCCATCATCTTTTTGCAGCAGCAACTCATTGGCGCGGTTTGGGGTGCTGGTTTCTGCGTTTGAGCAACGGGTTGGGTTTCAGCAGCAGGTTTTTGCTTGTCTTGAGCAAAGGCACTACTGGTCGCGATCGCTGAAATGGATAGAAATGCGATCGTGCCGACAGCCACAGTCTTCAACCCACTTAATTTGTTCATAGTTTTCTCCAATTGAATTGCTCAACTCACTGTCAATGATTTAGCCAGCTTCATCTTAAAACCAAAGCATGAAATGAGGATGAAAGCGCCTTCAGCACTAGCGTGTAAAGCTAAAGCGTCCATTCACCTTTTCACCACTAATGTTAGACAGAATGGCAACTTTATACTCTCCGGCGACTGTTTCAGGCAGGATGCCCGTATAGTGCTTGTCCTGCGCGTCATACTTCATGACTACAGACTTCTGGCTACCGTTGGGCAATTGCACTTGAGCCGTAACTTTCGCGTTAGGAATCGCTTCATGAGCGTCACCCTTCTGTAAAAAGAAATCGATGTGAGTGGCAGCGGCTTCCTTCTCCGTCACTAGCTCTAGATGATAAGGACCGGATTCAACCACTTGTCCGCCTTGCCCACCATGAGAGGCAGCTTTTTTAGATGCCGCTTTAGCTCCACTCATGGTTGGAGCTGTCATGGCTGAAGGTTGGGTTGCCGCAGGTGTAGCAGCAGGATTGGTGGTGGGCTTTGTTGCCTGGTTGCCACTGCTGCAAGCGCCTAGAAACAGAAGTCCCAGGCTAGCGATCGTCACTGTACTAAGTTTCAGTTGCATGATCATGCTCCTAATGAATCAACAAAATTGGTTTATCTGGTCTGCTGAGCATTGCCTGTCACTTTCTCCAAGCCTGACCTGACCGCCTTGCCGTTTTCTACGACTGCTGGCTTGGGAAACAGTTGCTTCCCAAACTTGGCGTACAAAGCGGGCAAGATAAGCAACGTCAAAGCTGTGGAGGTGAAGAGTCCGCCCAAAACGACGATCGACAGAGGTTGCAGAATTTCCTTACCAGGTCCGCCTGCCACTACTAAAGGAGCTAGACCCAAAGCTGACGTGAATGCGGTCATGAGAATAGCGTTGAGCCGATCCATAGAGCCTTTGATCAGAACGTCTTGGAGCGGCATCCCTTCGGCAAACTTAGTGTTGTAGTTGTCTACTAGCAGCAAGCCATTGCGAGTGGCAACGCCAAACAACGTGACAAAGCCCACAAGTGAGGCGATCGACAGGATTCCACCTGTTAGCGCTACGGCAATTACACCGCCCACCAGCGCCAATGGCAGGTTAATCATGATCGCGATCGTGGAAGGAATGGATTTGACCGAGAGATACATAATGATGGTGATGACCACGAAGGCGATCGCGCTGAAAACCAGAATGTTTTGGCTGGCGCGTTCTTCTGCTTCAAATTGTCCAGCGTACTGGATGTAGTAACCGGGTGGTACTTGGACTTGCTGCTTCACCTGTGTCTGGATGTCGTTCACCACCGATCGCAAGTCTCTGCTTTGGGCATTAGCCGCGACGACAATGAGGCGGGAGACATTTTCGCGGTTGATTGTATTGGGACCGGTGCCCTCTTGAATGGTTGCCACCTGTGCTAACGGAATTTTGTTGCCGCTGGGCGTATCGACAAAGAGATTGCCAATGGTGTCTAAACTTTGGCGGGCTTCAGGTTTGAGCCACACCACCAAGTCAAAGGTTTGCTGCTGCTCTAAAACTTGCGAAACCACTCGTCCATTCAAAGCCGTTTCAATCGTTTCTGAAAGTTGACCAATGGTTAAACCATAGCGGGCAGCGGCAGCACGATCGAACTTGATTTGGATTTGCTCGACGGGGATTTGCGGTTCAAGTTGCAGATCGACGATTCCCGGAATGGACTGCATCACATCATTTACTTGCTGTCCCAGCGATCGCAGTTGTTCCAAGTCGGTACCGAAGATTTTGACGGCGATCGCGCTTCTTACCCCCGACAGCACTTCATCCATGCGGTGGGAAATAAAGCCGCCCACGTTGGGCGCAGCTCCTGGCACGTTGCCAAACGCTTCGCGCACCTGTTCCACAGTCGCTTTGCGGTCTTTCATACCTGCTTCGCTCAACTCCACATCCAGGTGGGTCAGGTTCACGCCTGCGGCATCAGCATCGCCAACCGCCCGTCCTGAGCGCACCTGAATACTTTGAAAATTGGGATTATCTTTCAGCTTATATTCCAGCACCGCTGCCGCACTGTTCGTCGCCTCCAGGGATGAACCGGGATAGAGGAGGAGTGTGTTGACCAGCGATTGCTCCTGAAACTCTGGCAGAAAGATACGCCCAAAGCTTGGCACAATGATGGTTGCAGCCACCAGACTTGCCACCGCAATGCCTAAGATCAGGGTCGATCGCCGCATTGAGAACGTGAGTAGCGGCAGATAAAGGCGCTTGAAAAAGCGGGCAACCCAGGGTTCTCGTTCCGGCAGACGACCATAGGGCAGCAAAATTGCACAGAGCGCTGGCGTGACTGTCAGAGCAACAACGCTGGAGGCAAGCACCGCTGCCAAATAGCCTAATCCCATGGGGATAAAAATGCTGCCTTCCACGCCTGTGAGCGCAAAGATGGGCGAGAACACCACAACGGTAATAATCGTGGCTCCAAACACCGAATCCCGCACTTCCTGGCAGCCTTCAAACACCACATTCAGAACCGGTTTAGGCTTAGGAGCATAGTTGTTTTCTCGTAGGCAGCGGTAGACATTTTCGGCATCCACGATCGCATCATCTACCGCCGATCCAATGGCAACCGCTAATCCACCCAGAGTCATGGTGTTCAAACCCTGTCCTAGCCAATTCAGCGCCAGCACGCCAATCAACAAGGAAAGCGGCAACGCCACCAAACACACCACCAGGTTGCGCCAATTCATCAAGAATGGAATCAGGATTAGCGCCACGATGATGCTGCCTTCCACTAAGGCTTCGCGGACATTCTCGATCGACGCATCAATATAAGCTTCCTGGCGAAAGGTAGTGGTCACTTGAATGTCCTTCGGCAGGCTGGCTTTTACCTCCGCCATTGCCGCTTCCACGGCACGAGTAACGGTAGGAGTATCAGCAAGCGGCTGTTTGTTGACGATAATCGTGACGGCTTTCTCACCGTTGAGACTGGCATCACCCCGCTTGACTGCTGCTCCAAGTTTGACCTCTGCAACCTCCGTAATTCTGACTGGAGTGCCATTCCGAGCCGTAATCACCGATTGTTTCAGCGCTTCGAGGTCTTCAATGCGTCCAATGCCTCGGATCAGCTTCTCGCGATCGGGCGTGATCAAATAGCCGCCGGGAGCGTTCACATTCGCCGCCGCCACGGCTTCAGACACCTGTTGCAGCGACACATTAAAGGCTTGCAGTTTCTCTGGCGCAACTAGCACCTGGTATTGACGCACATCGCCCCCAAAGACGATCGCCTGGGTAACTCCCGGTACGGCTAACAGCCGATTGGTCACTTGCCAATCCACAAGCCGCCGCACTTCCATCAAGTCGGTGGTTTTTGACGTGAAGGCGACCATGATGATCGTACCGATTGGCGAACTGATCGGGGCAATCTGTGGCGTTTCCACTCCTTCCGGCAGCTTGCTTTGGGCAGACTGTAAGCGTTCGGTGACAAGCTGCCTTGCCTGATAAATGTCTGTACCCCAATTGAAGACCACGCGCACTACCGAAATGCTGGCGGCACTGGAAGAGCGTACCGCACTTACGCCAGGAGTGCCATTAATCGCACTTTCAATGGGTAACGTGACCAGTGATTCCACTTCTTCTGGAGCCAGTCCCGGTGCTTCGGTTTGAATTTCGACTTGCGGTGGCGCAAAGGTCGGAAACACATCCAGCGGCATTTGGATGATGGTACGACCAATCCAGATCGTCAGGATGATCGCACCCAAGATGACTAGCCAGCGACGGGCGATCGACCATTTGATGATGGCACTCAGCATAAGAATTCACTCAACGTGGCTGGTGGGGGTGATTAGACTCAGACGACTGAGGAGTGAATGAAACAGGAGCCTCTGGATGGTTAACTCCGTTGCCGTTCGTAGAGCCATGCAAGGTAGGTTCATCGGGAAACGGAATCAATCGTTTGTGGCGACGCTTTGCCCAAACCATTCCAGCCCAAAATGTACCAGCGACCATTGCTCCTCCCGCAGGCACAATGAGCCACCAGGGTAACTGAACGCTCCTTGAGTTGGTCGAGATCTCAGGGATGGCGGCTGTTTCACTATGTCCATCGGTTGCCTTACTGCCACCTCGTAAAGATTGAGCGTAGAGCTGGTTTGCCCGTTGAGTGACAATGCGATCGCCCTCAAACAGACCACTTTTCACCTCGATTAACTCCCCCGCTTCTCGACCTAAGATTACGTCAGTGGCTTGAAAGGCATTGCCGTTCTCCACAAAGACAATTTTCTGCTTGTCGTTGGTTTCCACTAGCGCAGATTTGGAAATTGCCAGGAGTGCTGCCGGAGTGCGATCGGTCAGCACTTCCAACGCCACAAACATACCCGGTTTTAAGGCACCATCGGGGTTGTCCAAGGTCGCTTTCACAGGCACTACACGGGTTTCGCCTTCCACAGTTGTGCCAATCACGCTGATGCGTCCATTGAAGGTGCGATCTGGACTGCCATTCGCTTTTACACGCACCCCTTGATCGAGTTGAATTTGATTGAGATCCTTCTCATAGACATTTCCCGACACCTGTACGCTGCGGCTGTTGACGATCGTCATTACCTTCTTGCCTGCATCTTGACCGGATTCCCCTTGCGTCGTTGCTCGATCGGCAACCACACCCGCGATCGGAGCAGTTAGGGTGATGGTGCCGTCTGCGTTGGGGCTGGCTCCCAGTTGTCGCAGCCGAGTTTGATAGGTTTCGCCGCTCAAAGCTACACGTGACTGAGCCACGGCTACCGAAGACTGAGCGCGTTGCAGTTGAGCCTGTGCCTGAGAGATTTCCAGCGCACTTGACGCTTTTGCCAGAGCCGCTCTTGCTGCCGCCAGCTTGGCTTCCGATTCTAAAACGGTGCGGCGTGGAATCGCGCCACTGGTCAGTAATTCGCGATCCTTGTCATAACGCTCCTGGGCAAAGCTGACCTCAGTTTGAGCCTGTTTGATGTCAGCCGCCACAATTTTACGTTGCTGCTCCAGGTTTCGCTGTGCCAACTGCAAATCGGCTCCGGCTTGTTGTACCGAGCCGATCGCCTCTGCCCGTCGATCCAGTGCTGTGGTTCGCAGTTCTGCCAGTTCTGGTGTCGTCATCACTGCCACAGGTTGTCCAGCCTTGACGCGATCGCCCGGATTGACCAACAGCTTGACCACTGTGCCCGTTACGGGAGTCGTAACTTCGACCTGCTGATTTGGCAAGGCTTCAATTTTGCCAGTCGTTTTAATGCCGAAGGCTAACCGCTGACGGGAGACAGGCTCTACTTTGAGTCCTAAGCGTTTCGCCGTTTCACGATCGACTTGAATAGCACCCGCCGCTTCAGCAGATGGGGTGTCTGCATGAAACTCGTTGCCATGTCCAGCATGTGCTAGAACGAATCCTTCAGGGTTAAACGCAGCAGTTGGAATGAGCAGCAAGCCTGAGAGCAGCGTCACTCCCACTCGTTGGGGCGTGAGCAGAGGACGGGTTGAGAAGCGAATCATCAGCAGTTTCCTTGCCAAACATCAACTGAAATTTAGACCAGCGCCTTCCACGCCATACCGCTCGCTTACTTGTTGTACCAGGCTTTGCGCCACTGCTCCATCTGGCTAATCTCTACGTTCTGGGACGTGATGATTTCTTTTGCCAGTTTTTGCATCTCTGAGCGCTTCGATTTGTTCAGGGCATCTTCTGCCATGGTCACCGCGCCTTCATGATGAGGCAGCATGGCATTGAGGAAGCGCAGGTCAAAACTGGCATCTGCCGCGCCCAGATCCATGTTCATCATCATGCTCTTCATTTGGTCTTGAGACATGGGCATGGCATGTCCCATTTGGGCGTTGTAAGCGATCGGCTCCTTGCTCGCTTTGGGATACCAGGCTTGCCGCCACTGCTTCATCTGAGCAATTTCTTTGTCCTGCGACTTGATAATGTTATCTGCTAACTTCTGAATTTCTGGGCGCTTCGATTTCTGCTTCGCTTCTTTTGCCATTTCTACGGCTCCTTGGTGATGCGGAGTCATAGCATCCACAAAGCGGAGATCGAATTCTGCATCGGCTGGACCTAAAGCCATGCCCATGCTGTGATCCATACCGCTCATGCCACCCATGTTGCCGTGATCCATTGATGGGTTCCCAGCAGTCGTTGCGGTCGGGCTGGCAGCTTGTGGCTGTAAGGTTGTTTGATTAGGGGTAGAACAAGCTGTCAGCGCTCCTCCCAAGGTGGCGATCGCGAGGCAACCCAAAAGGTTTGTTTTCAAAGTCATTCGCTTCATGGTTTGATCCTAAAAATTGATTAGACAGAATCTTCATCTATGCTGAAGCCTCCACCATACTGGAGAGTCAAGCAGAGCAAGTTTAGAGATGACTGCTACTGAAGCGATTCTGTCAAAACCGCATCAGCAGCACAAAACCTAGCGTTTCACACAAAAATAAAATCAGGATGAAATGCCTCTCGCTCAATGGGTTGAACGTGTCATCCTGCCGCAGGGAGGACGCGCTTACCCTGATCATTTCATACGGTAAAGCCGAGACAGTGCTACTGCTCTCGAGTCACCCATGCCTTACCGGAGCTGTTTATGACCACAACTCAATCCCACCAGTCGTTATTGGAAACCTGCATTGAGGCTTGTTTTGCTTGCTTGCGTGATTGTGAGCATTGCGCCACTGCTTGCCTAGAGAGCGACATGGTGCAAATGATGGCTCAGTGCATCAAGCTCTGTCGCGATTGTGCAGACACCTGTGCGCTCTGTGCTCGTTTCATGGCGCGTCACTCAGACCTACAGGCTCAACTGTGTAGCGTGTGTGCTGAGGCGTGCGATCGCTGTGCGGCTGAGTGCGAAAAACACGACCACGACCACTGCAAGCGTTGTGCTGCATCCTGTCGTCGCTGTGCTGAGTCCTGTCGCCAGATGGCAGCCGCAATGGCATAGCAACCAAGGCTCAACCAAACTTTGGTGCTGTTCGAGTTGGCTTCATCAGCAGTCACTCGAACAGCCGCTTACAAATGTGGAGCGCTAATTCAATTTAGCGTGCGACCACAAATGACCTGAGCCAATTTTGCCAGTACCGGAAGCAGTTGAAGCGAAATCATTTACGCACGATCGTACAACTGATCCACCTTGTAGACACAAACGAGCTATCAAAGCGCCTTCAGATCAGAACGGTACCTGGTTGCAACCAATGGTGTTCGTGCACTTACCGCTTGACTGGTTCTTGCCACACAATACGTCGCTGCTGAGCACCAATACGATGGCTCTGAGCCTGCATATTTGCGTCTGCCTGAGACGGATCAAAAGACTGTTTAAAGTGATCTTGAACGCGCTGCTCTCGTTCACTGGTCGATTTCACCGCTGCCTGAAGCTCTTGCAACTTAACTGCTTGAGATGAGCGATAGGGTAAGAGCTGTGTTAAGGCACTGAGTGCCACTGTTGACAAAATGACATTAACCGATAATCTAACGGTCGCTTCAACGATGACCGTACGGTGTGGACGCTGACGTTGCTTGGCTTTGGCGCGAGGAACCGTCCGGACGCGTTTAGGAGGCGATGGTGGCAGAGAGGACGGTTTCAGTGCGTGCATGGTGTTCAGTCTGGTCTAGGCAAGCAAAAGGCAGAGCAGTTCCTGACGTGATTGCTACAGGCTAGCCGCAGTTGCAATAGCGGCTAAGACACAAGCGATTCAGGAAAGCCTGATCTATTAAAGGCAACAATGCGCTGGTTGGCAACTTTATTTAAGCCGATGCAAAGAAATAGGCAGTCTGCTTTAGCGATCGTGACCTTGAATGACAAAGCCGCTGCTCTAACCTCAAGGACTTGCCGAAAGATCTTAGAGCCACGCCAAACAAACTACCTATACTGTTGCGACAAAAATGTCTATTTGTAAAGCTCGGTCGCTAACCGGAAGGCAAGAACGCCAGGAACCAGTGCAACAACCAGAGCAACGAAGATTTGAGTATCCGATAGCATTGTCTAAAAACTCCTTGTTTTGGGGTTTATAGTTTCCTAATGTCCTCTAAAGTGCGCCCTCCAAGAACATCTTGTAACAAGATGCAACAGAACCCGTACCCTGACATGTCAGTATTCACTCACCATGCAGCCGAACACATTAATAGCGATTTTTTGCGCCTAAGCGTTAGGCTTGAGTCATAGACAAGGTACGCTTTGGAAACGGGGATCAGTCAGCGATGTCTGCCAACTGGCACACTAACAGAGTGGCGCACTGCAAACCGACGGGCTGGCGTGCTGACAGCGGGTTGCTTTAGATTAGGGTGATGGTTGCCCAAGCCTAAAGCAGCGTTAAGCGCCAGCTCGATCACCGTCCGTTTATAAAGAGTGGTGCCTGCTGAGGGTTGCTACCAGCCACTGCCTTCAGCTTGCAATGTTTGAACTTAAGAAATCACTGAATGCTAGATCAACTGCTTGATTCGCCTCATTTTGGACTCGAAACGCTCCTGGTGCTGCCCGTCTTAATCGCTCTTGAGGCGGTGCTGTCGGCGGATAATGCGATCGCCCTTGCGGCACTGGCACAGGGCTTGCAAGACAGTGCCTTACAGCGACGTGCGCTGAATATTGGGCTTGTGCTTGCTTATATTCTCCGCATTACCCTCATTTTGACGGCAACCTGGGTGGTCAAATTTTGGCAGTTTGAGCTGGCAGGGGCACTTTATTTGCTGTGGCTGGTCTTGCAGTACTTCACGTCTAAACCAGACAAAGGCGACGAAAGCTCGCATCACGGTCCTCGGTTTTCCTCGCTTTGGCAGGCGATCCCCATGATTGGTGTTACAGATTTAGCGTTTTCGCTCGATAGCGTGACAACCGCGATCGCCGTTTCTCAGGACACTTGGCTGATTCTCATTGGTGCTACGATCGGGATCATCACCCTCCGGTTTATGGCGGGGCTGTTCATCCGCTGGCTCAAGGAGTTTGAGTATTTAGAAGATGCGGGCTACATCACAGTCGCGCTGGTGGGTCTGCGACTGTTGGTGCGAGTGATTAACGATGCGCTCGTGCCACCCGAATGGGCAATGATCGGCGCGATCGCCCTGATCTTTTGGTGGGGCTTCTCCAAGCGCAACGATCAGCTAGAGGTTGCGCTGCCCACCGTGACGACTGAAGTAAAGGAAGCCGAAAGAGAAGCAGCAGAGCTATAGGTGGGGACGCAAGCCTTTGCGCCCCCACGCGAGACTACTCGTGAATCCACGACAGCAACGCAGGCTGCCAATTGACGAGTTCCTCATCCTTAAACCAAAGACCAATCTCTTGCTGCGCCGTTTCGGGTGCATCGGAGCCATGAATCAAGTTGCGACCGACATTCACCCCAAAGTCGCCGCGAATGGTGCCGGGTTCTGAGTTGAGCGGGTTTGTCGCACCAATGATTTTACGGGCAGACGCGATGACTCCCTCGCCTTCCCACACCATGGCAACTACAGGACCTGACGTGATGAAGTCTACCAATCCTGCAAAGAAGGGACGCTCTCGATGAACACCGTAGTGAGTCTCTGCCAGTTCACGGCTGACGTTCATCAGCTTTAAGCCAACTAGAGTGAACCCTTTAGTTTCAAAGCGGCGGATGATTTCGCTGACCAATTTCCGCTGCACGCCGTCGGGCTTAATTGCTAAAAATGTCCGTTCCAAAGCTAGCTCCTAGAGTTTAATCAACTGTTACAGCACAAGATTAGCCTATGGCGGTGGCTAAGTGAGTGGAGACAGGGACGATGGTCGAGATTAGGAGCAGCCGAGGGATTCACGGGTGTCAACGCCCGTCACGGGATTTGTGCCGCTGGCGGTTTTACAGAGTTGGAGTACCTGGGTACGATCGAGCAGCGCGAAGCTAAAATCGGCTCCTGTAACATTCGCATTCCGAAAAATTGATTTAAGCATCATCGCTGAAGTCAAAATAGCGTCGCTCAGGTTCACATCAGTCAGATTGGTGAGATACGTAATACCGTTGCTGAGGTTGACCCCATGCAGATTAGCCCCAGCCAGGTCAGACCCGTTAAACACAGCGCCTTGTAGATCGGCACCGCTGAAATTAGCACCTTGCAGCTTGGCTCCAGAAAATTCTTCTCTGACTAAGCTCTGTCCAGAATAGTCTTGCAAGGTTGCTTCAGCATCATCGTAGGCGCGAATTGCCGCTGAACTGGCAGCTAGGGAGGGAAGCGGTAGCGCTGTGAGGATGATTAGTAGTGCAAGGAGGCTAGTGAAAAAAGGTTTCCAAAAAGACTGAAGTAGGCGCATGGAAGTTTAAGTAGGTGTAACCGCTTGCCACCGTCAAACTTAGCATTCTTTGCTTGGCTGCTGATGTATTGGCGGATGTCAGAGCAAGAGTCAGGATTCAGACCTCCGACTTCTCACAGAAGTCGGAGGTCTAGCGTTCAAAGTGAAAATGGTCTCGTCTGAAGTCGAAGTGTTTCGGTTTCAAGTCGGAATGTTCTTGTTTCAGATTAGAACGTTTCTGGTTTGAAGCGGAACGATCGCCCTCTTAGCGACAAGGTTATTTAAAGCAGGAACAATTCCTTTAGGAAGCTTCGCTAAGGCGCTTCAAGCTACAACGAGGCTGGTTGGAAGACCAAAAAGATTTGCTTGCAGCGGTTGAGCATACCGTCATTTCAATCGCTAAAGCCCAGACTGGTTTATTTACAGCATCACTCAAGTTAATTTGCCTTGCACTTCGGGAACGCTAAGCGCAGCGATTGCCAGGTACTGTTGCTGCCAGGAGATCAGCAGCCCGCCTGATTATCGCGCCACTTGCTTTTTGCAGCAGACGACGCTGGTGCCTGCGTTGACGAGCGCTCATGGCTGTTTAGTCACGATCGCACAACCGTTCCCGTCTGGAGAGAACCCCACAAATGACCCAGATTCTGGTAATCGAGGATGATGCTGTTGCCAGCACTCTGATGCTCAAGCTGCTGAAGGCAGAAGCGTTTGATGTCTTAGTTGCCAACGACGGCTCGACAGGTGTGAAACTGGCGCTGGCATACGAGCCTGACTTGATCATCTGCGACATCATGATGCCTGAGTTTGACGGGTATGAAGTGTTGCAGCAGTTACGCGAGCAGTCAGCGACCGCAAGCATTCCGTTCATCTTTTTGAGCGCCAAAGCCGATCGCACCGATCTACGTCAGGGCATGGAGTTGGGTGCTGATGATTACCTGACGAAGCCCTTCAAGCGAGCAGAACTACTAGGCGCGATCGCCGCCCGTTTGGATAAACACGCGACCGCAACCAAGCCCTACATCGACGAAATGAAGCGGGCAGCCAACACCTTGGGACAACTCGCTTACGTTGATCCCCTGACGAACCTCCCTAATCGCATTTCGTTTCATACTCAATGCCAAGCCGCGATCACGCAGGCACAGCAGTCGCATCACCTTGTCGCTGTCCTACGTCTTAACCTGAAAGACTTTGGGGCCATTAACACGACGTTGGGCTACTTTAATGGCGATCACCTCTTGCAAAAAGTCGCAGCCCGTCTTCAGCAAGCTGCCGAAAACTATCCGGTAGCGCGTCTTGCGGGCAATGATTTTGGCATTTTGCTCAATGATGTTACGAGCGAAGAGGCGATCGCTGCGGTCACCCAACGCGTTTTGGCAATGCTGGCAGAACCTTACACATTGGATGAGCAGAGCATTCGAGTGCAAGTCAGAATCGGTATTGCGTTCTACCCCGATCATGGCAACACCCCCGGAGCCTTATTCACATGCGCTGAATTGGCGATGCATGATGTCCCCCAAGGCAAGCAGTACCAGCTTTATACCCCCGCGATGGCTGTGATGGCTGCCGAAAATCGTCTCTTACAGAGTCAATTAGGGCTTGCGCTCAGCCAACATGAGTTGCAGATCCACTATCAGCCGCAGGTTAACTTGATCACCGGGCGGATTATTGGTGCTGAAGCGTTGCTGCTCTGGAACCATCCAGAACGGGGGTTGATTGATCCCAACGCGCTGATGGCTGCTGCTGAGGACACAGTTGTGTGCGCGATCGAGCAATGGTTGTTAGAGACTGCTTGCCTTCAAGCGAAAAGCTGGCAGGCTACAGCGCAGATCCCGATCAGGCTGGCAGTGAATCTGTCAGCCCACCAGTTTCAGCAAGAGCATCTGGTTGCAACAGTTACAGAGCTTTTGAGGCAGGCTGAGCTTGACCCGGAAGTACTGATGCTAGAGCTAACTGAGGTATGCGCCATGAAGGACGTGGATACTGCCGTTTTAAAATTGAAGGAATTCAAAGCGATCGGCGTGCACATTGCCCTGGATGCTTTTGGTACAGGCTATTCGTCCCTGAATTATCTCAGGCGCTTCCCCCTGGACATGCTGAAAATCGCCCCCACTTTTATTCAAAAAATGCTGACCGACAACAGCGATGCCGCGATCGTCAAGATGATGATTGCGATCGGGCAAAGCCTACAGCTCAAGGTCATCGCTGAGGGGGTGGAAACCGTCGCGCAGTTTAACTTCCTGCGACAAAGTGGGTGCTATGCCATGCAGGGCGCTTTGTTCAGTCCACCCCTATCAATGGCTGCTTTCCAGGAACTTGCACAAGTTGACAAACGCTTTGAGCTTGGTGCAGTCGCAAAAGATGGAGCCGCCAGCGCCGAATGAGTGGCTGCGACTCCCGGACTTCCAGCGTTTGTACTGCCGATCGTCGTACCTGCATTCCACACCTTCTAAGACTGCACAGTAAAACATGGCACTGTGACACGAAACGTAGGACTCAGCCTCTTAGCGAGGGGCGCTTGGTGCGGTAAAGTTACAACTATGTATGACGACGATGACTTGAGTGTCCTCGATTTTGAGGGCGATCTGGAGAGTCCTCTGGATCACATGGAGCCTGTTGATGCTGGGTTAGAGGAACCAAAGCCTGACCCAGACGAAATGCTGCGACTTTTGGAGGCGACTGATCCCAACCAGCGCATGTTGGCAACACGGGCATTTTGTGAGCTTCAGGACGATCGCGCCGTCCCCCGTCTCATTCATCTCTTGACCGATCCCTGCCCTCTAGTGCGCGTGAGTGCTGCCTATGCGCTCGGTCGTAATCCCAGTGCGGATGCCGTAGAGCCGTTGATCACTCGCTTTCACGACGATTGGAATGGCTATGTCCGTAAAGGCGTAGTTTGGGCATTGGGCAACTGCCGCGATCGTCGTGCCTTGCCCACGCTGCTCGAAGCACTCAAAACCGATATTTCAGCCGTGCGGTTATGGGCAGCCAGTTCGCTGGCACAGCTAGCGGCGGTCGGCTACGATGCTGTTGTCGCTGCCATTCCCACGTTGATTGAATCGGTACGGCAAGATCCGATCGCCGCCGTGCGAAGTAACTGTGCCTGGACATTGGGACAACTCTGCCGCGAATTGCCGTCTAACATCGTGTATGCAACGGCGATCGATGCCCTTTTAGAAGTCTTTGCCGAAGATGGTGAACTGGGCGTACGAGAAGATGCCAAAGCCGCGCTGCTTAAAGTGGGCGATCCTCGTGGCTTACAGGTCATTGAAGAATTAGAGCGAGATTGGTTTTTATAGAAGGCGACATAGAAGGTAGAGGGCAGGAGGCAAAAGGTAAATTTCAGCGATCGTCGTCTTTCTTCTCTAAACAACTAAGGAGATTTCTAGGAAACAAAATACTCACTGTCTATGCCGTACGGGCAGGCTACGTCAACGACTTCGCTCAGCCAGCTTGCACCCTGAGCGGAGTCGAAGGGTAAAATCTTTTCTGGAAATCGCCTAACAGCTAATAACCAACAACTTCCCCTCACCAATGACCGCCACAGCAGCCATTTTCTATCTCAAGGACGGCTATCACACGAGCGGGCAAAAGCTGTACGGACGACAGGCGGCGAGTGAAGGGTTTCTGAAAGGGTTAGTTAACTACGGCATGTCTAATTGCCTGTACTGCTACACAGCGGAGCAATCTGGCTTTACAGAGTTTTGTGAGCAGATTAAACCCTGGCTGACGCAGGAGCGAAATGTAGAGTGGTTGCCGTACGACCAACCTCAACGGCTATCGCAACCCGGTGTGCTGTTTCGCCCCGACTCGGTCATCACAGCAATGGTGTGGGAGCGGCGGTTTGTCGATCAACGGGCATATAGCCTTTGTGGTCTGACACACTCGATCGCCAGCAAAGACGCGATGGCAGACCTGGGCAAACTGCTGTTGGCTCCAGTACAGCCCTGGGATGCGTTGGTTTGTCCATCTCCCGCCGTTAAAACAGTGGTCGAACGTCTGTGGGAAGGCTGGAGCGAGTATTTGGCGAAGCGCACAGGCGGCAAGCTCCAGCAGGAAATGAAGCTGCCCGTTATTCCGTTGGGTGTGGACTGTGCTGCGTTTCCGCAGGGCTACCAGAGGCAGATGATTCGTCGTAGCTTACGGGCAAAGTGGGAGATCGGGCAGACTGATGTGGTTGTCCTCTATGTTGGGCGCTTGAGTTTTAGTACAAAAGCCCATCCAGCACCCATGTTTATCGCCCTTGAGCGGGCAAAGCAGGCGACGGGCGCAACGATTCACCTGATCCTGGCAGGCTGGTTTGAAAACGAGGCGGAATCAGACAGTTTTCGCGATTGTGCCCAAGCGTTTTGTCCTTCTGTGATCACCAGTTGCATGGATGGTCGATCGCCCGATATCCGCACGAATGTTTGGGCAGTCGCCGACCTGTTCATGTCTCTTGCAGACAATATCCAGGAAACGTTTGGGCTAACGCCGATCGAGGCAATGGCGGCAGGGTTACCCGTGATCGTCTCTGACTGGAACGGCTACCGGGATTCTGTGCGTCATGACATTGATGGTTTTCGCATTCCCACTGTGCTACCGCCTCCTGGGGTGGGGCTGGATCTAGCATGGGGACAGTTGAGCGAGACGTTGCCCTACGGCGCATATGTGGCTCATACAGCGATGACAACCGCGATCGACGTTGATGCCTGTACGCAAGCCTTAACAACTTTGATCGCCAATCCTGAGTTGAGAGCGCGCATGGGTGCGAGTGCCCGTCAGCGAGCCGCACAGGTTTATGACTGGAGCGTGGTGATTGCTGCCTACGAAACCTTGTGGCAAGAGCTGGCAGAAATTCGGGCGATCGCGCCTGAAGCTGTCCCCCTGGCACCCAACGAGCCGCCCTATCCACTGGTAGACGACCCGTTTCGGCTGTTTGCCCACTACCCGACCACACAGCTTAGTGCTGATCATCGCCTCAAGCTGGGCGCAATGGCAGCGCCAGAAGCCCTGTATGCTTTGCGGCACATTGGCATTACAGGCTTTGGCACCGAACGACGACTGGATGTCTCTGTGCAGGACACGATCTTGAGCGCGATCGCCGAAAATGGTTCCCTCTCTGTCAGCACGCTTCTAAGTCGCTACGTCAACGGCAATCCGGCTGCACTCGTCCAAACGCTGCTCTACCTCTTGAAATTCGACATTCTACAGCTAGAGCATCAGGAACCGTAGCGGGGCGATCGCGTTCCTTCGGGGATACATCACAGGATACATCCGACATTGCCGCTAACACGGTACTGTAAAGACGGCTTTGGTATTCATCTAGAGGAAACCGTTGTGCTTGACCACCTCTTCCTTGCTCAACAAGTTGCTAATGTACAAGTCAATTTCCGGCTCAGTGGCATTGTCGCTCTCATTGCAGGCATCTTAATTCTGGCGATTCCCCGACTGCTCAACCTCATTGTGGCAATCTACCTCATCCTGACTGGACTGGTGCAGGTCTTCAATGTGAGGATTTAACTGTCTCCCATTGCCTGCCCCGCAATCCAACCCGTTGTCCAGGCGCTTTGAAAGTTGAAGCCGCCCGTCACGCCATCGATGTCCAGGATTTCGCCTGCGAAGTGCAATCCAGGACAAAGGCGACTTTCCATTGTCTTGAAATCCACTTCCTTGAGGCTAACCCCCCCACAGGTCACAAATTCTTCTTTGAACGCACCTTTGCCGCTAATAGTGTATTGTCCACGGGTTAGTTCTTGAAGCAACAGGTTCAGTGTTTTATTAGACAGCTCTGCCCAGCGCGTTTCAGCGGTAATCCCGACGTGGTTTGTTAAGCGCTCCCAAAGGCGGCGGGGGATGAGTACGGGACAACTGGTAGCGATCGCCCGTCTCGGTAGCTGCGCTTTTACGGCTAAAAGCTGTTGGCGCAGTGCCTCTAGATTCGACTGTGGCAACCAGTTAACCAAAAGCGTTGCTTGATATTGACTGTCGTGCAAAGCTCTCGCACCCCAAGCAGATAGCTTGAGTACAGCGGGACCACTCAACCCCCAATGCGTCATAAGCAGTGCCCCCGTTTGCTCTAAATAAGTCTTTTCGCCTGTTTGCAGTTTTAGATGCGCGTTTGCCACTGAAACGCCTGCCAGATCTCGTAAACGTGGATCGTTAAGGTTGAACGTGAAAAGAGAGGGTACAGGCGGCGCGATCGCGTGACCGAGAGCTTGAGCGATCGCATAGCCTTGCGGACTGCTGCCTGTAGCAAGGAGGAGACGATCGCACGTCAGCACGTCACCCGCTTTCACATCCACGCGAAACCCATCTTCTTTAGGAGTGATAGCTTTGACGGCGGCTCCCTGCCAGATTTTAACGCCCATCGCTTTAGCCGTCTGCATCAGGCAATCCACCACAGTTGCCGAATCGTCCGTGATGGGAAACATGCGCCCATCTGCCTCAGTTTTCAGCGTTACGCCGTGCGACTCAAACCACTCAACGGTATCGCGTGCTTGAAAGCGACTGAAGGGACTCCGTAAGGCTTTGCCGCCTCTGGGGTAGTGCTGCACCAGAATTGCTGGATCAAAGCAGGCATGAGTAACGTTGCAGCGCCCGCCCCCCGAAACGCGGACTTTGGCAAGCGGTTGACGAGCGGCTTCTAACAGCGTGACTCGACTGTTGGGATGATGACTGGCGCAGGCGATCGCCCCAAAAAATCCAGCGGCTCCACCACCCACCACGACAACAGAAAGAGAGTTGGATGTCATAAAAAGGGGGAGAGCTTAAGGATAAAGGCTGAGAGATCAAGGATAAAACGTTTTGCAGTCATGCGATGTTGCTACAACGATTTATCGACCCAAAAAACGGAGTTAGAGTTCCTGGAAACCGCTGTCCTGTAGGGATTTTTTACGCTTTTGCGCGCCAGTTAAAAAATTGATACATGGGTGTCTGATTTCGTCCGGAAGGGGGAGAAGGGGGTGCGGACAGGACAACAGTAACTACCTTCCTATCCGGATAAACGGACATGATGACTCGACTCAAAGTGGTTGCCCTGGCAACCCTGGCTTTAAGTGCCCTGGCTCCGATGAAACCTGCCGCTGCGGCTCTCTTTAGCAAAGCAGATTTAGACCCAAGCAAACTCATTCTTGTCGCTTCACCCTATGGCAACAACGCGCATCAGCTTCTCATTGTTGAGCAAGTGTCAAATAGCCGCACGTGCTGGAGTGAAAGCGGTGTTAGCCCAACCACCGTCAATCCACTCCTGGCAGAGTTTGATTTTACTGGCATTTGTGGACGCAGTACCGATGCCAATGGCTATTCGATTCGGATGGGCGACCAGGACTTGGGACTGCAATACAGTTTGCGCGTGGTGCAGCGCAACGGCGATTTGCTCTTAGTTGGCGCTCCCACGACCAACCGCACAGCACCAGAAATCCAAGTTGGTCGAGCAGGTGGCACAACGAATGGGTTTGCCAAGCTGTACTTAAATCCCGGTTGGCGCATCACGCGCAGAGTTTATGCTAACCAGGCTCTCGGTCATTACTACCTGACAAACGACCAACCGCTGAATAGCGCGATCGCCGCTGCCCCGGTTCTGCCTCAAACCCAACGTCCTCTGCCATTCCAACCATCGCTGCCGTTGCCCGTATCCCGTCCTGACATGATCATTACGCCCGGTTCTAATAGTGCAACTGGCTCCACTCCATCGCTGTTTCCTCGTCCTGCCAGCACATCGATCCCCATTCCTGTGCCGCCCCCAGAAACCGTTGCTACAGGCTCTATTCCGCCCCAACCCACCTCTAAACCGCTGCCTGCCTCTAAACCGTTACCAGTCTCTAAGCCACCTGTGGCTGTTCCTGTGACGATTCCTGTAGTGCGATCGAAGAAACCCGTGCTGCCGCCCATTAATCAAGCGGCTGCTCCATCACGAGCGCCTGTTAGCGGTAAACCCATCCGTGTACCGCTACCTGCCGCTGCGAATCGACCTATTTTTAGCACACCAAACGAGGTCATACAGCCGCCAGCAGCACCAGCGCCCATGACACAACCAGCCATCACAAAGCTACCTGTGCCACAGCCTGCTGCTAACACACCAAAACCTTCGACAGTCAAGCCCGGAGACTTTGTGGTGCCGACGATGACTCTTTAAGGCATCTGTCACAATGCTGGTAGAGAGGTGGCATCAAAGCGTCTTTACCAGCGCGATCGCGGACAAGCGATCGCCTTACACCTTGAGTACGCGCTTTGCCGCTTGAAGAAGCCGGATACGATCGTCCAGTCCGTTGTACCCTCCGTTAATCAGGCGGGTGACGGTTCTGACATCATCATTGTCAGCCTGCCCGTTTAGCTGGTTGCTCGCCCAAAACCAACCAGCGCTACGGCTGGCTAAATCCGGCTCTGCTAATTGGGTGGGATTGTTGATCAGATCGATCCCTAATGCCCTACCACACGCACCATAGTTGGTTCGACCAGTCACCTGGATTAGCCCTCTGCCTTTGTAACGTACGCCGTCGCCCGCCTGGGTATTGCCCAGATCATCACGATCTTCGTAATCTTCACCGGAGGCATATTCTTCCAAAGCGTTGAAGCGATCGGATTCGTGGGCAACTTGCGCTAAAAAGTGTGCCTGCCGCAGTGGTGTAGAAATGTTGAACTCGACCATTGTCCGGTTTAAAAAGGGGGTTAGCGTGTTGATGCGACTGGTACTGGCTTCGGGGGCGATTGCTAAAAGCTGCTGTGCCGTTAGTAAAAGCAGCGTGCTAGTTGGAAATAACCCAGCATAGGGTTGCTTACCCGCTGGTCGAGCAGGCAGATTGCTGAGCGATCGCAGTGCGTTATCAACTAGCCCATCTCGATCGTTAACAGCTCCCTGAAGTTTGCCAGTCAGTTCTTGCACCCGGTTCGCCGCCCCTTGCCTGCCCACCTTCACATCGGTGACTGAGAACAAACCCATATAAGATGGTTTGTCAGCAGGGCGTGGCGGCAAATTACTTAAGACGCGGATCAAGTTATCGACCAGTTCGTCGTTTTTGTTAGCCGCTCCTTGCAGCCTGCTAATCAATGATGCCAGGCGTATAAGAGCCTGAATTCTCCAGACATCAAGTTGCGCCATAATTGAGCACCTTTTGTTGATAGTGACCAGATCAACCCTGAAAGCCAAAGCAAGGTTTTAGTCTTTAGGCTAATTATTCACCTAGATGTCATCAAGTGCTCAGTTCTTAACTACAGCTTTACTAATCAACAACGTCTACGCTCGTTAATTTACCGCAAGCTTGAGGAGACGATCGCATCGCTGCATCATCATTAGCATGGCTGGGAGTGAGCTAGGATCAGACTCGACAGACGCTTGCTAGCGTTCCAACACGCAGATTAAATCAGATTGTTTTGAACCTTTGGCACCGTGATAAGCCCCACTGATCAACCTCAAGCTGCCGCAGCACGACGATCGACAGATGCCCCAACTCTGTGGCTCTCACTTGCATTGGGATCAGTGCTCATTCATCTGGTGTTGTTCATCATCATCAGTGTGCTGGCGACTCGCACTGCAAAAGTAGAGCTAGAGATGGAGCCGATCGGCGTTGAGTTTGTCGATCCGAATGCGATCGCTGCACGCCCTAGCCAAACCGTGCCCAATGCTTCAGCGAACCGTCAAGCGCCACTGACCACCCAGATACCTCAAGCATCTTTAGAGCCAAAGCGATCAGCAGAACAACCCATTGCTCCACTACCGCCCGTCAAGCGAAGACCCTTGCCTCGCCGCTTTCAGCAACCACAACCCTTTAGAAACCCGTTGCCATCCCAGCCAGATCCAGCGCCCAACGCTGCTCAGCCTCAGCCCGACCCGTTTAGAAATTCGTTGCCACAGCAGCCCGATCGTCCAGACTTAACCCAGCCACAGCCTGCTCCCAGCAATCCTTCTCAGACAGGTTTACCAAGCGCTCTGCCTAATCCCTCTGGCAATCCTGATCCACAGCCTGATGCCTCCCAACAACCCACAGAATCGGGTATTAAAATAGCGCAGCCACCACAGGGAAGAAGTGTTTCAGTCTCCATTTCCAGTTCTCGCCCGTCCTCCTTTGACCGCCAAGAACAACCCGCAACACCGATCGAGCCACAAAGAACGGTATTGATTGACTATGCAGACGCTATTGCCCAAACGCCTGACCGCAGTATCAGTATAGAAGTACCCCTAGAAATCGACTCAAATGGCTTAGTTGTGTACATTGGAAAGACAAGACTGCTTTCTCCAGGGAGTTCGATCAGTCAGGCAGACCTGGATGACATCGCAAAGCGGATTTTTGAAACCTGGAAGTTTAAACCGGCTCAAAATACATCAGGCGGCAGTACACCTTCAAAACCTCCAAAGTCAGATCTAACCGTCTCTGCTCAGATTCAATTTCTTTAGATCGCGAACCCTCAGGCGAAAAGATTTACAGCAGATGCCCATAAATCCTCGCCTGTAAACATGCTAAAGTTGTGAATGCCCTAAGCATATTACTTTTGCGGGCGTAGTTTAGTGGTAAAACCTTAGCCTTCCAAGCTAATGATGCGAGTTCGATTCTCGCCGCCCGCTTTTCACGATTAACAGCTACTTATCACATCGTCGCATTAAATAAGCCACGCCAAAATCACCGTTTGGATGCGTTTCCAAAGCTGCTGCCAACTCAAAAATTCGCGCTGCCAGTTCAGGTCCCAGTTTGTCGATCGTGGCACGACGCTCCTGAGCTAATTGCTCTCGCTCTCGCGTGCGCGTTTGCCAGTCATGGGAAAATATTTGATCAATCACGGTATGCAATGCCAAGGTTTGCAGCGTATCCCATTCACCACGATCGCACCAAATGCCTTTACAGTTTGGGCAACGCTCCACGTAAAACGGTGTTTTCACGCTCACCTTCGCCCTTGCGAGATAAGCATTACATTCAGGACATAGCGCTGCTCTTGTATCGTAGGACGATCGCGCAGCATCCATCTCCAAGGCATGATCGATGAGCGTAGACAGGTTCTCTGTTGGAGGCTGCTGCTGCTGCCAGGTTTCATACTCAGCTCCCGCCACCCATACACCTTGGCAGTCTGGGCAATGATGAGCCGCTAACTGCCTCGCTAGCTGACCAGCCACTAAAGCCACCTGTTTATCCTTCGGACACTGCACTAGCGCTCCCCCCGATTTAACCAATCCTCTCTATTTAACCAAGCAAGCGTCAGGATTTAGCATTTGAGCTAGGGAATCAGAAGGTGAAGAGTCGTTAGCGATTATTCGTTAGAAAAGGCAGAAGGAACTCCTCACTCCTCACCCTTCTCCAGCACTGCATCACAATACTGCTGCAACGTGCTGAGGCGATCGCTCACCTGTCGCTGTCGCTGCTCGATCGTCGCGGGTTGGCGTGCTGCCTGTAGCAACATTGCATCAAGGTTTAGCAACCGCAATTGCTTATCGAATTCCACTTGATACGACTGTAGCCAATGCTGTGTAGCTGGAGAGAGTGCATCCAGTTGCAAACTCAAGAGCTGGTGGCGGAAAAATTGCTCCAACTCTGTCACGCTAAGCCTTAACGCGACTGTATTTTTGTCAGAAGCGATCGTTTGGTCAACGTGGCTCAAGCGTTGCCGAAACGCCTCGTAACGCTGTTGATGCAACAACGGCAATGCTTTCCTCATTTTTCACCACCGTATTCGTAAGTTATTGTAAAGAATTTTATCCTTCTTGCTAAAATGAACGTTAATAGAGGTCAAGAACCACGAATTAAAGTTGCATTTGTGCTTCAGCTTTTCGGCTCTGGCAAAAAAACTAGAGAGTCATAAACTGGTTCCTACTGACTACTCTCAGTAAAGCAGTACTTGAGGGCATCTCGGTTGCCTTTTAGATTATCTTATTCCTTATGCGATCGCATGGCCTTAGGGGTTTGTGGCTAGTTGGGACAGCTAACTGAACTCAACGGCTCGTATCCGAAAGCACACTGTGCAGTAGAATCAGCCAATACGACCATCCCTTCGAGCCTTCTGGCTTCTAAGCTTCATAGCATGCACCTAACGGCTTCCGCATCTCTGACAAAGTTTGAGCTTCCTGCCTGGTTACAGGACTGTTTGCGCGCGGGGCAAACGCCCACCGAGACGATCCCTGAGCCTGCCAAGACAGAGGCTAACGACCTTATATGTAGAGCGTTTGAGTTTGCGTATCAGCTTCATGAAGGGCAATATCGAGCTTCAGGTGAACCCTACATCATGCACCCTGTTGCGGTCGCTGGGTTGCTACGCGACCTGGGTGGCGGCAGCGCTATGATCGCTGCGGGCTTTTTGCATGACGTGGTTGAAGACACGAATGTCACGGCTGAAGAGCTGGGCGCATTGTTTGGCGAAGAAGTGCAGCTTTTGGTCGAAGGGGTTACAAAACTCTCAAAATTCAATTTTTCCAGTAAAACAGAACGTCAGGCAGAGAACTTTCGCCGCATGTTTCTGGCTATGGCGCAAGATATTCGCGTCATTGTCGTCAAGCTAGCAGACCGCTTGCACAACATGCGGACACTGGAACATCTACCCGACGCAAAGCGCCGTCAAATTGCCCTCGAAACGCGCGAAATCTTTGCACCCCTTGCGAATCGTTTAGGAATCGGGCGCTTTAAGTGGGAATTGGAGGATTTAACCTTCAAATATTTGGAGCCTGAATCCTATCGCCAGATTCAAGAACTCGTAGCTGAAAAGCGAATCGATCGTGAAACCGGGTTAGCTCAAATTGTTGACAGTCTCAAACTACGCCTGAGTCACGCGAAGGTTACCTGCGCTGATATTAGCGGTCGTCCTAAACATCTCTATGGCATCTACCAGAAGATGAAGCGACAGCAGAAAGACTACAACGAGATTTATGACGTGGCGGCTGTGCGGCTCATTGTCAGTGCCAATGATGAATGCTATCGAGCGTTGGCGGTGGTTCACGATATGTTCCGCCCAATTCCAGGTCGCTTCAAAGATTACATTGGTCTACCAAAGCCGAACCGCTACCAATCGCTGCATACAGTCGTCATTGGTAATACGGGTAGACCGTTAGAAATCCAGATCCGGACGCTGGAAATGCACCATATTGCAGAGTACGGGATCGCCGCCCACTGGAAGTATAAAGAGGTCGGCAACTCTAGCAACGTGCACCTAACAACGACCGACGAGAAATTCACCTGGCTGCGGCAACTGCTCGACTGGCAAAGCGATCTCAAAGATGCCCAGGAATATCTAGAAAACATCAAAGACGATCTCTTTGATGGCGACGTTTATGTGTTCACCCCGCAAGGTGATGTTGTATCTCTCAGTCGCGGTGCCACTCCCGTTGATTTTGCTTACCGTATTCATACTGAGATCGGTAATCATTGTGCTGGGGTGCGGGTTAACGAGCGCATGACCACCCTTGATACACCGCTTAAAAACGGCGATATTGTTGAGATTATTACGCAAAAGAACTCTCGCCCGAGTCTAGACTGGCTAAACTTTGTGGTGACGCCAGGTGCCCGCAACCGGATTCGGCAGTGGTATAAGCGATCGAACCGCGAAGAAAACGTCGCCCGTGGTCGCGAAATGCTGGAGCGGGAACTGGGCAAAAATGGCTTTGAAGCTCTGCTGAAGTCAGTACCCATGCAGGCGACTGCGGAGCGATGTAACTACCACAGCGTTGAAGATTTGCTGGCTGCCCTTGGCTATGGAGAAGTGACCCTCAATCTCACGCTCAACCGCTTGCGTGACGCAGTCAAAGCACAGCAGCCGTTGGCAAAACTGTCCGACAGCCTCAGTGCGTCCTCTCAAGAACTGCCCCTGTTGCCGATCGGTGCCAAACTCTTACCGTTACCGCCGTCTAGTAAAGCTCCTATCATCGGTGTCGAGGGCTTGCTGCATCACATCGCGGGGTGTTGTACGCCCGTTCCTGGTGAAGCAATCATTGGTGTCGTCACGCGCAGCAGCCGAGGGATTTCGATTCACCGTCAGGGCTGTTCAAACGTAGAGCCGATTCCTGGCGATCGACTCGTTCCTGTGAGTTGGAATACGACTGATCAAGATCACGGTCGCCCTCAAACCTATCCTGTTGCTATTCAAATTCAAGTGATCGATCGCGTTGGCGTACTAAAGGATATTCTGTCGCGCCTGACCGATAACAACATCAATATCCGCAACGCTCAGGTAAAAACGTTCCCGGCTCAGACTGCAATTATTGATTTAGGCATTGATATTCGTGACCACGACCAGCTTGAGCAAACTTTTAGCCAAATTAGAAAGCTAAGCGATGTGCTCAACCTGCGACGCCTGAGTCAAATTGACGATTAATGCTCTTTAAGAGCTTAAAAGCTGAGTCTTCGCAGACTTAATCATTTCAGAAACAATATTTTTAGAGGACAGTTCAAGCCATACGTCACATTTAGGCATATTCACAGAGAGGTACGGCTAAATTTCATGCTAGCTTTGTGTCTTGAGATCGTTTCTTACCGCTAGTCTCAGCTAATAGCAGAAATTGGATGATGTGTTTGGTGCTGTGAAGCCAGGGTAGGGTTTATACTCTGAGGGAGATTTGGTGATGCTAGTCACAGTCTTCAACTCTGTGTTTTGGGTACGCTTAGAAGCGACAACGCTTGGAATGCAATCCAAAAATGCTTGTTAAACGTATCATCCAGACCTGCAACAATAGCCTTTCCCATTCGTCTAAAAGTGGAGACTTATTGTCAGTCAGTGCCTTCAGTGCTTGAAACAGTGCAATCTTACCCTCATCTCTGGGCATGGGAGTTCTAGCCGCCGTGAGTACCTGGACACCCAACTTTAATCGACACATTGACCAAGAGGAGCAGCAGCTATACGATCACTTGCTCCGCCTGGTGCAGTCTGAGCTGCCAAGTCAGCTCATTGAGCGCTTCCGAGCCTTGTTTGTCGATGGGGTTGGCTACCCTGATGCCGACATTGCAGCTGCGATTAATAAAATCGCCACGTCCAAAACTGCTGATCAAGAATTTCGGTTCGTACTCAACCGCTGCTGCCACATTCTCATCAATCGTTGGCAGACTCGTCCTCAGCTTCAAGCCGCTATCCCAGAACTCATTGCGATTTTTGAGACCACTCCCTCTCGACCTGTTACCGAATACTCTCGCTCTCGATCGGCGAGGCGAGTAAGAGATTTGGTGAAGGGCTTTGTGGATAGTGAGCAGTACGTAACGCTCCGTCGATTAGCTCAAGTGATGCAGGCGAGTGACCTGCATACGCCACCCGCTCATGAACCGATCGGGGCGCTGATTCGACGCTATCCCTATCTCTATGAGCATTGCCTTTTAACAGATGGCAGCACTTATGAGCATCAACAAGCGATTCGGCAGCTTCAGGCAAAGGCACAGCGTCAATACGAAGTAGACCTGTCGCAGTATGTCACTTACCAGGTACGGCGATCGCAAATAGACCGGGGTGAGCCTTTACAGTCGTCTAGCCGGATTCTTCAGCCAGTCAAAAATCCGACCTTGCTAAGCGACCAAGAATTATGCCGTGCGCTCAAGCAGTTTGCTGGCAAATCTCAGAGCGCTGGCACGTATCGAGACTCGGCGCAACGATTTCTGACCCACACTAATCAAACACCCACCTTTCAGTCGTTCAAGGATGACCTCTACCAGTACATTACGGCTTCAGTAGACTCAGAGTACGGGAGACGCCAGTTTAACAATCAGCTATACAGCCAACTCAAGACGACACTGCCAGAGAGCAACGACCAAAAGCTCAACGATTTTCTCCTGGTTAGAACATGTAGCCAGTTGCTCAACTTTCTTGTGGTTGAAAGCCCTCAGCGACCAAACCATTTTGTCTTTGTTGATCTCATTTCCAATATTGGTTCGACTTTGACGACGGGGCTATTGCTGAAAATTGTGCTGATCTGCCGCAAGGTGAAGCCCTGTCTGGAAAAACGCTTCTCCATCCTGTTCAATCACTACGAGTTTTGTCGCCGCGATGGTGTGCAGTGGCTGGTTGAAGCGATGGAAACGCTTAACCTGGCGCTGAGCACAAACTTTAGTACGATTGATCTTTCTTTGATCAATCAAATTGTTTATCAGTAAGCTTTGGGGAGACGAGAACGTTTTTAGCGCAGGCATACCCTTTTGCAGCGCTGCAAAGCCCGATTTCCAAAGCTGGAATCTTAGCTGATACCAATTTAAAGCATGACGGCTACAGATCCAATCGCTGGGTAGGGGCAAGGCATTGCCTTGCCCCTACAAGATGTGTCGTCTTTTCAATTCAAATTGGTATGACTTACGCTCCCATCGACCGTTTGAAACACCGATCGAAAAAAAGCGGCGGGTAGTTTTGGCTAGACGCAAACATCTTGATGGCTAAGCGTTTCTCTTCACAAAACAGCTTTACAGACAACAGTTGCAGTGACAGTAGCAGTAGCGGCGGGATTAAAAGTCTTGCCTCACGATCGCCTACCAAACTGCGGCAGTCCTTCAGTGACAAAAATTGAGGAAGCAGCGAGTCCGTACCCGCTGCTTCTATCTTTAGAGGATTAGAGCGTTTAGCTTAGCGTCGGCTAGCCGCCAAATTTAGCTTGAACTTTCTCAAGAATGGTCTTGACATCCTTCTCGACTGTGGGCTTTCCGTTGGTATTGGAAGGTCGCTTCATCTCGTTCAGACCAGCTTTACCTTGCACTTCATTCAAAGCGCCACCGCTTGCCTTCTTTTGCGTTTCGCTCAACGTGGGAGGATGATCGGTTGCAATCGTGTTTCGCGATTCCTGCTCATACTCTTTAGCGGCTTTGTTTGCTGCCGCATTAGGCTCACCCTTTATCGGTGTAGCAAACGCAGGGGTAACGGAAGAAAACAGTAAAACAGCACAAAGACAAAGTGTCAAAAAATAACGAAGGGGACGTAGAGCCGTTAAAGCATCTTTCATAGCGGGTTCCTCCAAGCTATAGAAATTAGGGTTGAAAGGCTGGTTGCACGGAACAACTAAGCCTGTTCTATCTACCCAGATTTGTACTTTGACGCACATCTACATCTTGATGGATTTCTGCCGCTACGGTTATCAAGGTTTATCTCTCTCAGGGGTGATTGAAATGTCAAGATGCCCGCGACGGAGCCGTTTGGCAAACTGGAACTCGCGCCTGTTGTCTGGTATAGCAAAGCATATTTTACTACGACCAGACTTAAGGAATGCAGCACTATTAGCTAGGAACAGTGCTGCTATTATCCTTTCCCTTGAGTGCTGTCCGGTCAAAACGCCGTTCAGCTATAGTACTACTGGATAACGATATGACGGTGAAGTGTGGGAACGGGCGGGGCTAACGCTACCGTCAATGGTTCGGCTGCCTAAAATCGCTACACTAGAGAAGCAGTTGATTGACCGAGAATTGGGGCGTTCAATGACCCTGATTAAAAACGAGTTCGAGCAACGACCCAACAGCTTTGGACTTCCATCGAGACTATGGCACAATTTAACATTCAAGCCCCCTTCGAGCCGACTGGTGATCAGCCCAGCGCCATTAAAGGCTTGATTGCCAGCATTCAGGCAGGCAACCACTATCAGACGCTACGGGGCGCTACGGGTACTGGCAAAACGCACACAATGGCTCGTGTGATTGAGCAGCTTGGCAGACCGGCGCTGGTGCTGGCTCATAACAAAACGCTGGCGGCGCAGCTTTGCAATGAACTGCGTGAGTTTTTCCCCGACAACGCCGTGGAATACTTCATCAGCTATTACGACTATTACCAGCCTGAAGCGTATATTCCGGTTACCGATACTTATATTGAAAAGACGGCTTCGATTAACGAAGAAATTGACATGTTGCGACATTCGGCAACGCGATCGCTTTTTGAACGGCGTGATGTCATTGTCGTCGCATCGATTAGTTGCATCTATGGCTTGGGGATTCCCTCAGAGTACCTGAAAGCCTCAATTCCCCTGCGTGTGGGCACCGAGATGAATCCGCGCCAGATCATTCGCGATCTCGTTTCTGTGCAATATACGCGCAATGATTTGGATTTGGGACGAGGCAAATTTCGGGTCAAAGGCGATGTGCTGGAGATTGGTCCCGCTTACGAAGACCGCATTATTCGCGTGGAGTTCTTCGGTGACGAGATTGATGCCATTCGCTATATCGATCCGGTTACAGGCGGTACGCTGCAAAGTATGGACGGGGTGAATATTTATCCTGCCCGCCACTTTGTCACGCCAGAGGAGCGGTTGCAGGTGGCTTGTGAGGCGATCGAACAAGAACTGAAAGCCCGTCTGGTCGAGCTAGAAAGAGACGGCAAGCTGCTGGAGGCACAGCGACTTGAACAGCGCTCCCGCTATGACCTGGAACTTCTGCGCGAAGTGGGCTTTTGCAACGGGGTGGAAAACTACTCCCGACATTTAGCAGGACGAGAAGCAGGATCGCCTTCGGAATGCCTGCTCGACTACTTCCCTAAGGATTGGCTGCTCGTCATTGACGAATCGCACGTCTCCATTCCTCAACTGCGCGGCATGTACAACGGTGACCAGGCGCGCAAGAAAGTGCTGATTGACCACGGCTTCCGGTTGCCCAGCGCGGCGGACAACCGTCCCCTCAAAGCGGAAGAATTTTGGGGCAAAGTGAACCAATGCGTTTTCGTCTCTGCGACTCCGGGCGAATGGGAGTTAGACCAGTCAGGCGGCAAGTTTGAGAGCGAAACTGAAGCGGGTAAAAAAGGCTACATTGAGGGTACGGGGCACGTTGTAGAACAAGTCATCCGTCCCACAGGTGTGCTCGATCCTGAAATCTTTGTGCGTCCGACTACGGGACAGGTCGATGATTTGCTGCACGAAATCAAAGAACGTCTTCCGTTGCAAGAACGTGTTCTGGTCACAACGCTGACCAAGCGGATGGCGGAGGACTTGACCGAGTATTTCCAGGAGCGTGGTATAAAGGTGCGCTATTTACATTCCGAAATCAACTCGATCGAGCGTATCGAAATCCTGCAAGACCTCCGCAACGGTGAATTTGATGTTCTCATTGGAGTAAACCTGCTGCGGGAAGGGTTAGACTTGCCCGAAGTCTCGCTCGTCGCCATTTTAGATGCAGATAAAGAAGGATTTTTACGGGCGGAGCGATCGCTCATCCAGACGATCGGACGCGCTGCCCGTCATGTGAAAGGAAAAGCCATCCTCTACGGCGACAACCTGACCGACAGCATGGCAAAAGCCATCAGCGAAACCGAACGCCGCCGCGTAATTCAGATGGCATACAACGAAAAGCACGGCATTACACCGACCTCCATCATCAAACGCACCAATAACTCGATCTTGACGTTCCTTGATGTGTCCCGCCGCCTCAACGCTCAAGAGCTAGAGCAAGTCTATGACCATTCGCAGGATTTGCCGCTCGAAAACCTTCCCGATTTGATCGTGCAACTCGAAGCTCAGATGAAAGAAGCGGCGAAAAAAATGGAGTTTGAAGAAGCCGCGAAGTATCGAGACAGAATCAAACATCTACGCGACAAACTTCTCGGTCGGTAGTTTCCCTTGGCAGGTAAAGTATCATGCTGAAAAAATACTACTCGTGGCAATGTTTACCATCCTCCGAAGAACTGCCTGACTCCGACGAAACGCCAGTGGATAATGAACTACAAGACCTGATTCCAAGTCTGTTAAAGCTCATCCTGGCAAGCCTTTGGCACGAGCGCATGGACTGGTTTTTCGGTGTCGATATGGGGATTTATTATGATCCCGATGCACCTGCGATCGTCCCTGACGGATTCCTTAGTTTGGGTGTTGAGCGCATTATCCATGAAGATCTCCGCCTGAGCTATGTGCTGTGGGAAGAGAACAACATCATTCCCGCCTTTGTCCTGGAAGTGGTTTCCAAAAAATACCGGGGCGAGTACAGCAAAAAGAAAGCGTTTTATGCTGACCTGGGCGTACTTTATTATGCCGTCTACTCCTCCAGCCGCAAGCGGAAGCCTCCACTAGAACTCTACAAACTGGTCAACGAGGAGTATGTGCCCCTGGTCGGCAATCCAGTCTGGCTTCCCGAAATTGGTCTAGGGCTAGGACGCGAACGGGGTAGCCATCAGGGCATTGAGCGAGAATGGCTCTACTGGTACGACCCACACGGCGATCGCTATCCCACGCCCGAAGAACGAGCAGAACAGGCGCAAGCACGAGCAGAACAGGCGCAAGCACGAGCAGAACAGGCAGAACAGCAACTTGAACAAGAACGCCAGCGCGCCGAACGACTAGCAGCACGGCTAAGGGCATTGAACATTGACCCCGATGAGTTGTAAGCGTTGCCGATCGACTAACACAGCGACACCAGTTGTGTTTTGGGTTAGAAAGGAAAGGTTCGATCGCTGATGTACCCCCATGCCGGAAGAGCCTTCTAGCCAAGCGTCAATTTCTAACCAACTGGCTGCCTTAGCAACTAAGGTACTCAAGCCTGGTGGCGTTAGCGTCGGTGGTGGCTATGGGCTATGGCTGCTCTTTGTTGAACACAAGGCGGCTGAGGCGATCGCGTCTGCTTTAATCGGCTTTTGCTTGTCCTATGCTGGGAATCTGTTAGGAGAGGTTCACCAGGGCAATCAGCGACGCTTACAGGGCACCAGCAAAGCGATCGACGGCATGATTGACGGCGGCATTGAGCAGTTGTTTGCCAGGGCAACCCGTGCTGAAGATGCCTATTTGGTATCTCAGGCGCTCGACTGCCGCGACTACAAACCAGAAGGGATGGGTGCCCGCGATCGCATTTCTATTCCCCAGCTACAAGAAGTCTTTGTGCCGCTTGAACTCGACTCTAGCGCCATTGCAGCAGGCTTCCAATCGCGCGATCGGAGCAGCATTGATCTGTTGCAGGAGCAGGACATCTGGTTTTTTCTGGCGCAGGTAAAAGAGCAGTCCGCCTACCGTCAACTGGCGATCGTTGCCTGGGGTGGCTTTGGCAAAACAACGTTGCTCAAGCACCTTGCCTTTATCTATGGGACAAAGCAACATCGTCGGTTTAAGGTGCCGCTGCTCATTCCGGTGCTGCTGCCGTTACGTCAATATCGATCGCAACTGACGCAGGAAAAACCGCCCGATCTGCCAACGCTGGTGATGCAGCACCATGTCACTCAGTTGGCAGAGCTAAACCCACGTCTCAAAACCTTACCCGCCAACTGGTTTCAGGACGTACTCACCAAAGGCAATGCGCTGGTGATGCTGGATGGGTTTGATGAGATTCCCGAAAGCGAGCGCCCTACCTTGAGCCGCTGGATCACTGCCCAAATGCGACGGTTCGATCGCTCAGTGTTTATTCTCACCTCGCGCCCCACTGCTTACAAAGACGACTTTGCCGAACCGCTGCGGACGAAAATCTGGGTGCGACCGTTTAAGCCTAGCCAGCAAGAAGCCTTTGTGCGCCAGTGGTATCGTTGCCAGGAAAGGCTCGATCGCGGTGGACGCAATACACCGGAGGTCGATCGCGAGGCAACGCGCAACGCCAACAGTTTGCTGAGCCAGATTCGCAATCCCCAACGTCCCGAACTCGCGGATCTCGCCAAAAATCCCTTACTGCTGAACCTGTTAGCCACCCATCATCGCAGCGACCCTGGTGTAGAGCTACCGCGCCAACGAGCAGAACTGTATCAGGATATCTGTACCCTGCAACTCCGCAAGCGACCCGCTGCCCGCAGTATTGAGTTGCCGCTGTCCTGGGAGGAGCGTCAGAGCGTGCTGCAAGCCGTGGCGCTGGCGATGATGCAACGCAACCTTAAACTCATGACCGAGGCAGAGTTGGTGCAGCTAGTGGCGCAGGCGCTCAAAGCTCAAGGGCAGTCCGTAGCGCCAGACGTATTCCTCAAGCAAATCATTGACGTGAGTGAGTTGATTGTGCGGCAGGGTTTAGAAGGGTGCGAGTTTGCCCACCTGAGCTTTCAGGAGTTTTTGGCAGCCGCACAGATCAAGGCATTGAACCAGGAAACATCGTTCGACCCTCCCTATGAAGCAACGCTCTATCCTTACCTGAAGGATGCCAATACCGCTGGAGAGAATCAATCGTGGTGGCGGCAAACGATCTTGCTTTATGCCGCACAGACTAACCCCACCCAACTGATCCAGGAAGCAATGCGTCAGGGGGCAAACGACCTTGCCTATGCCTGCTGGCAAGAAACCCGACGCACCCTTGATCCTGCCATTGAAGCCACACTTCAGGCACTCAAACCCGCGCTCCAGTCGTCTCGCTATGCGGCGTTAGAAGACCTGCTGAAGACCCAGCAGTGGCGCAAAGCGGATGAGGAAACTTATCGGCTGATGATTACCACGGTGGGCAAGGAAGAGGGGCAGTGGTTCGATCGCGCCGATCTCGAAAACTTTCCCTGCGACGATCTGAAGACGCTGGATCAACTCTGGGTGAAGTACAGCCACGGCAAATGGGGCTTTAGCGTCCAGAAACGCATCTGGCAGAAGTGCGGTAGCCCGATGGGGTATGATGATGATTGGGAAAAGTTTGGCGATCGCGTTGGCTGGCGTAAGGACGGCGACTGGTTGAGCTATAACAATTTTACCTTCGACCTTAAAAAATCTCCGACCGGAGAATTTCCGAATATTTCCGTCGTGGGGTTGGATGTGGATGGGTGTGGATGGGTGTCTCGAGGAGGGGTGGGTGTCTCTTCTCTCGCGCAGAGACTTGTGAACTCTAGCACACCGCAGTCCTAGACTCTTCAGACCTCCGAGGTTTTCAAAACCTCGGAGGTCTATCGTTATAACGGCTCAAACTTAAGGCTGGCGATCGTCCGGTCATAGCAGTTGACCCTAGACACCAAGGGCAACGAGAGTACTATGATCGAATAACAGCTATGAGAGTTGGAGCCATGCCTCAAATCACCATTGAAGTATCCGACGAACTCCACCAACAATTGGCGCAAGTAGGCGAAAATCCTGCCGATTGGTTCAGCCAGCATCTGCCTGAACTTTTGCTGCAACTTACAAAGACCGCAGACGGAGTGCCTGAGGAGCTTTTACCCGCGATCGCCAGTGCCGCTAACCTTCCGCCCGTTTACGCCGAAGTGCTCGACTTTTTAGTGACCCGTCCCACTCACAACGAAATCTTAGCGTTCAAAGCGTCAGAACAGGCTCAAGTGCGACTGCGATCGTTGTTAGACAAAAATCGTGAAGGCACACTTACTGACGCAGAAAACGCCGAACTAGATTCCTGCGAACAGCTTGAGCATTTGATGATTTTGCTTAAAGTACGAGCGCAGGCTGCCGTCACCCAATGACATCCCTTTCGATTGTCTTACGTCAGCTTGTTAGTGAACGTGCTCAAGCAAAATGTGAATACTGTCGCCTCCATCAAGACGTTTCAATCTACAGCCACGAGGTTGATCATATCGTGGCTATGAAGCACGGAGGACAAACGGTTTTTGAGAACTTGGCTTTAGCTTGCTTAGCTTGCAATCGTCATAAAGGGTCTGATTTGACTACGATTGACCCAACCACCCAGGAAATCACACCGTTGTTTCATCCGCGCCATCATACTTGGATTGAACATTCTGTCTTAGAACACAGCGCGATCGTGGGTATAACTCAAATCGGTCGGGCAACGGCATTCTTGCTCATGTTTAATGCCCCAACTCGATTGCTTCAGCGTCAGGCTTTGATCGCTCAAGGGCTATACTCCTAGACCCTTCTCATCTAACAAGACAAAGGCGAGACCTCCGAGGTTTTCAAAACCTCGGAGGTCTATTGTCACTGACACGACGAATCCGCCGCACAGCGAAAGCCAGCCAAAATTTCGCGAACGTGAGGATGATACCAGTTACGAAACGCACAGCGCATGGATGACGGTTGCGTTGCCCAACTGCCGCCTTTCAGCACCCGATGCTGCCCGTCAAAATAGGCTTCAGAGTAGCCGCGATAGGGGTATGCCTCAAAACCAGCGTAGCGATCGAACCAGGTCGCCGTCCATTCCCACACGTTGCCCAGCATATCGTAACAGCCAAACGGACTGATACCAGTGGGGTAGGCATCCACAGGCATTGTTTGTCCCACCGTATGATTGCAGTTGCAGTCGTCCTCGTTGGGAGCCGCTTTGCCCCAAGGATAGGTTTGGCGTTGCCGCGCGATCGGGTGCCAGCTTGCTGCTTTTTCCCACTCGGCTTCGGTCGGCAAACGCTTACCCATGAAGCGGGCGTAGGCATCGGCTTCGTACCAACTGACCCCACAGACGGGATGGTGGGCGCGATCGCTTGAGTCAACCCAATACAGCGGCTGTGTTACCTGAACCGACTGAAGCCACTCCCAGCCTTCTATAGACCACCAGCGCGAATCTTGATAGCCACCTGCCGCCATAAAGATCTGGTACTGTTCGCAGGTAACGGGGGTGCGATCGAGCCAAAACGTCTCCACGTAAACCCGATGCACTGGACGTTCGTTGTCCAAAGCATCAATGGAGTCATTGCCACACTCGAAGGAGCCTGCGGGAATGCAGAGCATGGGAGTGGGGAGTGGGGAGTGGGGAGTGGGG
>Ga0163149_10000778_pt1 | contig 41925 bp, 32 predicted proteins | sample OliLakLV19MP5G1_FD_148604 | JGI IMG/M metagenome (GOLD analysis project Ga0163149, IMG submission 148604) | Freshwater microbial mat bacterial communities from Lake Vanda, McMurdo Dry Valleys, Antarctica - Oligotrophic Lake LV.19.MP5.G1 | ecosystem: Environmental > Aquatic > Freshwater > Lake >...
GATATGTGCTGACTGTGGGTGCAGACCTAAACGCATAAATCTGTGTGTATAGACCAAGACGTATCCGCCGCACATTTTGCAAACCCATTTGGCGCTTTTTTTTTAAAGCAGACGCTTCGATATCCTAAGCGCAAGTTTATTTGGCGCGAAAAATTTTGCAAAATTTCCTGCCCACCTAACCGCTTATTAGAACGGGCGTCCCGATTTTTTATCGGGACGCTTTTGCTAATACAAACAAAAAACTGATTAGGCTTTTTTTATTTCGGTGGACATGAGAACAAATTTTATCGGGGGACAGGTGACCAGATTTAAACTGTGTGGCGGCAACTGGGTACTAACAGCAAATTCGCGTCATTTTTTGCACATTAGCGCTCAAATGCATAACTTGGACAAGCAAAAAACGAACGCAAATTCGCAAACCGTTATAGGCAATGGTAAAGACATCTGATTCCGTAAGACAATGATCCGACAAATTTTAATTTACTCTTTTATTTTACTTCTCACCGACATAAGTGTTGGGCAGTGCACATTGACAATTCACCAAGTAGGCACACCGACTGATTCAATCTTTGTTGCGAATTATGAGGAAGATCATCAACCGAAAAAAATTAATGACTCGACTTATACATTAGTTTGGAACAATGAAATTCCCGAGAGAATTTGTTTAGTACTCGACAGACCTTCAAGGTGGTGGAACTCTTTATGGATTGAACCTAAAATCAATCAAAAAGAAATCATCATTGATTATGCAAAAAAAGAAATGAGATTGATAAATGGAAGTGAATGGGATATTGTATCACAAAAATGGATGGGTAAATTTCCTTATCATGGCAACAGGGAAACCGACAGCGTTGCAATTGATTTTGCAGAGAGAAATCCAAACTCATATTTATCATTATTCTTTCTTTCACATGGACTATACCAAGACGACCCGCAGAAGAAAAAATCTGCATTAAGCAAATTAAGCCCAGAATTAAAGAGCTATCCTGAATACAAACAGTCTTTAACAAGTTTATTGGAACGGAAATATCCCAACATTGGCGACACTTTCAAGGAATTCACTCTTTCCGACAAAAACGACTCTGCATTTAACTCAACTTCTATTAAAAACAAATGGATATTACTAAACTTTTGGTCAAACGGGTGCGGACCATGCATAAAAGAAATTGACGATTTTAATAATTTATTTAAATCAATAAATACAGACAAGGTTGCTTTTGTTTCCATTTCGCTTGACCCAGACAAAAGCATTTGGAAAAAAGCCAAAGCAACGAATAAAATAATGTGGACTTCACTGTGGACGGAGGACAACAGCTATTGCGACCTCTGTTTAAATTACAATGTTTATTCGATGCCGTTTTTTATACTCTTCGACAATGACAAAAAAATATTTTATATAAAGGATGGAGCCGGAGAACTTGAAAACATTAAAAGCACGCTGAAAGAGAAAGATCTATTGAAATAGAACCACAGCCTGTAACATCACCTAAAAAAAATGCGGGGTTTCTGCAAGTGCAATTTTATTTTTTCAGCGGTATAAATTTATTTCTATAAAATTGAGGGAAGTTCAGTACATTTAATAAAGCTTTTCGGTTAAGACAGTTTTGTGCAAGTAAAACCCGCACTTCTTTTAGCTGAAAAACGTTATGCGTCATGCTTGGGCGACAAACTAAATTAATACGAACTACAAGAAATAAACTTTTAAAAAAAATAAAACAACTGACAAATGAAAAATATTTACATATTTAGGCAACTCTGCATTCTGGTGTTATTAATTTTTATTACTCCATGCTATGGGCAAATCAACCAACATTCACCAATACATTGGCGTGACACCATTTCCTACGCAAATATGTTTCATGGCGGGATACGGGATAAAGCCGGCAACCTTTGGTTCGCCACTGCTGGCAAAGGCGTGTACCGTTACGATGTCACCTCAAATGGGTTTACCAATTATACGGAGAAAGATGGTCTGTGCAATAACAACGTTTCTTATATTCTAGAAGATAAAGCAGGAAATCTTTGGTTCAGCACTGAGCAGGGAGTTTGTCGTTACGATGGAAAGTCCTTCACTAGTTTAACAACCAAAGACGGTCTCAACAAGTTGAATGTTTGGGGTATTGCAGAAGATAAAATCGGAAATCTTTGGTTTGGCACCCAGTACAATGGAGTCTTTCGTTACAATCCTGCCTCAGACGTTTTCACCAATTTTACAAAAGAACAAGGTCTGGGCAGTAATGCAGTTCAATGTATTTTAAAAGACAAAGCGGGGAACCTATGGTTTGGCGAAAGGGCCGGGGGCGTGTGCCGTTACGATACCGCCTCAGGCAGGTTTACAAAAGTTAACGGAGATGGCTGTCTTAGCGCGCAAATTATGGGGATTATAGAAGATAAAATCGGGAACATCTGGTTCGCCAATTTGTATAATGGACTGTGTCGCTATGACGGAAAATCCTTTATTCATTTTACGGAAGAGAATGGTCTGTGTCATAATAATGTTACTTGTATTTATGAAGATAAAAAGGGAAACCTTTGGTTTGGCAGCGATCGCGGAAATTGGGGCACAGATGGCGGAGGCGTTTGCCGTTACGATGGAAAGTCCTTTACTCGTTTTACAACTAAAGACGGCATTAGTACTAACCATATGGCTGTTTGGACAATTGTTGAAGATAATGCCGGAGACATTTGGATTGGTACCAAGGGCGGAGGCTTGTATCGCTACGATGGAAAATTCTTTACAAATTTTACGGGGATAGTTAATAAGAATAATTGAACGACATAACAAATATGAAATGGCAGACCTTCATCGAGCGAGTAGCACGACCGCATAACAAAACCTAAGCAAAAGGCTCGCATTTGTACAAGTTTTTTGCCTACAAGTTGTCCCTTCGGGAATTTTGTTTATTTTTATGTAGGCAAAAGGCAACATTTGTGCAACTAATAAACATTTGTACGTTTAGTGGAAGCGTCGGTTATTTAATTTTATTTACAATGAAGACATTATTCATATTTTTAATATCCTTAACCTATTCATGTTGCTTTGGTCAAAATTTTATTTCTTACTTTAATCAAGCCAACAAAGCTGAATATTATTTGAGCGAAAATAATACAAATAAAGCCCTTTCCGCTTTAAAGGCAATTGAAACTAATTTCAACAAATTACTTCCAAAGGATTATTTCTACGTTTCGATTTTATACTATTTGAAAAAAGATTCTGTTAATGGTTTTTTATACTTAAGAAAGTGTGCTGAAAACTACGGGTGGCCAACAAATTACGTACAAGAATATCGAAAAAACTTTCCTGAACTTAAAATTTCAGACTATTCAATAGGTAAAATTAGCGAATTAGAGAATTTAGCTGCAAAGCACCGAATGAAATCCGTTGAAGACACTTTAATGTATTTTATGATTCAAGACCAATCAAATCGAGATGGCAGCAACGTTCTTAGCATACCGCTTGATGCTATTAATCAAAATATGCTTCTGAATTACCTTAAAACTAATGGCATTCCTAACATTTTTCTTTATGGCGACATGTTTTCGTCTGTATTATTACACATCACAGACGAGAAGGTGTTTTCCGAATTCGAGTCACTACTAATTCAAGAAATTAAAAAAGGCAATATCTATCCTTACTATTATACTTCAATGATTGATAGAAAACTAGCCGATGATAAATCTAAAACAAAATACAACTCTTATTTGTACGAAACCTTGCATGAAGGAGGTACAAAAAAGAAGATTAATAAAAACAGAATGGAAATTGGTTTAAGCACATACTTTCGTGGTACTAATATTGTTCCTATCGCTGAATTTAAATCTAATGAATTTAAAATTATAAACCAATGATTCTATTGATTGTTGATCCTTTTGACCCTCCCACGCGTTCAATTATAGAGTGGTTATTTTCAATGGGGAAACAAATGATAATTTCAAATAACCAAAATGAAAACGAACACATTGATATAGCATCTTTAAGTTCGTTTAAACCTCAAATTATAATAAATGGTGAAACATACCCGCTTACCTCAATCTCTTCTATTTACTATAGAAGAAGCCTTAAAAAGACATTAAATAGTCACCTGTTTAATAATAGTATTGATATGGAAAAAACTTCTAAAAAATACTCACTTATGAGTTACATAGCAGGTAACTCAAATACGCGATTGGAACTCCTAGAGTACTTTTTGTCTGGCATTAAAACCTTTGGCTCCGAAGCTATTGGACGCATCAATAAAATAACCGCGTTGATTGAGGCTAAAAAAGTTGGCTTAGCTGTTCCAGAAACCCTGCTAACAAAAAACAAATGTGAACTCGTTAGTTTTATGGAAGAACACGATCAGGTAATAAACAAAAGCATTGACGTGTCCTATAATTATACTGATAACACAAATGATAAGTGGTATATTGGCTACACTAATCTTGTCACTAAAGAATTTATTGAGCAAGTTCCTGATAATTTTCCTCTTTCGCTATTTCAGAAAAAAATTAATAAATCGTTTGAGATCAGAAGTTTCTTTTTTAATGACAGCTTCTATTCAACCGCCATTTTTTCTCAACAAAATGAAAAAACGTCAGTTGATTACAGAAAATATGATCAGGAATTTCCAAATAGAGAAGTCCCGTTTATTCTTCCAGAGATTATCACAAAAAAACTAAAGGCATTATTAAAGGCTTTGGATTTAAACACAGGATCTGTGGATTTAATTATGACTGGTAAAGATTACGTTTTTTTAGAAGTAAATCCAGTTGGGCAGTATGAAAATGTCTCTTTTCTTGGAAATTGGTATATTGAAAAACAAATAGCTGAATACCTTTAAAACATGGAAAAAAAACACAACTCTATCGAAAATCTTGAGGCCTTTTGTCCTTTGGATTATTATCTAATTACTCCTCAAGAGGTAAAAGGAAACAATGACTTTAAAAAAGATTTTAAATACATAAGTAATTATAAATCGATTTCGTCCACAAGAAAACAACCTTATAAACCCTTATCTAAACTGATCGATCCTGGTGCACTCTGAAACCTATATAATCGCTAAATAAGAAATAACCATTACAAAAAAGTAAATAGCCTTGACATAAAAGAAAGTAAGCTCGGGAGCCGAGAAAACTCGAGTGTTGCAAAAGAAATCTCCACTTACACAAAAGAAAGTAGCATTGCATAAAAAGAAAACTCTATATACATTCCAATTTACAGCCTTCAGAAAAAGCGGAACTTCAATTTAAAAAAAGTAAATTCCATTTACACAAGAGTGGTTTCCATTTACGCAAAAAAAAGCTCCAGTGCAGCAAACTGCAACTCCAGTGTAAAAAGTTGCAGCTCCATTTACAAATCAAAAAACAACAATGTTAAATGCGCTAACAAATGGACTTTATAACGAAGCGCCTGCGGCGGGCTAAAAAACATAACTAAGCCAATTAGTTTAAATTGGCGTAATTTTTTCTCCGCTAACCGTTCAACTGTGTGTATAGACCTAAACGTATAGACCTGTATGCATAGACCTGTGTTTACTCACCGTTACCCGTAGACCTAAACCCGACAAGCAAGACGTACCCACCGCACATTTTGCAAGCACTTGTGTCGCTTTTAGAATAAGGCAGATAATTTATTTGGCGCCACAAAAGCTTGCAAAATCTCCTGCCCACCTGTGTGTATCGATCTGTGTGTAAAAAGCCGACGCAAAAAAATTTTAAAAAGGGGACGGCAATAAAAAAGTTTTCGGAGAGCTGCTTTCCTCCCCTGCAATCACGCAGACAAAAAAAATGTATGCAGACACGTAACCAGTCGCCTAAGCTGGGTGTGCCCCTACGACGCTATAACACCACCTACACGTAATTGGCGCTTTGAGGTAATAAAAAGTTTTGTATCTTTAAATAACCTTTTGTCGGTATAGACAGTTGAGTGTTCCAAAACGCCAACTACGTGTAGCCGGAAAACGTTATGGGCAACCTTCACAGACACGACAATTAGACAATAGTGGAAATCGGACTCCTCATACTTGGACTTATATTTATTGCGATTAATATCGTACTATTAGTTCTTTGGGTTAGCAAATAAACACCTACCTGAAGTTCCGACAGAAAAAGAAGTAGCTGAAAATGGAATTGAAGTTGGCGAAATGAATACAATTTTGTTAAAGAAGATAGAAGAAATGACCATACAAATGGTACAAATGAAAAAAGAAATTGATCTTTTAAAATCAAATAGTAAATAATCGATCTTTTGGGAGCTACTAAATATTATATTGCTTTACTTTTAAGTTTTCCGCTTTATAGCAATTCTACAAAGATTTTATTATTTTCTGAAGTTAGTTTTTCAGGTAATGATTCTCTTAGGTTTCAGCTAAAGGTTGGGAATAGAATAATTGTTCCAATGTATAGTTCTTATACTGAAAAACTCGTTTGTAAAAGTTTACATTGTTTTCAGGGTAACTTTGCCGTTAAAAACAAAACGTCTTTTTTTAATCCATTTATTGAATTTAGTAGGGATTATAGATTGCGTAAAAACAAAAAGTATGAATTGGGATTAATTTTCGGCTTTCAATACCTGCAATTAGAGAATACTAAGGTGGGTGAATATACCAATTATTCTCTATCACCTGCTGGCGGATATTTCAAGGGGACAATAGTGAATATATCTAATGAATATTCAACCTATTTCGCTTTTCAACCGAGTTATATGTTGTTTTCTGATAATGTATTTAATGTCAAGTTTAAGATTAACGTTCGCGTCGATTACCCTATTCAAGGTCACTACTATCAAAAAGCAAATGGAATTGATAATTACTCAAACGTAGTAAATACATCTTCAGAATATACAAAGTTACAAGCGGAGGATTTGAGTTTCTATTTAATTTCATTTAGTTCACTAGAAAGTTGTTATAGCTTAACTAAGCGAGTAATGATATCTATTGAGTTTAGCGTACCAATATTTTTTCTCAATGATATATTTGATGATGAGGCTACCGATCCATTTAGTAATTACTATAATAATCCCAGATACATTCAGAATTATCGCTCTTCTATAAATCACATTAATTACCTAACATTTAACAGCAGTTTGATTTACAAGTTTTAAACAAATAACATTATGAAAAAAAATTAAGTTTTAAGCTACTCGTCTTTATAGTACTGGCGATTAGCTTCAATGCCATATTCGCTCAGGGCGAAACTCCTCACCAAATAAAAAGAGATTCTAACTTTATTGAGTTTTTTGACAGTACAACTAACTCAGATAACTATTTTCAAAAGTATAGAAATACATTAGGGGTATCAAGTCATGATAGTTTTTCCATTTTTAAAACAAAAGTATCTGACGATGGTAGCAAGCACGTTTTTTATCAGCAATATTATGATAATATACCAATTGAAGGATCAAGAATTGTTTTGCATGATATAAATAATAAGCTAAAGTATATTACAGGCGATGTAATTTCTAACTTAAATATTAACTCAGCCGTTAATTTTGATAAACCAAGTGCAATAACTATTGGTATAGACTGGATAAAGCAACAGGAATTGCAAAAAATGGGAACAACATTAAATTCAAATGATGTTATAGTGGATACCCTTCCAGTCCCAGATGCTAAATTATGCATTTTTAAATATTCAAATAATAATTCGTTTACATACAAGACAGTTTATTTGGTATCAGCAAGCTTTATTTTTCCTTTTGAGGATTTTTTTTATTGCCTTGTTGATGCAAGTAATGGTCAGGTATTGAAATATTTTTCGGGTTATTTATCATCATCGCCTGGTCAAGTTACCACCATTTATTATGGTCAAATAACAGTTGATGCGCAATGGGGTGGTGCAATTCAGAAATATAGACTCATTGATAATTCGCGTGGTAACGGAATCGTAACAAAAAAGTGTAGAAGCTATTTGTTATCATGCCCTAATCAATATTTAAATGATGCCGATAATGATTGGGATGATGATTATCAGAAAAGAATTCACGGTTCAACGCAATGGGCAGCAGGATATGTATGGGATTACTATTTGAATGTTCTTAATAGAAATGGCCCTGATGAAGGTGGTAAAGGTCTTGATATTAGAACAGATATCACTGGTAATATAAATGATTTTGGTAATAAATCTGGTCCCTCACTGAATCCAATGACAATAGATCTAAAAGCTCCGATAAGTGGGAAAACAAATCCTAGAGTTTCAATCAATTCTCTTGGCCATGAATTTACACATGGCGTAGTTTCTGATGATGCAGGATGGAATACAGTAAATTTATATAACCAAGAATCTAGCGAGGCTTATGCGATGATGGAAGGTTATTGTGACGCCTTTGGGGAATTTGCTGAATTTAATCTTCAGGGTTGGGTAGATTGGCAATATGATGCTGAGACTTTGATTCTACCTGCTGACCGAAGAGTGTTTACACCACCAGTACAAGATGGTAAGGAAGCTATGTTTTATGGTGACAATAATTGGACTACTAATTCCGATGGCCATTTTAGAGCAGGAGTATTATCACATTGGGTTTACATGCTTTCCGTTGGGGAAAGCGGAACATTCAAAAAGTTTTCTCGTTGTTCATCTTAATTTTGTTAAATGGCAGAGTTTGTTCTCAAATATTCAGGTATTAAATCCCGTTAGAGCTATCTACAACCTCGGTATTGCAATCTACAATCTCGACATCGCAATCTACACCCTCGACATTGTAATCTATACCCTCGACCTCGCACTCTATTTTGTGATATTTTAAGTTAATTTCTCTGAGGATGCGATATTTCCCGCAGTATTTCAAATTTACCTGCTAAACCGGCAGACTGTAAAGTTAGAACTCGCACTCTCACGCTCCGGTATTGTAATCTACAACTCCGGTATTGCTGTCTATTTTCTAAAAAGCAAAATAAATTGACCTGTGTTTTAAAAGGCGTAACGTATCGACCTGTTAGTGAGCTTGTCGAACTATAACCGTTGAACTCATATGTTTGTAATTGATAAACATAATGATGTATAATAACAATAAATTTATGGTGAAAATGTTAAGGGAAGGAAGTGAGAGCAGACCGTTGAACAAACAGTCCATTTGGACATGTAGAAACACAGAGTTATCGGGACGCTAGCGCAGCAGTGCGATTGAGCTTACGGTAAAGAAATGCAGACTCAATAAAGTTGATTGTTTATATAGAATAAAATGAATATTTTATTTACGAGGGTAAGAAGAAATTGGAGCTTTCTCTAAAGAATTACTTAGAGAATTCGGTTACTAGATTATCGTAACATAAATAGTAAACACCTTTTTTAAGATTGTCTATTCCGATATTCTTTCCAAACCCCTTTTTGACAACAACGCCATATGAATCGTAAACTTCATAAGCTGTTTCATCGCTAAAGTCAATTGATTTATTTTTTAATACTGCAAAGCTTGGTTTTTGAGTACTTGAACTAACTGATATCTCTTTTGAATAACGAGATAAGCTTGCATTACCTTTTTGCTTAAAGCGAAATTTGTTTTCTCCGCTGTGCATTTTAACTTGAAAAGCGTAATCGTGATTATCAGGACTACCAGCACCACTTACTTCTCCAACCGGTATCCATTTATTCCATTTAAAAGTTTCAACAACATATGGTAAAGCACCCGATTCATTTTTTGTTGTCCACTTTAATAAACCTGTTTCCGATATATTCATTACCAAAACATCAAACGTTGGTTTTGGTTTAAGATCATCAGCATTTAAAACTTTTGGTAAACATCCTTCTTTATGCGATATTTCAACAACAACCTCTTCGCCAAATTTCAATTGTAAAGCAGATAAATCAATTTCGAAGGCACTTGAATTTGTTTCGTCTGTTGTAATTTTACCGTTCACTTTTATCTCTTGTGCGCAAAAACCAACTCCGCTATTTCCGAAGTAATTTTGTACAAAAAGGTTCTTGTTTTGATATTTCCCCTCAATTATAATCACACCGGCATTTGTTTTACCAACTAAAATGGTCAGAAAAAGTAATGCTAAGAGATTCTTCATATCGTAAAATTTACCCTACAAAAGTAGTCAAAAAATCGTCGAATCACAAGAATTTTCTTAATTTAACAATAAGGTAAAGCACGCCTACGAATGTTAATAACCCAACTAAAACAAGGTAGTTGCGGCGATAGTGTGTTCGTATGTTTTTCAGGTCCTCACGGTAACTCCAGATGAGAACACCTATAAAAAAAACAACAAAAATAACTGTGAATAAAATTCTTCCGGGAGTAAACATGGTGCAAAGTTAATCTAAACATTTAATTTTGCTCACAATTAATGAAACTACATTCTATTAAAATATCGCTCTTCTTTGTACTTCTTAACTCCTTTTTAACAAGTTCAACTATCTCCAAAGCCTTTGATGCTCTATGCTTACACGATTATTTTAAAGCACGAAAACTATTTTATTCGCTCAATAAAAAGCAATACAACTCACAGGCTTGTTATGGCTTGGCGGTCATCTTCAGCCGAAACAATAACCCCTTTTATAATTCAGATAGTGCTTGTAAATACGTTCATATTAGCCTAAATAGCTTAAAACCAAACTCACCAATTCAGCCGCTGGCGGGCTTTACAGCCGATCGTACAAATATTCAACAACTACTCGATACTATTTCTTTCAAACATCTGAAGGTGTGCTTATTATACAATTCAATTAAAGCTTATGACGATTTTCTTTGTAAAAACTATCTCGCCTCAGACACATATAAAAAGGCCGCCATTAACAACCGCGACGAATTGGAATACAGCCATATGATTGAAATTAACAAAAGCGATACCACCCAACTTTTTATAATAGAGCATCCTTTAAGTGTATTTAAAACCGAGGCATCTAATTTGATGGAAAGGCAAATTTTTGAAGAGATCACAAAAGATGGAAAAGAAGAGAGTTATATTTATTTTATAAAACATCATGGCACTAACTCTAATTTAAATAATGCTTACGATGCCTTGATGGAAGTTTACAAAACAACAAAAAACAAATCCGGCATTGTAGCATTCATTAAAAATTATCCAAACGCTATTCATCGATCGGAAGCTTGGCAATTATTATTTACAATAAGTGTAAAAACATTTACTAAAGAAGAATTAGAAAATTTTATCAGCACCTATCCCGATTTTCCTTTTCGCAACTCTATTTTAAAAGAAATGCAACTCAACGAGCTTACATTAATTCCTATAGAAAAAAACGAACGTATTGGTTTTGCAGATACCACCGGAAAAATAGCCATTAACCCTTCTTATGATGAAGTAGGCGACTTTATAGAAGGGTTAAGCATTGTACACAAAAATGATTCGGTGTTCTTTATCAATAAAGAAAATATAAATACCCTTAACAGAATTTTTGCAGATGCCCTACCCTTTCATAACGGATTGGCTCCGGTAAAAGTAAACAACAAATGGTTTTTAATTGATCGCTTAGGCGAAATAAAATCAGAAGCCTTTGATGAAATAAATGAATTAAGCGAAGACCTTTATATTGTAAAACAAAGTCAGCTTTACTGTGCTATTGATGAGTACGGACAAAAAATTTACCCTTGCAAATTCGATAAGCTTGGCGATTTTAAGAATGCTTGCGCCTACTATCAGCTAGAAGGAAAATATGGTTTTATTACAAAAAGCGGGTATGTACACAAACCTGAATTTGAATGGATCTCTGACTTCAGTTCAAACGGTTTGGCTATTTATAAACTCAACAATAAATTTGGTTTGGTAAGGAATAACGGAAAAGTTTTACTCGATCCAACATATGACCTTATCCAAGTTTGCACAGATAATATTTACCTGATTGTTCTTAATACGTATTACGGTTTTTATTCTTCTAATGCCTGTTTTTTAAGCGAAGTAATTTACGACTACGAAAAAGAACGTAACATTAAATTTTATACAAACGGAAACGTTCTTAAGCTCTTAAAAAAGAAAAATGAGGCTTTGATGGATTTGAACGGACGAATAAGTATTGATTTTAATACCTATCAAGAAATTGGCTTTGCTTCAAACGGACTCATCCGAGTTAAAAAGAACAATAAGTATGGCTTTGTTGATAGAAAACTAAATACTGTTATCCCTTTAAAATATAATACAGCCACCGATTTTGAAGACAGCCTAGCTATTGTTTCAACCAAAAAGGGTTATGCGCTTATAAATATAAAAGGAGAGGAAATCATGAGCGCTGAATCAAAGATCGAAAAGCTCGCAAGAGGCCTGTTTTTAATGCAAACCGACGAGAGGAGTGCTTTATACTACAAAAAAAGCGTGCGTTTGATCTCAAATCTTAGTTCCTACGAACTTTATGGTAAATACCTCATTATTTACCTTTACAATGGTGAAATAAAAATTGTAAGAACCTAAGTTTATTTATACATTCGTATCTCTTAATCTCACATCTATTTTATTATGATAGCAACGAGCACAAAAATTCACAATTTTAGCGCGGGTCCTGGTATTTTACCAATTGATGTTTTAAAACAAGCATCCGAGGCCTGTATCAATTTTGACAACATGGGTCTTTCTCTTTTAGAGATTTCTCACCGCAGCAAAAATTACGTTGCGGTAATGGATGAAGCCCGTCAATTAATAAAAGATCTTTTTGAGGTTGGAGATGATTACGAAGTAGTGTATTTAGGCGGCGGTGCAAGTTTGCAATTTGCTATGGTGCCTTATAATTTACTTACCGAAACCGGTTTTGCAGCTTATGTAAATACCGGCGTGTGGGCAAGTAAAGCTATTAAAGAAGCGAAAATATTAGGCAACATAAAAGTATTGGCTTCTTCAGAAGACAAAAATTTTAATTACGTTCCAAAAGGATATGAAATTCCGAAAGACGCTGATTATTTTCACTGCACATCCAACAATACAATTTTTGGCACGCAAATGAAAGCGTTTCCAAAAAGTCCCGTTCCTTTTGTGTGCGATATGAGCTCCGATCTTTTCAGTCGCAAGGTAAATGCAAAAGATTTTGATCTTATTTATGCAGGTGCACAAAAAAACATGGGTCCTGCCGGAAGCACCATGGTAATGGTAAAAAAAGATATTCTTGGAAAGAACGGACGTAAAATGTTATCGATGTTAGATTATAACGTTCACATAAAAGGAGAAAGCATGTATAATACACCTCCTGTTTTTCCGGTATATGTAAGTATGCTTACATTACGTTGGTTAAAACAAAACGGAGGCATTGAATGGATCGAAAAAATAAATCAGCAAAAAGCAGATACTTTATATAACGAGATCGATCGTAATTCGTGTTTTGTTGGAACAGTAGCCAAAGAAGATCGCAGTTTTATGAACGTTTGTTTTTTACCAACTAAACCAGAGTACGAAGCTGAATTTGATAAAATAGCCAAAACCTATAACTTGAGCGGAATTAAAGGCCATCGTGATGTTGGCGGATACCGCGCTTCCTTATACAATGCTTTACCATTAGAAAGTGTAAATGCTTTGGTAGATGCTATGAAAGAATTTGAAAAGAAATTTGCATAAGCTTACATTAATTTTTACCACAAAGTCGCTAAGACGTAAAGTAATATCACTTCAACGCCCTTAGCGTTTTTGAGTCTTAGTGGCAAAAAATATTAAAAAAACTATGAGTAAAAAAATATTAGCCAACGATGGCATTGATGCAGTTGGAAAAGAACTTCTAGAAAAAGCAGGCTTTACTGTAATTACCGAAAAGGTAGCACAAGAAAATTTAGCAAAAGAGCTAAATGATAAAGGTTATGTAGCCCTTACAGTTCGCAGCGCAACAAAAGTTCGTAAAGATGTAATTGATGCATGCCCAGGTTTAAAAGTAATTGGCCGCGGTGGCGTTGGAATGGATAATATTGATGTGGATTACGCCAGAGAAAAAGGAATTAATGTAATTAATACGCCGGCTGCCTCCTCAAACTCAGTAGCAGAATTAGTTTTTGCGCATTTATTTAATGCCGTGCGTTTTTTATACGACAGTAATCGTATGATGCCGGTAACTGGTGAAGAAAAATTTGACGAGCTTAAAAAGAAATACGCAAAAGGTGTTGAGCTTCGCGGAAAAACAATTGGTATAGTTGGTTTTGGAAGAATTGGACAATACGCCGCAAAAATGGCTTTAGGTTTAGGAATGAAAGTTCTTGCTTTTGATCCGTTTGTTACGGAAGCAATAATTGAAATTGAAATTGAAGGCGCAAGTCCGGTGAAAGTAAAAATAAACCCTGTAACTTTAGAAAAGGTTTTACAAAATAGCGATTTCATCAGTTTTCATGTTCCAGGTGGTAAGCTCATTGGTAAAAATGAAATTGCTTCTATGAAAAATGGGGTAATATTAATAAATGCCTCGCGTGGTGGTGTCATTAATGAAGATGATCTAATTGAAGCCTTAAATAGCGGAAAAATATCTCATGCATGTTTAGATGTTTTTGAAAATGAACCTAAACCAAGTGCTGCTATCTTAAAAAACCCAAAGATCTCGTTAACGCCACATATTGGCGCGGCTACAAACGAAGCTCAAGAACGTATTGGCGTTGAATTGGCCGAGAAGATCATTGCGGCTTTAAAATAGTTTTCCATAAAAGTTTGTAAGAAACAGGTTGCGTTTACTCGAACCGGCAATCTCTGTCACCCCCTAGCGCCTGCCTTCCGGCGAGGCAGGTAAGGGGGGGGATTTTTTTTTAAAAGAAATAGTTCGCAGATAAATGCACTCAAAAAAATTTATTCTTTGAGCAAATCTTTATTAATGGTAATTTTACATTATAATTACCATGCACAGCTTAGAACCATTTTATAATTGGAGACATTTATACGTTGCGGCGGAAGACCCCCACTCGCCTTTTTATGCACGCGAATACAGTGAATTTGAATATAGCAATACCATTTACAATTACTTTATTCACCCGCAATGGGACGATATGGGCAGCGAAACCATGTACGTTAAAATTTTGTTTGTTGATTACATCGAGAACTATGCCATTATTGAATTAATTGGCGAATGGAATGATGCTATTAATAACGACGTGATGTATTTAAAGCGCGATATTGTAGATGAGATGGGATATTTAGGAATAAATAAATATATTATCATTGGAGAAAACGTTTTAAATTACCATCCAAGCGACGACAGCTATTACGAAGAGTGGTTTGACGATAATGGCGAAAGCGGCTGGATCGTATTTCTCAATTTTCGCGAACATGTTTTAAGTGAATTCCAAAGAGCACACATTGATTATTACTTTGTAAGCGGGGGCGAACTTGATGAATTTGAATGGCGAAAATTTTCTCCGGGACAAGTGTTTGGTAATGTGTGTAAGATAATTAGGAAGCGCTTGGGCTAATCTCCATCCGTAATATACAAAGTGATCGACACTGTTTCTTTCGATCTTACTTTAACTGGCTGCCCTCCCACCACGGTATATGGCGCAGGAATCCCATAATCATATCCGAATCCGTAAATAAAATATTTTCCTTTATATACATCAAATTTAAAGTAGCCATTATCGTCGGCTCTCACTTTAGCGTCATAAACAGTTGTGTCTCCGGCAGGTTGATCTATTGCCTTAAACTTTATAAAAACACTGGCTCCTTTAATGATCTTTGTATGATGCTTCACAATTCCTTCGATCACACAATCGCCGCCAAGTTTATTTTTTTTACACGTTGTAAAAACTAATACCAAAGCTAATAAGGGAATTATTTTTTTTATATTAATTTCCATTTGGATCAGTAAATTTTTGATCGTTAATAAATTCGTAATCCGTAAGTGTGTGTAAAAATGAAATAATATCCGTTTTTTCTTGCGCTGTTAAAGGTATTCCCCCAAGCGGCATTAAGGGATCGTGATTGATATTGTTTTGCAAATTCGTGTAATGATCCAAACATTGTTGCAGTGTTGTATAACGCCCGTCGTGCATATAGGGCCCTGTTAATCCAACATTACGCAAACTTGGAGTTTTAAATTTGTATCGGTCTTGCGGTAATCCTGTAATATGCGCTCTTCCACTATCGTTAATTAGCGGATCAATAGCTATTCCATTATTTCTATATTTAAAATCAGAAAAAAGTGGCTCTACATGGCAATTAGCGCACTTAGCTTGAAACGCACTATAGCCGCGCAACTCTTCATCGGTAAGTTTCGCATTATTTTCATTGCGTTTATAATGATCAAATTTACTATTATAAGAATACATCAATCCCATAAATTGCGCCATCGACTTAAGCATTCGCACATCCGTAACCTCTTCGGTGCCGTAAGCTTTCAAAAATAATTGCTTATACTTGCCGCTGTTTTGAAGTTTTAAAATAACTTTGGTAAACGTATCGCCCATTTCAATTGGATTTTGAATAGGTCCTAATGGCTGTAATTCAATATGATTTATACCTCCATCGTGCATAAAACTCGAATGCCAAGTCAAATTAAATAAACCAGGACCGTTACGTGTTCCTATAAGATCGTTAACACCATGGCTGAATTTATGCTCGGCATGAGCAAATGCTGCAAATTGTTGGTGACAAGATCCGCACGAAATTGTATTATCAACCGAAAGAATGGGATCGTAAAATAATTCTCGTCCTAAATTAAATACTTCGGCTTTTATAAGATTATTTGAAAATGAGTAAACCGGTGCGGGCCAACCCTGAGGTTGCTCAATTTTTAATTCATCAGCGGCAACTAAACTGATCTTAGGGTCAACTTTACACCCACTAAGCAAAGCTAAAGCACTTATTACTAAAATATGTTTTCCAAAATTCACCGTAATACTGATTAAAGGTACTAAAAAAATACATTGGTTTCAAGGTAAAATGATGGCATTAATAAAGTAAATGTTTGAAAAAAAATGAATAAAAAGCCCTAATAAATGAGCTTAAAAATATTCCTTATGTATCTTTGTACCCTTAAATTAAAATAACGTGACCCTAATTAAAAGTATTTCAGGAATAAGAGGAACCATTGGCGGTAAGCCCGGCGATGGTTTGAGTCCGCTTGATATTGTAAAATTCACCTCCGCCTATGCTTCGTGGTTAAAAGAAAACAGCAGCAACAAAAAATTAAAAGTACTCATAGGAAGAGATGCGCGCATTAGCGGCGATATGGTAAATCGGGTTGTTGCAGGAACGTTAATGGGAATGGGAATTGATGTGATAGACGCAGGATTAAGCACAACACCTACTGTTGAAGTTGGTGTTACCGAATTAGAAGCGGATGGCGGAATTATTTTAACGGCAAGCCATAATCCAAAGCAATGGAACGCTTTAAAATTATTAAACAGTAAAGGCGAATTTATAAGTGAAACGGATGGCGAACGCATTTTAGCTTTGGCCGAAGAACAAAATTTTAATTACAGCGAGGTTGGTCAAGTAGGAACATACAATATCAACGTAGATCTGTTAGCCATTCACATTCAGCAAATATTGAAATTACCTTATGTAAGTATCAAAGCTATAAAGGAAAAGGATTTTTCTGTTGTTGTAGATGCTGTAAATTCTAGCGGTGCATTTGCCGTACCTGCTTTATTAAGAGCATTAGGTGTTACCAATATTCATGTAATTAATGAAGAGGCCAACGGACATTTTGCGCATAACCCCGAGCCTTTGCCCGAGCATTTAACCGAATTAAGCGCAACCATTTTAAAGAAAAAAGCACATTTGGGCATCAGTGTCGATCCGGATGTTGATCGCTTAGCTTTAGTTTGCGAAGACGGAGAAATGTTTGGCGAAGAATATACATTAGTGGCAGTTGCTGATTACGTTTTGCAACATCACCCAAAAGGAAACACCGTAAGTAATTTATCGAGTACCCGCGCTTTGCGCGATGTTACCGAAAAACAAGGAGGCAACTATTCGGCCAGCGCAGTTGGCGAAGTTAATGTGGTACGCATGATGAAAGAAACCAATGCTAAAATTGGCGGCGAAGGTAATGGAGGTATTATTCTTCCCGAATTACATTATGGTCGCGATGCTTTAGTGGGGATCGCAATTTTCTTAACCCATCTTGCTAAATTTGCTAAGCCTGTTTCGGTATTGCGCCGATCGTATCCCAATTATTTTATCTCTAAAAATAAGATTGAACTAACACCTACCATAAACGTTGATAAAGTATTGGATAGCATAAAGTTGAAATACGCTAAGCAACCTATTAATTTAATAGATGGCGTGAAGATCGAATTTGATAACGAATGGGTGCATTTACGCAAAAGTAATACCGAACCTATTATTCGTATTTATAGCGAAAGCGATAGCATGTCAACCGCCGATAGTTTAGCCAATAAGATCATTAGCGATATTAAAGAGATCATTAAGAACTGATTTTTGATCAGAATTTTATTTGTTTTATGGGCATGCCCCCTACTAAGCAAAATGCTTTTGAAATTATTTGGAAGCATTTTGCTTAGTAGGGGTCGCGCTTTCCGCTTCAAGCCTGCCTGTCCTTTGCTATGTTTGTAGGGTTCCGGTGGCTTCCTGCGGTCGCCTCCTCACCCAAAAAACATAACGCAAAGTCCCGCGCAGGGCTTTCCTCTGCAATCACTCACGCAAGGCCCTTCGATAACATTCTGATTGAACGGCAAGGTGCTGCAGCCTGCCTGGCGCCCAAATAAAAACCAAAGGCATTTGTAAAGAAAAAAATTCATTATTATTTGTAAATTTGTACTGTGCTAAAATGGCAAACGAAGCCAAACCAAAACACACCTGTCAATAAAAAATGAAAGTTTATCTCGATAACGCCGCAACTACAAAACTGGATGAAGCCGTATTGGAAGCCATGATTCCCGTAATGCGCGAGGAATATGGTAATCCATCTTCTATTCATGGGTCGGGCAGAAAAGTACGTAGCCTTATTGAAGGAGCACGCAAAACCGTTTCTAAGCTTTTAAATGTAACTCCAGCCGAGATCTTTTTTACTTCAGGAGGCACAGAGGCAGACAACACTGCTATAGTTCAAATAGTTGAAAATCATAATATTACACACGTTATTTCAAGTAAAATTGAGCATCATGCAGTTGAGCACACTGTAAGTGTTTTAGAGAAAAAAGGAAAGATAAAAGCATCGTGGGTTAACATGGATAGCAAGGGTAATGTTGATCTTATCCATTTGGAAGAATTACTAAAAAATAATCCTCGTTCATTAGTTTCGTTAATGCATGCCAATAATGAAATTGGAACGCTTTTACCAATTAAAGAAGTTGGGGAATTGTGCGCCAAATACGATGCATTTTTTCATAGCGATACTGTGCAAACTATTGGTCATTATCCTATTGACCTAAAAGATATAAAGGTTCACTTTATCACGTGCGCAGCGCATAAATTTCATGGGCCAAAAGGTGTTGGCTTTTTATACATCAATCATACCGTTAAAATAGATCCATTTATTAATGGAGGTTCGCAAGAACGCAATATGCGCGGTGGAACCGAAAATGTGTACGGAATTATTGGCTTGGCAAAAGCATTAGAGATCTGCTATAAAGAAATGGACGAGCATATTCAATATATCTCTGACTTAAAAGCGTATATGATGCAAAAATTAAAAGACTCTATTTCCGGAATGGGCTTTAATGGAGAAACAGAACCTTCAAAATCGCTTTATACGGTATTGAACTGCTGTTTCCCTAAACATGTCAATGCCGAAATGCTGCTTTTTAACCTCGATATTGCCGGAATTTACGCTAGCGGAGGCAGTGCGTGTACTAGTGGCAGCAACCAGGGAAGCCACGTGCTGCGCGGAATTGGAGCCGATATGGACCGCCCATCGGTACGCTTTAGTTTTTGTAAGCATAATACAAAGGAAGAGATCGATTTTGTTGTAAAAAAACTTGCCGAACTCTTTGCCATAGAACAAACAGCTTAAAAGAGCAATTTTTTTGCTAAAAAAGCATTTGGAATAACAAAAAAATCATTATATTTGACCCTCTAAAACTATAAAAAAGTAAGATGTTAATTGTACAGATAAAAGAAGGCGATACTATCGAGAAAGCCTTAAAAAAATACAAAAAGAAATTCGAGAAAACCGGAGTTGTTAAACAATTACGCGTTCGTAAGCAATTTACTAAACCTTCTGTTGTTCGTCGCGAGCAAGTTATTAAAGCGGTGTACAAACAAAAATTACAAGAGGGTACTTTAGATAAATAATATCTTTTAAAAGAATTTTCTGGAAATCCTAAGCTGAATGTTTAAATTCGGTTTAGGATTTTTTGTTTTATGGCGGCAAGTGGAGTAACAGTAACTGATTTTTTAAGTTACCTCAAAAAGGTAAAAAAGCTGAGCGGCCATACTATTATCTCTTACCAAAACGATCTGCAGCAATTCACACTCTTTCTTTCTGAAGAATGTGGTATTAAAGATATCACTAAGGCAAACCATCAAAATGCCCGCGGATTTATTGCAAAGCTTATTGATGAAAAAAATTCTCCTCGTACCGCTAACCGAAAATTATCTTGCTTAAAGGCCTTTTACAAATATTGCTTACAACAAGATCTTATTAAAGTAAACACTATTTCAAAAGTTCAGGGGCCCAGAACTCCCAAAAAATTACCAGTGTTTGTGGAGGAAGATAACATGGAAAAATTGCTAAAAGATCTAAAATTTGATGATTGCTATAAAGGCGTGCAATCCAAACTCATTCTAGATTTACTTTATCAAACCGGTATAAGGCGCTCAGAATTAACAGGTTTAAAAACCGATGATGTAGATATTTTTAACTCCGAAATTAAAGTTTTAGGCAAAAGAAATAAAGAAAGAATAATTCCCGTTAATATTGAGTTAAAGCGTAACCTCGAAACCTTTGTTAACGTAAAAAGACATATGGGTTTAACCAGCGAATTTATGTTTGTTACCGAGAAAAATAAACCATTGAGCGCATCCCAAGTGTATACTATTGTAAAAAAGTACCTCTCATTGGTTACCACATTGCATAAAAGAAGTCCGCATGTATTACGACACACCTTTGCCACACATTTATTAAATAACGGCGCTAACATTAATGCCGTAAAAGAATTGCTTGGACACGCTAATTTATCGGCCACGCAAATATATACACACAACACAATAGAGAAATTAAAAAAAACCTATTTACAAGCGCACCCAAGATCGGGCAATTAACTAACAAAAAAGGAGGAACAAATGACAATCAAAATTCAATCAGTGCACTTTGATGCCGACAAAAAACTTTTAGGATTTGTAAACCAAAAAGTAGAAAAACTAAACACCTTTTATGATGGAATTATCAATAGCGAGATCATACTCCGCTTAGATAAGAGCAGCAGCGCCTCTAACAAAATAGCTGAAATAAAAATGCATGGTAAGGGGCACGAATTCTTTGCCAAAAAACAATGCGCTTCATTTGAAGAGGCGACCGACCAAGCTTGCGAGGCCCTTAGAACGCAGGTTACAAAGCACAAGGAAAAAACCAAACTCTAATACATTAAAATACAATTTAAAAGCCGCTTTAAAAAGCGGCTTTTTTTATTTGGTGGTGTTTTAGAGCCGGAAACCAGAGAGGACACGGAGCCCAAGATTCTCTAACTAGTCGTCCCGCAAAAACTCTGTAAGCCTTGTTATTATTGAGTTTGTTTAAAAATAGTGCAATAAAAATCTACAAAAAAAAGTAAAAAAGGATTAAAAAAGCGGCAGATGTTTTTTAGTGTAAATTAAACCGTAATGCTGCGCCCGGGATAGAGCGAAAAGCCTTGTTTAGGGCTTTGCTTAATGTTTGCGCAACGAGTAGGCTTCGCTTTTTCTGCGCAGACCCCGGAGTGCGACAAACATAGCAAAGGACAAACAAGCTTGAAGTGATAGCCCTATAAGGCGCCCAAATAATAAAAAATACTTTTTGAGGTTCGACTAATTATCAGACATTATTGCTCTCTGTGTCCTCTGTGCTCCGCCGCGGCAGACTCTGTGAGATACGAAGCATCTCTGTGGTTTCTGCCTCTCTGCTTCCTAAACCTCCACTTTTTTACTACTTTTACACTCTAATCTTGAGCCTTAATGATTACAGAAGAAAAAACAGCTAAAAGCATAAGGGTTAAAGGCGCTAACATAACTTACATGGAGGAGAATATTATCCACGTAAATTACGATAACGACCTGCTTGACCTTGAGACTATAAAGAATGTTTTTTATGCATCTCGTAAAAACTCGCCTTGGGAGGTAGCGCCTATTTATATTACAGGAGGCACTTTTACTAATCAAGATGCCGATGCGCGTAAATTTAGCAGCAGTGATGAAGTGATGAAACACTGTTTGGCCGTTGCCTTTTTATCTAAAACCATGGGCGAAAAATTATTGGCAAATTTCTTTATCAAATTTATGAAACCATCTAAGCCTACCCGATTCTTTAGTACGCCAGAAAACTGCATAGCTTGGCTTAAAGAGTTTGAAACCATTCCAAAAAAATAACCAATCATAAATTTAAAATGAGCGATTTTTCGAAACACAAATTTGGCACCAAGGCAATTCATGCTGGTGCAGAAGCCGATCCTACAACAGGAGCCATTATGACTCCTATTTATCAAACCAGTACCTATGTGCAAGAATCTCCCGGTAAAAATAAGGGTTATGGTTATGCTCGCGGAAAAAATCCAACACGCGAAGCACTGCAAAAAAATATTGCTGCTTTAGAAGATGGCAAACATTGCATTTGTTTTGCCAGTGGTATGGGCGCAACCGATGCAGTAATGAAATTATTACGCCCGGGCGATGAAGTAATTACAGGCGATGATCTTTATGGTGGAAGTTACCGCATGTTTACTAAAATTTTTGAGAACTACGGAATTAAATTTCATTTCATTAATTTAAGTAATGCAGATAACATTTCTAAATACATAAATAAAAACACAAAACTTATTTGGGCCGAAACGCCTACCAACCCTACTATGCAAATAATAGATATTGAAGCTTGCAGTAAAATTGCAAAAGCTAACCATATTATTTTGGCGGTAGATAATACATTTGCCTCGCCCTATTTGCAAAATCCTTTGGCTTTGGGTGCAGACATTGTAATGCATTCGGTAACAAAATATTTGGGCGGACATAGCGATGTTGTTATGGGTGCTTTAATAGTGAACGATACTAAATTACACGAGCAATTATATTTTATTTTAAATAGCTGTGGTGCAAACCCGGGGCCAATGGATTGTTTTTTAGTGATGCGCGGAATTAAAACCTTGCATTTGCGAATGGAAAGACATTGTTTTAACGGTAAAAAAATTGCTGAGTACTTAAAAACACATCCTAAAATTGAAAAGGTTTATTGGCCAGGCTTTACCGACCATCCTAACCATGCCATAGCCAAAAAGCAAATGCGCGATTTTGGTGGCATGATCTCCATTGTTTTAAAAGGGGCAGATGAAGCAAAAACATTTAAAATTGCCTCCTCATTTAAAGTATTTTCTTTAGCCGAAAGCTTAGGTGGCGTTGAATCGTTGATCAATCATCCGGCAACGATGACGCATGCCTCAATTCCAAAAGCCGAACGCGATAAAGCCGGTGTGGTAGATAATTTATTACGCCTAAGCGTTGGTGTGGAAGATGTAGAAGATCTGATAGATGATTTAAAGCAGGTTTTGGGGAATTGAATTTGGAGCGGGCGCCATTTATAATAAATCCGTTTCAAGATTAGTTCAATCAACAACTAATGCCGAAGTAATTGTTGAATCAACACGTTATTTTGCAGGAACAGCTTTTAGAGGTGGGTTGAATTTAGCTTTTTCGAAGCATGTATTAATTGGCACCGAATTTTACTTTAATGCTCAAATTGCAGTTAATAAAATTAATAATGGTAATGGAAACGGCTTTAGCCAAAGTTTTGCGCCATTTAATATTGGCTTCCAAGCGCCAACAGCGTTATATTTAATTTTTAGATACTAAATCAACTTAAAGCTTTTCAATCCGAACTTGTCTTTTTGCAACAACAACGGTATGTGAGGGAGATACCATTTATCTGAATGCGTATTCAAATTATACGAATACCAATTTTACTTGGACAGGACCTAATAATTTCTCCTCAAGCTCACCAAATGTTACAATAGCTCCGGCACAATTAAATCATTCTGGAACTTATATGATAACGAACAATGTAAGCGGTTGTACAGGTGAGTCAAATTCTATTTTTGTAAATATTTTTTCAATACCTCAGGTAACGCCTTTCCTAGTGAGCACACTGTGCGCAGGACACTCAGCTTCCTTTAGTACAAACACGGTCAGTAACGTTACGTATTCTTGGTCGGGTCCTAATAATTTCACAAGCAATCAGGCTTCCTTTATTATTTCGCCTTTAAGTATGGCAAGCGCAGGTGTTTATGCGTTTTATGCATCAAACAATGGTTGTCTGTCATCTGTAAATAGCTTAACCTTGAATGTTGTGCCAAAACCATGGGTAAACCTGGGCCCTGATAGTTCTTATTGTTTACCGGGACCGGCGATCACATTAACCGTAAATAGTTTTCCGTACATATTATGGCAAAATAACAGCACTGCCAATTCCTGCAATACCAATTCAATTTCCGGATTGTATTGGGTAAATGTTATAGACAGCAATGGCTGTAAGAATTCAGACAGTGTATATGTACAATACATAGAATGTGATGATTTTGTTGTACCGCAAGTATTTATTCCTAACGACGATGGGAAGAATGATTATTTTGTGATCAAAGGGCTTTATAATAAGAACATCAAGCTTAGCGTATTCAATCGTTGGGGTAATTTAGTTTATGAGAGTAAAGCGTATGATAATAGTTGGAACGGAAGTTCAAATACAGCAACACCAGGGTCCGGAAATAATAAACTTCCTCTAGGCACGTACTTTTACATCATAGAGTTCACAGATAATCCAAAAGAAGTTCTAAGAGGGTTTATTGTTCTGCAATACTAAATCAACTTAAAACTCTTCAAACGCTCCATGAACTGATCTTTTTTGCGGCGTGAAATTTCAACTTTACTGCCATCAGTCATTACCGCATAGCCTCCATCTTCTTTTAAAAAACGGATTACATGGTTCATGTTAATGAGGTTGTGATGATGCACACGAATAAAATCTTGCTCAGGCAAAAGTTCTTCGTAATGTTTTAAACTGGCGCTTACCATCAATTTGCGCTTATCGGTTAAATAAAAATAGGTATAGCTTCCATCTGCCTCACAACGTACAATATCTTTTAAATTGATGATTTCGTAAGCGTTACCGGTTGGTAAAGTTATCTTTTGATAATTATCGTCGGCTCTTTTTAATTGCTGTATCAAAAAATTAAGGTTGCCCATATCGGGTGTTTCTGACTTTCTTTTAAGAACACGCAAAACCGCATTTCTCAATTCTTCAATATCTATGGGCTTCAATAAATAATCACAAGCGCTATATTTAAAAGCACGTACGGCATGCGAATTACTTGCTGTTGCAAAAATGAGTTCAAATTTTTGATCACTCACCTGCTCTAGCAGATCAAAACCACTACCATCGGGCATGGTAATATCTAAAAAAACAAGATCCGGCTTCAATGATTTTATCAAATCAACGCCTTCGATAACATTGGTGGCACAGCCAACCACTTTTAGTTCCGGACAATTTTTTTCGATGATCTTCATAAGAACATCTCTGCTCTTTTGCTCATCTTCTATTATTAATGTTTTGATCATAGTTTATTTGTTTTAAATATACAAAATACAATTACAATATCGGCACAAACAATTCCACCGTTGTTCCGGCAGCGCTTCCATCCGCATTTACCAGGTCAATTATTTTAACACTATGCTTGCTTTGGCTTATTTCATTCAAAATACGTAAACGCTCTTCGGTTATCTTCATTCCCAGTGATTTATGCTTACTTCCAGGCATTGTTCTTTTTATTTCAGCTGCCCTTTTGCGCCCAATTCCATTATCGGTAATAGTGCAAACAATAAAATGCTCTTCGTTTTTTATTGTAATGGTTAAAAGACCTTTGTCTTTACGTGGGGTTAAACCATGTAAAATAGCATTCTCTACATAAGGCTGCAAAAGCATTGGCGGCATAATATCGTAATCTAGATCAACGTTCTCGTCAACAATAAATTTGTATTCAAACTTATCTTCAAAACGCATTTGCTCAAGCTCCAAATATAATTTTAGCGCTTCCAGATCATCCTCAATAGCTACCGTAGGCTTATCAGAGTTATTAAGTATAACACGCATGAGCTTTGCAAATTTGTTGAGATATTTAACCGCTTCATCGCTTTTACTATTAAAAATATAATGCTGAATGGAGTTCAACGAATTAAAAACAAAATGCGGATTCATTTGCGAACGCAATGCTTTCAATTCTATCTTACTTATCTCTACCTTTCGCTCATAATCCTTTTGCTGCTTGTTTTTAATATTATTTAAACGAACCTTGAATATAACGTAAACAGAGAATCCTGCAAAACCAACAACCAAAACCACAAACCACCAAGTTCGATAAAATGGTGTTAGAATAGTAAAAATAAATGTTGCAGGATCTTCGTTCCAAACACCTTCATTATTAGAACTAATTACTTTAAACGTATACGTACCAGGTGTCAAGTTAGCATATTTAGCATTATCATCTTCGCTTTGTAAACTAAAATTCTTATCATAACCTTCAAGTTTAGTTTTGTATAAAACTTTATCAGGGTCGGTTAGGCAAATTCCCCTATAGTAAATTGATATATTGTTATAGCTGTAATTTATCTCTACACCTGAAGATAAAACAGTATCAACATCTCGTAATTTATAGTTGTAAATGTTTGTTTTGTTCAATGTTTTGTTAGGTTGATAATTATTAGGCAGGTATTTTATTAATCCGCTAATAGTACCAAACCAAACCGCGCCATTGTCATCTTCAAAAACACCATTGGTATTACATTCAATGCCGGCAAAACCCTCGTTCCTTCCATACGAAGATATTTTTAGTGTTCCCGACCTTTCAAACTCAGCAACATCTAAGGCACTGATGCCTATATTGGTTCCTACCCATAAAACAGTTTTACTTTTAGCAAAACCAATAGAATAAATGATGTCTGAAATTAATCCGTCCTCACTTTTTATATATTTATATGAATTTGTTTTAAGATCTATAGCAAGCAATCCGTTTAAGGTGCCAACAAACATTGTTTTTTTTGTAGCTCTTACCGAAATATAATCGTTTTTTTCAATGCCAAGTTTCTTTCCAACATCTTCAATACTTGCTCCCTTTATTTTATATAAGCCTGCTTGATATGCCGAGATCCATTTATAGCCTTCATTGTCCTCGCAAATATCGGTAACATTAAAATCCTCAGAATTTGTTGGAAGCTTGATGAAATTTGTATCCATGCGCCCTGAAGGATCAAAAGAAAAAGTGGCGATTCCGTTTATTCCTCCAAGCCAATTCACGTTTTCCTTATCACAAAATAATTTATAATACGGAGGTCTGATGCGCTTTGATATAGGAACTTTAGTAAACCGCTCATTCTTGAATTCAACAACGCCTCCATCAGTTTCAAAGAAAACTCGTCCGTTTTTGTCTACACAACCGCTTCTACTCACATTACTTGGCAATCCTTCCGAAATTCCATACCTCTTAAAATACCCTTGAGAATACTTGTAAACGCCATTGTTCTCACTACACACAAAAAGGTCCTTATCTTTTTGAAAGATCTCAAAAATAAATGCGTTACCCGGACCACTTATCTTATCAAAAGATGAAAAAGAATTATCTCTGTAACGATAAATACCACTATGTGTACCCAACCACATATTTCCTTCCATGTCTTTAAGTATACAACGAATGATATTTGAGTTATTGTCAAAAGAAATATTGTAATAATTAAATTCTTTTCCATCGAATTTAATAAGCCCTGTTTGCGAGCCGATCCATAAACTATTATCGCTTTGGTATAAAAGGCACCTTACATTATTGTCAATTAAACCATTCTCCACAAAATACGTAAGCACTTTGCCCGTTTTTAGATCATAAAAACTCAAACCATTCAAAGTTCCTAATGCCAATGTTCCTTTGTTTTCACTAACCGCTATGCAATTGATGTTATTATTCGAGATGCCGTTTTTTACTGTTATAAGTTGCGGCTTTCCTTGATCAAGTTTGAGTAGACCTTTATTTGTTGCGCAATAGATCCGTTTATCCACTACTAAAATATCATGTATCTCTAAGTTGTTAGCGCCTGCTATTTTTGTAATGCTTTGGTCCTTCATCAAAAACAATCCAGATGCAGTGCCTAATAAAACATCACCATTTTCATCCGCTTTTAAGCAAAGAATATTGGTGCCGGGAGCCAAACCGGTTATATTTTCTTTACTCACTTTACTATTTACAACAATAGAGAGTCCCTTTTTTGTAGCAACAATGATCCTTCCTTTTTTATCCTCACAAAAGCCATTCACGTAATTATCGGCGAGCCCTATTTTAGAATTAATATTAGTAAATTGTTTGCCGTCAAATCTGCTTAATCCGTTATATCCACCAGTGTACAAAAATCCCTTGCTGTCTTGAAAAATGGCATAAACCTGCACAAATGGCATACCATTTTCGGCACTATAATTTTTAAAGTAATATTGTTGCGAGAACGCGCAGACGCTAAAAAGTAGCGAAATGGTAATAGAAAGACGTAATATCCTGACTGACATACTTGCTCTAAATATAAGCGATTGTAAGATAAGTATAATATTTGCTATTATAAGTGGTAGAAACCGCTTTATAAGTGTAGAAATTAGCAACATATCTTAACAATTTTGTTGATTTCATCAAAATCGTTTATCGTCAAAAATTGCTACATTTATAGGCTAAAATAAAAAAATCATCACATGTTCGATCTTCTCAAGAAATTATTTGGTACTAAGAGTGAAAAAGATATAAAAGGACTTCAATCAAGAGTAGACGCTATTAACGAAATTTTTAATGGGCTTTCAGGTGTTAGCGATGATCAGTTACGTTCAAAATCTCACGATCTTAAATTAAAACTAAAAGCATCGGTTAAAACTGAGACTGATGATGTATTGACCATTAAGGCCAAGATCGAATCTAATCCTGACATGGATGTGAACGAGAAGGAAGATCTTTACAAGGAAATTGATGAGATAGAGAAAGAGATCACTAAGAAACTGGAAGATGCTTTAAACGATGTTTTAGAAGAAGCTTTTGCTGTTTTAAAAGAGACTGCTCGACGTTTTAAAGACAATAAACAATTGGTTGTTACGGGCAACGATTTTGACACCAACCTTTCAAAAACACACAAAAATGTTGAAATAGCCAATGGCAAAGCAACATGGAAAAATACTTGGATGGCTGCCGGAAACGAGATCACTTGGGATATGGTGCATTATGATGTGCAGTTGATTGGTGGTATGGTATTGCATCAAGGAAAAATATCGGAAATGGCTACCGGTGAAGGAAAAACTTTGGTTTCAACACTTCCCGTTTTCTTAAATGCATTAGCAGGCCGCGGCGTACACTTAGTAACGGTAAATAATTATCTTGCTAAACGTGACGCTGAGTGGAACGCTCCACTATTTCAATTTCACGGATTAAGTGTCGATTGTATTGATCTTCACGAGCCAAATACTCAAGATCGTAGAGATGCGTACAATGCTGATATAACTTACGGTACTAATAACGAATTTGGATTTGATTATCTGCGCGATAACATGAGCCGTAATATTGAAGAGCTTGTGCAGCGCAAACATAATTTCGCCATTGTAGATGAGGTTGACTCGGTTTTAATTGACGATGCTCGTACGCCTTTGATCATTAGTGGCCCTACCCCTCAAGGCGATCGCCACGAATTCAATGAATACAAACCTCGTATTGAGAAGTTGGTAAATACTCAAAAGCAAACAGTACTAAAATTTTTAGCAGATGCTAAAAAATTAATGAGTGAAAATAATGAGAAAGAAGCGGCTATTCCTTTGTTACGTGCATTTCGCGGTTTACCAAAAAATAGTGCTTTGATCAAATTCTTAAGTGAGCAAGGTGTTGCACAGTTAAAACAAAAAACCGAAAATCATTATATGCAAGATCAAAATAAAGAAATGCATAAAATTGATGCAGAACTTTATTTTACCATTGAAGAAAAAAATAATCACGTTGAGTTAACCGAAAAAGGTTTGGATTTCATTACAGGTAATACCGAAGATCCAAAATTCTTTGTGATTCCAAATGTTGGTGATGAAATTGCCGACATCGAAAAAAATATCACTGATGCAAAAGAAAAAGCTGCGGCTAAAGAAATTGTGATGCGCGACTTTAGCATTAAGAGCGAACGTATCCATACTGTGAATCAATTATTGAAAGCATATACCGTTTTTGAAAAAGACGTGGAATACGTGATCGATAATGGCGCGATAAAAATTGTAGATGAGCAAACAGGCCGTATAATGGAAGGCCGCAGATACAGTGATGGATTACATCAAGCCATTGAAGCAAAAGAAAATGTAAAAATTGAAGCTGCTACACAAACGTATGCTACAATTACCTTGCAAAATTATTTCCGTATGTACAATAAGCTTGCGGGTATGACGGGTACTGCAACTACAGAAGCGCAAGAGTTTTGGGATATTTATAAATTGGATGTTACTGAAATTCCAACTAACCGTCCAATGACTCGTAAAGATGAGCAAGATTTTGTTTACAAAACAAAACGTGAAAAATATAACGCGGTTATTGAAGAAACAGCAAAATTAGTTGCTGCCGGAAGACCTGTATTAATTGGTACAACAACAGTTGAGATATCGGAATTATTAAGCCGTATGCTCAAACTTCGCAGCATTAAGCACAATGTTTTGAACGCCAAGTTACATGCAAAAGAAGCTGATATAGTTGCAGAAGCAGGTAAAGCAGGAACTGTAACAATTGCTACTAACATGGCAGGTCGTGGTACGGATATTAAACTAGGCCCTGGTGTAAAAGATGCCGGTGGTTTAGCTATTATTGGAACAGAGCGTCACGAAAGCCGTCGTGTAGACAGACAGTTGCGCGGCCGTGCGGGTCGCCAAGGAGATCCGGGTTCATCACAATTTTTTGTTTCGTTAGAAGATAATTTAATGCGTTTATTTGGAAGTGAGCGAATTGCTTCGTTAATGGATCGCATGGGATTAAAAGAAGGAGAAGTTATTCAGCATAGCATGATCACCAAATCTATTGAGCGCGCGCAAAAACGCGTTGAGGAAAATCACTTTGGAACTCGTAAGCGTTTGATAGAATATGATGATGTTATGAACGCACAACGTGATGTTATTTATAAACGTCGTAAAAATGCCTTATACGGAGATCGTATTAGTATTGATATTGCGAATATGATATATGAGGTATTGGAAAGTCTTACTGCCGAATTTAAAGACCTAAATGATTTTGGTGGCTTTAACTTAGAATGCATCCGTTTATTTGGAATAGAAAGCCCGGTAAATGAAAGTGAATTCAATAGCATGCGCGAGACTGATCTTGTTCAAAAATTATTTACAGGTATTGAAATACATTACCGCGATAAAACAAAACAAATTAGCGAACAGGTATTTCCGGTTGTAAAAGATGTTTATACAAATCCAAGCAATACCTTCGAAAACATTGTTACGCCATTTACAGATGGTATCCGTTCTATTCAGATCATGGCCAATTTAAAAAAGGCATTTGAAACTAAAGGACGAGATATGGTATTGAGTTTTGAAAAGAATGTTGTATTGAATATGATCGACGATTCGTGGAAAGAACATTTACGCGAGATGGACGATTTAAAGCAAGCGGTACAAAACGCATCTTTAGAACAAAAAGATCCATTGGTTATATATAAGCTTGAGTCGTTCAACTTATTTAAAGACATGATCATTAAAACCAATAAGGATATCATATCCTTTTTAATGAAAGGTGGTTTGCCTTCACAAAGTGAAGAAGAAGCAATGCGTCAGGCACGTTTTACCCAAGAGCAACCAAAAGCTAAAAAGGAAAAGTTAATTGAATCGCGCGAAGATATTATTGCAAAGGAAGAGGCTCAGGAACAACAAAAACCTAAAATTCAACCTATTCGTGTTGAACAAAAGGTAGGCAGAAATGATCCTTGCCCTTGCGGAAGTGGCAAAAAATACAAGAATTGCCACGGGCAGGGACAGTAAATAGTCGTCCCTCAAAAACTCTGTAAGCCTTGTTATTATTGAGTTTGTTTAAAAATAGTGCGATAAAAATCTATCGAAAAAAGTAAAAAAGGATTAAAAAAGCGGCAGCTGTTTTTAAGTGTAAATTAAACCGTAATGCTGCGCCCGGGATAGAACGAAAAGCCTTGTTTAGGGCTTTGCTTAATGTTTGCGCAACGAGTAGGCTTCGCTTTTTTGCGGAGACCCCGCAGTGCGACAAACATAGCAAAGGACAAACAAGCTTGAAGTGATAGCCCGATAAAGCGCCCAAATAATAAAAATACTTTTTGAGGTTCGACTAAATACACTTAATTCAGATTAAAAGCTCTTCAAAATGAAGGGCTTTTTTGCTTTACATCAATATTCATTAAATTAATTCAATAACTTTTGGTGATTACTTCCATTCAAGCTCCCAGGTTTTTGCACGAATCCATAATTAAGAGCTCTTCATTTGCAAAAAACGCAAAACCTTCTCAAAAATAGGCCTTAATTATCCTTCTTCACTACAAAATTCAAAAAAATTTGAAAATGGATGGCGCTAATCCATTTCAAATTGGTTTGTAACCGCTGTAATTTTGCTTCATGATACTTACAGATATGAAACAAACCAAACTTCTAACCATCGGCTTCACCCTATTATTGATGAGTAATGGTGAGGCGCAAAAAAGCACCATAGACACTATACTATGGGAAAGTGGCAATTATACGCTTGTTTCGGAATTAGGAAAAGTTTGGATCATGGAAAACAACGATCGCACACACAAAAATGTAAAGATCCACACCATAGATATAGTTTCGGGCAAGATCGAATATTTTTTTGAAGGTACATTTCACGATGTTCTTATATCTAACATTGAACGTATCACTCCGGGTAAATTTTATCATAATGCCATTTTCTTTAAAAAGAATAATGTGCCTGTTATAAAATTAATGATGGATGATGGGATTGTTTACGATAATGGGAGTTTTAAGAGTCATCAAAAACCAACACCGATAGTTGCAGAAGAAGTTGTGGTTGAAAAACCCATGAATGCTTATTTATCTGCCTCTGCTCTTTTAGTAACCGCAGAACAAACAACAAAAGACACTACTTCTAATTTTGATGAAATAATATTTAGTGATGGAAAAAAATTATTTGTACAGATCCTTTCCATTACCGATGGTAAAGTTCATTACAAACGTTCAGATCTTTTAAGTGGGCCGCTGTATATTATAAGTCTTACCAAACCCGGAACATTAAATAAAGCGAAAATTATTCCAAGTAATGGCCACATAAAAATTGACTATAGAAACTAATTAAACGAACCAATAAAAAATAAACCCATAACAAAATGAAAGCAAAATCAACAATCGCAGCAATTCTATTTGTAACAAGTATAATTGCTCAAACAAAACCAAGCATTGCTGTACTTAATATAGACAGCAAGGGTATCATTAATAATTCGGAAGAAATGGGATACCTTGTTCGTTTAGAACTTGAAAAGACCGGTGCTTACGCAGTACTTGATAAATACGAAGTAAAAGAAATAACAGCGGCCAATAAAATTGACATGAACAACTGTTATTCAAAATCGTGTTTAATTGAAACCGGAAAACTTTTAAAGGTTGAAAAAATGTTGAGCGGAAACGTTGAACGTTTTGGTGAGAAGATTGTTATCTCTTTGCGTTTAATAGAAGTAGAATCGGGGAAAGTTGAAAAAACAGAATCAACTGAATACTTGAATTTACCTGAGATCCAAAAAATGGTTTCCATCTCCGTAAAAAAATTAGTTGGGCAGGAGGCTGATCCAAACATGGTAAAACTCTTGATCGATTATGATATTCCAATTGAAAGTCCAAAGAATACATTAAAATTAAACGGGCCGCGAATGGGATTTTCGCATACTTTAGGTGATGCAGGCAAAATGCTTACAGAATCAGACCCTCAAAAAGGAGGTTTTAATATGTATCCAGTTACATTCCAATTTGGATGGCAACAAGAATTTCAATACATCAGTGCCGGAAATTTTCAGGCTTTAGTTGAGAACATTTTTTTAATAGGTGGGCTTGAAAGCGGAAAATTTATTCCATCATATACCCCACTCTTAGGCTTTAGGTTTAGTAGTGGTAAAGGTAAAGGCGCATGGGAATTTGGATTTGGCCCTACGTTCAGAGTTGTTCAAACCGCAAAAGGATTTTATGATACCGGTTACGGAGATAATAATGCATTATTGATGTCGAACGACGAATCAAAAAGAGGAAATTTTTATTTAAACAGCGAGTTTCAAAAAGTTAGCGAACCAACAAGAAGTAGTTTAAATTATACAAATCCTTATAGTACGGTAGAACGTTTAGATAGTCGCGGTTACTATAAAGTTGATGCCGGTTTAGTTATTGCTTTAGGTCACACGTTCCATTCAGGTTATTTAAATATACCTGTTAATGCATATTTAGCTCCTCGCAAAAGCGGAACTACATTAGGATTAATGGTTGGTTTCAATATTCAAAAGAAGAAAAAATACCAATAATGAATGGCCGTTTTTTTATACTAACCATTCTGGTATGCTGCAATACAACATTCGCGCAAATAGGGATCAAGCAAATTGATTCTTTGAACGCAAAAATGCAAAACAGCATACCAGTTGATCTGAGCTACTGCGGTAATGCCCGTATTCAAATGAAAGAAGGTGTAACTTATTTGAACTGTATTGTTTTGGAAGTAAAACCTACGTGGGTAGTTTACAAAAAACGTGGCGTATTACATGATCAGCTTACGGATAAGATAAAAAGAATTCGGTTTGATGAACAGCATTTGAAGTTAGAGTTCGACGATTTGAATAGAGGAAAACTAAGTTTTGTTTATGATAAATAAAGAGGTCTCTTTAAAATAATTCGTAAATAAAAAAGCCGCTAATATCACTCGCCAATTTTTATCAACTTCCGGCTAATAACTTCTCCGGAAGCGTTGATCAAAGCATTATAGGTGCCATTAGACAAATTACTTAGATCAAATGAAGTTTCAATGATCCCGTTTGTTTGTGAAAGTTTTTGTTCAAAAACGATCCTTCCTAAAATATCAACAACCTTAATATCGATCTCGTTGGTATTGGATTTTATTGTGAACATTCCTTTAGAAGGATTTGGAAAAATAGAAACGTTCAAATGTCCTTCAAAATTAACAACAACGGTATTAAAATATTTTTGATCACCATTAAGATCGGTTTGCTTTAAACGGTAATAATTAATTCCGCTTTTGGGTTCATTGTCAATATCCACATAGTTAGATGTGTTTAACGTGGTGCCGCTTCCCTTAACTCTACTCAGCTCTTTAAAGTCAAGTGCATCACTCGCTCTTTCAATTGTATAAAAATCACAATTCAATTCACTGGCAGTTTTCCAATTCAAACAAACTTCATTACCACATTTAATAGCGTCAAACGAAACAAGCTCTACAGGTAAGGGCGAGTTATTTCCTGATAAGGTCCATGGCGAGAAATTTGTTACGTTAGGAACTTTAGCGCCCAAAGCATAACTGGTTTGTCCGGGTAAAAGTACGTCCCAAAGATTTGTAGTTGTATTCCAATGCTCTGCTTTTAAATTTGCAATCGCACCAACTTCACCTGCAGTAGCATAAAACGTAAGATCGGCTGTGCCCGAACCTCCGGTTTTATCTATTTGCCAAAAACGATCAACTGTATTGGCGCTATTATTAAAAGGGGAACTGTTTCCAAGATTTGTAACCGTGTTTGGAGCTAAAGGCAATGGCACGTTTGCAGCATTTGTTGGATAGGTTGAAACAATCACTGTGTCAATTGTTCCTCCTGTGAGGTCAAGGGTAAAAGGTATAGCAGTTCCTCCATTAGTACCAAAAGGAACGATGTGAGCGCCTGTTGTACTCCCCATCATCCAACTTAGTTTGCTTAAGTTACTGGTATGCTCACTTTTAATGTAACCTGATGAATTAGTAATAGCTCCTGTTGACGAATTATAAACAGAAAGTTTGTTGCTGTTAAGATCAATATTACCGGTTCCAAGACTAAGAATATTTGTTACAATGCAATTCCCAATAAGTGTTCTGCGGGTATTATCTGCAAGATTTAAATTATAAAACTTCATGATAGAACTTGTTCCTTGCGCATCTAAGTTATTAGCGACATAAAATGAAACAGTAGATAAATATGTTGAGGCGTCAATTATTCCTGTATTATAAGTCCAGCTTCCTTCACCTGTAATAATGCTATTTAAAAATAAAGTACCACTTGGTTTTGTAATAATAATATTCGGCAATCTTCCTGTACCTGTAGCTCCTGAACCTGTGAAGGTTTGCGATCCTACACCATTAATGGTTAAGGTTACCGTATTAGCGTGACTAGCTGTTCCGTTGTAACTGTTTGTTACACTAACATCAGATTTTGCTTGCAATTGCCCTGTTACAAAACGATCTTGGTTGCCACCGGTTAAATACAAGGTATTATTAGCAATAAGTGTGTTATTGATAGAAAAAGCGCTATGACTATAAATACTTGAAAACTCAATGTTACCCAAATCATGCGTTGCGGGAATATTTATATTTTTAGTTATTGTAAATATCACCCTGTTGTTAAAAGATGTATAGTCCAACGTTCCGGCTGTAAACGTATAATTGTTTTCAAAAGTTATATGATCTTTTAAGTACAAGATCCCACTACTCTTGTTTATAGTTGTGTTTGGCAGTCCACTTCTATAAATGGTTGTGTTTCCGTAAATGATCTGGTTTCCTGTTCCGTTTATATAAAAATTAAAACTTGCACCATGCGACGATTGTCCACCATATAAATTATTCAAATAAGCATCGCCAATTAAATTTATGGAGCCTGCTCCCGAAAACCTACACTGATTTGTTGAAGCAGTCAGCGACATTGTTGTTACAATGCTTAATGCGCCAACAAATGTGAACACACAATGATTGAACCCGGTGTAAAATTCTACGTTACCTAAATTATGAGCTCCTGTAATATTTATATTCTTAGTATTTGTATATATTGTTTTGTTGGTATTGGTTGTATAGTCAACAATTCCCGACTGATAAGTATAATCTCCTTCATAAGTAAGGAAATCTTTTAAAAATAAAGTGCCCGATGATTTATTAATAATGGTGTTAGGCAATGTTGAACGATAAATAGTTGTGTTCCCGTTAAAAGTTTGATTTCCTGTTCCGTTCACATATAAAATAAAACTTGCGCCGTGAGATGATTGGCCGTTATATAAATTATTGAAATAAGCATTTCCAATTAAATTAATAGAGCCTGCACCTGAAAAACGACATTGGTTAGTTGAAGCGGTCATAGACATTGTTGTTACAATATTTAAAGCGCCAACAAATGTGAACACACAATGATTGAACCCGGTATAAAATTCTACTTCTCCTAAATTATGAGCTCCGGTTATATTTATGTTCTTAGTATTGGTATATATTGTTTTGTTGCTATTGGTTGTATAGTCAACAATTCCGGCCTGATAAGTATAATCTCCTTCATACGTAAGAAAATCTTTTAAAAATAAAGTACCCGATGTTTTGTTTATAGTTGTATTAGGTAAAGTTGAGCGGTAAATAGTTGTGTTCCCGTTAAAAGTTTGATTTCCTGTTCCGTTCACGTATAAATTAAAACTTGCACCATGTGATGAAACGCCATTGTATAAATTATTGAAATAAACATTTCCTGTTAAATTGATAGATCCCGCACCTGAAAAACGACATTGATTAGTTGATGCAGTCATCGACATTGTATTGGCAATTGTTAGCGCACCAACAAATGTAAATACACAATGATTAAAGCCTGTATAAAACTCAACATTCCCTAAAGTATGAACGCCGGTTATATTAATATTTTTTGTATTCGTAAATATTTCCAGATTTGAATTTGTAGTATAATCAACTGTTCCTGCTTGATAAGTATAATCTCCCTCATACGTAAGAAAATCCTTCAAAAACAATGTGCCTGATGGTTTATTAATTATCGTATTTGGTATAGTTGATCTGTAAATGGTTGTATTTCCATTGAAAGTTTGATTACCGGCACCATTTACATTAAGATTAAAACTTGCTCCGTGAGATGACTGCCCGTTATATAAATTATTGAAATAAACGTCGCCGGATAAATTGATAGATCCCAATCCTGAAAAACGACACTGATTTGTTGAGGCAGTCATTGACATTGTGGTTACAATATTTAAAGCGCCAACAAACGTAAATACGCAATGGCCAAAGCCTGTGTAAAACTCAACATCACCTAAGTTATGAGTTCCTGTTATGCTAATGTTTTTTGTATTTGCAAATATCGCTCTATTTGTATTGGTAGTATAGTCAACCGTACCTGTTGCGTAAGTATAATCATTTTCAAAAGTGATATTATCTTTTAAGAACAATGTTCCCGAAGCTTTATTTATGGTTGTATTAGGCATAGTAGAACGGTAAATTGTTGTAGATCCATAAATAGTTTGATTCCCTGTTCCAATGATCTTTAAATTAAAACTCGCACCATGTGATGAAACGCCATTGTATAAATTATTCAAATAAATATCTCCATGCAATTCTATTGAACCCGCACCCGAAAAACGACATTGATTGGAGTTAGAGGTTGTCATTTTTGTATTGATCTGCATGATCCCTGTAATTGCAAATACACAATGGCCGCTTGAGGTTTGAAAATCAACCTCATTAAAAATTTGTGTGCCAGTGATGGTAATAGATTGTGTATTCTTAAATCTTGCAAAACCGCTATTGTGCGCAAAGCTTCCTGATGAAAACGTATATGCGCCACCAAAAAATTCTATAAATCCTGTAGTTGTAGTAAATAATGTACCTGAAAGTGTATAATTTCCATTGAATGTAATATTGGCGCTTCCTCCCGTAAAAGTTCCACCTGAAAAAACAGCGTTTGAAGCGCCCACTGTTATTGCAAAGCCACCTTGTATATAGCTTCCACCGTACCCTGCATTTAATTGAAGTCCTGCAACATTTACAACTGCATCTAATGTACAGTTCCCGTTACCAGTTGCGGCTCCATCAAAAATGGCTATATCAGCAGCTGCTGGAACAGAAGCTCCACCGGCGCCTCCAGAAGTTGTTGACCAGTTAGCAGTATTGTTCCAATTTGAGTTTGCTATGCTTATCCAAAAACGATTAGCGGAAAAATAAACTGAACTCAAAAGAAGAAAAGCAAATAGTAAAAGTCTTTGTATTTTTTTCTCCATATATATTAAGCAAATTTACTAGACTGTTTTAATATGTAAATATAATGATTTTATTAGATTTTAACTATCTAATAACCAAGTATCTAGCGTATTTAAATTCTTTTAATTTAACAACTGGTGCCATTCCTTTCCACGAATTCGTTAATCGAAAATAAAGGCAAAATCATCGATTTTTTGTGATATTCGGCCATAAAAACGTCATTTTTGTTTAAAAATAGGCTCAAAACGTCTTTTTTTTCTGAAAAATACATTTACTTTTGCCTCACTAACTAAAAACACACACAATGAAATTAAATGAAATTCAAGACCTGATCAAGTTTGTTTCAAAAAGCGGGGTAAGCGAGGTTGAACTAGAAACAAAAGAGATCAAGATCGTTATCAGAACCCCTAAAACAGCATCACAGCAACAGGTTTATGTTCAAAGTGCTCCTGTTCTAACAAATCCGGTATCGCATGCTATTGCTCCGGTTTCTAATCCGGTGAGTGTTCCGGTAACCGAAAATAAAAATCCAACAAATCAAACTGACTCAAGCAATGAGTCAAAATACGTTACTATTAAATCGCCAATGATTGGTACTTTTTACCGCTCTTCGGGTCCTGAGAAAGGTCCTTTTGTAAATGTAGGCGATGAAATAAGCGCAGGTAAACCGGTTTGTATTATTGAAGCCATGAAATTATTTAACGAGATCGAAAGTGATATCAAAGGAAAGATCGTTAAGGTATTGGTTAATGATGCTACACCTGTTGAATATGATCAGCCATTATTTTTGGTAGATCCTTCATAAAAATGTTGAATGATGAATGATGAATTTTAAATAATTCAACCCATTCGTCATTTAAAATTTAACATTCAAAATTTTTAAAGATGTTTAAAAAGATATTAATAGCTAATCGTGGCGAAATTGCACTGCGTATTATTCGTACCTGTAAAGAAATGGGTATAAAAACCGTGGCCGTTTACTCTACAGCCGATAAAGATTCGCTACACGTTAAGTTTGCCGATGAAGCAGTTTGTATTGGGCCTCCTCCAAGTAAAGAAAGCTACTTGAGCATGTCGAATATTATTGCGGCAGCAGAAATTACTAATGCAGATGCGATCCATCCGGGTTATGGTTTCTTAAGCGAAAATGCAAAGTTCAGCGAGATTTGTCGTCAAAACAAGATCAAATTTATTGGAGCAAGTCCTGAAATGATCAATAAAATGGGCGACAAAAGCAATGCTAAGTCAACGATGATTGCAGCGGGTGTGCCTTGTGTTCCGGGTTCGGAAGGATTATTAGAAAATGTTGCGGCTGGTTTAAAAGATGCAGTTAATGTTGGGTACCCTGTAATTATTAAAGCTACAGCGGGTGGTGGTGGAAAAGGTATGCGCATTATTTGGAAAGAAGAAGATTTTCAGGATGCTTGGGATAGTGCTACAAAAGAAGCAACTGCAGCTTTTGGTAACGGTGCCATGTACATGGAAAAATATATTGAAGAACCACGCCATATAGAAATTCAAATTGTAGGAGATCAATACGGAAAAGCGTGTCATTTAAGTGAACGCGATTGCAGTATTCAACGTCGTCATCAAAAACTGGTTGAAGAAACACCATCTCCATTTATGACACCTGAGTTGCGTGATGCCATGGGCGATGCAGCCGTTAAAGCCGCGCTTTCTATAGGATACGAAGGTGTTGGAACTGTTGAGTTTTTGGTTGACAAGCATCGCAAATTCTATTTCATGGAAATGAATACGCGAATTCAGGTTGAGCATCCTATTACTGAAGAGGTAATTGATTATGATCTTATACGTGAACAAATATTAGTTGCGGCAGGCGTTCCTATTTCAGGGAAAAATTATTACCCTCAATTACATGCTATCGAGTGCCGTATAAATGCCGAAGATCCATTTAAGAATTTTATTCCTTCGCCTGGAAAAATCACAACCTTACATACACCGGGCGGGCACGGAGTTCGTGTTGATTCGCATGTTTACAGCGGTTACACAATTCCTCCAAATTACGATAGCATGATTGGCAAATTAATTACAGTTGCTCAAACCCGCGAAGAGGCCATTGCTAAAATGCATCGTGCTTTAAGTGAATATGTGATTGAAGGAGTTAAAACCACTATTCCATTCCATTTAAAATTAATGCAGAACGAAGATTTTAAAGCCGGAAATTATACAACTAAGTTTTTGGAGACTTGGGATTTTAAGGCTTAGTATTAAACATAATATATAGTAACTGTTTTTAAGGTGTTGCAAATTGCGACACCTCAATTTTTTTAGCCAATTCGTTTACGTGGTTTCTGCTTTTTATTTATGAATTTATCTAAGTAGTCGAATACGAGTTCAATATTTTTATCGAGATTAGTTAGTCCTTCCTTAAAAACTCTAGATGCCTTGTTAATAAAGAAGTCTATAATGTATTGTTAGTTTGTTTTCCATTGGTTTTCTTTAAAAAGAATAAAAACCTAAAGGAAAATGCAAGGAAAAATCAGCCATAATCCACAAAAAGATCTTTTTAAAATTCCTCTTACTGATATTGTTCCAGAAAAAATTGACTTGTTCAAACTGACCCATAAATTAAAATGGGAAGAAATTTCAACTCATTTTGGGCCATATTATTCAGAACATGGTAGGCCGAGTGTACCAACACGCACAATGGTAGGATTACT
>Ga0163149_10000781_pt1 | contig 41772 bp, 32 predicted proteins | sample OliLakLV19MP5G1_FD_148604 | JGI IMG/M metagenome (GOLD analysis project Ga0163149, IMG submission 148604) | Freshwater microbial mat bacterial communities from Lake Vanda, McMurdo Dry Valleys, Antarctica - Oligotrophic Lake LV.19.MP5.G1 | ecosystem: Environmental > Aquatic > Freshwater > Lake >...
CCCAAACAAAGCTCAATTTATTTACTCCCGATAATTATCCGGACTATTTTGCTCAACTCGGGCTTCCCATCAAGTGAAAACAACACTTAATAGGTATCAAATAGTGTTCCTGATTTACTCTTCGGTAATATAGACACAAAGGATGTTAAATAGGTGACGGATTGGCTTAAAAAACCAATTTTAGATGACGGATTGGCAATGTTATTTTGAAAGAATTTTGAACTCAACTCTGCGATTGAGAGCGTGCTCAAGTTCTCCGCAATCTATATTATTTTTGCAGCGGTTAAGTATCTTTGTTTCGCCAAAACCTTTTGATGTTAAACGAGAGGAAGCAATGCCGTTAGCAATCAAATAATTTACAACAGCGTTAGCACGCATTTCACTAAGTTTTAAATTAACATTATCACTTCCTTTACTATCGGTGTGAGCGCCTATCTCAACTTTAATTGATTCGTTGTTTTTGAGTGCCACTACAATTTTACTGAGTGTTTCAATGGCAGGTTCTAACAAATCATATTTATTATTGTCGAATAAGATGGGTTCAATGATCACTTTAGTGTCGATAGACCGTGTTGTTTTTTTTGCCGAACCTATTTCCAACCAAGGGTCTTCTAATTCAATATCGCGTATATTATTTACTTCGGTTGGTAACGACTTGTATATAAATTTTGTACCCTTGACATGGGTCATTATTTTCACAAGATTATCTTCATTGCTAAACATCAAAATACTTCCAAAAACATCTAGTTTGTTATTATAGTTTTCGGCGCTCAAATAGAATCGTTTTAAATAGGGTAGATATTTGAATTTAAACAAACCCAGATCATCTGTGGTTGTACTGTCTATCACTTCATACTTATCATTCAATAAAAGCACTTTTATTTTTCCAATAGGGTTTTGAACATTATCGCCATATAATTTAGCGTTTACATTCATTCGCAGTTCATTTTCATTTACCGAAAGGGCATTATGTTTTTCATTACTTGATGAATGGATTCTTGTGGCAACTCTTGTGCCGGTGGTTGAATCGAGATTGCCAATAAATTGATCATCTTTACTAATAAGATCAATGCGCTCCCCTTTTTGAATTTCGGCGCCATCCACACCAATTAAATAGTTCTGATCGGGTTTTATCTCGTCAAAAGCAAATGCACCAAAGCTGTTTGTTTTAGTTTTTTTGATAATTGTATTGCGTTTATTGCACAAGTAAACATTTTTATTGGCCATAAAAATTTTTTTACCTTTTGATACATGAATAAGTTTACCTCCAATATTGCTGGTGTAACTGTTGTTAATAAGTTTTACGCGATCTTCAGGAGTTAATACCCATTCAACCTTATTATTAGTACAGGTTGTTTTTGTAGTATGGTTTTGAGTTGCATTATATAAAGTAACGTTAGTTGAATTAGATATGTTTCCATTAACCGCCACCAATTCGATTTTGTGCATTTGCGAAGGAATGATATTGGTTACGGCAAAATTTCCAAAGCGATCTGTTTTTGTTGTGCGTAATTTATTTCCCTTTGCATCGTAAATATGTATCACTTGATTTTTTACCGCTAGTTTGTAGTCGTTTAGTAATACCCTTGCTGCAATTGTGGCTGGCACCTCAATGTTTTCGGTAACTGGATTTACGGTTTTAGTTTTTTGAGCCTTGATCACTTTTTTATAAAATTTTGAGATGTAAGCTGTGTCTGTTATCATTTTACTCTTACCGTCAAAAAAAACTAATTGACAAGGCTTAGAAAAAACAGAGGTATCAACGTCTTCGTCGTTCTTAAAATAAAAAGGAAGGTCAAGCTCGTGGATCATTCTAATGCTTTGCTTATCGGCAGGTACATTTGTGCCATCGATCTCAAAATACATGGCAGGGCAATCGGGATGTTGCACTACGATATTATATTTTTTACCGAAGCTAAGTTGAAGATTGAATGTTGGTTTTTTAGCGGTATTGAAACTTTGCTCAGTTGTTTTTCCGCTAACAACACTTACCTGTACTCCTGTAATAGGTGTTCCGTTAAGTTGGGTATGACCAATAACAATAATTTGAGCTTGAGAACTTCCAAGCAAAATAAAAAACAAAACAAGTAATAATGACCTTCTCACGGTGTACTAATATACAAAATTATTTGATTTTTTCGAGCACCTGTTTGCTAATGCGCTGACTGGTATCTTTATCATAACTGCTTATTGAATAATGAAGCTGAGGCACACTTAGTTTTGCTAAGCCTTTTTTATACTCTTTATCAAGTTTTTTAAGGTAATTGGTTTGTATACCCTTTTCGTAAATACGCCCTCTTTTGGAGATATTGTTCTTTAAGTTTCCTACCGAGGTTTCAAGATAAATAAAAAGATCAGGTTTTTGTAAAGCACCGGATACCAAAGTAAATAACTCCTTAAAAGCTTTGTATTGGTATTTCTTTAAATTAACCTTGGCAAACCATAAGCATTTGTAAATAGAATAATCGCAGATGATATGCCTGTGTTTTAAACTCATCACTTTTTGTAGTTGCTCAAAGCGGTCTAATAAAAAACTTAACTCGAGTGCAAACGCAAATTGTTTTGGATCTTTATAAAATGAGGGTAATAAAATGTTATCCTCAAAGCGTTCTTCAATTAATAAAGCGCCTAGTTCTTTCGAGAGGTCACCGGCAAGCGTTGTTTTTCCGCTCCCAATATTTCCTTCAATACAAATTACTTTAAACCGTTCGGGACTGAATTTTGTTACGTTTAATTTGTCTTTACATTGTTTTTTTAAAGCGCTTATGGTTTTTTTAAGTTTGGGGTGAACAAACTTGGGTGCTATCTCGGCTAATGGAATCAAAACAAACTTACGAAGATGTAATCGGGGATGAGGAACGTGAAGTAGTTTAGACTTGATAATAGATTCGTTAAAGAACAAAATATCAATATCGATATTCCTATCTGTATTAAGTTTACTAGTTCTTGTTCGCCCCAGCTCCTTTTCACTCTGCAAAAGCGCTTTCATAAGTCCAGAAGCATCTAGTTTTGTGTGTATCTCAACGCACATATTCAAGTACAAATTGTCTGAAATCTCGCCCCACGATTGGGTTTCATAGATAGAGGATCGCTTAACGATCTTTGCAAATTTTTTAATGCGAACAAGAGCCTTTTCGATGTTTTCCAATCGATCGCCTAAATTTCCGCCCAAACATAAAAATGATCTATTCATACTAAATCCGGCTTTAAATTACAGCATATCCTGTAACTTAGCGTAGGTTTTTAAGCCGTATTATTTTAAATTATAAACATGAAACAATTTTTTGGCGCTTTTTTCGGATCATTTGTTGGTATATTAATAGCAACCATCTTAGCCGTAGTAATAACTATAGGTATGATCACCTCAGGGTTTAAGGATGCATTAAAGGATGTGGAGGGTAATGACCTATACACGGCCAAAGGAAACGCTATTTTAAAGATAGCATTCAACGAACCAGTTGTTGATAGAGAAAGATCACGCATGGAAAAAACGTTCTCGAAGTTCCGTGGTAGCGAATCGGGAATGGGCTTGAATGTGATAGTTAGTAATTTAGAGAAAGCTAAAACTGATACCGCCATTAAAGGCGTTTATTTGAATTTTAATGGATTAATGGCCGGAAGATCGGCTATGCAGGATATTCGTGAGGCAATTATTGATTTTAAGAAGTCGGGGAAATTTGTGTGCGCGTATTCAGAGAATTATTCTCAAACCGAGTATTATATTGCTTCAGCAGCCGATAAAGTGTTTTTAAATCCACAAGGAGGAATGGATTGGAAAGGTTTGTCGATGGGCTTGATGTTTTTTAAAGGCGCACTAGAGAAATTAGGAATTGAAATGACCATTTACCGCCATGGGAAATTTAAAAGTGCTATCGAGCCATTTATTTTAGATAAAATGAGCGATTCTAATCGTTTGCAGGCTGAAACATTTTTAAATAGTATATGGAACAGTATGTTGGTGGATATTGCTGCCAGTAGAAAAACAAGTGTAGATGTATTAAATAAATTAGCTAACGGATTGGCAATAAATTTTCCGAATGATGCGGTGAGTTATAAGCTGGTTGATCAATTAGCTTACGAAGATGAGGTATTGAGTGAGTTAAAAACAAAAATAAGAATTAAGGAAAAAGACAAATTGAATTTTGTTTCTCATGATAGCTATGCTAAGTACAGACCAAAGGGTGCTTATTTTGGAAAAGAAAAAATAGCTGTAATCTATGCCGTAGGTTCTATTGGAAGCGGAGAAGGAAGTGATGAAGAAATTGGAAGTGATCGCATTTCAAAGGCAATTAAAGATGCACGTTTGGATGAAAATGTAAAAGCAATTGTACTGCGTGTAAATTCTCCGGGCGGAAGCGCTTTGGCAAGTGATGTTATTTGGCGTGAAGTGAATCTTGCAAAAAAGGCTAAACCTGTTATCGTGAGTATGGGCGACCTTGCTGCAAGTGGAGGGTATTATATTTCTTGCGCGGCTGATCGTATTTTTGCTCAACCAAATACTATTACCGGTTCAATAGGGGTGTTTGGAATTGTTCCTAATATGAAAAAGGCATTTGAAGAGAAATTAGGGATTACCATTGATACAGTTAACACAAATCTGCATAGCGATCTGATGTCAACTTTTCGCGGCGCAACACCAACCGAATCGGTATTCATTCAAAAAAGCGTGGAGGCGGTTTATGATGTATTTATTGGAAGAGTTGCTGAAGGAAGAAAAATGACCAAAGATCAAGTAGATAGCATTGGTCAAGGAAGAGTTTGGAGTGGAAGTGATGCCTTGAAAATAAATTTGGTTGACGAATTAGGAGGATTACCTGAGGCAATTGCCTATGCAGCTAAAAAAGCAAAGTTAAAGCAATACAGAACTGAGGAACTTCCATTACAGAAGAATCCATTGGACGAACTATTTGGTAAATCAGAAATGGATGCCGAAACACGCATTATGAAAAAGAGTTTAGGTGCTAATTATATTTACTTGAAGCAAGTGAAAAGCATTCTTAATTCAAAAGGTGTGCAGGTAAGATTGCCTTACGAGATAATTATTAATTAGTCGGGTCTCGTTTTTTCTATTATTTGGGCGCCCGGGCGCGCCTGCCTGCCGGTAGGCAGGCTTTCCGCTGCAAGCCTGCTTGTCCTTTGCTATGTTTGTAGGGTTCCGGCGGCTTCCGTTAGCCGCCTCCTCACCCAATAAACATGACGCAAAGTCCTGTGCAGGGCTTTACGCTACAATCGCTGGCGCGACATCACGATTGAGTTTACGGTAAAAAAATTCCAGATTGCCGTACAGTTTGAAAAATTTCCGCCAAAATAAAGCTTCTAGATTTTTTTATTAAATTTTCGCTGGACAACTAATTAAAAAGTTCCGTACAAAATACGGCCTACAAGGAAATAGATCGTTATTCCAATAATATCATTGAGCGTGGTTACAAATGGTCCGGTTGCTAAGGCCGGATTTATTTTAAATTTATTCATCGTCAATGGTACAAAGGTTCCAAGGAAGGAAGCGAAAAGTATTACTGTAAATAAAGCAACGCTTACAGTTGCTGATAATTGCCAGTCTTCAGTTAAAAAAGCATATGCAAGAATCAATATTGAACAGATCAAGCCGTTCACCATTCCAACACTTAGTTCTTTTAAAAGTTTAGGACCAATTCTATCGCCAATTAAGGTATTATTTGCTAAGGCTTGAACAATGATAGCGCTACTTTGCACACCTACATTTCCGCCCATCGCACCAATTAACGGAATAAAATAAGCCATCTCAGGATGAATTTTTATTTGTGTTTCGTAAGTGCCAATAATTCGTGATCCAATAATACCACCGCACATTCCGACCAGTAACCATGGAATTCGAGCGCGTGATAAGCGCCAAACATTATCGTTCGTGTCAACGTCATCTGAGATACCACTCATGCGCTGAATGTTCTCATCGGCAGTTTCCTTTATCACGTCAACCACATCATCTATGGTAATGCGCCCAACTAATCTTCCTAATTGATCAACAACAGGTAAAACAACCAGATCATGTTTTTGCATTACCTCGGCCACTTCTTCACTGCTGGTGTTTGTTTTTACAAATTGCGCTTCGGTTTCATAAATTTCTTCAACGCGAGCTAAAGGATGCGATACGATTAATTTTTTAAGAGAAAGTACACCTATAAATTTTTCGTTATTATCAACTACGTAAACAGCGTACATCACATCCACATTATCCGTTTGTTTTCTGATCTCATCAATACACGCGTTCACAGTTTCAAAAGAATATACACTCACCAATTCTTTTGCCATTAAAGAACCCGCAGTACCTTCTTCGTAATTGATCAATTCGGCAATATCGCTCGCTTGCTCAATGTCCTCCATGTGTGATAGTACCTGATCTTGCATTTCTTCAGGTAATTCAGATACAACATCGGCAGCGTCATCGCTATCCATGTTGTCTATCTGTTCGGCAATTTTTTTGGCGCTGAATTTGGCTAATAGATCTTCACGTGTATCGTCGTCGAGTTCCAACAGAACTTCTGGTGCCGTGTCTTCATCTAATAATTCGTAAACATAAGCGGATTCAGGAACGCTGAGCCTATTTAAAACTTGGGCAATATCAGCAGGGTACAATTCATGCAATTGTTCATTTAAGAAACCAACGTTCTTTTTTTCGATGGCATTTTTAAAATCCTCAATAAATATGGACGTAAGTTCAAATGGCATTTTGTAAGTCACGCAAAAGTAATAAATTATACTTACAAATTGTCATTAAAAAAGCCACAGCTAAGGGCTGTGGCTTGAGTAGGAATAAATAGCTTATGATTTATTTTGACTTATGTAGAACACTATTCCGTTGGCTGTAAATAAAGTAAATTATTAAGCCAAAGATCATCCAAACTCCTGCGGAAGCAAGAGTGAATAGATCAAGAGCAATGATCATGAAAGAGCAAACGAGCATTCCGAGAATTGGTACAAGAGGCACTAATGGAGTTTTGAAAGGACGTGGTATTTCAGGACTGTTTTTTCTCATGATCAAAATTCCTAGGCAAACAATTACAAAGGCGAACAGAGTGCCAAAAGAGGTTAAGTCACCTGCAACACTTCCAGGAATAAAGCCCGCAAATATTCCAACAAACAAAAATAATATCAAGTTTGATTTATATGGAGTTTTATATTTTGGATGAAGATCAGAGAATACTTTAGGGAGCAAGCCATCTGTTGACATTGAATAAAAAACACGAGACTGACCCATTAGCATTACGAGTATTACAGATGAAAAACCTGCAAGAATAGCAATAGTAACGCTTGTTCCAAGCCATTCGTAACCGATCATGTATTTTTGAACAGCATAAGATACAGATGCTTCTTTTCCGGCGGCTCCAAATTCACTCCAGTGAGCAACACCCGTTAGAACGTAAGAAAATAACACGTAAAGAATTGTACATACAACCAAAGATCCTAAAATGCCAATTGGCATATCTCTCTTTGGGTTTTTGGCTTCCTGAGCTGCGGTAGATACAGCGTCAAATCCGATAAAAGCAAAAAATACTACCGCGGCACCGCCTAATATTCCTCCAAATCCCCATGTGAAGAATCCTTCATGGCCTGGTGTATTCTCAGGAATTAAGTAAGGCGTATGATTTTCAGGGTTAATGAATTTCCAACCAATGGCAATGAAGATTAGAACAATTGCTAGTTTAATGAATACAATTATTCCGTTTACGAAAGCTGATTCCTTTGTTCCTTTAATTAATAATAAAGAAAGAACTAGTAAAATACCTAATGCCGGTAAATTAACGAAGCCCGAATAGGTGGTTACCTGACTCTTAAGAGTTTCAGATAAGCTTGAAAATTGTTCATCAGAAAGTATCAGGATGCCATTTTTAGCAGTTTTTACAACTTCTTCCGGGAATTGAGTTATAGCAGCACCAATAACTTTATAAGCATGCTCAAAAGGAGAGTGGCACCATTCATAAGGTATCTTCCCTCCTAGAAGATTATTTAAGTATTCGCTCCATGCAATTGAAACCGTAGCCGCCCCTAGCGCATACTCCATAATTAATGACCAACCAATAATCCATGCTACTAATTCACCCATTGTTGTATATGCATATGTATATGCGCTTCCTGCTATTGGTATCATTGCAGCGAATTCTGCATAGCACAATCCTGCAAAAGCACAACCAACAGCGGCTACAACAAACGACATCGTTACTCCAGAACCAGCGTTGTCAGCAGCAGCAGCAGCTGTTCTAACAAACAAACCCGCACCAATAATTGCACCAATACCAAGTGCAACCAAAGACCAAGTGCCTAATGTCTTTTTTAACCCACCTTCTCCAGAGGCAGCGTCAGCTAATAATTTGCTAAGTGATTTTCTTCTAAATAATTCAGACATATAACCTTAATTAATTAATTAATTTATAAGTAGCCAAATTAAACACTTATAATTAGATATGCAAGCCAAAAAGCACAAGCGGAACTATAAAGGAAGCAAGGTAGAGGAGTAGAAATAGGATCTTTTTAAATACATTAAGATCGTTGAACATGTTTATTTGTAAAATGGTATTTACTTGCTGAATTATGAGTGGCTCTATGATAGTGTATTGATAAACACCGGGCTGTAATCCTGCAAATTTTTTGGGATACGCGAATAAAATACAGTCTCTGATAAGCCAATATTCTTTATTTGTAAGTGTAGAATATTCCTGGTGATAATTAATATGCTCGCTCTTTAAAATGTTTCGTATTTTTTGATTTTTTGATTCGTTATATAATTCAATTCCCATCATGATAGGCACTATGATCATAATTGTGCTTGCCGAGGCAAAGATCACTCCCAACAGAATAATGGAAATGATGCCAAACACTAATCGGATATAATAGTTTTGTTTAAAAAATAATGTTTCCATTATCCTTCCGCCATCTAATGGATAAATTGGTAAAAGATTGAAAAGATTGATAAATAAAAAACAATTGGCTAACATTTTTATGGTATCACTTTTCATTTCTTTATTCAAAAAATAAAGAGCGCAGGCAATAATAAGCCCTGGTAAAGGACCAGCTAAAATAATAAAGCTTAATTGCTTTTGCGATACTTCCTGTTTTTTTCCTGAGCTAAAAGCGCCAATGAGCGGAATGAAAAATATTTTGACATTACTATAGTTAAATAGCTTCATTGCCAAAAGGTGACCCATTTCGTGAATGATCACAACTACTGTGATAGCTGCAATATAAGCGATGTTTTGATCGAATAGTACATAAAATAGCACCATATAGATTAATAAACTAAAAGCAGAACGCACCCACGAATTGTTACTTTTCTCTTGCAATTCCGGCTTAGCAGGATATTCGCCCGGTGTAAATGAATCTTGCTGCTTGCTTTCGTTTATGTTGCTGAATTGGTCCAATTAAATCGTTTTGCGCCTTAAGTGAAAGATCAAATAAATACTAATAGCAAATAAAAAGAACGCGCCTGTTTGATGCAAAGCACCCATGATCACAGGAACGTTATAAACCAAGGTAAGCACCCCTAATATAAATTGTAAGGTAAGTGCGTAGATCAAAAAAGTTATACCGCGATATTGAGATTTGCTTAACTGAACTTTGTTTGATTGTTTCCAGATATAGGCCACTAAAAGACAAAGAATAATGGCAAGAGTGCGATGCGTGAATTGAATGCCGCTCGGGTTTTCAAGCATATTGGCAAATAATCCATCTTCCATATACACTTGTTCAGGTATCCATTCTTCTCCCATTTTTGGCCAAGTATTCCATATTTGGCCAGGACGAATATGCGAGGAATCTCCTTGAGTAAAACCTGCTGTAAACGCGCCAAAAATTATTTGAATAATGAGCGCAACAAAGAATATGAGCACGGGCCATTTTAATTTTTTGCTTTCACCTGGCAGGCTTGTTTCTTCGTTTGGATAAATTAAGCCAAGTGCAAACCAAAATGTAAAAGCAAATAAAGTAAAAGCACTCATCAAATGTGTTGCTAATCGATAATGACTCACCGCTGGTTTGTTTTGTAATCCGCTATAAACCATCCACCAACCAATAACGGCTTGCATAGCTCCTAAAGCAAAAAGTAAGATCATTTTTGGCCACATATCGCGCGTGATCTTTTTCTTTATCAAAAAATAAATAAATCCGATCAAAAAAATGTACATCATCAATCTACCGATCATACGATGCCCATATTCCCACAAAAAAATAGGTTTAAATTCTGCGAGAGTCATTTCAAAATTCACTTTATGAAATTCAGGCGATTCTTGGTATTTGGCAAAGCGTTCCATCCACGCAGTTTCCGAGAATGGAGGAAGGGAACCCATAAAACTCCAATCGGTGATAGAAAGTCCTGAATGGGTCAATCTTGTTAAACATCCTACAACTACCATAGCGTAAATAAATAAACAACCTGTAAGTAACCAGATGATAATAGGCTTGTTTTGCGGAGGTAAATTGAGTTTCATTTGTGGGAGATAAAGGTAATGCAAAATCATTCTTAAAAAAACAAAAAAACAGGTGTTTTCCTTGATATCTTATGCATAGAGAACTGAATTTTTATTTATATTCGCCATTGTACGTGGTTAAAAAACTCTCATATTTTGTACTTAAGTATCGTTTGGCCTTCCTTATCTCTATGGTGGCTATTGCCGGAACAATGGCGTATTTTGCTTCAAAAGTTGAGATATCTTACAATTTTGCAAAATTATTGCCCGAAGATGATCCTGCAAGTGTTGATTATGAGAATTATCGCAAAAAATTTGGACAAGACGGAACTATCTTATTGATCGGGATCGATAAGGATCAAATTCATACGCTCAAAAATTACAAAGAGTGGGCTATACTAACTGAGAAGTTAAAGGGTTTGCCCGGAATTAAGAATGTTGCTTCTATTACCAACATAAAAGATCTTGTTTTAAATGATACGCTTGGGAAATTTGAATTTCAAACCATGCGCGGCGTTAATCCTTCAAACCAAGATGAGTTGGATGATTTTTTATTCCGCCTTTCGAAATTGAAATTTTATGATGGTATGTTCTTTAACAACAAAACAAATTCTACCCTCATTGCTATTAGTTTTTTTGAGAAAGATCTGAACTCCAAGCGTCGTTTGGAGATCGTGAGCGATATCAAAAAACAAATGGCTAATTTCAATAAGGTAACCTCTATTGAAACACACGCTTCAGGTTTGCCATTTATTCGTTCAACGGTAATGTTGAAAATAAGAAATGAAATGAGTTTCTTTTTAGGTGTTGCATTTCTTGTTACTGCGTTGTTACTTTTTATATTTTTTCGTTCACTTTATCCGGTGATCTTTTCCTTACTCGTTATTGTTTTTGGCGTGATCACAACTCTTGGAACCATTGTTTTGTTCGGTTATAAATTATCTGTACTTGCAGGATTGATCCCTCCATTGATAATTGTTATTGGGGTACCCAATTGTATTCTCATATTAAATAAATATCATACCGAATTAGCCAGCGGTAAAGGAAAGATAGCTTCTTTACACCTTGCCATCCAACGTGCCGGTGTTTCTTTGTTTTTCGCAAACATAACAACGTCTATTGGTTTTGCTGTGTTTTGCGCCATTGAAAATAGCTTATTATTTGAATTTGGTTTAATAGCGGCCATAAATGTAATGGCAACATTTATTTATTCCTTGATATTAGTGCCCGTTATATTTAGTTATTTGCCTCTTCCAAAGCCAAAGCATTTATTGCACCTAGACGCAAAGCGTTTGCGGCTTACACTCGACAAGGTAGCAGCAATTACAACCACGAATAGAAAAGCGATTTATATTATTCTTATTGCTCTTTGTAGTGTAAGCGTTATAGGACTTTTAAAAATACGAGCCTTTGGTTATGTGGTAGATGATATTCCAAAAACCGATGTGCTTATCCGCGACATGAAGTACTTTGAAAAGAGTTACGGTGGCGTTCTTCCATTTGAAATCACCATCGATAGTAAAAAAGAAAAAGGCATATTTGTAAACAACGCTCGTGTGCTTTACAAGATCAATCGCGCTCAGCGAATGTTAAGTCAGTATTCTGAGTTCTCAAAACCTTTGTCAATCGCAGAAGGGATAAAATTCATGTATCAAACCTATAAAGGAGGCGATGAGAAATTTTATAAACTGCCAAGCGTTACCGATCTTAAAACAATTGCAGAATATGTAAAAACAGAGAATGAGAAAAAAAATCAACTGTCTAGTTTTTTGGATAGTACGCAACAAAACACACACATTTCAATTTTGGTGGCAGATGTTGGTTCAACACGAATGAAGGAATTAGCATCAAGTTTGAAGTTACGGTTAGATACTATTTTTAATTATGATGACGAGGCAAATAAGTGGATGGCTGATTCATCTCAAGTAGATGTAAAAGTTACAGGAAATAGCATTGTGTTCTTAAAGGGGAATGATTTTTTAGTGAATAATTTGGTTGAAAGTGTGGTGCTGGCAATTGTGTTGATCATGATCTTTATGCTCACCCTTTTCACTTCATTCAGAATGATAGTGATCTCAACTATTCCTAGTTTGGTTGCATTGATCATTACGGCAGGATTAATGGGTTTTGTAGGAATTCCGCTTAAACCAAGTACAATTTTGGTGTTTAGCATTGCCTTTGGTATAAGCAGCGATGGCACTTTGTACTTCCTAACCAAATACAGGCACGAGATTCGAAAAAACAAATTAAGCATAGGCGATGCAGTTCGCATCACCATTTCAGAAACCGGCGTAAGTATGATTTATACAGCCCTTGTGTTATTCTTTGGCTTTGGAATGTTTGCTTTATCAGGATTTGGAGGAACGCAAGCTTTAGGAATTTTGATCTCATTTACACTTATTGTTGCGTACTGCGCTAATCTTATTTTGCTTCCCGCCTTCCTGCTTTCACTCGAAAAGCATCTTACCAATAAGGAGTTTGTGGAAAAAAAGAGTATCATGACCGACGAAATGGAAGAAGCAGTTGAGGATAAAAGCAAATGATTTTTTTAATTCCCGGCAATTAAAGAGATTAGTGCGGATCAATTTTTATAAAATTGATCGATTTTCGAAATCACGGTAAAACAAAATTGTCAGAATTGAGCAGAAGGGAAGATTTAATTTAGACGATAATTATTGGTAGTTAAATCCCCAACCACTCTTTAGCAGCACCGCTAAACACCAATTCTTTTTCTTTATCACTCATTGATGTTTTATGAACTAATTCCCCGGGAATTGCTTCCCCCAATGGAAATGGATAATCGCTGCCTTGCATAACGCGATTTGCGCCGCACTGTTTGATGGTGTATTGCAACATTTCTATATCACACACATGGCTATCAACCCAAAATTGACCTAAATAACTTTTCGGATTTTTTTTGTTGTCAATCGCCACTAAGTCAGGACGGCAATCCCAACCATGCTCAATTCTACCCAAGGTAGGAAGTAAAGATCCACCACCGTGGGCAAAACATACTTTTAGTTTTTTAAATCTTTCAAATACACCGCCAAATATCATGCTGCAAGCTGCTCTGCTAATTTCGGCGGGCATACCAACTAACCATGGCAGCCAATATTTACTCATGTGTTCTTGTCCCATCATTTGCCATGGGTGTATTAAAATAGCCGCGTTTAACTGTTCGCAAGCGGCATAAAAATCAAAGAACTGCTCTTCATTTAAATTTAGGTTGTTCACATTGCTTCCAATTTGCACACCTTTGTATCCTAATTTCATGCAACGCTCTAATTCTTTTATAGCAAGCTTTGTATCTTGCATAGGAACTGTAGCTAATCCAATAAATTTATCAGGGTATTGATTTACCGTTGCAACAATATCATCATTTAAAAATTCGCTTACTATCAAACAATCATTTGGTTTGGCATTATAACTAAACATTACCGGAATAGTACATATCACTTGTTTATCTACTCCATGCGCTGTCATTTCTTTGATGCGTAATTCTGCATCCCAACAATTAGATAAAATCTCTCTAAAGCGCTTGCTTCCTTGCATCATCCATGCTTTGCAGGGTTCATGGTGTTCTAAATGTATAAAATCTCCATACCCAAATTGTTTCGAAAAATCAGGAATATTTTTTGGAATGATATGTGTGTGAACGTCGATGATCATTATGAAATTTGAATTAGATGACGTAAATTTACAATAACTTAATCTAAACTAAAATGAAAAGAACGGTAATCGCTTCATTATTTATCATTTGTAATCTAAACATCTTTGCTCAAAATAAAGCAAGTAAACATTTTCTGGTAAAAAATAATGCAAGATCACAGAATGTTGCTACTCAAGTAAGCCTTTTATATTCGTTTTCAACTTTCACTAGTGGTTACAATGCTATTTCAGGCACAACTTTAACCGGTGGGCAAAAATGGGATGATCTGGATTATGTGTTACCGATTGGGTTTACTTTTACGTTGTACACTCAAACAGGCACCAGTATTAATTTAAGCTGGGGCGGACAATTATTAACGTTTAACGACGCTACCAATGGCCCTTATGTTTCTTTTGCTGCCGCCATGTTTGAGGATATTTGCGATCGTGCCTATTACCCAAATGTTGATATGGAAGGCGATCCTGGAGGAATATCACCAATTTCTTATACTACGGTTGGGACTCCGGGAAATAGAATATGCAAGGTTCAAATTGCTAATGCAGGATTTTATGGTGAAAATGATCTGTATTCAACTTCAACTAGTTATGTGAATTTTCAAATTTGGCTTTACGAAACATCAAATAGGATCGAGTTTAGATATGGCGGAGTTAATATTCAAAATCCTTCAGATAATATTTATAATTCGGCAACAGGTTTTGTTACAGGCCTAGCTGATAGCGTTGATGTGAATACGGGCGATTCGCCCACTTCAAATATGCTTGATGGACCTTATGCAAATCCAAATGTGATCCCTTGGAATAATGCGGTAAATATGTATGTAGCAGGCGCGGTTGAAAGTGGAAGAGTTTATAGATTTGATTGGATCAGTGCTCCAACACAATTAGTAAAGAATTCCCAAGACGCATCAATTGAGATCTATCCTAATCCATCTTCACAAAAAATAGTGATAAGTGGAATTAGTTTGAATGAATCGAAAATAAATATCCTTGATCTTAACGGTAAAGAAGTTGAATTTTCAATGAAAAATAATGTTGTTGATGTAAGCGAATTCAACAATGGAGTTTATTTTATGCATATTCGTCTTTCAGATGTGGTTATAACTCGAAAGTTAGTTGTTACGCATTAAAGAAACTAAAATTCACATTGCCGTATTTGCGATGTTGCGAAAAGTGCGGCAAATTTTCCAGTTTTGTTCTTGGTCCGTGTTCGATGATCAACATTCCTTTTTCTTTAAGGAGAGCATGTTCAAAAACTAATTGATGGATATCTTCTAAGTTTGTAATATCGTAAGGAGGATCGGCAAAAATAATATCGTGCTTTTTCTTGTTTTCTTTTAAGAGTTTAAATACATCTCCTTTCATGGCATTTATTGGCAGATCAAACTTTGAAGCGGTTTGCTTTAAAAAATTAACGCACGAAAAATTATTATCAATGGCCGTTATGTCTTTACACCCTCGCGAAGCAAATTCAATAGAAATATGGCCTGTTCCCGAAAAAAGATCAAGCAAAGAAGTGGTTTCAAAATCAATTTTGTTGTTGAGGATATTAAAAAGCCCTTCTCCTGCAAAAGAAGTGGTAGGACGAATAGGTAATCCCTTTGGAACCTCAATATTCCTTCCGCCTAATGTGCCGCCTAAAATTCGCACAAGTGTTTATTTAAAATGCTGAAATAAAAATGATTTGGCAATTCGTCAACCGGTTTATCCAAGGCTTTGCTTGAAACAAAATTTATCTGACGAATATATTTTTTAATAAGATCAAAAAGTTCATCCGTTGTGTTTTTATTTCCAGCAATTTGTAAACGCAAGGTTTCTTTATTCAATTGAAATTGTTCAATGGTGAATAACAAAAAATAAAGTACATCTTCGTTGGTTTCGTATTTAAAGATGTTATAAAAAAGCAGGTCATTCTGTGATTTAATGATCAATTCGATACACGACTGATGAAAATTTAAAAAAACATCGCTGTTCTTAAAGTAAGGCAAATTCAAAAACAGGTCTATACTTCCGGCTCCAACGTGATCAATTTTTGCAGCCGAAAAAGTTTTTTCAATAAAGGCTAAAAGTTCAAGATCGTAGGTATATGTAAAGTAAACCGAATTATTTACCAAATTGGTTTGAACCGTTTTTATATCTTTTGCACCGGTGTTAAACTCTAGCAGCCCTTTTAAGTTTGGATCGCTATAAGCTTGGGGCACAAGGGTAAACAAACCATTAAGAACTTGCACCGATACGTGATTAAAACGATGCTTCAAAATGCCAAATTCCGACAAAAAATAACCCAATTCATCAATAGTTTGGCTTATGTTTTTCTTTTCGGGAGTATAATCTATCGAACAAATTTCATGTAAATTGGTGTTGCCATCGTTAAAAATGGCCGCCTGAATAGAATGCTCCTCAATGAACAGATATAAGTTTAACATACCTTTTTGGTATGCCCTTATGGGAAAGTGTTTTCTGCTTTTAACCTCTGTAACCTGCATTGGAATGTAAAAGTATGTCTTTTTGTTCTTTAATAAAACAAAAATAAGCATACCTTTGTTCCCCATTCACATTTTATGGAAATAATGGAATTATCTAACACCGATTTCGATAGGAACCCGGTAATTGCTCAAATGATGTTGAACAATCATGAGCAAGTTGTTTTTTGTAATGATAACGCCACTGGTTTAAAGGCTATTATTGCTATTCACAACACTGTACTAGGGCCTTCTTTGGGAGGAACGCGTATGTGGAATTACAATAATGAAATAGAAGCTTTGAATGACGTTCTTCGTTTATCAAGAGGAATGAGTTACAAATCTTCTGTTGCAGGTTTAAATCTTGGTGGGGGAAAAGCTGTTATTATTGGTGATGCAAAAAAAATCAAATCAGAAGCTTTGCTCCGTAGATTCGGAAAATTTGTAAATAGTCTTGGTGGAAAATACATCACCGCCGAAGATGTGGCAATGAGCAGCCGCGATATGGAAATTATTCATATGGAAACTGATCATGTGAGCGGCTTGCCCGAAAATATGGGTGGAAGCGGAGATCCTAGTCCCGTTACTGCTTACGGTGTTTATGTAAGTATGAAAGCAAGTGCTAAGGAAACTTGGGGTTCGGATAGTTTAAGTGGAAAAAAAGTATTGGTTCAAGGAATTGGTCATGTTGGAGAAGTATTAGTTTCGCATTTAACCAAAGACGGAGCAAAAGTTTATATAAATGATATTAGCGAAGAGCGTGTTAAAGCTGTTGCAGATAAATATAAAGCAGAGTTTATTGCCGCAGATAAAATGTTCGACTTGGATATTGATATTTATGCGCCTTGTGCATTAGGAGCAACCGTTAATGATGATACATTAGCAAAATTAAAATGCAAGATCATTTGTGGTGCTGCAAACAATCAATTAGCCGATGAAACTGTGCAAGGTGTAAGTGTTGGAAAAAAAGGAATTTTGTATGCGCCTGATTTTGTTGTGAATGCCGGTGGTATCATCAACGTGTATTATGAACTGGAAGGCTATAATCGTGAAAGAGCATTGGCACATGCCGAAAAAATTTACGACACCACATTTAATTTATTTCAACTAGCAAAAAAAGAGGGAATACCAACGTATTTGGCTGCAAACAGACTGGGCGAACAACGCATAGAGGCAATTGCGCGAATTAACGCTATACTATAAGTTACTTAAAAAAAAGGTTCTTTACACATGTTGAGCAGAAGATTTTTACGTATCAAGACCATGCAGGCGCTTTATTCTTATTTTAAGAATGAAAAGCCCGACATGAGCGTTTTTGAAAAAGAACTGTTCAAGAGTATCGATCAGGTGTACGACCTTTACCTTATCATCATAAATATCTTTGCGGGTATTTATCAAAATGAGTTATTGATCATTGATGAGAATAAGAACAAGCGTTTACCAAGTCAAGAAGACCTTAATCCAAATAGAAAATTGGTGTCAAACACCTTGTTACTTGCTATTTATAAAAGTGAGGAATTAAAAACACTCATCGAGAAAAGAAAGCTAGGAACATTTATTGATAACAATATTCTACGACGCATCATTACTGAGATAAAAAAAACAGAAGAGTTTGAGGCGTATGTAAAAATTGAGGCTCCAACATTAAAAGATGATAAGCATTTATTAAATGAAGTGATCGTAAAAGTTTTGAATGAGAATGAAGTACTGATCTCGATGTTCGAGGAAAAGAGTATTTATTGGACCGATGATCTTTACGTTGCTTACAATCTTGTTCTTAAAAATTTCGAATTATTTGATGGTAAATTTCGTATCTTACCATTGCTTAAAGATGAAAAAGATGATGAGGAATTTGTTTCCTTACTTTTTCAAAAAACCATACTTTATCGCGAAACAAATATTGAATTGATCCAAAAGCACGTAAAAAATTGGGAACTCGATCGCATAGCTGAAATGGACATGCTTTTAATGCAAATGTGCATTACTGAATTTGCTTATCTACCAAATGTTCCGGTAAAAGCCTCGCTAAACGAATATATTGATATTAGCAAAGATTATAGCACTCCAAACAGCAAAGTGTTCATCAACGGCATCTTAGATAAAATCATTTTCCAGCTAAAGGATGAAAATCGTATCCAAAAACAAGGCAGAGGCCTAAAGGAGAGTTAGTCGTTAAAAACCTACTTTTTAACGAAAAAATATCTTATTTTTACTCTAAATTTTAAGATTTTAAGGAAATGTTAAAATTGAGTCTAAAACCTTATAAACATTTCCAACCATTTCTTAATTAATAACGTAGGGTATAATACAAATATATTTCAATGAAAAAAACCTTATTACTTTTAACTAGCTTTTTTTGTTTAGCATCTTACGCACAAAACGTAATACCTCCTTTCATCAATTATCAGGCAGTTATTAGAGATGCCAGTGGCATTCCAATTGCACCGGGTGCCACCTTCACGTTAAATTTTAAAATATTTACAAATGCCGCAACGCTTACTGCGGTTTATGAGGAAGAGCACTTGGTAACTGTCCCTCTCGATCAGGTTATTAACTTGAGAATAGGAAGTGGAACTGGAATTGCACCTCTGAATAACTTTTCGGCAATTCCTTGGAATCTAGGCCAAGCACATTATCTTGTATCGAAGGATGGAAATAGTATTGGTTCAAAAACAGCCTTTGCTTCGGTCCCTTATGCATTTAGTTCGGGAGGCGGGGCATCAACAAGTTATTCTCCTAGTTCAAACATTAGTATCACTGGAAATGTTCTGGATCTTACAAATAAATTATCAACTGCAGTTTCGGTTGGATCAAATCAATTTCCAAATTCAAAGATCCCAACTTTTTCTGCTGATCAAAAAGGACGTTTGACAAACACTGGCGAATATCCTGCTAATATGAGTGGAGACATTATTGGAAAATTAGATAGTCAGTTGGTAGCAAAATTAAGGGGAACTCCTTTGTCTACATTAATTCCGGTTAACGGGCAAGTTCTACAATTCAATGGCATCGAATGGAGACCGGCTGCGGGAGGCAATTCGTCGGTAACAATTAATCAAAGTGGTATTGTTAATGTTTCTCCTTCAGGCATTCCTTCAACAACATTTATTATCTCGGCATCTGCGCCAATTTTCGCAACTTCAGGTATTGGAACTATTGTTCTAGGCGCTTATCCAAATTACAATTTAAACATTCCAACACCATCCATAAGTTTTAATGCTACTTCGGGAGTATTAACCTTTCAGCAATTCCCATTTCTTACAAGTTTAAATATATCCCCGCAATTGGGATTAACGGGTAATGTTATAACTGCCGGCACCAGCACGTTAGCAATTCCTGCTTTATCTTATTGGTCAAAACCTACCTTAACAGCAACCGAACTTGGAAACATAGGTGATAATGTTGGTATTGGTGCTTCAAATCCAACTGAGAAACTCGTTGTTCAAACAACTGCAGGCGCTGATATTTCTGTAGTTAGCACACCAGGAAATATGGCTTTTTTAAATCTAGGCACTACTGCAAATCACTTTTTAGGACGCGTTGGATATAATTCAACCAATCACTCAATGTCTTTGTGGACCAACAACACCCCCGATAGAATGTTTATTTCAAGTATTGGAAATGTTGGTATAGCAACTAATGTACCTGCAGCAAAATTAGATATCAATGGTGATTTTAAACTTGGTACAGGAGGAAGTGTTTTACAAAAAGTAATAGGCGGTTCGGTACAACCAATTTATGGAACAATAAATCCGTCAACTAATTTAGCAACTTCGTTTGCAGCAGCAGGAGCTACTGTTGGTGATAGAGTAGTAGTTACATTATCTGGAGGAACCTCTGTTACGGTTGTTCTTGTTTCAGCAAGTATTTCGGCAGCAAATGCGGTTAATATTAACTTGTATAATTTTGGAGGAACTGCAGCACCTGGCGGTATGTACACAATTAACTATGTTATTTATAAGTAAGATGAAAAAAACTTTATTGATCATATTGTGCTTTTGTGCTGGTTATAATATGGCGCAAAGTATTTCACCTTCTGTAATTAACTCGGGAGGCAAAACAAGTACTACAACACTTAATTCACAAACGGTTTATTATACAGATAATATTGGTGAAGCGGTTATAGGTACTGGGTCAACTTCGGGTAGTATACTTACACAAGGATTTCTTCAGCCCGATATGATGGTTGTGAATAACACTTCTGTTACTCCAATTCCCGGTAATGTATCGTGCTCTGACAGAAGAGATGGCTTCATTAAAATGATTATTGACAATCCACCAAAAGGTTATTCTGTAGAATTTTTTTGGAAGCCGGATACGCTTTGTCCCAATAATGATTGTTCGGGAATAGATAGTTTATCGCAAGGAACTTATACCGTATATACAGTTATAACATATTTTATAGGACCAAACGAAAAAAAGGATTACTACGAACATATTGTTAATATTCTTGATAATAATGGAGTTTGTAATTTAAAGATCTATAGCGGAATTACCTTAAGTGGTGGTAATTCTAAATTCACAATAGATAACATTGAGTTATATCCGGATGCTGAGGTTTCCATCTATAACCGATGGGGAGTTAAGTTGTTTAGTACAAAAAAGTATAATAATGTAGATAACTACTGGCCAAAAAAGGATGAAAAAGTGACATCCGGAACGTATTTTTACGTCATAGATGCGGGCAAGGGTAAAGTGAATAAAAGTTGGATAGAAGTATTTGAATAATAAAATGAAAAATAACGTTTTGCTTTTTTTGTTCGCTGCTATAACCTCCATATTTCGGGGCCAAGGCATTGTTGTGCAAAATGCCGGTAATTTATGTATAGGAAATCACGAGCGTATTCAATCATCTGCTTACCCATCCTTTAAAACACAAGGTATCAATTTTGACACTGTTCATGTGTTTCCAAGTACAGCCGGGTTTTTGAGTAATTCTCATATGAAGTTATTTTTGTCGAGTAGTAATGGCACAAACACATCTCCATCTTTTACCAACATGACGGCCATTTATTATCATCCTTCAACTATTAAGGGAAATGCTGTTTCGGGCCGTTTTAACTCGGATAGATTAACCGATTATGCTTTGATCAACTCTTTTGGCAGCATTATTACACTTAAGAATACCGGATTTCCATTGCAATTTAATAAGGATTCTTTAGATGAGTCTTTTTTGGGAGGACATGTTTGCAGTAAACTTTTGCAGTGCAATTTAGATGGGCTAAGCCCTTTGGATCTTGTATCGGTAGGTGTAAAATCTATTGCCACACAATCTTTTGTTGTAAGGCCATATATTAACGCTACTGCTACGGGTACAACAGCGATCCTTAGTTTTTCTGGTCAGCCATTGAAGACGATTACCAATATGCTTTCTTTTACCAATTACAATTTTGATGTTGAGGCAGGTGACCTCGATAACAACGGAAAAGACGAATTGATTTTTGTTTCAGAGGTTTTAGATTCAATCTATGTTCTGTACAGTTTATTTGGAACACTGGATAAACAATTTCAATTTAGTCCAGGTCCGGGATTTATCCATAAGAAGATCGTATTATCAGATCTTGATGGGGATGGAAAAAAAGAAATCGCTTTATCTGGGAAGATAAATCCGAGCGGATTGCATTATGTGGCAGTTTATTCTCCATTTTACGTATTAGGAAATTTGGCAGGTTTCAACCCACTTAATACTGTATATACCAATTACGAGATCTCTGATTTTAATTTTGCTGATTTAAACACCGATGGGTTCAAGGATCTTATTGTAAGTCAGGCTACGCCAACAGCATCAACCTTTGGAAGTATTAATGTTTACATGCACAATAGAGTGTCTCTGTTTCAGTTCACTAACGCACCAATAAATTTCCAAATGAATGGTCATATTACCGGTGGATTAGCTGTGTGGGATGTTGATAATAATAAACGTCCGGATATAATTTCCTTTCCTAATTCTGATACTTCTTCTATCGTTATACTCAAAAATTTTACACACCGCGATAGTTTATATGCAGTGCCAAGCCGAACCGCAATTTGTTTAGGAGATACATTTGTGCTAAAGAATCAATTAATAGGCTTTAATGGAGTTTATTTCACTAATATCGTTCCTTCATTGAGCGTTATAGCCACAACTAATCACACAACCTCAATTACAAGTAGCGGTAATTATACTGTAAATGCCATGTACTCGCCATATGTTGGAGGAACGTGTGTGTTTGTGTCAAATAATGTGAATATAAAGCAAGGGCTTCAGTCAAACGTTATTGTGAGTGGGCCAAATAGTGTATGTTACAACTCACCCGTTATTTTAACTGCAGGTGGAGCAGCTTCATTTACATGGGCAACTTCATCTCAAACTACCAACGCAAATTCTCTTTCATTCACACCTACAACATCGGTTGCATATGTTCTTACCGGTTCTAGTATAGATGGATGCAAGTCGGTTGCAAATGGAACCGTTAACGTAAAGCCCGAAGTTAACGCCACAATAACCTATGACAAGAATTTTTTGTGTAAAGATCAAAAAGCCAGTTTAACTGCAAGTGGAGGTATTACATACACTTGGAGCACCGGTGAAACTCAACCAAGTATTGCTATTACACAAACAAGCTCCGTTGCTCAATTATATAATGTTTACGTAACTAATGGCGATGGATGCTCAAAGTATGCAAGTTTTACAACTAACTATAATGATAAGTGTAAAGAAGTAATAGTTATTAAAGGGATCACTCCAAATAGTGATGGAGAAAATGATCAATTGTACATAGAGAACATTGAGAATTATCCTGATAACGTTGTAAGTATATATAATCGTTGGGGTGTAATGTTATATACCCAAAAGGGATACGATAATACAACAAAATCCTGGCCTTCAAAAACGCAAAATAATTTAGCTTCTGGTACTTATTATTATGTAGTTGAACTTGGGCCCGGAAACGATGTGAAAAAAGGGTGGATAGAAATTTTTAGTAATTAAACAGAACTTGATGAGAAGACACATATTTATTTTTCTTTTAATTATTTTAGTAAGGAATGTTACCGCGCAACAAGATCCCCAATACAATCTTTATCAGTTCAATCCACTGATCATAAACCCTGCCTATGCGGGTGCGCGTGATGGATTGTCTGTTGTTGCTAATGTAAGGAATCAATGGGTTGGTTTTGACGGCGCTCCAAAAACAAGTGTTATAAGTGCGCATGCGCCAATACTAAATAAAAATGTTGGAATTGGATTCACCATAATTGGCGACCGCATGGGGCCTCGCAGCATGATAGGCTTTGCAGGAAATTTTGCCTATATTCTTAAGTTGAGTAATAAATTGAAATTGTCTTTTGGATTGAATGCAGGTTATAACCGTTATCAATTCAGATACAATGAAATTACGTTTAAAACTATCGACAATACAAATCAAAATCTCGGCGATTTTAATACAGGCGCCCTCGACCTTAATGGCGGACTTTATTTAAAAAGCAAAAGTTTTTTCTTGGGCCTTTCTTTTACGCACCTCGCCGCTAGGAATCTTTATGAGATCGATATGAGAGACACTACATTTACAAGTAATTTAACTTACCGATTACGCACGCATCAGTTTTTAACGATAGGGAAATCATGGGTGCTGAATGAAAATGTTGTTTTTGCGCCAACAGTAGCTTTTAGAGGTGTTAGTAATGGACAAGGTAATATGGATCTCAATTTTAATTTCTTCCTCTATAAAAAACTTTGGCTCGGAGTATTCTTTAGATCTCCGTATGGCCCGGGTTTTTTATTGAATTATTATGTAACACCAAAATGTAAAGTGGGGTATAGCTATGATACCGGCATAAGAGATAAGAAGCGATTAGGGCCTTCGCACGAAGTAAGCATTGGCTTCGATTTTTTAGGACGCAAATCAAAGATCATTTCACCACGTTTCTTGTAATTATATATGCACTTTAGAACTATACTCATATTTTTTTCAGCACTATTTACAATGTCCTTGTTCTCGCAAATAACTAAGGGTGATAAACTCTATGAGCAAAACCGTTATTTTAAAGCCATTCCTTATTATGTTAATGCTTCAAAGAAACAAACTACAAAACAAAAAGCTAATTTAAAACTGGCCGATTGTTATCGCAAAGTAAATGAATACGAAAAAGCAGAAAATGCCTATCGTAGCGCTTTGGGATCAGATGCAAATGTTGAGCCACAGGTACATTATGATTTTGCCTCGGTATTAAAAGCCAACGGAAAATACGACGAAGCCCTGGAGCAATACAATCTTTATTTAAAACAAAAACCTAACGAAGAGTCTGCTAAAAAAGTGAAGAAGTTTTGCGCTGAGATCAAATACTGGATGAGCAGACCTAAAGAATACGACGTTAAAAATGTAGAAAAAATAAATTCGGCTAACGCAGAGTTTTGCCCTGTATACGCGAACAATAAACTTATTTATGTGGGCGAGAAGACCACTTTTGATTTTGTAGAGTTTGAAAAGAATGATTACAATGGGCAGCCGTTTTTGAATATGTACATTGCTGAGGTTAATGGCGCGAGTGCCCAAAAGAGCAAAACGTTTTCAAAGAAAGTGAATTCAGAATCGCACGATGGACCAATAAGCGTTTCTTCTGATGGCAAAACAATTTACTTTACAAGAGTTACCGGTGGAGGAAAAAAAGGAAATACAGCTAAAATTTATACGGCTTTAGGGCACGATCGTACTTGGGGAAATACAAAACCATTTAAGTACAATAGCGATGAATATTCGGTGGCACATCCAAGTATTAGTTCGGATAATAATTTGTTATTCTTCGCTAGTGACATGAGCGGGGGATACGGAGGAAAAGATCTTTGGGTAAGCAAACGCAATGGCGATAATTGGGAAAAGCCAGTCAATCTCGGTCCGGATATTAATACAAGTGGTGATGAGATGTTCCCGTCCGTAAAAAACAATGGAGTACTATATTTTTCATCAAATGGTTTGCCTGGTTATGGCGGATTGGATGTTTATTCGGCCAAAACACTTGATGGAAAATGGTTATTACAACGTAACGAAGGTTTGAGTATTAACAGTAGTTATGATGATTTTGGAATAACGTTCATGAATGATACTCTTGGATATTTTTCTTCAAATCGCATTGGAGGAAAGGGGAAGGACGATATTTATTTCTTCCACTTTACCGATAAATCGTTGGTAATTTCAGGAACTGTATTGCTTACCGAAAACGGAAAAGATCCTGCAAAGGGAATTAAAGTTACTTTAAAAGAAGAAGATGGTACTTTGGTAGAAAGCACTAAAACAAACGACAAAGGTTTTTTTGAGTTCAAGAATTTAGATGCGGAGAAAAAGTACATGGCCATTATTGACAATTCTGATCCGCAATTTACTGGTAAAGCTAGGTATTTTCTGGCCGATGGAAATAAGATTGTTCAGCGTGTAACAAATAAAGAAGGGTCTGATAAATTTGTTTTTAGAAATTTGCCGGTTGACCCAAATGGATTGCCTGATCTTTATACCAATGACGACCTTACCCTCGCCGGTAATCTTTTGTACGGAGAGAATCCGAGTAAGCCATTAAAGAACACTAAGCTAGTGATCAAGAACGAATTTGGTGATGTGTTGGAAGAAACCACTACTAACGAGTTTGGTGCATTTACCTTCCGTAATATTCCTTCAGATCAAAATTACATGGTTACTATGGGCGAAAGTGACATTGTATTGCCTGATAATACTAAGGTAACACTTACAAATAAAAGTGGTAAAGAGATAAAAACCTTTTACTCTGGCAACGGTAAGTTTAATTTCAAAGTGTTGGCTTCGGATAAAAACACGATCAGTGAAATGAATGCCGATGATGATAATTTGGTAATGGATATATTTGGTTTTGTTTATGATGAGAATAAAAAACCAATTGCTAATGCAAAGATACGTTTGCGCGAAGATTCTAAGGATGGTATAGTAAATGAGATCACTACAAGCGCCAATGGAAAATTTAACTTCAAGAATTTAAGAGCGGATAAGAATTATATTTTTGAAGCTGACGATAAGGATCCTGTTTTTAATGGATTTAAAAAGATATATATTGCCGATAGTAAGGGGCGTATTTATAGAATAATAACTAAGAACGGTGAAGGAAAGTTTAGTTTTAAAGTTATTGAGTCAGATAAAACATTGTTAGGAGAGTTTGTGGTTGACGATCCATGGTTGGCTGTGTTGGAATTAAAGAATAAAAAAGAAAAAGAGGAATTAACCATTGTTGAGAATATCTATTATAATTTTGGCGACTATAAATTTGATGAGGCCGGGCAAAAAGTATTAGATAAGGTAATTACAGTTCTTATTTCAAACCCAAAACTATTCATTGAGTTAAGTTCGCATACCGATTCTCGCTCAAGCGACCAATTTAACCTTGCACTTTCTAAAAAACGTGCGCAATTTGCAGTTGACTATATGATAGCAAAGGGCGTTGATAAAAAAAGATTAAAAGCGATTGGTTATGGCGAAACCAAATTGTTGAACAAATGTGCTAATAATGTGGAGTGCACTGATGATGAACATAAAGTTAATCGTCGCTCCGAATTTAAAATTTCAGAATCTCCATCCTCATAGTTTATGAATATTGTTTTGTTTGATGAAGAAAGTGTATGGCGAAATTTATTGCCACTTACATTTACACGACCCATTTCAAAAATCAGAATTGGAATATTAAGTATTGATGAAAAATGGAAACAACATTTTAAAAAGGCCGACATTAGTTATTTGTCTCAACCACATTTAAGCGGCATATTTCCGGCTAAATTAGCAGATACCAACTATTTTATTAATGGGTCGGTAGTTCCAAATGGTTCTGTTCCCCAACAAGTAAAGAATTTAAAGCAAAACGAAGGACTGGCCTATAAAGGTGTTCTTATTGCATTTAACGGGTCGGAAGCAGCGCTTAGAGCATTTAATATATCTAAAACCATTGAAGCTACTGGTGAAATTATGTTTGTGAAAAATGTTTACGATATTTTTAAGAATAATGGTGAATGCATTAAAGCCGATTTTGATTTGATAACGAAAGGAAGAAAATCGAAGATGCTTGGAAAAACAGTTACAGTTATTGGAAATAGAAAATTGGTATTTGTTGAGCAGGGAGCAAGCATTAATGCAAGTATTTTAAATACTATCGGCGGACCAATTTATATTGGAAAAGATGCTGAGGTAATGGAAGGTTGTATGGTTCGCGGTCCGTTTGCATTAGGCGAACATAGCGCTTTAAAAATGGGAGCTAAGATCTATGGCCCTACTACTATTGGTTTACATAGTAAAGTAGGTGGAGAAGTAAATAATTCGGTGATCTTCGGATATAGTAACAAAGCACACGATGGTTTTTTAGGAAACAGTGTTGTAGCTGAGTGGTGTAATTTGGGAGCTGATACAAATAATAGCAATTTGAAAAACAATTATGGTAATGTGAAGCTTTATAATTATCTCCAACAAAAACCTATTGATACAGGTTTGCAATTTTGTGGTTTAATTATGGGCGATTACTCAAAAACCGGAATAAATACAATGCTTAATACAGGCACTGTGATTGGCGTTGCCGCAAATATTTATGGCGCTGGGTTTCCTCCAACCCATATACCAAGTTTTAGCTGGGGTGGCGCCGCAGGTTTTGAAACATATCAGTTAGAAAAACTATTTGAAACTTCCGAAAAAGTATTTGAAAGAAGAGGCCTTATGTTTGGAGAAAAAGAAAAGAAAATGCTCAATGCAATTTTTGATCTTAGTGTAAGAAGAATTTAGATCTTAATAGCTACCATACACACGTCATCAACCTGTTCAATGTTACCTTTCCAATCATTGAAAGTTTGTTTAATTGTTTTTAATTGCTCATCCAATGGCGAATTGTTAATGGACAGGAGTAGATCGTTTAGTTGTTTGTATTTAAATTTCTTACCTCTTGGTCCACCAAACTGATCGGCATAACCATCTGTGTAAATATAAATGATATCGCCTTTATTTATTTCTAAAGTGTAATTAGTAAATTTATTGGTGCGCTCTCCGTACCCAACCGGCATTTTATCCGATTCCAATTCTGTTAGTTTGTTATCCCTTATTAAAATAGGAGAATTATACGCAGCTGCATATGATAGGGAGAATTCTGTTTTTAGTAATTGTTTATCTTCAAATTCCATCTTTTTATCAAAGCGAATTAGTACACCGTCAAATCCATCTTTTTGGTCATTCTTGCTTATGGTATTTATTAAACGTTCGCGCACGTAGTCAAATATTTTATTTGGTGCGGTAATACCTCTCTCATTAATAGCCTCACTTAAATAAGCCATATTTAATAAACTCATAAACCCACCCGGAACACCATGGCCTGTACTATCACAAACGGCAACATAATACATTTCTGTAACAATTGATTTGCCATCTTTAAGTTTGGTTTCTTTACTTATATGCGTGCTCAGCCAATAAAAATCACCACTCACAATATCTTTTGGGTCCGACAGAACAAACGTGTCCGAAAAAAATCGCTTGATAGACTCAAAGTTATGAAGCAACGAATCTTGGATCCGTTTAGCGTAATTGATACTATCCAAGATCTCTTTTTGTTTCTCTTCAATGATGAGTTTTTGTTCTTCCGTTTGTCGATTCTTTTCTTCGATAATATGTTTTTGCCTTTGCGTTAAACGGAAACGGTTATAAATGATGATCGAAACAGTAATTAGCAAGGCAACTACCACTATAATGGCGATGAGCTGGATCTTGGCTTTAGCTATCTCAGCATTTTTGGCTTTTAACTTTTCCCGATTAACCGAACGCTCGCCTGCCATAGTAATGCTATCTTGTTCAACTTTCTTGTTGTAAGTGTACTCAAACTGCAGTTGATTTATTTCGCGTTGTTTACTATCCTTAGCAAGCGTGTCTTGTAAGAACTGATATTTTTCGTAAAACTTCAGCGACTCTTTAAAATTGTTCTTTTTCTTATGGTATTGGTATAAGCTCACATAAACAATTGAGCGTGTATCAATATCATCGTTCTCAAAGGATAGTTTTTCTGCCTTTTCCAAATAAGCAATACCCTGTGAGTTATCTCCTTTAAGGCAAAGCAAGTTGCCCATTTCAGCATAGGTTTGAGAGATCTCGGCAACGTTTTCTGTTTCTATGGCATATTTTAGTGCAATTTTATAATTTGCTAATGCCTCATCTTGCATTCCCTTTTCTTCATAGATATTGGCAATACTATTATAGCAATACACCAATCCATTTTTATCTTCATATTTTTCGTAAAGCGCCTTACTTTGCATGGCGTACCGCATGCTTAGATCATAATCTTTGGTAGCACGGTAAATATTGCAAAAGTTGTTGTAAATGCTTGCTTGGTTGTATTCATCATTCAGTTTTTTCATCACACTTAAACATCTTTTTAGGGAGTTAAGGCCAAGCTGAAATTCTTTTAGTTTGATGTAAATAGTGCCAATATTTCCCAACATGATACTTTGGCCGCGCAGATCATTTAATTGCTCGCTTAATTTTAAACCTTGCTGGTAATAGTTAACGGCTTGAAGATAATTCCCTCTTAACTGATAGATGGCACCATAAGCATTAAAGAATTTTGATTTGAATTTTGGGTGCTTGGCAGCTAATATGCCTTCTAAACCAAGTTTGGCGAACGCCTCTGCAGTATCAAGATTTGTGTATACTTTTTCCCAAATATGATCATAAAGAGCTAATATTCGGGTTGTGTCATTCTGCTTGGTATCGTTATATATTTTCAAATAGTCTTGATCCTGAGCGGATGAGCTAAAACCGGCCAGGAGCAATAAAAGGAGTGAAAAATATGAGAAGAGTTTATTAATAATATACAAGTAAATAAATTAACATCGCCTTTACAAGAAACGGGTTCGGGTAATTAGCGAATTAAGGTTTTAAGTTAGTAAAAAATCCTAAATCAACACTTTTATTTCTGATAACCGTTTTTTGGTATTTCTCGACCGAATAAATCATTTTAGTTTTTAAAACCCTTGATTTTACTGGGTTTACAGGTCATTAAGTCTTTGTGAAATTTATGCTTTTATTAACAAATTTTGCTATTATTTTCTTATATTTGCAGGCCTTTTTAGGCAATTTAGAATTTTAGAAGTGTTTTTACAAAAGAGCCTCCTCGATATAAAAAAAAGAGCTTTTATAGGCTTTTTGTTTATTGCTTCCTCAGCGATAGGGCAGAATCTTTCGAGCTCTTTTCATGTAATGAAAACGGATCTTGGTCAGCTCTATGATGGATCCCAGATCAGCGTAAAAACATACAGCTTTAATTATTCAATCTACGACAAACAAATTGATACTGCGCGAAAGAGTATTTATTTTACGGTAAGAGAAAAAGACGCCAGCGGAAAATTTTACAGAAATAACGGTTATCAATTTGCGTTTGATACAAACAAAGACACTGTTCTATGGGTAAACGATGTTCGCAAGTTTGATATTGCCGATAACATGGACGAGCTTTTAATGATCTCTAGCGATGTAAGCACAAGTAAATTCAATAAGAATACAGGTTTTGAGCAATTTCAACACCAAACAAAACTTGTTTTTTCTGACCCTAAGTTTAAAATGGGTTTAACGTATTCTATTCCGACTAAGCCTGAAGAGAAAAAAGTTTTAAAAGGGGTTAGTCTTGAGAATGGCGCTACACTTTTTACAACAAACATTCCAAATGATTTTGATTGGGCTGAAGCTGTAAAGGCCAATGATTCGATCTTGCTTATTTCTTCTTCCGGATTATATGGTTTAAATATACGATCGGGCGCCACATGGTCGGTTACCGATGTTACCGGAGAAAAGAATCACGAAAAACTCATACAATCCATTATTAATCCAAATGCCTTTAGGGTACAGCAAAGTTCTAATCTTGAAAGTCCATCCGAAGATGTTGTAACACAAATTTGCTCGAATATTCTTATAGAGGGTGAGAACGTTTATTTTGCCGGAAAGAATAATTTGTATTGCATTGCTTTTAGCACAGGAAAAGTAAATTGGAAATTAGACTTGAGTAAATATACAGTCAGTAAATCTGCACTTTTTTTGCAAGGCGGAAAACTATTCATGTTGAATCTTGGAGTTGCTAATTTTAAAGTAAATCAGATCGTTTACGGCGCCCCATTCTTGATGCAAGTTGAGCCAGCAAGCGGAGCAATGAATTACAACAATCCATTGCCAATGTTCAAGTATCCAATAGATTTTCAAATTGGAGCTGATCTTGTTTTAGCAGGAAAGAATAATCTTTATTTCATTAATTTAAATGATGGTAAATTCTTTAATGAGATCGATGTGAACGAACTTCGCTATGGTAATTTTACAGAGTTTGTGAGCGGCAATGATTACTATGTAGAAAAAGAAACCTATTTTGTGCCATTGAATTTTATTAATGATAATGTTGTGTATTTCCGCTCTACCCATGGTAAAATATACGGAGTAGAAGGTGGAAGGATCCAGTATGAATACCATGAATCGGAATTATATAAATACGATACCAAATTAAAAGGGTATAAACTTATTAAGCAAAAATTTAAAACGTATGTGCTTAACTCAAATTTTGAATTAGTGGGAGTGTTGGATATGGAAGATAACGGCATTATTACCAATGACAAATTATACTTCTTTAGCGGAAGAAGACTTCATATTTTAACCACTGCAAATTTCAAGAAGTAAGCCTATGAAAAAGGTTTACCACCTCTCTACTTGTGATACTTGTTCCCGAATCTTAAAGCAGCTTAAATTAAAAGAAAAGGGATTTGAGTTACAGGATATCAAAACAGAAGGCATTACAAAACCACAACTCGAGGAAATGTATGAGTTAGCGGGATCTTACGAAGCTTTATTTAGCCGAGTAGCCCTTAAATACAAAGCCCTGGCCGCAAAGCCAACTAAGGAAAACGAATACAAAAAACTCATTTTGCAAGAATATACCTTTTTGCGTCGCCCGGTTATTATATCCGGCAAAAGCATATTTATTGGGAACAAAAAAGGTACAATTGAAGAGGCCCAGAAAGCGCTTTCGTAGGAAGCATTTAAAAATCTATTTTATTTATTAAATTAGTAAGCTAATTCAAATTTTCAATGGAGTGATCCAACTTAACAAAATACCATTTGTAAGAATATTGCTCCCCTTTGTTTTGGGAATACTCACCAGCTTGAACTATGCCGGTAGCGGTTTACCTTTTGTTTTACTCATTGGTATTTTTTTATTGGGCACTATGCTCCTTTTTATAAAAGTAACAAGTAAGGAAGTTAATCACTCCTTTTTACTTGTAATTGATTTGTTCTTGTTCTTTTTCGCATTGAATCTTACTCAAAGTTCTCGGTTAATTGATCAAACATCACACTATAGTAATTATACAAAAGCAGATACGGTTCTTTGGATAGCACAGGTGTCTGATATTCCTGTTATTAAACCACGCTCTTTTAAATTAAATTTAAAAGTACTAAAGATCAAAAATGATACGGGGTATATCAATTGCGAAGGGAATGTGATTGCTTATGTACAGAAAAGTGAATTAGCAAAGTGTATAAGGCCGGGGAACTTTATTCTTGTAAAAAGTATGTTTCTGGAAGTGAGTGGACCGCAAAACCCGCATGCTTTCGATTTTAAAAATTATCTGGCCATCCATTCGATTTACCATACAAGTTACGTGGATTCCAATTCATTTTCTGTGCTTACTAATAGGGCAAGCGCATCTATATGGCAAATGGGATTAGCTATAAAGTATAATATTATTAAACGGCTGGGTGAAGTTGATCTTTCGGAAAATGCCCGCGCCATTTGTTCGGCACTTATTACCGGATTTGACGATGATATTGATAAAGAAGTGCTCGAAAGTTTTTCTCACTCAGGTACACTTCATATTCTTTCCGTTTCGGGCTTGCATGTAGGACTTATTTTTCTTGTATTGAATTATATATTATCCCTCATAGATAGAAATAAGAAGTACAAGCTGTTGCAATTAATCTTCATTAGTATATGCTTGTGGTTCTTTGCATTGATTACGGGTTTTTCGGCTCCGGTTTTACGCTCGGTTATCATGTTCAATCTTTTGGGTTTAGGAAATTTGTATTTCAGGAATAAATCGGCAAATCAGATCAATATCCTCGCCGTTTCTGCATTTGTATTAATGCTTTACAACCCTTTATTGGTGCAGGATATAGGTTTTTTACTAAGTTATTCGGCTTTATTTGGCATTCTGTATTTCTCCCCTAAAATTTACAAACTATACGCGCCAAAGAATAAGGTAGTAGAAAATATTTGGAAAAGTGTTGTGGTTTCTTTTTCGGCAACCATAACTACTTTGCCAATCACACTTTTGGTATTTCATCAATTTCCAATTTGGTTTGCGTTTGCTAATCTTATCATTGTTCCTTTGTCATTCGCCCTATTGCTATTATCTTTTGTGGCTTTGTTCAAATTATCGATCATTAGCAGCATTATTAATTTTCTTACTGCTTTCATGATCAATTTCATTAGCATTTTTAATGCCGATGGTTGGTCGTTCATCGACCGTATTGATTTTAGTTTTGCTGATGCTATTTATCTTACACTTACTTTATTCTTTATAACTTCATTGTTTTTAAAGCGCTCTTATAAATATGCTTTATCTTTACTGATCGTTATTATAGTTTGGCAGTTAAATAGTTTGGCAAATTCGTATAATGCCAAAACAAAAAATGAGTTGGTTATTTATCAAGTACCGCGTTCCTCATGCGTTTCGATTAAACATAAATTGAATACTATACTTTCTCATCAAGATCCTGATCATTATAGCATGAGTGTGAAGCCAAATTTGATCTCATATAATAATACAAGCATTACAACCAACACTTTTAATTTTTGTAAGAATAGCGTAGCAAATTTTTTAATACTGAATGAAAAGAATAAGATCCCTGGATATTTCAATTATTCGGTAACGCATCTTTTAATAAGTAATAACGCTATTCCAAAACAAAGCTTTTTTGATAAACTAAGACTAAAAGTGATCATTGCCGATGGCTCTAATAGCTATTGGGCACTTCGAAAGATTGAGAAATTATGTGAAGAAAGAAGAATTCATTTCCATTCAACGCGCGATAAGGGCGCTTTTATATTACCTTTGTAATAGTGTTTGGCCGATAAGTTCATTTTCATCGCTACGCTTGTCTAAAGAATTAGTTATTTACTTTAGTAAACTCCTGATTTTTAGCCTTTGCACGCCTCGAAACTAAACTTATCCATCCAAATACTTTGTTTTCCAAACATACACTAATTATGAAACTACGGATTGGAGATAAAGTAAGGTTCCTTAACGAGAAAGGAGAAGGTATTGTTTCGCGTATAAAAGACAATGCTACCGTTTTTGTTGAGATGAATGATGGTTTTGAGATCCCTTATTTGGCCGCACAGTTGGTCGCTATTCATACCGAACTTATTGTAGATAAAAATGTAGATAATATTGAGCTTATTCCCGATGCCAATATTGCAGATGCTATTTATTTTGTAGTGGAGCCTGATCACGAAATGCCCTTACTTAGAAATGAGTATAATTTGTATTTGTACAATGCTTCGGCCTTTAATATGTTGTATACATACTCTATAAAAGACGATGCGTATTATCAAGCCTTAAAAAACGGAAATATAGGGCCTTACCAAAAGGTATTGCTCAAGCAAGTGAAAATTCAATTCTTTAAGGATTTTCAACAACACACCATCGAAGCTGTTTTGTTTAAAAATTCTCATTACCGCAGGCAAGTTCCAATTTCGGAAAGTGTTTATATTGAAGCTAAAAATCTTTCAACCTTAGATACGATCAAACATTCCGAGTTTAAGTTTCCGGTGTATGCTTTTTTATTAAAGGATGAGTTTTTAAATACGCAAACCATTGAAGCCATTTTAAATGAAGAGGACATAAAGCGTTTACGCACTATAAAAGAATTTAAAACCAAAGAAAAAATTTCGCGATCGCATAAGGAGCATTTAAAATCGTTGGAAAAGGAAGTTGACCTCCATATTGAAGAATTGGTTGATTCAACAAAAGGAATGGGCAGTCACGAAATGTTATCGTTACAATTAGAGTATTTTGAAAAGGAGTTAGACGAGGCCATACTAAAAGGAATGAAAAAGATAGTGTTTATTCATGGTGTAGGCAACGGACGCTTAAAGCAGGAGATCATTGCTGTTTTAAAGTCCATAAAAGGGATCACCTATCAAGATGGTTCTTATAAGGACTTTGGTTTTGGTGCCACACAAGTAAATATTGGAAAATAACGGTATATTTATAACACAAAAAATAGTATGATCCCATTCTCACCACCCCGCATTGATGATAAAATAATAAATGAAGTGATTGCTGCCTTAAAAAGCGGTTGGATCACTACAGGTCCTCGTACAAAAACATTCGAGAAAAAAATTACGGAGTATTGTGGTAATAAAAATACACTTTGTTTAAATAGTGCAACGGCAGGACTAGAGATCATGTTACGTTGGTTTGATGTAAAAGAAGGCGACGAAGTTATTTTACCTGCATATACCTACTCAGCAACAGCAAACGTAATAGTACATTGTGGTGCAAGGCCTGTTTTTGTGGATGTTAATGACGAAGATTTTAATATCAACGTTGCAGCCATCGAAAAAGCAATTACAGTTCGTACTAAGGTTATTATGCCGGTTGATTTTGCTGGTTTACCTTGTGATTACGACGAGATAAATGCCTTAGCAAAAAAGCATGCCGGCACTTTTAAAGCCGAAAGCGAGAACCAAACGAAATTGGGAAGAATATTAGTGCTGAGTGATTCTGCGCATTCGTTTGGAGCAAGTTATAAAAATAAAAAAACAGGTTCTTTAACCGATGTGAGTGTATTTTCTTTTCACGCAGTAAAAAATATTTCAACGGCCGAAGGTGGAGCTGTTGTCTTGAATTTACCCGCTCCTTTTGACAATGAAGAGGTGTACAAATATTTATGTGTAAAAACATTGCACGGCCAAAACAAAGATGCTTTAGCAAAAACACAAAAGGGTAATTGGCGTTATGATATTATTGAAGCGGGTTATAAATGTAATATGACAGATATTTGTGCCGCCATGGGTTTAGTAGAATTAGAACGTTATGATTCGGATACTTTAGTAAAACGAAAATATATTGCCGATAAATACAAGCAATTATTAAGTGCAGATAAACGCCTTGTATTTCCAATTTACGAAAACGCGGATAAGAAAAGTTGTTATCATTTATTTCCTCTGCGAATAAGCGGAATTACTGAAGCGCAGCGAGATGTAATGATCCAAAAGATCTCGAATGACGACGTAAGTGTAAATGTGCATTTTATTCCTGTGCCAATGATGAGTTTTTATAAGGGAATGGGTTATGACATTAAGAACTACCCTGTTACTCATTCAAATTACAGCAACGAACTTACATTGCCTCTGTATTATGATCTAACCGATGCGCAAATTGAAACTGTTTGTAAGGCCTTTTTAAACGCCCTTAACAGCATATGATTCGTTTATTCGATATCATCTTTTCGTTTCTTGGCCTCATAATTCTTTTACCTTTTTTTATTTTAATTGGCGTTTTTATTAAATTGAGTTCGGCTGGAGCAGTTTTCTTTATCCAACAACGAGTAGGGAAGGACAATGTAGATTTTAATTTGATCAAATTCAGAACTATGAAAGCAGATGCCGATAAAAAGGGTTTACTGACGATTGGTGGCCGCGATCCAAGAATTACTGTAGTGGGTTTTTTTTTAAGGAAATTTAAATTAGATGAATTACCACAACTGATCAATGTTTTATTTGGTGATATGAGTTTAGTAGGACCTCGTCCTGAAGTGAGAAAATATGTGGATTTGTATTCTATAGAACAAAAACGTGTTTTAAGTGTGCGTCCCGGAATTACCGATAACGCCTCATTAAACTATTTTAATGAGAACGAATTATTAGCAAAGTCAAGCAACCCGGAGCAAACTTATATAACTGAAATTATGCCTGCTAAATTAACTTTGAACATGAAATTTATTAATGAGCCTGACTTAGCTTCTTATTTTGGCATCATCTTTAGAACGATTGGTAAAGTTCTTTCGTAAGAATAATAAAAGGAAATGAGAAGAGGATTTATAATTCTAGTTTTTCTGTATGCTTGTACTTCCGAACCAAAGGGCGTTATCTACGAATTTAAAATGATCAATGGCACTGATTCAGATTACGTGGTGAATAAGCATTATCGTTATTCTAATGTTGATGCAAAAACGGATACCCTGTTTGCACGAAGTGAGATGAGTTTTTCTGTTCCAAGAGTAGGGAGCTATGGTCAGTCTTTTGGAGATTCGCTCATCAATTCTTTTTTTGACACACTCATTGTTAAAATGATCAATACCAAAAAGCAAATAAATGTAAGCAACAGATCAAATTGGGAGGAAAGATCTGAGTTTGATCAGGACTTTCTTGAAAAGTCGGGTTCTGTAAAAGGGAAGGTTATTTACACCCTAAAAATAGGGAGTTAAACCTGCTCGTAATAATCAATTACTAATCCATCATTTGGACTAATTGCGATCGTTCTGCCCTCATCACCAAAATCTAGTACTAATGAATCAGCTTTGTAGTTTTCTTCTTCACGTGTAACTCGCATGCTGGTTAAGATTTTTCCGGGAATGGTTTCCCACATTTTAGTTTTGCTGGCATCCAGTACATGTAATTTTATTTTGCCTTCAAATTCAGTATCTAGCTGTTTTTTGGTTTCCTGAAAATTTGGTTCTACAATATCAAGTCCATTGCCAATTTCATTACAGCCAATGGTAATTCGTTCGCCATCGGCAAATCGCAGTTGCAAACCATCAATGATCTCTAAGGAATTATTGGGATCAATGGCGTTTTGCCATAAAATAATAACAACCTGTGCAAGAGTTTTACCTTGCACTTGTACCATCTTTGCTAAAGCCTCGGTGGTAAAATATGTAGAGTTTTGATTATCCATTTTTATTTCAATTATCATCTCGCTTGGCCGATCTTTTTTAGCCATAAATTTCACTTATTAAAACGAATTGATTAGTGTAAATTCGTGTAGGTGGTGGCTTACTTTATTCCTGCTCGTGGCCCTAATTCAATTACGTTTAAATTTTTTATTTCTTTTCCGTCTATCTCAAATTTCAAAAGTGTTTTTACCTGATGAAATCCACTCATGCCGCATGCACCTGGATTCATGAAGAGCAAATTTAGTGATTTATCGTACATTACTTTTAAAATATGTGAGTGCCCGCATATAAAAACATCGGGTTTCTCAACCAAAAGACGTTCTTTTATACCATTAGCGTATTTTCCGGGGTAACCGGCAATGTGAGTGATATAGATCTTTGCTTCTTCGCAATTGAAAATTAAATGCTCTTCAAATTCTCCGCGTGCTTTTTGCCCATCAATATTTCCCCAAACTGCACGTAGTGGTTTTAACTTTTTTATCTGCTCACACACACACATATCGCCAATATCACCGGCATGCCATACTTCATCAACATCTTGTATATATTTTACAAGCTTAGGGTCAAAGTGACCATGAGTATCGGATATCAGGAGTATTTTTTTCAAATCATTTTATTTATTTGGGCGCCCTTCTGCTAGCCTCAGTGACCAATCTATTAAACGATAAATTTTTCGGAGGCAATAGTTCCAGAACGCGCCAGGGATTGCAGAGGAAATCCTTTTTGCCTTTTTCAGGCAAAAAGATTGCAGCGTAAAGCCCGGCCTGCAGGGGGCGCCCAAATAATTCAATTCACTTTCAACTCCTTGGCCAACTCTGCAAAATCTATTCCATCAAAGTTACCGCTACTCATCATTAGCAAAACTTTATGGGAGTAATTGATCGACTTTAAATACTTCACCAGCTCATCACTACTTGTATAAACTTTTAAGTCGCTACGATCAAATGCTTTTAAAACCTGCTCGGTTTTTATCTCTTTTAATTTTTTATGCGCAATGGTATGAGGATTAAAATACACAATGGCTTCATCTGCCGCATTCATTGCTCCTTTGTATTCGTTTAAAAAGTCTTCATTTAAACTGCTAAAGGTGTGAAGCTCCATGCAAGCAATTACTTTTCTATTGGTAAACTGTTGTTTTACCGAATTAGTTGTTGCCTTTAATTTGGAAGGAGAATGCGCAAAGTCTTTATAAAAATTAAAATTGTTCGAACGATATACTAATTCTAATCGTTTGGCAGCGCCTTTAAAACTTTGAATGGCTTCGTAAAAGTCTGCATCACTCACACCTACCTCACTGCAAGCTAAGCGCGCTGCATTTAAATTCATTAAATTATGTTCGCCAAAAATTTCAAGCGAATATTTTTTGCCGGTAAAGATCACCGAAGTTAAACCATCATGTATCTCACTTGGAATGGAAGCATAAGGAAACTTTTTAATTTGCTTTCCATTGGCTTCTGCTGTTTTTTTTAGCACTTCATCTTTATCGCAATAAATTAGCGAACCATTGGGTTCAATTAAATTAATGAATTGCGCAAACTGATCAACGTATATATCGAACGTTGGAAAAACATTAATGTGATCCCAAGCAATTCCACTAATAATGGCAATGTTGGGATTATACAAATGAAATTTGGGCCTACGATCAATAGGCGATGCTAAATATTCATCACCTTCAATAACTGCAATTTTTGCTGAGTTGGTTAATTTTACCATCGTATTAAATCCTGCCAACTGTGCGCCAACCATATAATCGGTATCTATATTTCTTTTAGCAAGTACGTGTAATATCATGGCGGTGATAGTTGTTTTGCCATGACTCCCTCCAACAACAATTCGCGTTTTGTCTTTTGTAGCTTCATAAATATATTCGGGGTACGAATATATTCGTAAACCCAATTCTTTTGCGCGCAGTAACTCTGGATTATCAGCGCGCGCGTGCATTCCTAAAATAACGGCTTCTATATCTGCACTTATTTTTTGAGGGAACCAGCCAATTTCTTTTGGTAATATACCAACCTTTGCAAGCCTGCTTTTGCTAGGTTCATTTATTTCATCATCGCTGCCCGTAACGGTAAAACCTTTCTCGTGCATGCTCAGGGCCATGTTGTGCATAGCGCTTCCGCCAATGGCTATAAGGTGTATTTTTCGGTTCATAAATTGGTCTAAAATATTGATTTTTAAGGCCTCTGAGCTATTAAACCAAATGAATTTTACACAGTCAAAACTTAATACTAAAAGTTTAGGGTAAAAACGGAAGTTATGGATCCTTGTGTATTGAATTTCAGGATATTAGATAAAATTGTATATTTGCGTACTGAACAAAAAACGGTACATATTATTTATTATCGTACTCTCACTTTTTGCTAATTGTGGAATTGCGAGCAATCTTTTGGGTATCGACGAAAGCTCGAGTCCAAAACCAAAGAATAAGGGAAGAACATCTTGGATCTTTACTGCGGGATGGAATGCGGTTGATGATAATAGCAATGCCTTCAGAAAATTATTTGCCGTTAAAAAAGTTTGGAGCTTACCTTTTTATCCTTCTCAAGGGAGTGCCGAAATAATTGGTCAGGAAGGTTTAACGTATGGACTGATGTTTACCTTTAACCGATACAAGCCGGGTAAAGAAATTAATGGAGCGATAAATCCGAGTAAGGCTTTATTTTTTGCCTGGGATCTTTTTGCAAAATATCATTTTAATGAGCATGCAAAAATTAGTAAGCAATACGATCCATATTTTTTATTAGGTGCTGGATTTACCTTACGATTTGTTGCACCACACTATACAGCGTTTACAGGAAACATTGGTTTTGGAATGAATTACTGGTTTGGAAGTAAGTGGGGAATGAACGTTCAGAGTTTGGCGCAATTCGGCTTAAAGAAAAAATTTCCGAACAGCGGCGCAAATTATTTACATCATTCAATTGGTGTTACGTATATCATTGATCGCACGTATCGCAAAAATCGCTCGTTCATCAAACCTCGTTACAAGTGGATTCACAATGTGAATAAAGTTGGCGAGAGAAAGCGATATTAACTTATAAATAGTCGTCCCTCAAAAATTCTGTAAGCCTTGTTATTATTGAGTTTGTTTAAAAATAGTGCGATAAAAATCTACCGAAAAAATTAAAAAATAATTAAAAAAGCGGCAGATGTTTTTAAGTGTAAATTAAACCGTAATGCTGCGCCCGGGATAGAACGAAAAGCCTTGTTTAGGGCTTTGCTTAATGTTTGCGCAACGAGTAGGCTTCGCTT
>Ga0163149_10000786_pt1 | contig 41642 bp, 43 predicted proteins | sample OliLakLV19MP5G1_FD_148604 | JGI IMG/M metagenome (GOLD analysis project Ga0163149, IMG submission 148604) | Freshwater microbial mat bacterial communities from Lake Vanda, McMurdo Dry Valleys, Antarctica - Oligotrophic Lake LV.19.MP5.G1 | ecosystem: Environmental > Aquatic > Freshwater > Lake >...
CTCCAAGTGCTGCGATTTTCTCTTTTGCCAACTCCACAACGTCGTCATGGCCACCCATGACTTCTACATCCTCGAAAAATTTCTCAATATCTTCTTTTTTTTCCAGGGTTGCAAGCTCCTTTTTCAGCAAATTTTTTTCACTATCCATATTAGTTTTCTTCTTTGCTTGATAATCCCAGAGACGTACGGATAGCCTCTATTTTTTGTGCTTCGAGTCCTCGTATATACTCCGCTACAATCGCACTGCGTTCACGACCTAGTTCCTCCATTTTTTTGATTGCCTCATTGTATATTTCCTCTATTTTAGATGCTTGTTCTTGTGGTGTCATTGCTACTATTTTACCCCACCCCCCACAAGGAAGTCAAGGCAATAGAAACTACTAAAAAACCGCTCACAAGAGCGGTTTTTTGATTGGTTGTTTAGTTTTAGCTATTCGCATTTATAAAACTGCCTATAGCCATCAGGCACCAAATGTGAGCGTAAATATATGAAGTCCTGTTCCGTTTGTTGTTTTTACCTCGAGTAAATGTGCGCCACTGTCACCACGCAGATTAATCAGATTATAAAGCTTAGATTCATCTATTGTGATAGTTCCGCCACTTGCGACATTTTCACCTTTTTGTGAGTCAGAGATAATTTCTCCATCCAAATACACAGTCGCCAAAACTGGACTACTGTCTGCTTCTGCTACCATAAATACCTTTCCTCCGGAGAATTTGAAACCAAAGCCTCCGACATTACTAATGAGAGAAACAAATTCATCACCATTCTTTGCGTCCCAATCACCATCGAGTGCAAAGTTATCTTGAGATATTTTCGATGCATCATAGTCAAACGAACATGATAGTGCGGTGCAAGACCCTAGATCTGTATCTACGTACTTACTATTTCGATATGATGCAAAATATACTTCCGGACTCTGCATCAATGAAAATGGATCCGATTCAGGTAGTGTTACCCCTTTTGATACAGTCTCCGTACCCATGCGTGTATGCAATTCGTTGAGTGCATCAACTATCTTTACTTCTGTTTCTGTGTATTGACCTTCCCCTATGTGGTCAAACACCACATATCCATCCACATCGATCAGGTACTTGCGTGGCCAGAAATTATTCTCCCATGCTCGCCATGTTCCATAATCATTGTCGAGAACTATCGGGAACTTGATACCTTCTTCTACCATAGCATTCTTTACATTTTCTATATTTTTCTCGAACGCAAATTCTGGCGTATGTATACCTATAATCACAAATCCATCATCTTCATATTTTGTATACCAATCATTTAAATACGGAAAGGTACGAATACAGTTTATACATGTGTATGTGAGAAAATCTATGAGTACTACTTTTTTACCGATGTATTGACTAACAGTAACAGGGAGACCGCTCGTATTTACAAATCCACTCGGATTTACAATCTCATGATACTTGTCATATTTCTTTTCTTTATCGACGAGAGTCATGTATGTTTTGTTTGTACTATTTGAAACAGAACTTTCTCCAAAACTAACATCAAGATTGCTTTCTGCTATACCGGCCTCATCGTTTACCATGATGGTATTTTCTGTATTTTCTTTTGTTAGAAGTCTCGTTTCTAGATTTGCTAGATTGCGGTATGCACCGTTATCTAGAAGAGAAGATTCAATTTCTTTATCTATTCCCGTTAGAATAAATACTCCAACTATCAAAAAAAGTACTCCTATACTTCGCTTGAACCATCCACGAGGATCTGATACTCCACCCAGTTTATTTACAATCTTTTGACCTAAAACTGATATCACGAGCAACGCGAGTCCTAAACCTATTGCGTATGCAACCAGATATAGCAATCCACGTGCAAAACTCTCAGGCAATACCGTTGCCAAAATTACAAAGTATGTTGGTGAACATGACGAGAATACTGGACCTAATGCTGCGCCCATGAGTATATCCCCGCCGAGATTTTTCTTCTGAAATCCCTTACCCAGCAACTTGTTTCCACCAATAGAAAGCTTCCCAACAAAAGGAAGCTTCTCCCAAAGTCCAGGAAAAATCATAGATAAGGCAAAGAGAACAAGTATTATTCCTGAAGCACTCGTCCAAACACTTTGCGGAATATTTATGAACGCTGTACTCCACTTGAGGAGGAGAGTAAAAAGTACAATAGAAACAATAAGAGAAATTATAATTACAACTGGTCTATGCCTCCCTTCGCCACTTTTGGCAATAGAACCACCGACTATAACTGGAAGTAATGGCAGTATACAGGGTGCGAGCACGGTGAGTACACCTGCAATAAATGAAATAAGTATAAATGCCATCATATAATTATTGTGTATGCGACAGTATAGTACTCAGGTCTCCCCCACTCCATTTTTGTACCATAGCTCCATTTGCATCTACTTCGACAAATGTATGTTGATAGGTCACGCCATATTTTTTCTTGAGATCAGTCGAAGTATCATAATCAGTTTTCAAAATAAGTAAATCTGTTGGAATGGTTTCTAACTTTCCAGTGATGTCAGCATCCGCTGAACGACATGTTGGGCACCATGGTGCATAGAAAAATAGTACAATATGACCAGTGGTAGCAAATGCGAGTTTTTCTGATGCATAATCCTCATATCCGCCTTTCGCCATAACGTCACTTGCCATCATAGAATCGCCATCATCTTTCATCATAGAGTTTTCATCACCCTTCATAGCGCTGTCATCTTGCGTCATAGCGTCACCTGCAATCATAGAATTCTCCTGATTTTTTGGATTGTTTTTGTTTGTTGCGAGAAGCACAATACCACCGATAGCAAGAATGAGTATTAAAATGCTTAAAAGAGTAGAGAAGCCTTTGTTATGTTTGTTCATATATTTTTGCTTATTATTTAAACTATTAAACTTATGTAAAAAGTATATACCAAACAAAAAACAATGTAAAGTCCCCTTTACATTGTTTTTTAAATATATTTTAAAAACGTCACCCCTTCATCCTACTCCCTACTCTTGAAACAACCTTCCCGAGTACCATGACAAGTAGTGTCACCACGAGCCAGGCGTCGAGTGCATGTGAAAAAGTCTGAATTATTATCCCTAGCAAGAGTGCAATGATACCAAGCGTGTATCCAGTTCGTCCACTTCGGTCACGGTGGATTACTTCGCGTTCGTCATGTACACGTTCATGTACGACAAGTCCAAGGAAAAGCCCTGCGAGGACTACTACGAGAGCGAGCACTACCATGTGCATCATATCCGGCATAAACATACCAAAGGGATTCAGTAGTATATAGCCGAATACGACGAGCAATAGTGACAGGATTATTTCTTTGAGGGTGATGTGTTTCATAGTATTAATTATAGAATAACTCTTCTACCGAACATTTGAAATACCTCGCTAGAGCCAGAGCGAGTGCAACTGATGGCGTATAGTTCCCCTTTTCGATGGCGATGATAGTCTGGCGCGTGACCGCTACAGCATCTGCAAGATCCTGCTGAGTAGCGCCTTTGTTAGTACGCATATCATAAACGGAATTTTTTAGCACTTTTGCCATTTGTGAACTATAACAGAAAGAGACGTATAGTCAACTTTACATAGAAAAACTCTTCACTCGTGTGCGGAGTTTTATACAAAAAATATTTTTATGAATTTGCATTTATGAAACTAATCACTTGTGTGAGATAGCGTGACAAGAGTCCGCCGACGTGGGCGAGGTCGCTTGCGACATAGATCTCGCTTGCTACCCCTACGGCACCGAGCTTGCTATCGAGAGTTGTTGCTTGGATCGTTGGGACACTGCCGTCTTTGTCTCCATGGAGAATGATAAATGGAGAATCACCTGAATTTATATATGTTTCTGGAGAGAGTGCTTCATAGGTGGATTCGCACTGTGTGCTTGGTACAGGATCGCAACCCGTTTCCGCGGAAATTGCATTTTTAATACCCGGAGACATCGTGTCGACAATCGACGCGACATACGAACCTGAAATATTGATCACCCCTACGACGTTGGAGGTATAACCGAGATTGCCTCCTACAGAACCCTCAAGTGTGGCATTTCCTTCTGTCACACCAAGGAGCGATGCGAGCACGCCTCCTGCTGACTCACCGAGTGAGAAGATCGCATTGGGGTCAATGTTGTATTCACTCGCATGCGCCTTCACAAATCTGACCGCGCCTTTGACATCGTACAGTGGAGCTGGGAAAATAGCCGTACCCGAGAGACGATAATCAACCGAGACGACAGCAACACCGTGCTTTGCGAGCATGGGCCCATCATCAGTCGCTGCACCTTTGCTTCCACCCTTAAATCCACCACCATGAATGAAGAGAATCGCAGGGGTCGGAGAGGAAACACCAGAGGGCATATAGACATCGAGTTTGAGTGCTGTTGATCCGCCAGTTCCATACGTGACATCTGTCTTTGTCGTTACTCCATATATTTCAGACTGCGATACTGATCCGGCCGTCGAGGTGGTTGTCGAAGACCCTGCGCCAGCTGTTGTTCCCGACCCAGTAATTTCTTCCTGAGTCGTGTTCTCGCCGGCATTCTCCATCTGTGCCTGCTTTGCCAAACGACGTTCTTCTTTGAGACGCTGTAGTCTCTCTTCCTTCGAAGGCAATGTGAGTATAATCACGATTACTACGACAGCTATCGCCACGATAATTCCGCTCACTTTTAATATTCTCTTGTACGATCTTTTTGTTGGGATTTCATTAAATGTTTCCATAATAGAAAGTATACCTCTCTGTCAGATTTTTACAAGAAGAAAAATATGTTTGCCTGCCTGCTTTGGAACATTACATCGTGAGAGATATATTCGCTATGTGTGATAGAATCTATAACATGGATGAATTTGCGAAAATGGATATATTTTTTGTGATTGCAAGCATTGGATTCGTTGTTATGACGATAGCCATGCTTATCATAGGTATCGCACTTCACAAACTCGTTCGCAAGCTTCGAGATATTGCGAATGACGCAAAGGAGATTTCAGAGGACGCGAAGGATGTCGCAGGCGAACTACGTGACGACATTGTTCATGCACGATCAGCCATCTCCGGTCTTATCAGTTTTTTTAGCAAAAAAAAGAAAGGTTCCGTACGAAAACGGGGCTCAAAATAATTATTAGTTTAATAACAATATGACGCATATGAAAAAAGTAACAAAAATAGCAATCGGTACAAGCATAGCTCTAGCGGGAGCGGGCGCAGCATATCTCTATGGAACGAAAAAAGGTAAAGCAACAAGGAAGAAGATTACTTCTGTGGCCAACAAGAAAGTTGCACAGATAAAAAAAGTAGTTGTGAAAGGTAAGAAAGTAGTTGTGAAGGGAAAAAAGATTATCGCTCAAGCAAAGGCGGTAGGATCAGAAGCAAAAAAGGCAATCAAAATGATGACACCAATAAAAAAGGGAGCGTCCAAAAAGACGACGACTAAGAAAAGAAAAGCGTAGAATATACTATTTAGAAAAAACTCAAACATTGTTTGAGTTTTTTCTTATGAAATTCTAAGTATGTGTCGTTTCTTCCATCGAATCACTGCCCATACGAGCAATCCGTAAAGGATGATGAGCAAGGCAAGCGGAAAATGTGAGATCTCAATCTGAGCAAACGGCACATCTGCACTTTTCTCTATAAGAGAAAGTATTGCCTCTAGAAGCTTTGTCCCCAGATAGCCAAATGGCATAGAAAGCCACGAACCGAGAAATCCAAACATACCGACTATGAAACCAAGATACATCGCAAAAGGAATAAACGGAAGAATCAGAATATTGAGGGGGAAGGAAATAAGCGAGAGTGTCCCCATCGTGTAGACAATGAAAGGCAAGACGGCAATCTGAGCAGCGAGAGTGGTAGCGATCACCTCGCGTAGCCATGCGAACTTCCATTTCTTAAGAAAAGTAAACCAGAGTTCAGTAATCGGTGTCAGATGTATAAGTCCGAGTGTTGCAATAAAAGAAAGCTGGAATGATACATCGTGTGCAAGGATGAGCGGGTTGTGCACCACCATGAGAAACCCCGCCAAGAAAAGCGCGCGCGAAATATCATTATCTCGCCCTGTCGCTCTAGCGATAACTGCGAGAAGTGCCATGATACCAGCTCGTACAGCAGTTGCTTGTGCCCCTGTCATGAGTACAAAAAGAATAACAGCGAACGCGCCTGCACCAAGCGAAACGTAACGAGAGAGGAAGAGTGAGAAAAACTTTTGCACTCCGTCCGCGACAACGGTAATGTTGTAACCCGAAAGAGCAATAATGTGAATCGTTCCCGTCGTCACGAAGTCTTTTCGCATGTCCGCTGGCATTCCCGATCGTCCCCCAAGCGCAATCCCCTGCATGAATGTACTCTCCGGACGAGGCATAACTTCTTCTATATTTCCAACAAGATTTCCTTTGAATGAGAAGAGAATCTCCTGAAATCGTGAAGGTACATCATGTCCAATCTTCTCGACATGTGCAAATGACATCGTGTAGAAAATACTATCTTTGCCGAGATATGACACGTAGTCAAATTCCTTCCCTTGGTCTGTCGTGAAATTCTCAGGTGTTTTCAGCGTGCCAGAAATTTCTACAACATCTCCGTATGCGTATTTGGGAAACAAATCTGTCGTGACAAGTATTTTGGCTTCTGTTTTGCTTTCTTCCAAAACAAATCTCTGATTACTCTCACGGTTTTCCACTTCATCAATAATCGTACCGGTAAAATTTGTTTTCTCTCCGATTATCTCTTCAAACGGCTTCTCTATTTGCATATCACTCAGATGAACTCGGATCACACCAAACATAAGAGCAATGACACTAAGCGAGAGCGTCAGCGATATCTCTTTCCATTTGTTAAAAAACAAGGATACAATAATCAAAAGAAATGACGTACTCAAAAACACAATGAGCCATACTGGCGCAACTTGGATATACGAGCGGATGAGCACCCCCGCTCCGAATCCAAAAATGATTGTGTAGAGAAGACGTGAAGTCATGCGTCTATTATTTTACAGCAAAATCAGACTTTTTATCTCATTTCCTAAAACATACACATTTTCCACTGCCGAGAAAATTGTGTATGTTGACGACTTTAACATCTGTCAGGTTTGTCAATTATAGTCTTTTTATGAAACTATTTTGTGAATTTACAAATCATATACCTGTTCGGCATTTGTGGGATACGAAGAGTAGAAAAGGTTAAGTTTGCTTTGGCAGCGAGTACTCTAATATCGTTTTCAGTATAGTGTCCCACATAACCTCTAACACCAATAACTTTTTCTCCTATGTTCCAAAATTTTTTTTGAAGATCCGATTTAGCTATAACATCAACAATAAAAATTGTGCCTTTAGGACGTAATAACTTTTTTATATTTTGTAAAGTTTCTAACTTTTTTGGAAAATGATGGAAAGCCATCATAATTGTAACAACGTCAAAAGAATTTTCTGAAAAAGATTCATCAACTCTATTTGATTCAAAAATATTTGCACGACCTGCAAGTTTTTGGCGTGCGTACTTTACCATTCCACGGGCTACGTCGGTTCCATTTAAATTTAAATTTGGGGAAAGGGTAGATAAATAGAGTAAAAAATCTCCAGGTCCGCAGGCAATATCAAGAACATCTTCGGGATTTTGCGCCAAGACTTGTTCTGCGACTTTTTCGTGCATTTTAAAAAATACCTTTCTTGCGAACCTTCGATATAGTTTTGCGAAAAAACCTTTTGACCAAAAAATTTTTGTCTTTTCTGTATTATCCATAAAGTTACTTACTTATTATGCAAATCAATGAATCTTAATATGCCGCCACAAATGTCTATTTATTTTTAAGTTGTAAAACTAGTTCCTCTTCCTGATCCTTCGTAAACACTTTTTTGTACTTAACGCCTTTCTTCCCTTTCACCCTCTTCTCGCATTCTGCCCATGTTTTGTCAGTATGAATCTTGCCGTCAACGAGACTCACGTACGAATACGCCTTTGCGCTCGAACTTTTTGATTTGGTTTTTGGTGCTGTCGGGACGAGTGAAAAAATATCTGCACCGATAAGTTTCTTGTAAGCGTCGAGTGATCCTGTAAAGAGGAGCACTCGTTCGTTGTCAGCAAATGCAGTTGCGATACCGTCAACTCTCTCATTTGCGACAACACCCGCATGACCTTCGACTTTCACAATATCAACTCGGCGTGTCTGTTTGAGACGAAACATAAGCCCGAGGAGTTCGCGCCAGATATCCTGATTCAATACTTCGTCATTTGTTTTCGTCTTCCATCCATTTTTCTCCCACGCGTACATCCATCCGATGAGTCCGTTCAGCGCGTACGTAGAGTCGGTGTGTAATTCTATGTCGCCCTCCGCCTTACGCACTTCGACATACATGAGAACCTCTTTGATGGCAGTCAATTCCATCCTATTGTTGGTTGTTTTCTCCTCTCTCCCGCCTAGTTCCACCACTTTTTGGTCTATAATAAGGAGAGCCCCCCAGCCTCCCTTGCCAGGATTTCCCCTAGAGGATCCGTCAGTAAATATCGTTATCATAAGGGTATTGTAGCAGATGTCACAAAATTTCAATGCTTGCGTTATATCCTTAGTTGGGAATGTCCCAATAACTTTTTATTAAATAAGCAAAAACACATATAAATATGAAAAAAGTACTAATCGGTTCTCTTGTAGCATTAAGCATAATTGTAAGCGGTGGATTTGTACATGCATCGACTGATGTAGGATCATTTAAGACACGCCTCAATGACGGCGAAGCACGCACATCTTCAATTATGACAAAACTTGACTCAGCTATCGCCAAAGCTGACGCAAGAGGATACGACACTTCAAGCGTCGAATCTCTCATGAACGACGCTGACTCATCATTTGCGACATTTCAATCAAGTATTGATACGCTCCAAGCATCACTTGAAAATGTTACTGACGCAAGCGGTTTGACTGCGGAAATCAAGGCAGAGCGCGATGCAACAAAAACCGCTTTCCTTGAATGGAAAACAGACGCAAAGGCAGTAATGACTGCTCTCAAGGCTCTCCATACTGGAGGCGCAGCTATCTAAAGAATTTCGATTTTAAAAAATCCCCCACGAAGGGGGATTTTGTTTTTCTTACCCATCGACAGCTGTTGTCACAAACGGCGTTGTTTGTCGTTATATTTACTGAGAGCGCAAGCTTTCTACTTATTTCCCATCGAAGCAACGGTATGAAAAAGGACGTACAATACACAAAAAGTCATATCAAAAGCGGAGTATTGGAAATAATAACTTATTAAATTATCAAAATAAAATATTATGAAAAAATTTATTATCGGTAGCGCACTTATGCTTTCTCTATTTGTAGCAGGTGCCGCCAATGCAAGCGCTTATACAATGAGCGATGCAAAAGCAAAAATAAATGGAGCTCAAGACAAAGCAGAAATAGTGTGGGAAAAAATGAATGACGTTATGGCTCGTGCGGAAAATGCAGGAAAAGACATTTCAGTTGCTCAGGCTCTCCATAATGAAGCTGAAGCAAAGTACGCTGTCCTCAATACAGAAATAAATGAGCTCGTCGCTCTCATTGATGCGGATACTTCTGTAGTAGAATTGAAGGCTCAGTTGGAAAACGTAAGAATTGCGTTCTACGACTGGAAAGATATCATGATTGAAATCAAAGACAAGCTCGTTGCTGTATACGAAACTCATCCAGCTATAGCTGACGACGAATAGTTGATATACTAAATATCGTACACACGTACGCGCACTGAATTAAAAGACCGGTGCGCAATTGTGTCGACAACACATATTATGCAAAACACAAAAAATGGAAGTGCGATGATATTGATTGTTGCACTCGTACTAGTCGTCGTTTTGGCAGGGATTCTCATTTCCCAAAAGAAATCCAATGCTAACAACGAAATATCATCTCATCGACAAGAAAGTACTACTAACTCGCAGGGTGCGAGCGCGTATACAGCATCAAAGGATTCTACCAGCGTCAAAAGCACTACTACGTCTTCGACAGTTCCGTCGACAGACCAAGAAGCTCTTGATGAACTTGACGGGCTCTTGAGTGAGCTTGATGATATTGATTTTGACAGTCTCTAAAACAAAAAAAACACCCCGTTGCGCCTGACGCGACGGGGTGTTTTTTGTTAAGAGGTAGTTATATCTATTATCCGCATGCGAAGTTCTGGCCGATTGAGAAAATAGGATTTCTCAAGTGTGCCGACAAGTGAGACTTTGTCGCCAGCAGAGAGTTTGACACCAAACCCTTCTTCGCTCGCGAAGAAGGCTATTCCCTTTTTCTTTCTACCACCATCTTCGACAATGATTTCTAAATGATTCTTTTCTTTACCAAATTGTCGTGCACTCAGGAGCGTCACGGCATTGATTGCAAAAATCGGCTTTGGATTCTCACAGCCAAATGGCGCAAGTTTTTCCAAAATTGTATTTGTTTCTTCTGAAATCTGCGATAGTGCAATAAAGGCGTCATGGCCTGTGACTTTATCATTCACACGCTTATATGTCTGATATGCTTCTGACAACTTCTCCTCAAGCAAATGAATATTGTCATCTGTTGTTGAAAATCCTCCCGCAAGCTCATGCCCTCCTACATCAACGAAAGACTCCGGAAGCGCTCGCATGAGCTCGACAATGTTTACGGAACCGTCAGAACGACACGAGCCTTTCAGTAGAACCCTGCCGTTTGCACCCTCTCTCCCCCACACAAATGCAGGTCTTTTGTATTCCTCGACAAGCTTGCCCGCAACGAGTCCTAGGACACCAACTCTCCAATCAGGATCTCCTATTACAATGACATCTCTAAGTTCACGTTCTTCCAATCTTGCATAAGCTGTCTTCATTATCTGCGCAACCAGCGCCTTGCGGTCTTTGTTTATTTTCTCAAGGTGATTTACAAGGACACCGGCTTCCGTTTCGTCTGTGGTCGAAAGGAGTTCAAATGCACGCATTGGAGAGTCCATGCGCGATGCAGCATTGATGCGGGGGGTGATCATGAATGCGACATCGTCTTCGGTGAGATGCGATTGGTTGATGGCGAGCTTGCGAAGCATCATCTGGATGCCCGGTCGTGGAGATTTGCGAAGCACACGTAATCCATAGCTTGCGATCACGCGGTTTTCATTCCGCAACGGCACCATATCTGAGAGAGTAGCAAGTCCTGCCATATCTAGAAGCCACTTCTCCCAGCCTTTCTTTACATTGAAAAAATCTCCGTACTTCCCGAGAAATCCTTGTGCAAGTTTGAACATTACACCTGCCCCACAAAGCATCGGGTCCGGATACTGACTTCCCGGAACTTTGGGATTCACTATCGCGAAAGCGCGCGGGAGGATCGGTGGAGGCAAATGGTGATCGGTGATGATGACATCTATCCCGTTGGCCTGTGCATACTCAACATCTTCCACATCAGAGCTTCCGAGATCTATCGTGATCAAAAGCGAGACTTTTTTCTCGACAAATGAAACGATGGCGTCATGATTGAGACCATACCCTTCGTCATGCCTGTCAGGAATATATACTTCGAAATTTTCGTAGCCGATTTTTCTCAAAAGGTCATGAATAATCACGGCTCCGGGAATTCCGTCACAGTCATAGTCAGAATAAATGACAATTTTTTCTCCAGCCTGTGTTGCCTCAAACAGGCGGACGACCGCCTTCTCCATATCCGGCATAAGAAGCGGGTCGTGAAGGTGTTCGTCGTAGGAAGGATTGAGGAATTTCTCTCGTTCAAGTGGGTCCGTTAGTCCTCGCAGGTGCAGTAATTGTTCGATGAAGTCGCTTGGCATGGAGGCTATTGTAACATACGCACTTCTTGCATGTTTTTTGATTTATGCTAAAAATAACTCAAATTGTATTTTAATGAAAAAACTTAAAACTCCAAAAGATTTTGATGCAAACAAAGTCAAATCCTTATACATAATATGTTTTTCAGTTTTTGAAGGATATTGGAACAATAATCCTTTACCGAACATAAAAACATTGAACAATAAAAAAAGAAAATCCCAACTAAAAAAAATGTTTGCAAAAATTGAAAGCAATGATGAGTTGCACAAAAAATTTTGTATTTTTTGTGACACTGCAAATATACCAATCCCGTTTGAATAGTACAGACCTGCTCCCCGCAGGTCTTTTTATTTGCTCATGGTTTATGCTGGTAATAATCTACTTTTTTGTTATGATACTCTCATGGATAGAAAGCAATTCACAAACAAACAATTGAAAAATAAAGTTGAAAAAATAGCATCAAAAAATGATGCGGAGAAGAATCTCGAGCCTGAAATAGTTAGAAAAATATACAAGGCGCTTATAGACAATTTCGTCGATGGAACAAAATTTGAGGGTATATATGTATCAAGTCATGCACCGGTCTCGGTAAAGGAAGTTAACGTAAAAAAGTTTATTGCTCATGTTCAATCACTTGCTCCAGAAAAAAGAAAAGATTTTCTCGGACATCTATTTCCAAATGAACCAGATGTCACTGACTATATAGATACACGCGATATATCATCGTGGGATTGGGAAGATAGTGCCCACTAAATTAATTTAAAAGTATGTCAGATAAAACAATTTTCCAAAAAATAATAGAACGCGATATTCCTGCAACAATAATCTTTGAAGATGATCAATCTCTTGCATTTCTTGATATCCGTCCAATAACGAAAGGACATGTGCTTCTCATCACGAAAGAGCCATATCGATGGATGACAGATGTACCCTTCGAAGAACTCGGAACAATATTCCAAAAAGCTCAACAAATAATGCGCGCTCAGCTTCAAGGCCTCGAATGTGACCTTGTCCAAGTTGATATTGTCGGAGAGGAAGTGCCACATTTTCATATCAAACTCATTCCACGAATGAAGAATGATACATTCGAAAGCCTCGCATCAGGAGAAGCTTATGCTGACGGCGAGGCGCAAATGTACGCAGAGAAAATAAAATCTGTCCTCTAACTTTCAGATTCTTTCCACACTCGCTCGAAGAATCCGCGTTGGGTCTTGGCGAGCTCACGACTCTCCGTGATAACGACGAAGACTTCTTTGCCGAGTGAGAACGACATAATCTTGTCCCCGACAATGAGCTGATCGGTCGTACCAAATCCTTCACCTATTCCTGAATAACGAACATAGTGATTTTTTGACGCTCTCTTCTTCATATCTTCCACCCACAGTTTGCTTTTCTCGCCACCGAAAATGAGCTCGCGGATATGTGGGTCGCGGATTTTTCGAAGCAGGTGGTTGTACTCGCGAAGCAATTCCGGAAAGTGATCGATCATAAAGGTGATGTTCCCAAACCACAACCCTTCTTCTTTGTTATTAAGATGTGAGTACGCTTCGAGATACGCAGTTTTGACTCCTTCGGCTCCCTCGAGCATCCTAACAACAGGCTTTTCTTTATTTTCTTTATACAAAGCGAGTAGGTATGGTAGTGCGTCCTCGATCTGCTTTGCGCGAAAGTCAGCGAGTTCTTTCAAACGCTTGGGATGCACGGCACTCCAGAGCTTTTTCTTGCCTCGCACGATGCGAGCCACAAGTCCGAGCATTTCGAGCCTGTCGAGAGACAGATATACCGTCGGACGCTTCTGCTTGGCTGCCTTGGTGATCTCGGTGATAGTCCCTTCACCCACTTCGAGTGCTGCCAGGTATACTGCAACTTCTTTTTCGGTAAGTCCGAGCTGTTTGATTTTGCCTGTTATCTCCATACTCAAAGCATATATCAAAGGCTCTATAACGTCAAGATTTCTGACGAAACTTATGGTATTTCCCTAAAATCCTTTTATTTTATACTCCATTTGCAATTATAAAGATGGTGTTCTTTGACGTTTTGTAGATATCGTTGTATAGTTTAAGCGAAATAGTCTCTTTCAGCTCATCTTCTATTTTTGATGAGCTCACTATTTAGTCCATAAGTAGTCGCTTGTGAACTGATTGTGAAAAAAATATATGCTAAGAATAATATTTCTAATAATTGTATTTATATTCTTATCAATTACGGTAGGAGGCAAAAGTAGCGGAAAGCCGGAATTACACTAGTGTATTTAAATATGAGATAATAACAATGTAAATATGGAAAACAAAACCTGTCCCGCCTACGCAAGCGCTTCGGACGGGCAAGCAAAATTTTATGAATGAAACAAAAAACTGTCAAAATTGTAGAAACAATTTCGTTATTGATGAGAGGGACCAGGATTATTATAAAAAAATCAACGTTCCCCATCCTACATGGTGTCCAGGATGCCGACTTGAACGCCGTCTCTCGACACACAATGTCTGGAATGTCTACTGGCGCAACTGTGCACGATGCGACAAGAAGACACTCTCGATGTACAACAAAGACATTCCAATCACTGTATATTGCAACGACTGCTGGTGGGCTGATGATTGGGATGGTTCAGAATATGCGATGGATTACGACCCTACGCGACCATTTTTCGAACAAGTCTACGAGTTATCTCGAAAAACGCCATGGGTCGCACAGGAAGTGATTGCTCCTTCTATGGTAAATTCTGAATACTGCAACGGAGCATCATATCTCAAAAACTCTTTTCTGACATTTTGGGCAGATTATTGTGAAAATATCAGCAATTCGTCCATAGTACTTGAGCTAAAAGATTCTTCTGACTGCATGCGTGCGCGCGAGTCGGAGCTTTCTTATGATTCGATCGGTATTAATAAATGCTATCGCACGATGTATTCCGAAGAATGCGACGCGTGCTCCGACGTGTGGTTCTCCCGCAACTGCTACAACTGCACAAGCTGTATCGGGTGTGCAAACCTTCGAGGTGAGTCGTATTGCATCTTTAACCAAAAATACACCAAAGAAGAATATACTCAAAAGGTGAAGGAGCTAGGACTTGATTCCTGGCAAAACGTTGAAAAAATGCGTGAGACGGCGCACGCATTTTGGCTGACTCTTCCCTACCGATCGTATACAGGAAATTCTATGAATTTGAATGTCACTGGTGAATATGTGTTTGAATCGAAAAACTCTCAAGATCTCTACATGTGCACGAACACAGAGGAATCACGCTACTGCCAGTTTGTCACCGTTCCCAGTGCAAAAGAGTGCTACGACTACTCGGGTTGGGGTGCCAATGTCGAACTCCTGTACGAGACACATTCAAGCGGAGAGAACATCAACAATGTTAAATTTTCCTACTGCGCATACACCAACAGTATGCATGTCGAATACTCGATATGGACAGTAGCCGCAAAATATAACTTTGGCTGTGTAAACCTCAAACGAAAAAATTACTGTATTTTAAACAAAGAATATACCAAAGAAGAGTATGAGAAGCTTCGTGCCCAAATCATCGAAGACATGGAAAAAAATCCGTATATCGACAAACAGGGTCGTATCTGGAAATATGGAGAAACATTTCCACTTTCTATGAGCCTGTTTGGATACAACGAAACAACAGCTCATAGATTTCTTCCTAAAACAAAAGACGAAGCTCTCGCCGAAGGCTACGCTTGGTATGAGGGAGAGCAAGCATCACATGAGGCAACAACGCAAACAGTGGACTTGCCAGAAAAAATAGCCGATGCAACAGATGATATTTTACAGGCGGTCATAGCGTGTACAACGTGCGCTCGTGGATACAAGATAGGCCAGCTCGAGTTTTCACTTATCAAGCGAATGGAGATCCCGGTTCCGCATAACTGTCCCAAATGCCGTCAAAATGCCCGCTTTGCAAGGCTCAATCCCCCCAAACTATGGGAGCGAACCTGTGCAAAGTGCAGTACGGAAATCACGACAGCATTCGCACCTGATCGTCCGGAGAAAGTATATTGTGTAAGTTGTTACCAGCAGGAGTTTGTGTAATAATTTATATACGGGCAGATTGAAATGGTCGATTTGTAAGTATTTTAAATACATACCATATGGGAAACTTTGATGAAGTTAGAAAACTAAGTCAGGAATCGAAACAAGAGGTGGGCATCCCGGTTGATCAAGCAAAACTCGAGGCAATCAATCAAAAGACTTTGGAAGAAGAAAATGAAATGATGCAGAACTTTCAAAATAAAGATACGCGAGGTGAATAATAAAAAACAATCCGGAACTCCCGGATTGTTTTTTATTTAAGTGCTTTTATACCGACGAGTGTCCCTTTGGCCAGAAATTCGAGTGCTGCGCCGCCTCCTGTGGAGACGAAAGAGAGTTTTTTCTCGATTGAAGCGCTTGAGACTGCAGTGATGTCGCCTCCTCCGATAACACTGAAGCATTTTTTGTTTTTCGCAAGAGCGTGAAGAACGGCGACAGTTGCGTCCTTGCCGTGTGAGCCTTCATATTTGCCGAGAGGCCCATTCCAGAAGACTGTTTTTGAGTGAGATACAACACACGCGAGGAGTTGTGCTGTTTTTTTGCCTACGTCAATAATAACATCGCCCTTTTCCACATCTTCGATATTACACGAAACCGCTTTTCTCTTACGCATGACTTCCACGTCAACAGGCAAAAGAAGTTTTTCGTTTTTCAAAAGTGGTTTAATCGGAAAACCATCTTCAGTGAGTGATTTGCCGACTTCACAGCCCGCAGTCTTTAGGAAATCATTTGCAAGAGCACCTCCGACGAAGACATTGTCGGCTGTTTTGAGGAAACGTTTGATGAGAGGAAGCTTCGTTTCGAACTTTACTCCTCCCATAATGACTAGGAATGGCCTCGCTGGCTTTCTCAATAGCACCGAAAGATGCTTAATTTCCTTTTCGAGCTGTAGCCCTGCATAAGAGGGAAGATATCTCGGAATTCCAATTATAGACGCGTGTGGACGATGTGAATTTGAGAATGCGTCGTTCACATACACATCTGCGAGCGAGGCAAGTGCCTTTGCTAATTTCGGATCATTTTTTTTCTCACCTTTCTCTCGGCGAATATTCTCAAGTAACACTATTTCCTTGGACTTGAGCACAAGATTCTGAGGCAGAGTCTCCCTGATGAATCTTACTTTGGCATATTTTTGCAAAACCTTCGCCACTGGCGCAAGCGATTGAGTATCATTGTTTAAATCTGAATGTGAGACAATGATGATACTCGCACCCTTTTTCTGTAAAAGCTTTATCGTCGGCAGTGCAGAACGAATACGGAGATCATCCACTACTTTTCCATTCTGAAGAGGAACATTAAAATCCGTACGCAATAGAACAGTTTTTCCAAAAAGGTTTTTGAGCGAAGAAATGCTTTTCATTTTATTTCCTTTTAGAGAATTCTTTTGCAATTTCAATCATTTTCCCAAACTTCTTCGGATCAAGGCTTGCATGTCCAACAAGGAATCCCTGTGCGCCAGCGTCGAGGTATGATTGCACATTTTTTTCATTTGCGGAACCACCATATAAAACAGGAATACTCATCGGATCTTTGATTCCAGAAAGATCTGCAACAATTTTTCTTATAAAAAGCATCATTTCTGTGAATTCTTCGGGTGTCGTTTCTCGCCCATGATTGTCGCTTATTGCCCACACGGGTTCGTACGCCATAACAACATCTTGGATTTTATTCTTAGGTATGAGAGAAAGGCATGTCTCAATCTGAGTTTTCACTTCGTGGAGATAAAATCCTGTGCGGTCGCGTTCCTTCTCTCCGATGCAGACGATCGGTGTGAGGTTGCTCTTTGTTGCTTGGAGTACCTTTTGCGCAATGTCGTCATTGGTCTCACGGAGCGCCCGGCGTTCTGAATGTCCGACAATCACATACCGAACTCCGATACTTGTAAGCATTTTCGCGCTTACTTCTCCTGTGTGCGGACCGTCTTTGAATGATGCGCAATTTTGTGCAGAAAAATTAACTTTCTTAAATGTACGAACGAGTGGTTCGAGGAAAATCGTTGGTACTGCAAGAATAGTATTCACATCCCTTGCTGTAACTTGCTTTAGTGTAGATTTACAAAGCGTGGTTGCTTCACGAAGCGTCGGCGGATTCATCTTCCAGTTTGCAACTATCAAAATAGGTCTCTTCATATTGGAAAATTATAGCATTTTACTCAATTTCTTCCCATGAAATAGTCTCATAGGTGTCACCAGCTAATGGAAATGATGGAGGAGGGGCATAGAGAAGGTTTCCGTCATAATTTAAATTTCTAGTAACATAGCCTGTATTGTTCGTATATGCGAAACCATAACGCTGATTTGTTGCTATCATCCCATAGAGTGTCACCACGGTACGGTTTGCATTCGAGCCACAGGTTGTATCGCCCGAACCTCCGTCTCCATAATAATAGCGTCCTGCTCGTCCGTTTTGTGCAATAATCGCTGCGTCGATACGCAAGTCATCTTCTGAAAAAAGACCTACATTAATATTTTTCTGTGTAATCAAACCAATAGTATCCGTGCCATCATAGTTTGTATAACGTAAATCGTTATTAATCGTAATACTTCGTCGTGTTGTCGAATCATCAGGGAACCTCCCTGCGGCAATCGTGAGTCGTGCAGTATCAATCGTACCATCAACCCACACGTTGTCATCGAAAAAGATGAGGCCGTTTACAGGAAAAGTGTAATTCCCGAGGAGAGTCTGCCCATTTGAACTACGTATACTCCAAGTTCCCCAGCCATCCTGAGTGAGAAGATTTGTGCATCCATTGGGAGCAGCTTGAAAGTTGTTCACCCGATAGAGGTCATAAGTATCATTTGTTCTGAGTACAATATGATATCCAAGTGCGCCAGAGGGATTGTAAAACCTCCCGCTTGCAATCGCTTGCGTTTTAATTTGAGAAAGGTCGCTACTTATACCAACAAAATCAGTTGCAGGCACAGGAAACTGTCTTCCTGCAAGAAAGACGTCATTTCTGACCGGTGCAGTTGCGGGTGGCGGCGATTCAGCACTGAGCGAGTATGCGGGTGTGTGTGTATGGACACCATACTCGAGAGTATCTGCGCCAGACTCATCGTGGTCTGGGTCATCATAAGAAGCGACAGTGCTTGTTACAACATTGTGCGCAATGCCGTCGTAGCGAATACCATAATTGGAATGTATAGGACCATACGTTTCTGTGCCTTGACCAAATCTCATCACGTCGTTTGCAACCACTGCCCATTTTGCAAACGAAGGTATCGCGAGTCTCGTACGGACTGTTCGCTGAACTGTAGGCGCTTCGAGGAGACTCCCCGTCGATGTAATCGTTACAACTGTTGAACCTATCTCCGGCGGCGTTATTACAAGAGAATAGGATCCGATCTGGACATCGTTGCGATCATAAAACGGATGTACATAAGGTCCTGCTACCCCAGTCCCGTCTTGGAAGTCACTTGATGAGTGAGCCAAATGCCAGCGATAGTATTCAACACCGGCTTCTGCAACTTGTTGTGCCCGCTCACGATTGAGAACGTTCGTAGCTAAGCGATAACTTGAAAGCGCCCATCCCACAAATCCAAAAACAATCGCGATACCAATGCCGGCGTAGATGATAACACTAATGAGTGCAAAGCCTTTTGATTTCATATTTATATTTTATAGGTTATCTTTTAGATTGCGAAGCATAACTTGTGTGGTTAAGGTAGCTATCGTCGGTGAGCGGTTGGGATCCTTTTCGACAAGTAAAGTAATTTTGATCAGGCGTATAGATGACACATTGACAGGAAGAGTGAGTGGATTTTCTGTCCCTGTATACGTTGCATCATAATAACTAAATATAGGGGTTGCTCCATTAGTAACACTTGTCGCCATCGTTGTTAACACTTCATTCGCACTTGGGTATGTAAGCGGATTACCCGTCGCAACAATAACTCCTTTGATAAGCGTTGTTCCAGAAAGATAGTACCTGATACGCTCTTTATTACTATTACTAGAAATGTCTGAGAAGAAAACAACAGATGTCGCTGTCGCGCTTTCTATCGGATACCCACCTTGTGATGAGACTGACATCGAACGAAGCTCGTCAGCCATAGGACGAAGGACGCGCCGTACTTCGTCTTCTGCAGAGATTCCTGATTGAAAAATTCCCTTAAAGTAGAAAATATTTCTACCGAGAGTCCCTATCCCAAGCGTTATAATCCCAATCACTGCGACCGAGACAACAAGCTCCATAAGAGTAAACCCATTTTGTGATTCCTTTTTCATAGTCATGACGGGTTTAATACTAACTCTGTGCTTTGCCATGCTGCAGTTGTATCTATCGGAGTGTTTGAAGGATCATACCCACTCGCACTTGCTGAGATGGTATATGTCCCAATACCTAATCCGGTGAAGTGCGCTTGTCCGGGAGGAGTGCATTCTCCGCTATAAGTAAACGAGACATCGGAAACAGATGGTGTAAAGTTCGAATCTGACGATTGAAGGAAAACCTTGTAACGTAAGTATCTGCTGGCGTTATGCGAACTGTGAAAAGTATGAATCGCTGAAGTATAGTATGAAGACGCTGTACCATCTGGGCCAATGAAATTCCAAGTAAGATTGTCATTATTTGTCGCAGCTTGAAATTTGACTGGATCTACTCCCGCCTCTGGTGGCTGACTCACAGGAAGCCACGTTAGTTCATAAAAGTTGCTAGGATTGGTGAGATCGTATGTGGAAGAAATGAGCTCGCCAGACGAAGAATAAGTGCCGAACGAATTGCGTAATTTCAATTCTCCTGCGGGGCTTACCGTATCGATATTGGTACTTGAAAAGTACATATCAGTCGCACCAATCATCGCCTGTCCTCCACCATTTGACCAATCTGTCTGTGTCAAAAACCCTTGCCCCGTTACCGACGAATACGTCTCAGCGCCTTTTGTCATTGTGACAGTTGCATTTGAAATTGGGAGACCTGTAACGCCATCTTTGACCGAAACTAGAACTGTTTTTGCAACTTTTGGAGCTATAAGAAAAGTTATATCTTTTGACTCATTTGGGCCAATGGTGAATGAGAGCAGTGGATTCGATCCGATAAGATCATAGACAGCATCACTCGGCGATATTGTATATGTATCCCACTCCATAGAATTGAGTACCAGCGATCCGGCACCATTTGTTACCTTTGACTGATTGTATTTGTACACGTCAGGGAGTGTGCCTATCTTCTTTGTGCCTTGAAGTGTGAAATCGAAGCTCCCGATTGGAACACAGAACTCATCAACACTTTCCACATTTATTGTACTCGTTCTATCAACAACAAGCGTGAGTTGTGTTATTTGTTGTTGAGAAACAGTTGCGTGCGGTAATACAGGAGCAGAACCACCTATATCTGAACTTACGTATGTTTTATCAAGTGTCCATCCGCTTTTTGTTGCACCTACCTGATAACTAGCTGTTGAAGGAGGAGCATCAATAATCTGAAGCAAGCCATCTGCATTTGTCTGATCATTTATATGTACTTCTGGTGAGAGAGCGGAGTTATCTATATCTATGTCCATATTTGGCACAGGCTGTCCATTAGCGTCAATAACATTAATGAAAAGTGAGCCATTGGTTGAAGCAGACTCAACATTCTTTGGCGCAACCATTGCGGTGAATGCAAGTGTGCGATACTTCTGACATTGATCACACAAAATTCTAATCTCGACGAGTTTGTTGTCAGCGGGAGACAAATCATTCGGACTTCCGCCGATAGTCCCATCAAAATCTTGGTCAATATTGCGAATGTACGTTTGTACTCGGAATGTAAAATTATTTCGCACAATATCTTCTTCTGGATTTACGACTCCTGAAGGAATACCCCCGACTGTCCCAACGCTTCCGTATGGAATATTACGAATGATTTCGATACGTTCATTCGCAAGTGCCGTTGCAAGAGCTCGTGTGCGGATTGATTCCATTACAAGAAGTATCTGACGAAATGTGCCAAATATTCCTATAGTAATAATCATCAGCAGAAATGCGGTGATGAGTGTTTCAATCAGAGTTAATCCGTTTTTTGTGTGAGAATACTTCATACATCATTAAATTGAATCAAGGATAGAGTACATTGGAGTCAGCATCGATACAGCAAAAAATCCGACCGCTCCTCCAATGAAAACCATCAAAATCGGCTCGATAATTGTCGAAAGATTTTTTGTCTTGTCGTCGACTTCTGACTCATAAAAATCTGCTATGTCGACTAGCATTTTAGAAATATTTCCCGTCTCCTCTCCGACTGCCATCATTTCTCCGAACATAATAGGGAAAAGCTCAGTGTGCGCTTTGAATGGCTCCGAGAGAGGAACACCTTTTTGGATTTTTTCAATCGATTCATCGATAACACGACGAAAGTAGACATTCTGAACGACTTCTTTTGTGATTCCCAAAGCGCGTGTGACATCGACACCGGAGACGAGAAGTGACGAGAGGGTGCGTGCCGTACGGGCTGAGTTGACTTCTTTTATCATGGTGCCAAATATCGGAAGATGAAGAAAAACATAATCAAAATACTTTTCCAACTTTTTCATTCTCAAAAGAAAAACGACGGACCCAATCACACCGATGACAATTGCTAGAAACAGAAACGGACTTCCAGAAATGAACTTGCTTGTGGTGATGATGAGCTGTGTTGAACCAGGAAGCTCCGCACCGAGCTCTTCAAAAGTCTTTACGAGTGTTGGTACTACGAAAATCATCATGAGAGTCGCCATCAAAAATATCGCGCACAGAATCACCATAGGATACGTAAGGGCACTTTTGATTTTCTTGTTGAGGGCGTAGATTTTCTCTAGATTAGCAGAGACTTCAGTGAGTGCGTTCGGCAGATTTCCCGACTCTTCTCCAGAGCGCACCATAGAAACGAAAAGCGTCGAAAACACTTTTGGGTGCTTCTCCATACCACCAGAAAGAGTACCGCCTTTCGCGATTTCGTTCTCCAAATCTGTCAGCACTGTTTTGAATTTCTCATTGACACTTTGCTTATTCAAAATCTCAATCGCACGATTGAGGGCAAGACCTGCGGAAATCATACCAGCAAGGTTTTTTGCGAAAATTAATTTTTCGTGTAGTTTGATGCGTCCGAAAAGTGTGAAAGACATTTTTACTTTCATCCCCTTCTCCTTTTTTACAGAAAACGGAAATATTCCCTGCGTACGCAAATCATGCGCAGCAGATAATTCTGTTTCGCTATCTATGACTCCTTCGGTCACCTCTCCATCTTTTGTTTTTCCCTTGTAACTGAATTTCATTTATAAATGATTATGATATTGACACACTATTCGGAAACAACCCTCAATACTTCTTCAGTGCTTGTCAGTCCCAGGACTGCTTTGTATATTCCATCTTCTAGCATCGTCATCATTCCCTCCTTTTTTGCTTGATCTTCTATGGCTTCTTCAGACGATCCTTTCAAGATAAGCTCGCGGATTGTTGATGTCACTTTGAGAATCTCATGTATACCTATACGTCCTTTGTATCCCTCTTCGCACTCAGCGTCTGGTTTTGCACGATAAAACGGGATTTTATCCCACGTGCTGTCAGGTTTAACAATTTTTTCTTCCTTCAAAAAGCCGAGAACACGATCGAGGTCGACAACCTTTTCGAGAGCTGTCTTCTCTGCGTCAGTAAGAAAATATTTCTCCTTGCTTCCACAAAGTCTACGCACCAAACGTTGAGCAATAATAGTTTTTACTGTCGAGACGATCAGGAACGATTCTGCTCCCATATCGATCATACGAGGAATCGCTCCGGCTGATGAATTGGTGTGAATCGTCGAGAGCACGAGGTGTCCTGTAAGTGCAGCATTGATAGCAAGCGAGACGGTTTCTGTATCACGGATCTCTCCTACCATGATGATGTCTGGATCTTGACGCAAAAGGGTGCGTAGGCCATTTGCAAAAGTAAGCCCAATGTCTGGTTTCACTTGCGTTTGATTCACTCTCTGCATCTGATACTCAACAGGATCTTCGACTGTAGAAATGTTGACGTCCGGTGTATTCAAGAGATCAAGCATTGTGTAGAGCGTTGTCGTCTTACCGCTTCCTGTCGGACCTGTTGCCAAAATCATTCCTGTTGTTGATTTCATGCCATCATGGATTTTCTCAAGTCCTTCACCATGAAAACCAAGACCCTCAAGCGTGTAGCCTTTGGAATTTTCGCGCAAAATACGAATAACGGTTTTCTCGCCATAGTATGTCGGAAGCGTTGAAACACGGAAGGATACCCTGTCCCCGCTCTCTGTTGTAATCTTGAAACGTCCATCTTGAGGAAGCCTTTTTTCATCGAGTTTCAAATTTGAAAGCACTTTGATACGAGCGGTGATACCCGCGGCAGATTCTTTTGGCAAAACCATCGCATCATGCAAAATACCGTCTATGCGATAACGAACAATGAGAGATGTTTCTTGTGGTTCGATATGTATGTCAGATGTGTTTTGTAAAATTGCATGCGAAATGAGAGTGTCAACTATTTTGATAATAGGGAGGTCTTCTGCCATTTCTTTCAATTCTTTTTCTGACTTTCCTTCGCTACCCTCCTCATCGGCAATCATCTTGAGCGATGCGGATTCTTTCTGGATGATATCGTCAAATTCCGCCTTGAGGCTTTTTTTGTACAACTGCAAACCTTCTTTGATTGACGGTGCATCAGTGAGCCGTGGTAATATTCTGATCTCTGTCTTCTTTTTAACGAAGTCCAAAACTGACAAATCATCAATATCGAGCATTGCCACTTCGAGTCCTTTTGCTGTTTTTTTGTATGCAACAATATTATGCTTCACTGCGATAGGCTCCGGAATAAGCGAGAGCACACTGAAATCTATTTTTTGTCCAATAAGGCTCACAAATGGAATACCGAGGACATATGCCTCCATTCTGCGCAAATCATCTTCCTTTATTTTATTTTGCTTCAAGAGAACATCCGCAAACGCGTCACTTCCCTTTGACGCTTCATCTTCCGCAGATTTTATATCAGTCTTGGAAACAAGTCCGCTCTCGATAATGAATTTTTTGAGTTGTTCTTCTTTGATATGCATTGTTGGTTTTTTGAATGACGACACTCACACCTGCTATCTACCTATTGTACCACCTGAACTCTCTTCACTTCATCCTTTTTTGCTTCATATGCACGAAGAATCTTTTCTTTGGCATCATGAGGACGCGGAACTGAATTCATAATGAATTCTCTTGCGCTTCCTGCGGATTGTATTGTGATGGTGCCTACGCCGAGCAATTCGGAGAGAATGCCCGTCACTTCAACTTTTGTGTCTTGAATTGATTCGAGTGGCAAGGTTGCGACGTCGCGAGTAAACAATCGTGTCTGATTGATATCGATCAATCGATCGCTAGTAATGATCCATCCATCAAGCATATACACTGTCCATTTGAAAAAATACAGTATCCAAAGCAAGAGAAGCCAAAGCAGATAAAGGAGCTCTACAATAAGTTTTGCGTCACCGACGATGCTGTTTGTGTCGATAAAAAATCGGAACAACATAGCAGGAGCAACCGCAATAATGACGAATGCTACCGTACCTAGCAAGAAAAGAGCCTTGCTTTTGTACACGGTAAGAACAATCTTTTCATTTTTCTCCAGATTGAATTCTCTCATTGTGCTAACGATGTAAAAATCTGAATAATCATTCCTATAAAGAATAAAACTCCCCCAAGATAGACAACTGTCGTTCCTGCCGAAAGAACTTTATTTCTTCCATAGGTAAACCAGTGATATATCATGACGAGCGAGAAGACTCCGACAATCCCTACAAAAAAGAGAAGCCCACCAGAAACTAACGGTCCCGGCAAATGTACGTCCAAAGGTGTTTCAGTATCAAAAGAGATTTGCGTATTCATTGGATTCGAAACAGAAAAGTCCATATAGAGAATTATAGCATGCAAAAGTTATGCCACAGAAAAAAGGGCTCTTTTATGGTTTTGAATCTCGTACGAGCACGCCGTCGGCAAGCAGTAACACACGGTCTGTCAATCGAGCGTATTCTTCCTCGTGAGTCACCATGATTATAGTTTGACCTCGACGGTTGAGGTCGAGGAAAACGTCGAGTATCGTCCGCGACGTCTCTGTATCGAGGTTTGCAGTTGGTTCGTCCGCAAAGATTATCTTCGGGTTGTGTCCAATGGCGCGTGCGATGGCAACTCTCTGTTGTTGTCCGCCAGAAAGCTGGCTTGGTAGATTGTGCATGCGATCTGCGAGTCCGACTCGAGTGAGAGCGCCGAGCGCTTTCGTTTCAGCATCCTTCTTTGACAAACCCTGCATCAATAGTGGTACCATGACGTTCTCGAGTGCAGTCAACGACGGAAGAATAGCATAGTCTTGGAAGATGTAACCGAGTTCACTAAGACGAAATGCTGTTCTTTCTTTGGTGGAAAGTGCGCCAACATCAACACCTGCAATATGAATCGTACCCTCGGTCGGGTGGTCGAGCAGGCCAAGCTGATAAAGAAGCGTGGATTTGCCTGATCCAGACCTTCCGGTAATCGATACAAACTCCCCTTCACGAACATCAAAACTGACGTCATCGACAGCTTTGATGATAGCTTCTCCGCTTTGGAATGTCTTTTTCAAATTTTTTATTTCGATGATGTTCATATGTTTACCTCGTTTTCTCTTTCTACTTTTAACCTTTCTTACCTTCCCAATATCGCATCGAGTGTATTTTGCTTCACGACGATGCGCGCTGGTATATAGCCTGCGATAATGGTCGCGATGAAAAGGATAAAAGCCTTAAGGAGAGTACTCGGAATTGTCGCAACAAGTATGCCGTCGGAAAATGGAAAATTGAGTGGATGTGCTTGGATAAGTGGCTTCAACCCCAAAAATACTATGAGTCCTCCTAGCAATACCCCGCATCCCGCATAAAGTAGTGATTGAAGAACATAAGAATATTTGATTGCGAGTGGTGCGACACCAATTCCTTTGAGTATACCAATATAGCGTCGGCGCGTAATTGCATTCACGAAAACAACAATGAATATTGTAATCGATGCAACCACAAGCCCGATTGAACCTATAACATTACCCAGCAAAGCGAACGTCGCTTTGATATCCTTCAAGAATTTTGGTTGAGCATCTTCGTACGTTTGCACACGAGCATCTTTACCCACACCAGAAGCAAGGAGTATCTCTTTGAATCTCTCTGCGGTGACAGACGAATCAATAACTATCGCCATTTCATCCACATTGAAATCTCCCCGTCCTGCGAGTTTGCGAAGTTCGCTATCTAGCATGAACACTCTAGCATCTACATCTCCTGCTTTTGATTTGATGATTCCTTTCACCGTCACTTCCTTTTCTATGTCGCCGATTTTGAGAAGAACCCTTGATCCAACAGTAACATTTTTGAGTGTCACATAACTTGGAGATTCGATCGGAGTAAATTCATACAAGATATCTGCTCCTATAACAATGGATTCTGTATCACTTGCCTGTAAAAATTCTCCGCGAATTATCTTGTCAGCAATCCCCGTTACATTGTTCTCTTCACTGGGATTGATGCCTGTGATAAGTGCGCCGGTCTGATTTTGCTTTACGTCTTTCGGAAGTGTTTCTTTGTAATTGGAAACGACAGTACCGGAGACTGCATAACGTCGCGTGAGGTCAACGAAGCCAGGAAGTGTTCGGATGATTTTTTCTACATCTTGCGAATTGTCTATGTATTCATGCTCGAGAAGTGGGGAAACGAAGACATCCCCAGTATAGAATTTCTTGTTTGCCTCAACAGACCCTTCTATGAGTCCCACCAGAATACCTGAAACAACGACGAGATTGAGAAAAGTGAGGGTCATAACGAAAATGATGAGCCCTGTCGTCCACTTGTTTGCTCGTTTGAGATCACGAAGTGCCAAAAAAGCCCCTACCGAAAGGGCGATTTTGAGTTGCGATGATTTCGGATTCTCCTTTTTCACGGAGTTATTGTAGCATAAAATCCTTTCTCATTCCCATTTGTGATTTTCGTCTCGTAAGAATAAAAAATACGGCATCTTTGATAGATGCCGTAATATACTTTTATTTTATTCATGCACAATTGTAAGTCGTGCGTAATATCTTTCCCCACGAATTTTTCCTGTGAGGATATAATTCCCAGCAGGAATATTTTTTAGATCGATGGTAGTCGCATCAATAAACTCGAATGAGATTTTTTGTCCCATTAAATTATTAATCGCTATATCGCTCATTACACCCACACTGACCTGGCCACCCACAGGATTTGGAAAAACCGCAAATTGTTTTACTTCCGGATCTCCAACTCCAAGTGGTGCTTGGAATTTTACCAAATTTGAATAGATATGCTCAGTATAATCTGGTGGTGAGTAAATCCCGGAGGATGAATTTTTCATCGCCATATAGTAATTACCTTTAAAGAAAAAGAAGTAATCTGCAGACCACTCTTCTCCATTCCAGTATATTGGTGTCGTAGTAACTCCGTCCAAAGAAACTTTGGATAATGAAGCTCCAAACACTGCGCGACTACCTGACATATACAGGTCATCTCCTATAATGTAGGGCGTCATTATTGAGCTATCGAACAGCACTTCCCAGTCTGCACCGTCGAAGGTTATCACCGCGTTTTCAAAAAACGGGGATAGGACCATTGCATTTACTATGAGTTTTCCATTCCACTCATTAGCAGCACTCATCCAAAACCAATAATAATCCCATTCCGGAAGTGGAAATGCAATTTCCGACATCAAAACCGGATCAATCGCGCGGATGTTTTGATAACTTTCTGTAAAGCCACCAAAACGAATTGTTGCCATATACACAATGCCTTTATATTCACAAATCGATTCAGTGAAATTCCCAAAGGAAGTCACCAGGGTGCTCTGCGTACCGTCATAGGTAATGTATACATCAGATACATATCCCCAAGATTCATCGGGATTTCTTTCGATATAGATCATGTACGTATCTGTTGTGTAAATATTGTCCGCAGGTCTTACTGACCCGAAAACATTTACCCAATTCTCACCGCTTCGCTTTTTGAGTCCAGAGGCAGTTCCGATGTATTCGGAACCAATAAATTTTGCATAACAAGTTGTTGCTTCCAAAGCCTGCGCTTCAGAAACTTCCCAGTCTGCACCGTCCCAAAAAAGTAAGTTGCCGGAATTTGGAATCTCAGCTCCATCAGCTGTGACCCCATATTCCCATGTGCCGCAAAGCACAAGGTAATCATCAGTCTGAGAGACCGATGTTATTTCTGTCTCATCAGATAAAACAGGACCTCCAACACCGTAAGGTGCAAGGTCAAAATTTTGTGATTTGAGGTGAGCGCTCATTACGAACGCAAAAACCCCTAAAATAACTACTTTAGTCATATATTTTTTTTAAAAAATTTTAGAAGTTCCAGCCTTACGTTAGTGGCGAGAACCTGTTACTCCCATTTAACACCGATTGACAGATTAAGTCAATGATTGTCAAAATAGTTATCCACATTTTATATACCATACCTTTCACTGATACAGAATGCAAAAAGCCCCCTTGGGGGCCTTTTGCTAGAGATCCAAAGCTATTTTAGTCCGAACAAATTGCATAGACAGTGACTATATCTGCACTATCGTCGCACTTCACCCACCAAGAATATGGAAGTTCATCTGGTTCGTCCAAGTTAGTCCAATGAGTCACACTACCTCGAGACGGCTGACTTTCTATCATTTTTGCTTCACCAATACCATCAACATAACATTTCCCACCCCCGCCAATTGGATGAGGATGTGTCGCGGGACAGCTCTTCCAGCCTTGATAAAACAAGATATCTCCTGAGTTAACAGTAATTATGTGAGTTTCGTAATTGGAAGGAGCAGGGGGCATAATATCGTCAATGGTGCATCGGAAGAAAGTTCCATTAGTTTCTACACACCCTAGGGCTTGTCCCTTTTCCAAAATATCAACTCCCCCTGTTGGTGTTCCTATACCTCTAATTCTTGCATCACCGTTGACATCAAGTTCTTTTGTGGGTATTCCCAAAACATAATTATACTCATCTGTGTCTATACCTTCATCTAGATTAACTCCCAATTTTCCTGTGGTACGCAACAATCCATCTGGATTCGATTCTGCATCTCCTACATCTACGCTAATTAAAAATGCAGCAGGACCTCCTGAAATAAATAATTCCGTATACAACATACCATCCAGTGCACCAATACCTCCTCCATACTCCCAATCTTCACCCATGATATTGAGATCGCCAGCTTTCGATTGCGGCGTTGTTCCCACATTCACCGGCGTATCCGGATTACAATTCGGTGGCGCACAGTCAGGTTCGTTCCACGTCACATCGGCAAATGCTATTCCTCCAGAAAGGAGAACTGCGAGAGCTATGACTTTTAGAGATTTCATTAATTCTTTCTTTTTCATATGTTTAATGTTACTAATAATAAATTTATTAAGCAATACAGATGTGGATTATCGTTCGATAAATACCGGCCTCGTAAATCCTGTTATCGGAGGATCACAATCCTCTATCCCGTTGTCAGGAATAAAGTCACATGGTGGATCAATGCCGTTGACAGTGATAGATGTAGTCGCTGGAATATCCGGCCCTCCAAATATATCATTGCATGTCAGTGTGAATACTGTGGATGAGGAAATAGTGACCGAGTCGGTTCCGTCAATAGCACAGTTGACGGGACCAAAGCTTGTCGCCGGAGAGGACCATGTCACACCAGTACCGTCGACGCCATTACCGTCCCATGTCAAAGCAGTTGTCGCTGTCTCACCTTCGTCGAGAGTAAACGTGTTCGGTGTTGCAGTAAGAGTCAGAGCTCCTATTTTGTCTGGTTCACATCCGTTTGGATCTTCACAGTTTGGATCTTCATAGCAGGATCCTCCTGGTACTTCCGGATCGCAGTCGCAGATCTCAGTTACAGTGTCGCAAAGTACGGGAATATCGAGGACCGCCTTACATTGACTCGTTTCCGCACCTGCGCCGACGTTGAGGAAGTATGTTGTCGAACTACCGACGAAGTTGACGTTGGATTTTATGCCACTCAAAAGCTGTGTGCCTGTCCACGTGACACCAACTCCAGGTGTCGATGTTGCACTCGCGGTCAGTGCATCAGTTGATGTCCATGAGAGGGTTGCTTTGGTTGGACTACCTGATAGGAAGGTACCGCCATTATTGAAAGCACATGTCGGATAAAGTATTGCACGAGTGACGAGTGTTTCAGCGATGACATGAGCACCCGTGTCTGCGCGGACACAGTCAATCACGAATTTGTTTGTTGTGTTTGAAACATACACGCCAGCATCGGACTGTGTATATAGTGGCGCCATAGGTGGAGTATGCACTCCTTCGAATCCTGTCGGAGGTACGGCGAGAGTCATCGGCGGAACACCGAGAGAAACATTGTACGCGGTTCCGATGCATGAAGAGAAATTGGTCAAAGTCGGCGAGTACCACGTGAGCGTTGTCGTATAGCCAGTTGCTGCAGTCACAGGCGTCGGAGATGCGCTCAGTAATAGTTCTGACGAATCCTCAATACACATTGTATTAAGTACAAAAGTGACAGAATCTTGATATGCTGCATCACCGCCTGGCGCTGTGCACGTTATCGTATAAGTTGTTGAAGGAGCTGTTGGAGTGACAACGAGACCTCCTTCTGGAGACGATAGAGCAATCGGACCACTAAATGCTGGATCGCCATTTGTGGAATATCCTGAACACAACATTCCATCAGGACCAGTTGCGTTCCACGTCAAGAGCTGTGTGTCTCCCGGACAGAAATTTGCATCAGCAGTTCCGAGTGTGACTATTGGCTGAGTCAAATCTACATTAACAGCATATGTTGCTCCGGAGAATTTGACCCATCCGACCACTTTACTTCCGAATGTGAAGTTGTTTATATTTCCTGATACCGTGTCGTATGTCGCTTTATATTCTGGGGAAAATCCAAAAGTACCACACCACACTGCAGTATTGTTGCATGAAAGTGAAATCCAACCATCCCATCCGGAACCTCCATCTCCACCCCCGAGCGCTTTCGCCCAACCGATAAGTTTGTTTGTACCAAAGTTTATTTTTGGAGTACAACTTACGGAGGGACACCCAGAAACATCTTCTGATTTAAAAGAAATCCATCCAATCTCAGAATTCCATGCATATCCAGACAAAATACCTGTCGCGGGATCGACAGAGACCCCATAACTCGTCCCTGTTCCAAAATCTTCAACACCTGTTTCATCTGCGTATACTTTCTGCAGATTAAAAATGCCTTCCGTAAATGCCTCATTGAGGATTTTTTTCATTCTATTTAAGAGACTCAGTCCTGGTGACTGAGAAAAGGCGAGGTTATTTTTCAATTCTATCGTCACGACGTCTCCAACACCAGTTTCATCTCCTGCTGGTGGAGGTAGGTCATCTGGTCCTGTTACACCACCAGCGTCAAATCCTCCACCAAAGCAAGAATCTGTATTTGTGCAGTTAAATGAAATCCAACCGACATTTGATGTCCACGCATATCCTGTGACATTGTCTCCCGAAGAAGCACCCGCGTTTTGTGTGAATGAAAAAATAATAATCAGAACCGCGATTGTAAAAAAGGAATTTTTAAAAATTATTTTCTTCATTTTATCTCTGTTCTAAATTATTTTTTATTTCCATCAACCTTTCTTCAGAAACAGGCTCTCCTGCACTCTGTTGCAAAGTGTTCAAAATATTTTCTAAATCTTCTTGGTTTATGACCTTGTCAACGCTTCTTGCTTCCAGTTCACCCATAATACGTGCAATATCCTCATCAGATGGAGCATTTCCCACTTTGTTCTTTTGTGCAACGAAATAAATAATCAAAAAAGCAATTACTGTCAAAGCGAGTACACCCCAGATGATACGTCCACTGAACAATTTGTGACGAGGGGGCTTGGGTGCACCGTCCTTAGTTGCACCATTTGCGTTTGGCATAATCAATGTAGGTTCCATAGATACATATCATTGTATCACGAAAATACAAAGAAATATCATTATGTGGATAACAAAGATGTGAAAAGTCTCGAAAAACTTGAATGCGGTTCTTTTTTTCCTCTCTTTACAGGTTTAGTCCGGCTGTGCTACTATACGTGTGTCAAAAGTCGGCCTAAAACCGACTTTCTTTATTCTCAAACAGAATGAGAGACACAAGAATGCCCTGACTATTGTGTCCGAATGAAGTGCCGAGAACAAAGAATGTCTTGGTGTCTGCACGAAGACTGGAACATGCGAGCTTGGAGAGTGTGTTCCCGTTGAAGGCTTGCCTTGAGACATAATCTTTATTAGAAAATTGAATAATCCAGTTTGAAGTTGCTACTAACGAACAACTCAAACTATCAAATAAATATATGTTAGACCTAAAAGTATTAAAATCAGCACTTTCACAATTAGAAGAAGAGCGACGAATTCCAAAAGAAAAAATAATAGACGCTATCGAGCAGTCACTCGCTGCTGCGTACAAGAAAGAATACGGTAAACGAGGACAAATCATACGTGCGCGTCTCGACCTCGAGACTGGACTGACGACATTCGAGCAAATCAAAATGGTCGTCGACGAAGCAACAGTTCGTGTACCAAAAGAAGGCGAGGAAGAAGATACAGAAATCGATTCAGCCGATACGCGTGTTCGCTACAACGAAGAACACCACATCTTCATCTCTGACGCGCAAAAAATAAAGAAGGATGCAGCGCTTGAAGAAGAAATAGTTTTCCCTCTTGAAGAAAAAACAGATTTCGGACGCATCGCAGCGCAGACGGCAAAGCAAGTGATCATTCAGAAAATCCGTGAAGCAGAGCGTGATTCTATTATGGACGAATATGGAGGTCATGAAGGCGATATCGTTTCTGGTTTCGTACAGAAAGTCGAGCGTGGCAATGTCATCGTCGATCTCTCTCGTGCAACAGGTATCATCACATTCGACGAACAGATTCCCGGAGAGCGTTACCGTCGCGGAGAGCGTATCCGCGCATATCTCTACTCCGTTGAAGACGGGATTCGTGGCATCACACTCAAACTCTCTCGCACTCATCCAAAATTTATTGAATCTCTTTTCGCCATTGAAGCACCTGAAGTGGCAAGTGGCGTCGTCGAAATCCGAGCGATTGCACGTGAAGCTGGTGCTCGTAGCAAGATCGCAGTTATGTCGAACGATCCAAACGTCGACCCCGTTGGTTCATGTGTCGGACAAAAAGGTATCCGTGTTGCAACAGTGATGAGCGAACTCGGCACAGAAAAAATCGATATCATCCCTTGGAACGAAGACTTCGCAACATTTGTCTCAAATGCACTCTCCCCTGCTCACGCACTTAAAGTGACAGTTGATGAAGAAACACACGAGGCACATGTCGACGTGAAGGAGGACGAATTATCTCTCGCTATCGGTAAAGGCGGTCAAAATGTTCGCCTCGCTGCGAAATTGACTGGATGGAAAATCGACATCAAGGGCGTCTCCGCAGACGGAAGTGAAATAATTCCTGAAGACGTGGGTAGGCCTGTTCAAGCAAAAGAAGAAGCTCCTATCGACAGCTCTTTGGAAGCAAAAGAAGAAGTATCCGATGAAGAAGCACAAACACCTCTTGTAGAGATTGACGAGCCAGTAAAAAAAGAAGATGATGAAGACTACGAGGAATCGAAAGTAGAATCCCGTTCATAACTTTTTACTTAATTAAAAAACCGTCCAAGGGCGGTTTTTTAATTTATTTACTGAGCATCGGTATTATTTGTTTTTTGCGAGAAACTATTCCTGGCAAGATAGTCGTATCGCTTACCGCCTCAACACCAAACGACTCTTTTGAAATCGTCTTCGCTTTGTTTTCGCGTGTAAACAATGTTGCCTGTTCATTCAATATATCGACAACAAACAGTAGAACCGTATCAACACCGTCAGTTACTTTCAATTTCTCAATTGAATCAACCAAACCTTCATAGCGATCAAGGACGAACTGAGGCTCAGTTGTCTCGACAACCGAAATTCTAATTTGCTTTCCTTTTATATCAAACACCTTCGAATCCAATTTTACCAATTCATCATCGCTGAATCCTGATATGTCGGATTTAGCCTTGAACATTTCATTCGCATATTCAGTCATATTAATTCCGAGAACTAATGCGAGTTTTTCTGCCAATTCATTATCTTGATCTGTCGTTGTAGGGCTTCTAAATTCAAGAGTATCGGAAAGTATTCCTGAGAGCATAAGTCCTGCAATCTCGCGAGGAAAATCTTTTGGCTCAATATTCATAACGTTGAACATCACAGTCATAGTGGAAGCAAAAGGTTGTATGACCACTTCAAGGGGGGAAGACGTCTTGAGTCCTCCAGTCAGTTTGTGGTGGTCGATAATAGAGATAATGTTGGTGTCGTTGATGTTTCCAAACAATTCATCCGCATTGTTAGTGTCGACAATACTTACCGTGTCTTCATTTGAAACTGCTTCAAGAAGAGCAGGCATTGTGAAACCCCATTTTTCCAAAACAAACAACGCTTCTTTGTTGGTGCTACCGAGAACGTATGGCACTGCATTGAGCTTGCGATGGTTTCTCAAAAACCAAGCCCATACTATAGTACTAGCGACGGCATCGGTATCAGGAGATTGGTGCCCAAATACTTTGGTTTCATTCATATTTATAGAATATATTTTTAACAAACTCATATTATCACAAATCTCAGGAAAATAAATACCGACCCTACACTTATCTCTACCAGCTTAGTTGTTCACAACCATCACACTTTTCCTCTTCCATTCGTTATATACTATAGGAAGCCCATTACCTTGTATGGTTGTGGCCAAGCTTTGTTTATTAATTAATAACTAATTAAAAGTATGAAGTCAAAATATTTAATTGCTTTATTGCTTATGCTTGGATTAGCCACTTTCGCTGGCCTCCAACATGTTCGTGCGGAATCAGGCTCAGGAAGTGACGACTCTAGTCAATCATCTGATTCTTATGACGACGACTCATCAGAAGATGGTTCAGCCGATGTCGAAGAAACTGACGACTCTGGTATGGATTCAGCGAGTGATTTGGATGAATCAGACGAAGACGTGAGCGATGATTCTGGTGACGATAGCTCTGATAATTCAACAGATGATGACTCAATTAGCAATGAACCGAAGTCAGTCAATCCTAGATCTTCTGAATTAAAAAGGGACTTTTTCGAGAGAAGAACAACCGTATTGGACAACTTAAACAATCGACGTGAAGAGATGGGAGAAAACAAAGATGAAATGAAAGACAGAACAGCTGAGAATCGCTTCAATACACCGAAAGAAGCACGCGCTCATTTTGCAAATGCTGCACAGGTTGGCATAGCCAATTTGGAAGGAAACATTATTCCACGCATTGAATCACGTGTAGAAAAAATGAAGGCTGCTGGCATAGATGTTTCTGATATCGAAAGCAATATCACTATCGCAAAGGAAAAGGTTGCCGCAGTCAAAACTGCATTCGAATCAATGAAAACTTTGTTTGACAGCGAATCTGCAACAAAAGAATCAGTGAAGGTAGCAGGCGAATCAATCAAATCAGCTATGGTTGAAGCACGAGAATCATTGAAGAGTGTTGTCGAGGCACTCAAGAGCGCATATGGCGACATGCCAACAGATGCGACGCAATAATTATTTATTATAAAAAGTAGCAAAATAAAACACATATGGACAACAACACAACACCAAACACCAACCAAGGAGGTACGCCTCCGATGAGCGGAGCAAATACAGGTGCGCCGATGCATCACTCTCACAAAGGTCTTGTCTGGTCGCTCATCATCATTATTATTATCATACTAGCAGCGATATTTATCCTGAGGGAGGCTGACACGGTTTATGATGATAGCGATACAGTAAACGTCCAAACGACGACTGACACAGAAACACTCGACAATGCGTCGGATGATTTGGGAAGTATAGAGACAGATATCAACTCTCTCGACTTCGACCAAATGGACACTCAATTGCAGTAGAGAAAAAATTGCCACGTCTCAAAACACCATCCTTCTCGATGGTGTTTTGTTTTGACAAAAAGTCGTTCGCCCTGTAAACTCGGTCAATATGAATACAAAAGTGAACAAACTCCCTGATAGCATTATTGAAATTGAAGATGAGATTTCTTCCGAAATATTTCTTTCTTATGAGGACAAGGCTTTCGCTCGCATCAACCAAAACATAGAGATTGACGGCTTCCGCAAAGGAACTGCTCCAAAAAACCTCGTTATCAACAAAATCGGCGAGATGGCGCTTCTCGAAGAAATGGCAGAGATGGCGATTGGAAATGCATATCCAAATATATTGAAAGAGACAGGTATTGACGCTATCGGCAGACCCGAGATAACTATCCTCAAGATTGCTCGCGGCAATCCGCTTGTTTTCAAAATCAAAACTGCCGTCGTTCCAGAAATTGAGCTCCCCGATTACGCACAGATTGCAAAAAAGATCTCTGCAGAAAAAGCTCTCGATGTCACCGATGAAGATATCGAGAAAACAATTTTGGAAATTCGTCGCATGCGAGCGCATGAAGATGTGCACATCGCACTTTCTCCGGACGAACAAAAAGAACACAAACATCCAGAAATCAAGGACGAGGATTTGCCAGCCGTTGATGACGCATTTGTGAAAACTCTTGGTGCATTTGAAAATGTCGATGCATTTCGCGCGAAGATAAAAGAGAACATTGTACTCGAGCGCGAACGAATCGCCAAAGAAAAGCGTCGCATCGCAATAACCGAAAAGCTCATCGAAGAAACTGTAATCGAAGTTCCTCGTATGCTGATTGATATAGAACTCGATCGCATGTTCGCGCGTTTGCGAGGCGACATCGAACAGTCAGGACTCAAACTCGAAGACTATCTCGCGACTCTCAAAAAAGATGAGACTGCGATCAAAAGCGAATGGGAAACTGATGCGAGGAAACGTGCGAAAGGAGAGCTTATCATTGACGCAATCGCGAAAAAGGAGAATATCGTCCCGGACGCGGAGAAAGTGGACAAGGAGGTTGAAATGCTCATGAAGATGTACAAAGATGTTGACCCGATTCGCGCCCGCGATTATGTTATGCACTTCATGCTCAATCAGAAAGTTATCGAATTCCTCGAAAGCCTCTAATCGTGCTATTATGGAGTTTGTGGCTATAGAGATAATTTTTCATTATTAATTTTTTATTTTTCATTAGTTGTTATGCTTATTCCTACAGTCATAGAAAAATCACAATTTGGCGAACGGGCGTACGACATCTACTCTCGCCTTTTACGTGACCGTATCATCATGCTCTCTGGCTCCATCGACGACCATACAGCGAACATCGTGATTGCACAGCTTATTTTCCTTGCAAACGAAGATCCAAAAAAGGACATAATGCTCTATATCAACTCTCCAGGCGGATCAGTCTCATCTGCTATGGCAATATTCGACACTATGAACTATATCAAGCCGGATGTATCGACCATCTGTATCGGCATCGCAGCGTCTGCTGCTGCTGTCATCCTCTCGTCCGGACAAAAAGGAAAGCGTTTTTGTCTTCCAAACTCCGAAGTCATGATTCACCAGGTCATGGGTGGTGCTGAAGGACAGGCGTCTGATATAGAGATCGTTGCACGCCATATCCTCAAGATTAAAGAAAAGCTCAATAACATTCTTGCAAAAAATACTGGGAAAACATCTGCGCAGATTGAGAAGGATTCTGACCGCGACTACTACATGAGCGCTGATGAAGCCAAGAAATACGGTGTCATCGATGCGATCCTCGACAAAGCTCCGACGATAAAGTAGCAGAAATAATCTACAAAAACGCCTTCGGGCGTTTTTTGATATAAAAAATTCCGTCCAGAAATATTCTGAACGGAAATATGTTTTATCGAGTTTCAAATGCTTTGCGATATGCAATCAGAGCCTCCTGAATGTCGATTACCGACATGTGCTCTGCGTCCTTTACCACAAAGTTATTTGCATACATATCGCGGATAATATCTACAATGATATGTCCTTGCAGGTTGTGATAGAACTCATTGTTCGTATCCTCAAACGACAGTGCGGACTTTATTGCGTTCCAAAGACATGTATTATTTTCAAATTCTGCCTCTTTCCATCGAAGCGTCAGTGCAGGATAAGGAGTGACATCGGACGTGTCGAAGAAAATTTCTCCAAAGTCCTCCAGCATTGCATACACCCTGCCGGCTTTCTGAATCCCTTGAAACGACATAATCGAGGGAATATCGCATGTCTCTACATAATCGGAGTCACCTATCGCGTAGTATCCTGGCATCGGATAATGGTTGATCCAAAAGTATTGCCCTTCACCAAATGACGCAACTTCTGGATATCTTTCAGAAAGCACAATACAGGTGTCATCTGAAACAATTTGTGTGTGACCTGCCACACTAAACCCGAAAGATAGAATGGCAACTATGATAAAGATTACCATCCAAACGTCATTCTCTTTTTTCATTTTTTTTTTTTAAGGTTCGATTATTGTCATGCACAATACTACCAATCTGGCATTTCGTCAACCCACCGCTCTCAACAAAAAAAGCTGACCTTTCGATCAGCCTAAAATTTTCAATATCCTATATTTATTATTTCCTCATACGCTTGCTCTTTTGAAATAATTTCACGAGAGCTTGCGTATTCATACTCACGATAGAGCGCCATACTTATCTCTATCGAGCTCATGCTCTTTTCTTCACCAGCATCCACGATTCCATGAGTCATCATATCCTCAAATTTCTGTTTCCAGACTCGACTAGTGCCAGCACAAGAAATGATTCCCTCACTCAAAGTTTTGTATGATGAAAAAGATCCATAATACCACCAGCTCGTCTGCGCAGGGTCTTTGGTCAACTGAGAAAAGAAATACTGTGCTGGTCCGATCTCTTTGTCATAAAATCGCACCCAATCCCCTTCCTTTACACCTTCTATAAATTTTGGGTTTCTGAAAGTACCGCAGGTCGGATTGAACCCGAAAATTGTATCAAAATAGAAGGGGGCTATGTCACCATTTAAAGTGAAATATGTTTCCCTTTCAGGATTCAATGTATCAGGAATCAACTTCATCTTTTCACAATACTCAGGGTCTGTAAGTATTTTCGAAGTATTGTCAGGATTGAAATAAATAAGAAAATGTTTCTGCACTTTTGAGACAGAATCCATTTTTACTTCATCTTCGCTTTCATGGCGCATGTTTAAAAAAATCAAAATGAATATCATGATGAGTAGAACTGCTCCTACTATTCGAGACATTCTTGCGCTTTTTTCAGACACGTCCATGTCCGCATTTGGGTAATCGTTTGGGTAGTTTTTCATACTATGTTGGAGATTTTAATGTGTGAATACAATTATCAAAACTCTACGCCTATTGGCGCTCCCTGTCAACCCGGTAGTAGAGCTTGGTGATATCCGCTTAGGCGAATGCACTCGGTGCTTCGTCAAGTCTCACTACCGGGTCAAATCCCCTCCATTTCCCTCGACTTCTCTCCCACCATCTGCTAGTATGAAAATATCTTATGAGTTAACGTCTGTCACGGTAGAAGGACTCGAAAGACTGAATTTATGACTTTTATTTATACCCTATCTCTCATTCAGCATTTCGCGAGCAATTAGCTTGAGCCTTTTGGCGTGGCACAAATAATAAGCCACATTATGAAAACAATAATAATAGCCATCGTCGCACTCGTTGCGGGAACTGGCGTAGGATACTTTCTCCGTCTCATTATATCCCTCGGAAAAAAGGGGTCTATTGAGCTTGAGGTCAAACAGCTTCTTGTTGCAGCAAAAGAAGAAGCTCAAAAAATAGTTGCTGAAGCGAAGACAAAAGAACTCAACTCGCACGAAGAAGTAAAGAAGGTAGAAAAGGAGAAAGAAACAGAGTGGAAAAGAACAGAAGAGCGCCTTATCAAAAAAGAAGGCTTTCTCGACGAGCGTCAGCATGATATAGACAAAGAAGTAGAAAATATCAAAAAGAAGATAGAGGAAGTGAAGGAAGCGAAAGAGAAGGTGGAGGCATTGGAAACAGAGAAAGTGTCTGCACTCGAGAAGGTCGCGCGACTCTCTCAAGAAGAGGCTCGAGAAAGTTTGATGGAAGATGCACGCAAGAGATATGAAGAAGATTTGCTTATACGACTCCAGAAACTTGAGCGAGAAAACACAGAGAAGCTCGAGATGCGTGCCAAAGAAATCTTGGTGACATCAATTCAGCGATACGCAGGTTCTGTTGTTCATGAAATCATGACGACATCCGTACCTATTGTTTCAGATGAAATCAAAGGCAAGATTATCGGCAAAGAAGGACGCAATATCAAAGCATTTGAACGCTCTGCTGGAGTTGAGCTTATCGTCGATGAGACACCTGGAGCTATCATCATCTCTGCTCACGACCCTGTCCGCCGTCAGATTGCCCGATTTGCTCTCGAGAGCCTCATCCTCGACGGACGTATCCAGCCAGCCAAGATAGAAGAAGAGGTGGAGAAAGCGAAAGGTGAAATCAACAAGATCATCAAACAAAAAGGAGAGGAGGCCGTCTATGAATGCGGTATCTTCAACTTCGATCCACGACTCGTCGCTATCATCGGACGTCTTTTCTTCCGTACATCATACGGACAAAATGTTCTTCAACACTCAGTGGAAATGTCTCACATCGCAGGCATGATAGCAGAAGAGCTTGGCGCTGATCCTTATATCGCAAAAGCAGGTGCGCTTGTTCACGACATCGGAAAAGCACTCGACCACGAAGTTCAGGGTACGCACGTCAACATCGGTATGCGCATCCTTGAGAAATTCGGTGCTGACCCTCGCATTATCCTCGCAATGCGAAGTCACCACGATGAATATCCATACGAAACACTCGAATCTCACATCGTTCAAGCTGCCGACGCTATCTCCGGAGGACGCCCAGGGGCTCGTCGCGACTCTGTCGAACAATACATC
>Ga0163149_10000796_pt1 | contig 41424 bp, 68 predicted proteins | sample OliLakLV19MP5G1_FD_148604 | JGI IMG/M metagenome (GOLD analysis project Ga0163149, IMG submission 148604) | Freshwater microbial mat bacterial communities from Lake Vanda, McMurdo Dry Valleys, Antarctica - Oligotrophic Lake LV.19.MP5.G1 | ecosystem: Environmental > Aquatic > Freshwater > Lake >...
AATCGGCCATAAACCACGCCGACCAGCTTGGCAAGGCTGCGCAAAAGATTGGCATCCCTGTTGAGGCGCTTTCAAAGCTTGAATTTGCGGCAAGGCTTGCGGATGTCAGCCTAGAACAACTTTCCACCGGCGTTGGAAAACTGTCAAAGAACATGGCCGCAATTCAAGGCGGCAGTGGTGGGGATGCTGGTAAGGCGCTGGCAGCAATCGGCGTTTCTGCTGTCGACGCCGCAGGGAAACTTCGCCCGACTTATGATGTGATCGGCGACGTTGCCGAAGCTTTCTCACGCATTAAAGACGGCGCTGGCAAGACGGCGCTGGCAATGGCGATATTTGGCAAATCCGGTGCTGAACTTATTCCTCTGCTTAATGGTGGCAAGACCGCAATTAGAGAAGCAGCAGACGAGCTTGATAAATTCGGCGGTGTCGTCGACACAAAAACCGCAAAGGCGGCAGAGAAATTCAACGATAATCTGTCACGCCTTAAAACCGCGATGGAGGGACTTGCCAACAAGGCAATGGTTGCCTTGATTGATAAATTTGTTTTGTTCACTGATAAAATGGTTGCGTTTTCAAAGGGCGAAACTTCGACTCGTTGGTTGAAAAACATTGCTCATGCAATTGATAACTTGATTAAGGATTTCAATACGCTTGTAAAATCAGCAAAAGCTGTTAGAATTATATTCGATGTTCTTTCCGATGGGACACCGGGATTTGAAAAAATAGATGCGATAAAAAAACGCATTGAGGGATTGTCGGCAGTAACCGTTGATGCCAAGGAAAACATAGACCTTCTCAACTCCCTCGACATTGGCAAGCCGCAAATAAAATCCCGACCACTTGCAGATGCCCCGGCATTCACCACCGAAGCAGGACCAAAAAAACTCTCCGAAGCATTCCTGCAATCGCAGTTCGACGCCAAGCAACTCAATCTCGGCATCCTCGCTTTGTCAAAAGGCACTGATCAACTCACCGAATCCGCAGTTACTCTAGGCCAGGAACTGGCGCAGAGCCTTGGCGCGGAAGTCACAGGCTGGTTCGATAGCGCCATCGACGGAACATTCAAATTCAAAGACGCGCTTTCCGACTTGATCAAGCAGCTTGCCAAAGTTGCACTCAACAATGTTTTTACAAGCCTGTTTACCAACGCCTCAAATCCTGTCCAAGGCGGTGGTCTTCTCGGCGGCATTGGAAAACTGTTCGGCTTTGCTAAGGGAGGATCATTCAATGTCGGTGGATCCGGCGGTATTGATAGCCAGCTTGTAGCGTTCAAGGCTTCTCCCAATGAACGCGTCTCGGTAACAAAGCCGGGGCAGGGCATGGGAGGTGGAGCCAATGTGAATATTACCGTTAACGCGCCAAATGCGGACGGTCCAGGCCTTGCCTCGGTTAAGGCTGAACTCCGCAATCTGCAAACGAGCCTGCCAAGGATTATCCGGAGCACGGTCACGGGCGAAAAGTCACTTAATCCGGGATTTGCGCGATGACGACTTTCGATTGGCCATCAGATGCGTCATGGGCTCCAATGTCTGGATCATTCCGGCTGTCGAGTATATCCGCGCTTTCGTCATCGCCATATACAGGTGCACACAAGGCCGCTTTGCTGGCGCAGATTTGGGTGGCTAGCCTAAATTGGAATAACCACGAATTGGATTTGACACACGACATGCAGGGCTTTCTCGATGCCTTGGAAGGCCCGGTTAATCCGGTGCGACTATTCGACTGGTGGCGGCCCGCGCCGCTTCTGCTTTCGGGCAGCATCACGGCATGGAGCGACGCAACATATTTTGATGATGGCACGGGGTGGACCGATGGTTACGCGCCATCGCTTTTGGCCGCCGCCTTGCGCGGCGCCAATACCATTACAATCACCGGCCTTCCGGTTTCAACCGAATGCTTCCGCCGCGGCGATCTGATCGGCATCGGCGGCTATCTCTATGAGCTACGCGCCGGTGTAACGTCAAATTCTTCCGGGCAAGCTGCCGTCATAATTCAGCCGGGGCTCAGGGCAGGCGCTGCCGTTGGCGACATGGTTACACTCTACCGGCCCACGGTGCCAATGCGCTTGGCCAGTGACGACCAAGCGGTGATCAATCGTTCCATCACTAATGGAGAACCGTTCTCGCTCAATTTCGTGGAAGACATTCCGTGAGGACGGTTTCAATCGCGGTCGAGGCCGCGCTGCTTTCAAAGTCCATGCGATACGGGTTCTTAGCCGAAGTCGAAACTTCAGTTGGGCTCACGCAATTCTGGTCGGGGCCTGGAACACTTTCCTATGACGGCAAGTCATGGCTTGGGCTTGGGGCGCTGGGCCGGATTTCAGGCATGGGAGAAACGGCGGAGGTTCGCACTACCGAAACCCGTTACGAGCTTTCGGGAATTTCAAACAACACCGAACTGGCCAAGTTTCTTAATAACCCGGTTCGCGGGCTTCTGGCAAAAGCGTGGTTCGCCCTCATGGACGATCAGAATCAGGTCATTCCCGATCCAATACAAATTGACGAAACCTTGCTCGATACTGCCACGGTTTTGACTTCCGAAAATATGATCTCGACACTCATTCTCGTCGGCACCTCGGCCATATTTGATTTTCGCCGGCCAAAGACGCTAGCAATAACCCATGAGCAGCAACAATTGGACTATTTGGGAGACACAGGTTTCGACCGCATCCCAACCGAAGTTGCCGACAAGCAGGTGTCATGGACCAACACCTGATTGATGAAGCAGTAGAGGCGGCAATTGAACGGGCGATGCTGAAAAACATGGAGTGGGGCAGGGACGACTGCAGCCTTTGGGTTTGCGGCATACCGTTGGGCCTCACCGGGATTGACCTTGCACTAATGTTACGTGGCTACTCCAACCGCTTTGGATCGGCACGTGCGCTGAAATTATATGCCGGAGGTGGCTTGGTTGAGGCTGCAATAAAAATTGCCGCGAAGGCTCGTCTAAAGCCAGCATTCCGTCCGTTTCGCGGAAACCTCATCGGCGTTGTTATGTCACCCGAACGGCCATCACTTGCCTTGTTTTGGCGCGGCCATTGGATTGCGCGATCCGAAACTGGCGTCGTGCATCTGCCCGCATCATCAGGTGTCATTGCTTGGAGATGGATATGAGCCTTATCAGGAGCATGGAAAGCCTGCGCGAACGCAGCGTGCGAAGAAAAGACCCCGTGTCTTTGGGTGTCAGCGGTGGTGCTATTGCGGCATTTTTTGCCACGCCGGTAGTCGCCGGTGTGACCCTTGGCTCGATTGCCACCACTGTAGCGCTTTCCGGCGCGTCCTATCTGCTTAACGCGGCGCTAGCGCCGAGCGTCAAGACCCAGGCCGATCAAGGCCAGAAGCTTACGGTTCAGCAGGCAGTGCCGTCGCAACGCCTGATCTATGGCCGGGCGCTGGTTGGCGGCCCGCTGTTTTTTTACGAATGCAAACCGCCGTACCTCTATCTCGGAATCGTTCTTGCCAGCCATGAGATCGACAGTGTTCAAGAGATTCGCATCGGTGACGTGACTGCGGTTTTGGATGCGTCCGGCAACGCAATCAATGGGGAATTCAACACCGGCGTCTTATCACTGCTGCAAGTTTCGATCCGCACCGGAACCGCCAGTCAAGCGATTGATCCTATCCTTGCCGCTGACTTTTCGGAGCTGCCATCTACATTCCGGCAGCGGGGGCACGCCACCGCGGTTTTGAAAATAAACTATGGCGGATCTGCTGCAAACCACGAAAAATATTGGGGAACCGGCAGTCCGAAGCCTTACTTTCTGGTGAAGGGCATGAAGGTCTATGACCCGCAGAAGGCAAGCCATTCTGTTTCAGATTCAGCGACATGGGAATGGAGCGACAATGCTACGCTCTGCCTGGCCCACTATCTGACGTTTGCGAAGGGCGCTAACCGCTCTTGGTCGCAGATCGATCTGCCGTCCATGCTCGAGGCTGCAATAAATGACGACGAGCCGATCTACCTTCTTAGCGGTTTCTACGAGTCACGTTATTCGATTAATGGCGTCATCGATACGCAGACAGAACCCGCACAGGCGGTGCTCGACATGCTCACCGCAAACCTTGGCCGCCTGATCTGGCGCGACGGCAAATATACAATCCTATCCGGCGTGGCGCGTACGTCGGTCTGGACACTCAATGACCATTCGGCGCGCGGCCCTATGGACATGCGTTATTCGAGGCCGAGGCGGGAATTGGTGAACGTGGTGCGCACCGTGTTCACTTCGCCGGAGCGCGATTACCAGACCGCCAATGGCCCGGTATTCCGCAACGCCAGTTATGTGACTGCCGATGGAGAAGAGCACGAAATTTCGATTACACTCCCATTCACCTCCACGCACACGCGCGCGCAAAGGATTGCGAAAGCGACGATGGAGCGGTCCAGACTGGGCAGGCTGATCGTTCGCCGCGAAAGCGTCGAGGCCATGAAATTGAGCGCAAGTGACATCATCACGATTGAAAGCGACTTTCTGCCGAGCGCCGGGATGGTTGCAGAATTGAATGCCCTGAAACTTAGTCCCGACACGCTCGAAGTCGAGATCGAGGCCGAACAATATTCCAGCAGCATTTATGATTGGACCGCCGCCGTGGATGAACAAATATTCCTGATCGCGCCTGCTGAATTGGCCGGGGTGAACTGATGGCTAACACAGACTGGAATATTCTTCTATCGGGTGCGGCGGCCATCAACCGCTCCGGCTTCTTGACGGCTTTGGAAAAGCGGACGCCATACGTGGTGATCGCAGGTGAAAACCCGGCAAGCCTCACTCCGGGAAACGTCAATGTTATCGTGTATGGCGGCGTGCTGTTTAACTATGACAGCACCGACGCCCTCACCGCCCATGACGGGACAACATGCATTGTCACTGCAGACGGAAAGCGATTTAAAACCGATCAGTTCAAGGGATCCAACAACGCGCTCCGAAACGTGAAAGACAAGGATTTGTCAACGCCTCCCGGTTCACCAACTATCGGTGATCGATATATCGTTAAGGCATCGGGCACCGGCGCCTGGGCCGCGCATGACAAGCAGATTGCGGAATATACGGCGCGGGGATGGGTGTTCCAGGTTCCGAACGCATACGATGTCACAATGATTGTCGATGAAGCGCTCTATTATCATTACACCGCAGGTGGAGCGTGGACCACCGGATTGCCAGCGCTCACCATTGCTGACGCTTCAATCTCGCTTAAGAAGATGAAGAATTTTCCGCTGGGCGGGAGCGTGGAAAACCAGACGACAAACACGCCGCCAGGCGGTCCAGCAGATGGCGTGGCGTATATTGTCGCTGGCGCGCCGACCGGCGCATGGGTTGGACACAGCCTTGAAGTTGCGATTTGGGAAAGCTCATCTTCGGCATGGCTGTTCTTCACTGGCTATGAGGGAGCGCGGGTCTACGACAAGGCGCTCAATGCGCTATACACTCACAATGGGGCTACATGGGCCACCACGGCGGCGGGCAAGTGGCTGTCCATTGAGGAGCAAACCGCTTCCGCCTCGGCGCAGCTCGACTTTATAAATTTGTCAGGCTACAGGGTTCTGCGCCTAACTATTAACAATCTAAAACCCGCAACAGATCAAGTTGCCTGTCAGATCAGAATCTCATCTGATAATGGCTCAACCTTTTTAGCGACCACAACTTATACAACCTCAGGCGGCGGCGCTGTTTCCGCCGCGCGCCTGACTACCGTTGCCGGCGCCGGGGCTGTCGGAAACGCCGCAGGTGATGGAGGTTTTTCAGGACAAGTCCTTGTGCTCGATTTAAATATCGCGCAGAAAACAAAATTCATAGGTAACGCAGTATGGGGAGACGAAGGCGGCTCAACGGGTACGCAAATTTTAGGATGGTCCCAATCAGCGCAGACCGCCATGAATGCAATCCGGCTTATGTTTAGCTCCGGCAACATCACCAGCGGCAACGCCGTTCTTGAAGGAATGATCTAATGGCAACCCATCCGCTTGATGCAATCTTGGCCACGGGCGTGTCTGTCAGCAAGGCATCGTTCAAGACTGAACTAAAAAAATATGCAAGGGACTGGGACACGGTCGTGCTGTTTAGGACATATGACCTGCCCGAGGTGCTGATCGCGGTGGTCGCGGGCCTACTCTATAAATACGATCCTCTCGACTTGGTTACCGCCGACAACGGAACCACCTGCATTCATGATTCCTCCGCTAGAAGGTTCAAGCGCTAGGGCATTTAAGAAATTTTAACAGCCTCGGCAGTTGCAACGCCTCATTGAAAGCGCCAAATAAATGACCGACCAGTTAGCATTCCGAGACAGAGACTTTGAATTCTCGGTTTATCTTACCACCGCGGCTGGCGTTGCCATTGACATCACTGCATCGACATGGACGCTCACGCTGCGGCGCAACAATGTTGAAACCGTTCTTGCCACCACCACGCCTGCCATAGGCAGCGCCGCGGGCGGCAGGCTTGATGTGTCCATTGCAGCGGCTGTTATGACCTTTGACGGCGGCAGGCTTGTGGCCGAGCTGACCCGCACCGACACGGGGGCCGATACCTACGCCCGATGGTATGTGAGCTATGGCAATCCCGGTCAGGTGGTGGGCGGCTCCGGCGACATCACAATACGCAACGCCGCCAATATAACGTTAAGGGCGGTGAATGCGCCCACTGGGCCTGCTGGTTCGGGCGGCGGCGGAGTGATTACCGGGCTTACCGCGACGGCCTGGCGGGTGTTCTACAGCAGCGGCGCGGGCGCGGTGGCGGAACTCGCCCTAGGTGCTGATGGGACATTCCTGAAATCCAACGGCGCTGCCGCAATTCCGTCGTTTGCGACGCCTTCTGGTTCTGGCGACGTGGCAAAAGTTGGCACTCCTGTTGATAATCAGATAGGCGTCTGGACCGGCAGCGGAACCCTTGAGGGCGATACGGCGCTTACTTTCGATACCACTTCTGACACGTTGGTAATCGCGGCCAGCGGTAATCTTGCTTTCGGGGCTGTGACCATCCTCGATGACGCCGCCGGAACGATGACGCTGCAGAACATCGATGCGCTGGACGCCACGACCGAGGCCACCATTGAGGCGGCAATTGACACGCTGGCCAACCTCGCAAGCGTGAACGGATTTAGCTTCTCGGTTTCGGCCAACGCCGTGGTTAGCGGCACCAACACCGGCGATCAGTCGGCGGCGTCTATTCTTGCGGCCCTGATTACTGTGGATGGCGCTGCATCTGGCCTTGACGCTGATCTTCTTGATGGCCTCTCCTCCGCCGCCTTCCAGCCTGTTGACGCAGACCTCACGACCATTGCTGGCCTAACAGCTACTACAGATAGCTTCATTCAATCCAAGGCGAGCGCATGGGCTGCGCGGACCATTGCGCAAGTTAAAACCGATCTCGGACTAACTGGAACAAATTCCGGCGACCAGACAATCTCTGATGCCACCCTATCAACCTCCGACATCACAACTAACAACTTCACTACTGCCAAGCATGGCTTTGTCCCTAAAGGCACCAATGTCGGAAGCTTTCTAAAGGACGATGGTACTTGGGCCGCTATCCCTGGTGGTGGTGATGCTCTAGTAGCCAACACGCTGGCACAGTTTGCAGCCACCACAAGCCTCCAACTAAAGAACACCATTTCCGATGAGCAGGGTTCTGGCTCACTGGTATTTGCCACAAGCCCTACCTTAGTAACCCCGGTACTTGGAGTAGCTACAGCTACCTCGATCAATGGTGCTACGATTACCTCTGGAACCTTAAATGGCTCTGTGACTGGCGCTAACACTGGCGACCAGACAATCACCCTCACAGGTGACGTTACGGGCTCCGGCACTGGCTCATTTGCAGCTACCATTGCCGCCGCCGCAGTCACCCTCGCCAAGATGGCCAACATGGCTACGGCAAGCGTGTTTTACCGCAAGACGGCGGGGACAGGTGCTCCGGAAGTCAACACGCTAGCAACCCTCAAGACTGACCTTGGCCTTACAGGCACCAACACTGGCGATCAGACCATCACCCTCACTGGTGACGTTACTGGTACCGGCACTGGCTCATTTGTAACCACTATCGCTGCTGGCGTTGTGACCCTCGCCGACATGGTTAATATGGCTACTTCGAGTTTGATCTACCGCAAGACTGCTGGTACTGGCGTTCCTGAAGTCAACACACTGGCAACCCTCAAAACTGATTTGGTGCTTGTTAAAGGTGACGTTGGTCTCGGCTCCGTGGACAACACCTCCGATGCTGGCAAGCCTGTCTCCACCGCACAGCAGACCGCTCTTAACCTCAAGGCCAATCTTGCTGGCCCAACCTTCACTGGTGTTCCCGCCGCTCCGACTGCGGCAGTTGCTACCAACACAACCCAACTAGCTACCACGGCCTTTGTTATTGCAAACGCTGGCGGCGGTGGTGTTTCATTGGGCAAAGTATTAGCCCGCAATTTATTCTTTTCTTAAGGAGCCAACATGCCCGCAAATACATCCCCGATCTTTTCACTCGCCCCTGATATTCAGTGGGCATCAGCCGCACTAATCACTGCCAACACCGCAAGGGATGGAGCATCCGGCACCATTGCCACCGTGTTTACGGCAGACGCCACAAACGGCGGGCGCATCGAGAAGGTCATTGCAAGGTCCGTAGGGACCAACGCTATAACAACTTTGCGCGTGTGGGTAAACAACGGTAGTACAACAGCGACTGCCGCCAACAATTCCCTCATTGCCGAGATGACGCTCCCCGCGACCACGGCCACAGAAAGTGCTGCACTGGCAACCTATGAGGTGCCCCTCAATCTCGCCCTCCCCGCTGGCTATAAAATTATTTGCGCCGTCGGTCAGGTCGCTGCGGCGGGCTATTACCTAACAGGCATTGGGAGCAAATACTAATGTCTGACATGAGTGGCCTACCCAACAGTTTTGGTAGCGCAGACGTACAGGTTTTCAACGCACGAGGCACGACCGATTGGCAGACCTGGCGCAAGCCCATCGGCAAGGCCATGTGCATGATGCTGATCATCGGCGGTGGCGGTGGTGGCGGTGGAGGTTTTAGCGGGGTTTCGGCTTCCGCGCGTGGTGGTGGCGGTGCTGGTGGCTCCAGCGGGATGACCCGCGTTCTCATGCCAACATTGCTTTTGCCCGACCTGCTATACCTTAACGTTGGGTTTGCCGGATTGGCCGGGCTCGTGGGCGCGGCTGGCGGGACTGCCAGCATAAGCTCCGTATCGATTGCGCCTAATGCTACGACGGGAAATTTAATTACAGCAAGCGGCGGCACCAACCCTGCTGGCGGGTCTGCCGGAACAGCCGCTGCTGGCGGCGCGGGTGGGAACGGTTCGCAAGCGATTTCGGGCTACGCCCACCCAATATCACAATGGGGCGTCTGGGACAGCATTGCTGGGCAAGCTGGCACGGCGGGCGGCGCTCATACAGGCGCTGCTGGCACAGAACTGTGGAATGCGGGCCTTCAGATACAACTCAGCGGCGGCGCAGGTGGTGGCGGCGTTGGCGTTGCCAACACGGATTTTGCCGGGGGGGCCATTACTGGGAGCGGCTGGTATCCGAGTGCAGCGGGTGGTCTTGCCGCAGCTGGACCGGGGCAGGCTGGTTTATTTAGCCGCGTGCCCTTTGGTTCTCTCGGTGGCACAGGCGGAGGCACTGCTGGCGCTTCTGGTACTGGTGGTGCGGGAGGCAACGGCGCAATCGGCTCAGGCGGTGGCGGTGGCGGCGGCGGTGTCACTGGCGGTGCTGGTGGCGCTGGCGGCGGCGGCCTAATTATCATTTGGAGTTGGTGACATGAAAAGATTTGCCATCGGAAAAGCTGGGATCGTTCAGAACATAATTGGCGCTGATGATGCCTCGCAGATAAATGAGCCCGGCTTCGATGTATTTGAAGATACCGCTGAAAGCATGAATGCTGGTGATACTTATGATGCAACTAAATTTACTTTTAATAAAGTTGATCCAATCAGCCTCAAGATCATCCTCAGTCTCCAGAATGAAATCCGCGCTCTCCAAAGCAAGCCCGCTCTTGCTGATGTAGAGGCTCTCAAGGTCGAATTGAAAAAAACGGTAACGGCTGATGCGGTTGCGGCTGAAGCAGTAATAAAGCCGTGACCGACACCCTCTGGCACATCCTGCTCGGGCTCGTGCTGGCAAACCTGTTTGCCGCCGTTGTCCTTTTGGCCGGATCACATGCCGGAGCCGCGATCCTTGCCGCCTTCTGGCTGTTCACCCGCGAGGTGACGCAACAGCAAACTAAGCATTTCGACAACGACTTCCGCAAAGGCTGGGACTTCTGGAACTGGTCGCGGTCAAAGAACCTTGAGACGTGGGTGCCGGTCGGTTGCGTGCTGGCGTTCGGTTTTGGCAGTGCTTTTTTAAGGTGACGTGAATGGAACCAAAACTTTCCAAGCAGAACGAAATCCTTCTCGCACACCTTCGTGAAGGCAATAGCCTTTTGACGGCTGAACACTATCAGCTTCTTCGCAAGGCGCTGCTTCTGCAGGAAAGCCTCGGCATCATGTCTCGGTTCATCATCACAATGGCGGGCTTTGTCGGCGCGGTCATGGCGATCCTCACCTTCTGGCCGTGGAGTGGCAAATGAAACTTAACCGCGTTGATGCCTATGCCTTTCTGTTCGGCGCTGTTTTTCTGGCGATTTGGTTTGGCCTTTCCGCCAAGTGGAAAGACGCCGCTCCCTCGACTGACTTCTTTGAAGTGAACCGACTTTACGTCGCGGACTTCGTGCAGGATGATGACCCTATTCTCTCTTACGACCGGACGATAAAGCAAAAGTTCTTCGGCACCTGGGCGGCTGAGATTTACGACGCCGCGTCAAAAGAAAGAACTATCCCCGCATGTTTTGGCGATGGCTCGCGGATATACAACCCCGGCGACGAACTGCCAGTTCCAGTGACGCTCAAGTGGTTTATAGACAAGGACTGCCACCTTGAGCCGGGGCAGTACATTGTGGAAGTTGTCTGGAAAATCCAGCCGGAAGGCTACCCGGTCAAGGAATACAAAACGATCTCAAACATATTCAAAGTCATTCCGCGGGGCGGCGCGCTTTATGTTGATCCCAAGATCATCGAGCAGCTTGACCTTTTAGGCAATCAAACCCCGGAGGTGCCACAATGAAAACCTTGGTTGTTATTATACTGCTCGCCCTTGCCGCGCTGCTCATGTGGATAGCGGAGGCCAGTTCTCAATCACTCATGTGCGGCCCGTATAAGGAATTCGTGAAAGCCCTTGAAGGCAGCAAATACGCCGAAGCCAGCATAGGCAAGGGCCTGTCCGGTGGCGGCACGATGGTAATCGAAACATTCGTCGGCGCGGAGACATTCACAATTCTCGCCACGACGATTGCCACGGGCAAGACCTGCATCATCGCAGCCGGCAAGAGCTGGGTAGCTGAAACTGAAATTCCGGGAGAACCACTATGACGGATTGGCCTAAAGACAATGACGCGGATCTTGACGCTTTCTATTCGCGGCCCGATGGCAGCGCCAAATGGGAAGTCTCAAATCTTGTCTACATCACCGCACCGTGGGCGATGTATCTGGCCGGGACCACGGTTGAAACAAAGCGCGGCATCCGGGTCCACAAGAAGATTGCCGATGATCTCAAAGCCATCTTTTCCGAAATCTGGACCTACTACGGCAAAACCCAAGCGGCGATTGAGAAGGTAGACCTTCACCAGTTTGGCGGCGCGTATTATTTCCGTGCCCGCCGTGGCAGTTCACGCCTGTCAAACCATGCGCGCGGCATCGCCATTGACTTGGACCCGCTATCCAACGCCATGCGGAAGGGCAACAGGGGCGATATTCCCCAAGCCGTCATTACCATTTTTGAACGCCACGGATGGCGCTGGGGCGGCGTATATGGCGACCCAATGCACTTTGAGGCGGTATGGAACGGCAAGCCAGCTGTTGAGGTGCCCAAGCCCGTGGCAGGCGTAAAGCCCGCCGTAGCCCCTACCAAAGCCAGCACGGCGGCAATGATTGCAGCGGCCACACCACTTATCAAGGTGTCCGAGTCTTTCGTGCCCAAGAAGTACTGGGATGTGAAGCAATGGGCCATCGGTTACGGCCAACATGCCGACCATCTCCCCGACGGCACGATAATCACCGAACCCCAGGCGGCGGCCATGCTTGCCGACTATCTGGCGGGGCTGGCCTTGAAGGTTATGCCGCTCGTGACCGTGCCTATCACGGCAAACCAAGGCGCCGCGCTTCTGAGCTTTGCCTACAATTTGGGCGTCGGAAATCTCGCCAAGTCCACCTTGCTCCGCAAACTTAACGAGAAAGACTACCAAGGCGCCGCGGATCAATTCAGCGTCTGGACGAAGGCTGGCGGCAAAGTGCTGCCCGGCCTCGTCAAACGCCGCGCCGCTGAACGTGCTTTGTTTTTAACAACATGAAAGGAACTACAATGGCCCTCAAGGGAATTTCAATGAACACCGCCGCCCTGTCAAAGATCAATTGGACCCAGCTTGTAAGCATGGCCGCAATGCTTGCCACGGTGTTTGGCTTTGACATTTCGCCCGAAATTCAGGTGCAGATTCTGGCTGGCATCACGGCGATCGGCACGGTGGCCACGTTCATCTTCCGGACGTTCTTCACCGCCAAGCCGCTGTAAAATGGAAGCCTTGTTCTGGATAGGCGGTGCCGGGCTTCTCGCCATCGCTGGCTTTGCCGTGTGGAGGGCTTTCCAGAACCCGGCCTTCTATGCGGCGGCGATCAAGATGATTGTCGCTGCCCTGCTTCCCGTGATCCTGAAACGTAAATCGCCAGAAGAAGAAAAGCTGGACAATGAGGCCTATCGCCGGAACCAGGTGAGGCCCACGAAACAGCGCAGGCATCCGGGAGAAGGTGGGCATCGCTAACTGATTTACCGCGCCAGCCGGCCGCTGGCAGTACGTTTTGTTGAGTTGACGACACGCCCAAGCAAGGCGGATTTTTACGTTTGATGTCCCCGCATCATGAACCCGTCAGCCCTTCATAGGGTTGGCGGGTTTTCGCGTTTCATGGCTTTAGCTCCTGTGCGACGCGGCCAAGGTTAACAGGCGCGGCAAGCAATTTCTCACTGTCACCAACAAGAGTACACCATTCACAACTTTCGGCGCCGCTCCATGCGTTGTCGTGGTTGTGGAATCTGGCCTGCGCATTCCACCGCCGCAAAAGCACTGAACACTCCGAAGTGCGCAGTGTTTCTAGTTGAAACTTTTCTTGCTCTTGCTTCAAAGCCTCACGCAGCCGCTCGATCTCTGCGGCTGCTTCATGGAATGACTGCGTTGCATAATCTGGAAGTGCATCATCGTTTTCTAACTCCCGCAATTGGTTCATGATATTATCATTCATGGCTTTGGCTCCTGTGGTGGTTGGGCAGGTAGTGAACTCGCAAGCGACAAGTACTTTCAGGATCAATCCGCCTGGCTTCGGGCCAAAGCGGCGTAGTGGTCAAACTCACGGCCCGAGGTAAACTCGTATATGCCAGGTTGAAGTGCAATGGGCTGATGAGTATCAAAGTCGCGCTGATGCGTAAGCTCCTTCGGCTCGTCCAGAATGGCATACAGTACGTTCATCCCAGCCGGTGCGATGGGATCACGGAAAACTTGCGTCCGTTCCATAGTCAAGACGTGGTGATGGCCCGTCTCGGAATGGCCGATGATGAACAGGCCATGCTCAGCTTTCATCGGAACAAGGCCTTCGGGCATTTGGTCAATGCGCGTGACGGTTATTTCGCCCTGCGCCGCAATTTTTTTGAATGTATTCACGACTAGTCTCCTTTGGTTAGGTCCGGATTTCCGGACGGGTAAATTCTTTGAGCGGCTTATTTTGGAACCATGCTTGGGCCTCAAGAGCCGTATTGACCTCGCGCGGGACGCCAACGGCAAACTCACGGCCTGTGCCACAAAGCACACGGCAGAACCGTGCGGGCTGCGGAAGATCGGGAAGAGTGACTTCGACAAGCGTTCCGATCAGCGGATCACCATCTTCGTCAATTGTCTTGGCATCAAGTTCCTTGAGAATTTTTGCCCAGCCCACGATGTCAGAACAGGCTATGCGCCGCTGTTCAAGATTGGCCCAGGTGATGGCCGTCTTGGCGGTCAATGCTTTTTTATCGGTAATCCATTCTCCCGGAATTGACGTGCCACGCCAAGCAAAGCATCCCCAGCCATCGGAATAACGGACAGCCATTCCGGTTTCATTGTGCAAGCGCCGCTCGACATCAAAGTGAACCTCGCGCGGCCTGTCGCTCACAAAACAAATACCATCCCAAGGCGCCCACCAGCCGATGCTTTGGGACAAACGACCCCATTCAAGCAATAGCGCAATGTCTTCCGCTTTGTATTTGACGCCAATCTCGTGGCCAAAAAGATAAAAGGCTTCCCATGCGCACCAATGGCCAGAACCCCAGCGATTTGAAAGGAAGTAGGACTTTAGATTGCCAAGTTGCGAGTAGAGTTGCGAGTGGAGTTGCGAGTCGAGTTGCGAGTGGAGTTGCGAGTCGAGCTGCGAGTAGAGTTTCGAGTGGAGTTGCGAGCGGAGTTGCGAGTCTAGTTGCGAGCCAAGTTGCGAGCCGAGTTGCGAGCGGAGTTGCGAGTAGAGTTTCGAGTGGAGTTGCGAGCGGAGTTGCGAGTAGAGTTGCGAGTGGAGTTGCGAGTTGAGTTGCGAGCGGAGTTGCGAGTCGAGTTGCGCGTCGAGTTGCGAGCGGAGTTGCGAGTGGAGTTGCGAGTCGAGTTGCGAGTCGAGTTTCGAGTAGAGTTGCGAGCGGAGTTGCGAGTCTAGTTGCGAGCCAAGTTGCGAGCCGAGTTGCGAGTAGAGTTGCGAGCCGAGTTGCGAGTAGAGTTGCGTCGGCTCTTTCAAAACACCAAATACAAAATTCACCGCAAGCTCGCACATGGCGGGTGATGAAAAATGCAGAATCAACGGCGCTGGTTTGCCGAGCCGCGCGTAGAAACTGGTAATAATTTCATCGCCAGTCTTGAAGTCTGCCGGTTTGCAGGAAAGGCCAATGGCCCGCCATTCCTCGCGGAACTCAACAAGCCTCTCTTCCTGGCTTGCGGTAAGTGACTTTATCTTTGCGGCGGTCATGGCTTTGGCCCCTCTGAAAATACCCATTCTAATTTAAGGTCGTTGATCATCGATAATTCTTATGTGTTAAGGCGCTTAAAATCATGTCCATAGCTATTTCCTTATTTTTGTGCTGACTGCGACCTATGTTGACGATTGCCACAATCCCGCTCGGCAAATGTTCAATCCGAATGCCGGTGTACATTCCGCCTGCATGTTGACCACCCTGCTGATGCGGCGGCCAAGGTTCAATTCTCAAATCGCTTTCTTCCATGGATGGAATGTCAGTCATGTCTTTGGCTCCTGTGTGATTGTGACTTGAACCAGCTTGAACCCAAGAGTTTCCAATTCATTCCAGCTCATGTTTAATATGTGTTCAACTACCATTTTAGTGAAATTGGGCATAGAGTTCGATGGTAATCCGGTATGGTTTCCGTTTGGAGCCACCACGATCCATTGCTTGTATTGGTCATCTGTTGCTGTCATGATTTTTGGCTCCTGTGTTGGTTGGGCAGGTAACGGCATCCAGTGGGTAAATCTATCTCTATGATACGCATCGTCCGTGCCTATCATACACCAAACATAGTTCGATTTCGAATACAGTTCCTCGTAGTAAACCACCGCGTGAGTGTCTTGGGTTAGCGCATCGACAGCTAAAATCAAGGTGCCGTCCTTGGGCGCTGTTTCAATCGGTTGCCAGTTATTCATCACTGCATAACCCTTAGCCATGTTGCAGGCTTCCAGCATTTTCCATCCGACATTCTCTGGCGTCCCGGCATTTTGCATCTGGTTTTCATCTCGGCCAGCGCCTTGAAGTAGTTGATCGGAACGCCAATGAAGCGAATATCCGGCTCGGACTGCACCGCCATGACGCCAGCGCCACATGCCGGAGATTTTATGATGTCGGTATTGCCGGCAAGCGCGGCGGTTGAGAGGAACAGGATGGCGGCGAGGATGCGGGTCATTGGTTAAAATGGATCCCGAAACTTTCAATGTCTCTCTTTGCAAACGCCAACTTGGCCAAGGTGTAATCGTCACCGCGCACCGTTTCAGTGATCAGGACGCCATTGGCGCACATCGTGATTGATGCGCCCTTGCCGGTATTGATCAAGTTGATCGTCACATCGGTGTTGGTGATCTGATCGCGGATTGTTTTCATGGCTTCGGCCTCCTTAGAAAAATGAATTCGTCATCGTGAATGATTGTCGTCTCGCGCCGTGTCGGCGTCTGCGGATCGCAAGGATCGTCCGCCTGATACTCGCACTGCCCATCTTCCCCGGGCACGTCTCTAAAAAACCCGATCAACGCTTTGAAGTATTTTTGCATGGCATTCTCCGTTAAGGGCGGGAGGCCGCTGGTCTGAGGGCAGCCTCCCTAGTTCTTCGAGTTTCGGTTTTGCTTTGTCTACTTCATGGGATCCTCCTCTGGTTCACGTTAGTTCCCGGCGCCCAAACTGTCGGGATCTTCGGCGGGAAGTTGATCGTCGGCTCGCTTGGCTGCGTCTTTATGTGTGATAGCCGAGCGCTTTGAGCGTTGCGGCTATTGGTAATTCTGTCGAACGGCCACCGACGGCGCCGCGAATTGCCTCAACCGATCTGTGGTCTGTGACAATAGATATAGCGCCTATAATTGACTGTTTAGCGATGAGATCGAGGTGTGACGCTGGTGTAAGTCCTTCCGCCGATACCGTGGACAGCCTTAAACTGGCCTTTGCCGCCCGTCGGCGCATGGCGGCAATATCTTTGTCGCCAGCCTTCACAATTTCCGCGTCAATCAATCTTTTAAGCCCGACGCCGGTTACTGCGGAGAAAACAAAACCGTCACGAAGCAGCGAGCGCTTGGCGCTTTGAAGCGCCGACATTCCGCCGGTCACGTCCTTGTTAATAGCCTTTCCAAGTTCTTCATAACTGATCTCGTCGCCGGGCTTCATTTCATGGAGTCGCTGGCGAATAAATCGGGCGTCTGCGGAGAGTTCAAATTGTGCTGGTTTCATGGTTCACCTTTATGATTGAATTGCGTTGCGTGGCGTTGCGTAGCGATGCGGTGCGTTGCGTAGCGTGGCGAAGCGTAGCGCCGGTAAACTCGGTCGATAGTTCGTTGCGTGGCGTTGCGAAGCGATGCGCTGCGGTGCGATGCGGAGCGGGGCGCCGGTTATAACGTTCCCCACGCGAAAGACTTCACGGTGTATCGCCCGTTCAGCCCTCCGTTCTCAGGGCGGAACCTGCCAACTCCTACGAAGCTGCCCGATTCCTTCATCACCTTCTCAAAAACGTCCTTGGTTATGGCGTCGTCGAGCAAGATAAATTTTGCCTTCCCTTCCCATTTCGGAACCTGTGGGAAGGTGCGCTTGACGCGCTTGCCGCTGCCGCGCACACCGTCGGCATGGGCGTTGATCGTTATCGGCGCGACCTGATCCTTGTGAACTCCGATAGAAACATCGGACTCGCAGAGGCACCCGGCAAGAAAGTGTTTTGTAAATGTCGCCTTGCCTTTTCCAGGAACCTGCATCCCCAAGACTTTGACGCATTTGTCGAGCGCCTGCTTGAAGGCCATAGCGGGAATAACGACTATTCCCTTTTCGTCGGTTGACAACTTCTCGCGCCACGTGCGCTGTTCGTATTCGTCCATGCGCTCCTTCTCGAGCTTCGGAGTGTCGTGCATTCGAGACGACGAATACGGCGAGAGGCTTTGCAATTCTACTTCTACAATCTTTGGCATTTTATTTTCCTTTGGTTAGCGTTGCGTGGCGGGGCGAAGCGATGCGATGCGCGGCGGAGCGTCGGTAAACTCGGTCGATAGTTCGTTGCGTAGCGTTGCGTTGCGTTGCGTTGCGGTGCGGTGCGCCGCGACGGTAAACTCGGTAGATAGTTCGTTGCGTGGCGAAGCGGTGCGCTGCGTAGCGGAGCGTTGCGAAGCGTCGGTAAACTCGGTCGATAGTTCGTTGCGTGGCGTTGCGATGCGTTGCGCGGCGCGGCGTTGCGGTGCGTCGGTAAACTCGGTCGATAGTTCGTTGCGTTGCGTTGCGACGCGTTGCGAAGCGCTGCGCTGCGAAGCGTCGGTAAACTCGGTAGATAGTTCGTTGCGTTGCGTAGCGGGGCGGAGCGATGCGTAGCGTGGCGAAGCGCGGCGGAGCGGCATTTATTTTCTCTTTTCTGCGGTAATTTCAATATCGATCTCGTCATAGCCAGCCTCGAAAGCGCCAGTCCATGTTGATGCGGTTTCAGCGTCCGGCGCCTGCCAGTCGGGCAGGGCCTTCTTCGGCTTGTTCTGGCGGCGATGCTCTCTGCCCATCTCCATGGCGTCGGCGGCTCCGAATTCGGTGGCGGTTTCTTCTTCTGTGACTTCTCCGGTTTCCTGATCGACGGTTTCCGTGGTCTTGGTTTCCTCGACGAAATCCTGAATGCGTGGCCGGGGCGGAGCATCGCCAGGAGTGATGTTGATCATCTCCTGATCGCGGGCCTCGTCCTCGTCATAAATTCCAGAGAGGCCGAAGCAGTAGCGCGCCGCCTGGATAAGCGCCTTATGGCGCAGCATCCGGTATTTCATTTTCCAAGGTTCGGTGTTGCGAATGCACTCTGCTAGGTACTCGGTCACGACCGTTGGCAGGCTGCGATCCTTGCGCTTCATCGTGCAGGTGCAGGCAATCAGCGCGCCCTTTTCGTCGTGGTGCATTTCAAAGGAGAAGCCTTCGAGTTGGGCGTTGCTGTTGATGATGTTCACCCAGCCGTCTATTGAAACCATCGGCGCAATGCCGCCGCCCTTTTTCGGGAAGGCATAGATTTCCTTGAGCAGCGGATTGAGCTTGTATTCGTGGGCCACCATCAAAAATGCCGCGAATTCCTCGGTCGTGGCGTTGCCTGGCATGGCGGTTTTCTTGACCGTGTTGGCAAATTGCGCCGGGTCCATGCTGTACTTTGCGGCCATAAGCTGGATCAACCCAGCCTGTTTCTGTGGTAGCTTCTCAATCGGTGTTTCCGGTTTTTTCTGGACTACTGCGAGGTTCATTGTGCTTCTCCTGTTAACGGACTTGTCCGGTGGTTTCGATTTCAAAGACGGCGCCTGGCATCCGGCGCAAGTGATCGGGCTGACCCCTCATCCATTTTCCAAGGGCAACCTCGATTGCGGCGGTGTCGATCAGATGCCAAAGCGCGACCTTGTCAAGCTTGTCCTTGTCTGTGATCCGCCATGTCCATGACCGGCCAAGCGTAGACACCGCGCCATGTTCCGACCTCGTGCGTGCCAAGTCAGCATCGGGGCCCTCGATCACATCGGCAATCTTGTCGGCCCGTTTTTCCTCTCGAAGCGCGTTGCCAATGGCGGCGTTCTCGTCACGACCGGCGGTCTTGACCTCGGCCCTGGCAACGCGGGTTGCTTCCTCGGCGTTGCGGCGTTCGTTCAGCGCCTTGGCGGCTTCGGCCTTGGCAACTTCGGCCTTGGCTTCCTCGGACTCGCGCTCGGCCTTGGCTCTAGCCATCGCTTCCTCGTCGCGAATGCGTTGCTCTTCGCGGGCGAGCTTGTCGGCTTCATCGCGTTCCTGCTTTTGACGGGCATCCTCGGCGGCGCGCTTGATAGACTCGGCCTTCAACCGGGCTTCCTCGGCCTTCGCCCGTTCGGCGCGTTCCTCGGCTTCCTTCTGTTCCAAGATGGCGCGTTCGCGGGCGGCCTGGGCCAGCCGCGCGTCTTCTTCGGCCTTGCGTTGCGCGGCTTCGGCCTGACGTTTCTTTTCCTCGGCTTCCTGCGCTTCCTTCATAGATTGCGCGGCGGCGGCGCGGCGGCGCTCTTCTTCCTCGGCAAGACGGCGGCGCTCGGCAGCGGCCTTCTTTTCCAGATAGGCTGAGCTGCGCTCGTTGAGCTTCTTGCGGAGCGCTTCGAGGGGGTCGGACCGGCTCTTAAAAAATCCATTGACCTCTGTGACCTTCTTGGCGTGAGGCTCGCGTTCCAGTTCGCGGGCGCCGTCAAGCGTCTTTTCGACAAAGCGCATCTTCTTGATCAATTCGGCCACGCGCGTTTGAACATCGTCGCTGGTGATTTCGTCGGGAGCCGTTTCGGCGGCGTCTTTGACCTCGGCCACCTGATCGAGCAGCGACTTGTAGCGCTCGGAAAGCTCGTCGACCAAGTTGGCAGGCGGCGCGTTGTGGCCGATAGGTGCGGGCGTCATGATGTTCATGGAGTTGGTTCCTTTTTGAATGAGGGGGTAGGCACTTTTCCCCAATCGACCTTGACGAATGCATTGGCCGCTGGTTCCGATGGCGCCCATGTCTCTGCGAAATCCTTGCGTGCCAGAAGGTAAGCATACCGCGCATGGTCAATCGGCTCCGAGAAAAGCCATATCCACGCCTCGTCGGGGTCGCGGCGCTTGCCGTTAATTTCGCAGCGCATGATTTCGTCGCTGAGAAGTTCGCCGGTGTCGGGGCAAAGTTCCTGCTCGATCCACAAACGCGCCGGAACCCACGGGCCGCCTCGGCAGGCGCGGGTGACGAACCATCCGACCTGCGGAGCTTCGAAATCAACTTCGATAGGCAGGTGCAGCGCCTTGTCGCTCATGGCCTTGCGGTGCCAAGCCAGCGCCTGGGCAGCGGTTGTGGGCGTTCTAATCATCCCATCCTCCCTGCGGCGGGATCGGGATCGGGATGATCTCGACCAGCTCAAGTCCCAATATCTGAGCGGCCAGTTCAAAGTGCTCGAGGCATTCGTTCTTGTGAAAATCGTCCTTGATCCAGTGAACCAAGTGCGCGGATTCGGCAGCGCGGCGCAGGTGGTAATTGGCCGTCAGAAATTGTTCTTTCGTCGGCAGCGTCATCGAAAGCCTCCCGCCATAATCACAAAAATCAGGTACGCATTGATGACGCCAAGCGCGGTCACGAGGTATGGGCGAGGGTGGGAGATCATGATTGCACCGCCTTTGCGATTGCGGCGCGGACAACGCCAAGGGTGCGGCCATATTCAGCCTTGTCACTGCGCGGCTCAACAATTGACATGTAGGCTTCCGCCTCGGTGAGAGCTTCCAGCAAATCAGGCGCAGCGGCTATGAGCCGGGCGTTGGCCTCGCCTCTAAAATAAGGGCGGTCGTCTTCCTCCATTCGGACAACAACGTTCGCAAAATCACTCCAAAGCGGAACGCTGATAGAGCGAAAGTTGTCGATTTCCACGCCCAAATTCCATGGCCCAGGCGTATGCTTTGCTTGTGTCATGCCTCACCTGTTGCTTTTGCGATTGCGGCCAGCCCGACCGGCTTCACCTCGAGAAAAACCTCAAGCGCGGCCAAGGCCGGGAAGTCGCGCGACGTGGCTTTGACGAGCAGGCCGAGGCGGGTGACGTGGATGCGGGCGGGCATCATGATTGCACCGCTGGTTCAGCAGGCGCGACGAGCTTGCCAAAGGCGATTGTGCCGCCGCGTAGCTCGGCTGTGATTTCAGTTTCTTCTTCGCTGGGAATTCTCCACAGGCACAGACCTACGAAGATGCGCAGTCTTGCGGCAATCCATGTTGCGGTAATGTTTAATCCGGCTTCGATGCCATCTCCGGCTTCGATGCCATCTCCGGCTTTGATGCCCCATCCGGCTTTGATGCCCGTTCCGGCTTCGATGCCATCTCCGGCTTTGATGCCCCATCCGGCGACGATGCCATCTCCGGCTTCGATGCCATCTCCGGCTTTGATGCCCCATCCGGCTTCGATGCCCGTTCCGGCTTTGATGCCCGTTCCGGCTTCGATGCCCCATCCGGCGACGATGCCCCATCCGGCGACGATGCCCGTTCCGGCTTTGATGCCCGTTCCGGCGATGACGCTCCATCCGGCTTTGATGCCCGTTCCGGCTTTGATGCCCGTTCCGGCTTCGATGCCATATCCGGCTTTGATGCCCGTTCCGGCTTTGATGCCCGTTCCGGCTTCGATGCCCCATCCGGCTTCGATGCCATATCCGGCTTCGATGCCATCTCCGGCGACGATGCCCGTTTCGGACGCCGATATGATCGAGTGTTTTGCTCTTACAGATGTCTTGAACTTTACACAGCCGAGATCGGCGGCAATTTCGATTGACCCGTCAAACTCCTGAGAAACATCGGTAGCGCCGATGTAATAATTATCAGCGTCCAAATCGGCTTTGGTGATTTTGAGAATGTTCATGTCTGGCTCCTAGTGTTGGAAGTCGTTATAGCACAGTTAAAACTACATTGCAACTAAAATGTTTAGTAGTCCTACGACATGGCATGAAGCTAGCTGTATTAAAAATATGGTTGCAATAAAATTATAGCCGTGCTATATCCATGATTATGGAAAAGCTCCTTGAGTATTTTAACACCGAACGCGGGCGTAGGATAAAGCTGGCGCTGGCTCTTGGCGTAACGCCTGGCGCTGTCTCCCAATGGACCCGCGTTCCAGTCGAGCGCATTGACGAAATCGAGCGCATCACCGGCATCCCGCGCAATGAGTTGCTGCCGGAATTGTTTGACGGCTTTGTTGCAGCCCCATCCTCCGGCGTGGAGGCGGCGTGATGAGCGTTCAAACAAATCCCGTGGCAGCGGGCAATCTGCCAGACTCCTTAGACTGATCGGCGTTACTGCAAAGTGCGCCGGTCTTTTTCTCTCCAATTTGAAAGGGAAATTTGATGCCGAAACAAGCCAAAATCAATGATGACGCGACGGACGGCGCAACGGTTCACACTGCAGCGATGAATGGAATGTCGGAAGGTGCCTTGAAGGGGTTTATTTCCGAATATGAGGATGAGCAAGGCAAGATCGACGATATCATGCGCGACGCAAAAGCTGCCTGCCAGCCGCACGTCGATCAGCAGAAAGCGATCAAGAAAGCGGCTGCCGAATCCGGCATTCCGAAGAAACCTTTCGCCGCCAAGATACGCGAACGCTCACTGCGCCGCCGGGCCGAGCATGTCACCGACGATCTGAGCGAGGAACAACTCGCAATCTTTGCCGAGATCACAGCCAAGATCGGCGATTGGAACCTCTTCGAACATGCGCTGAAAGGCTAACCCATGCTCATTGTCGGCCTCGATCAAGCTCCTTCTGGAATCGGTTACGCTTATGGCGAGCCGGGATCGAGGCCGACGTTTGGCTGGCATGAAAATCCAGACTACGGCGACAACACCGCGCGCTTGGGCAAGTCAGTCCGAGAATGGGTTCTTGCCTTTTGCAAATCGGTGGGCGCCGAGCAGGTGTTCTTCGAGCAGATTATCGTCCGCAAGTTCGGCCTTCACATGCCTACTCTGTTCAAGCAGATGACAGTTTCATGCACGATTGAAATTGCCGCCGAAATGATCGGTCTCCAAGACGACTGCTATCAGGTTTTGATTTCAGACTGGCGCACTGAATTCTACGCCGGGCTCAGGCCGCCGAAAAACTCCGATAGCGAAAGCGCTGTCTGGAAGGACATGGCGCTGAAAGAATGCGCCAGGCGCAACTGGTTCACCGACAATCACAACGCCGCCGAAGCCTGCGGGATTTGGGACTACGGCTGCAAGGTTTCCGATAAGGCATATCGGCTCCGGTCGCGGGTGGGCAAACGCCGCCAGCAGTCCGAACATGATGCAGCGAGGGCAGCGGCATGACATTTCATTTCCATGTAGGCCGCGTTGATGACGCTTGCTACTTGATAAAGCATTTTCATTATTCAAAACGCATGTCGGCCAATATTCAAGTTTGTGGCACCTTGCACGATGCGGGCGGATTGTTTGGAGATGCTGGCGTTCCCGTCGCCGCTTGTGTGTTTTCAATACCCCCGACCAGATGGTCAGAAGATGTTTTGGAACTTTCAAGGCTTGTCCGCCGTGAAGATACGCAAGTCAACTTAACGGGCCTTATTTCTAAAACATGCCAATTCATCAAAGCCAGAAAATTGGCCAATCTTTTGGTTAGCTTTGCCGATTGGACGCAAGAACATCATGGAGGAATTTACCAAGCTTCTTCTTGGTGTTTTAATGGCAAGCGCGACAATCGAATGGATGGCCTTATCATCAACGGTACTTTTGTCGCGGGGCGTTCAGCAAATTCTAAATATGGAACCCAATCCCCAAGTAAGCTTGCGGATCGGTTGACCGGGCAGACCGTCCAACCGCACTACGACGAAGGAAAATATTTATATTGGCGGGCCTTGGACCGCTTCGGCGTGATGAAGGCTAAAAGGCTTGGATTGCAATCTATCGAATACCCGAAACCAAATGCGGCCCGTCAATTGGACGAACCCCTTCCAAGGGGCGTGAGCGATGTGCAACCCATCGGGGCCGCTCCAAATATTCTCAATTCAATGCGGAGAGCAGCGGCATAATGCCAATTCGCGCTGAAAACAAACATCGATATCCACGCGATTGGAAGCAGATCGTCGAGACGGTCCGCGTTCGTTCGGGCAATCGCTGCGAGGGCTCGCCTGCATATCCAGATTGCCGCGCGGAAAACTACCAGCCGCATCCGGTTACTGGCTCAAATGTGGTTCTCACCACGGCGCATCTCAATCACACGCCTGAAGATTGCGAGATGAGCAATCTAAAGCATTGGTGCCAGCGCTGCCATATCACGTATGACGCGCCGATGAAGGCAGCCGGCATCAAGCAGCGCCGCAATGAACGGCTCGGACAGGCGGTGTTGATATGACCCCACGCTGCCTCGACTGCAAATTCTGCCAACCGTACGACGCATTTGTGCGAACCCCGATGTGCGCTGCCACCGTGCCACGGCATTTAACGGAGATGGCGAGATTGCCGACCGGGGAGTGTGGGTTGAGGCGAAGCTTTGGGAGGCCAAGTCCGATGTTTGATGGCCTCAAGAAAAATGGCTATGGGGCGATCCTTGCTGATCCGCCTTGGCGCTACGAGGTGTGGAGTGGCGAGACTGCGGTTAAGCGGCGATCGGGACACGGCACGAATGTAAGCGCCGCCGTTCACTACGAAACCATGACGCCACAAGCGATCGCGGAAATGCCGATCGCAAGTCTTGCCGCCGAAGATTGCGTTCTGTTCCTTTGGGTGACATGGCCGACACTTTTGCAGGCGATCGACTTGATCGAAAAATGGGGCTTCACGTACAAGACCTGCGCTTTCAATTGGATGAAGGCTCACGCGGGGCAGATTGAACTATTCCAAGATGCGATCGAAGGCCAGATGGGCATGGGCTACTGGACCCGCGCCAATTCCGAAGTCTGCCTTCTCGCAACGCGCGGCAAGCCCAAGCGAATCCATGCAGACGTTCGACAGTCCATTATTTCGCCGCGCCGTGAACATTCACGAAAGCCAGACGGCATCCACGATCGCATTGAGCGCCTTGTGGCAGGGCCGTACTTGGAGCTTTTCGGGAGACAGAAGCGATCGGGATGGGACGTTTGGGGAAACCAGACCGACAAATTCCGGGAGGTCGCATGAGTTACAATTTCATAGCCGACTTCTCCGCGTCTTACACATGGGCGCTCAGAATGCTGGCCTTGCGTTGCGGCTCGGTGCGATTCAGCACGATTGAGGAAATGTATTTCATTGAGAGAGAAGGGGGAATTCCATGAATGACCTTCAACAGGAAGTGGCCCGACTTCGGGAACGCTGCGAGGTTCTGGAATATGAATTGGCAGCTACCAAAGAAAACACCCACACCGTCGCCGCGACACTTCAAAAGCAATTTGTCCTAACGTCAACTGAAGCTAAAATTCTTGCCGCGCTTTCCGATGGGGCGCTCCACACAAGAGGATGGATAGAAGATAATTGCAGCCTAAACGGCGAGGTTACAACAGCATGGCTTGGAGTTTATATTCTCAAGCTTCGCCGCCGCATTGCGCCGCTGAAAATCATAAGCATTTGGGGCCACGGCTATCAAATTGAAGGCGATAGCCTCGCGGCAATTCAATCAATCATCAAAAGGGATAATCCATGAACGCAGAACAGCAAATGAAGGAAGCGCTGGACGGGAGGTTCTTCTCCATGCGCAACACTGACTACGGGATGCAGTTTTTCGAGAAGAAAGTCAGCGTCAATTTCATGCCCTGCTACAGCTTCACAAACCCGAACATTGCCGCCGGTGCTAAACGTGGTGCCGCTTATCGCAAGGCGGCGCGGGCAAAACGCAGCGCTTCGTTCTGGACCCCGGCGCTTTTGGATGAACTTATCAAACGTCGTGAGGCTGGTATTGGCACCAGGAAAATCAGCAGTGAAATGAACATTCCGCGCAGTGAGGTAATGGGCCAGTTGTGGAGGATGGGATTGACATGACACTCGAACCCTGCCTCGTATATTCCAATAAGACAAACCAATGGCGCCTTGAGGATCGTCCGCCTGTTGAGCCTCGCATCCCGACGCAGTTCAATTGGTCAAGCGAACTTGATCTGGCCGCAAAGCGTTATCGCCGCTTGGGCGAGGATACTCAGTTGAAAAAACGCCGGCGGGCGCAATATAGGAGGACCGATGAGTAAACTCCCCTCAATGCCGTTTCTCGTTGACACTTACTTGGCCGATACCACGCACCTGAGCCTGGAAGAGCATGGCGCTTACCTGCTTTTGCTCTGCGCAATGTGGCGCAGGGATGGCTACCTTGACGACAACGATATCGACAATGCCCGAATGCTTGGGCTTAAGCCGCGGGATTGGCAGCGGCTTAAGCAGCGGCTTATGCCCATGCTTACAAATGTGGGCAACCGGATCACCCAGAAGAGGCTCCAAATTCAATGGAATTTTGCTCAAGAGAACAGGTTGCGTCAGAGCGATAAGGGAAAGGCAGGAGCGAAGGCCCGCATTGAAAGAAATCAAGCACTTAACTCTATCCGTGGCTTAGGCAGCGGCTTAAGCACAAGCGACAGCACAGGCAGTGGCACGGGCAGTGCCCGGGAACAAGCATCCTATAAAGAAAGAGATATACCTATACCTTTATCTAACACTGTTGAGGGAGAAACCAGCGAAACCAAATTGGAAAAAACCGAATTGTCCCGCTTACTCAACACGCCGCTGATGAAACGGCATTCCGCATGAACCCCACCATCCTCACCCGGCTAGCCGAGCGCGTTGACCGCAACGTACCGGACCACCGGTTGCCTGATCGATTTCACGAGGAGAAGTCTGAAATCGTGACGGAGTTGAAGCGGCTGGCGAAGGAGGCCGAATTTGCAACCGTTGGCTATTGACCTTTTTTGCGGGCTGGGTGGCTGGACCGACGGCTTACTGGCCTTGGGCTACCGAGTCTTTGGCTTCGATATTGAGCCGCACGAATATTGCGAGCAACGCTATCCCGGCCAGCTTGTGGTGCAGGACGTTCTCACGCTCCACGGCTCACAGTTCAAGGATGCCGCCCTGATCGTTGCCAGCCCTCCCTGCCAGGAATATTCCTACATGGCGATGCCTTGGAAGCTCAGCAAGGCCAAGGCAGAGGCAATCCGTGGGGATGCGACAGGCGCGGAATTGGAACGGCTGAATCGGCTTTTTAATGCCTGTTTCCGCATTCAGAAGGAAGCCTCCATAGCCGCTGGGCATCACATCCCGATGGTGGTTGAGAACGTGCGCGGCGCGATTCCCTGGGTCGGACGCAGCCGCTGGAACTTTGGCAGCTTCCACCTTTGGGGCGATGTGCCAGCGCTTATGCCGATAACGTCGAAACACTTGAAAGGATTTGGTGGAACGTGGTTCCACAACGCTGAACTCGGAACCATAAACCCGAATAGAAATAGGATTGCACCGGAAGGGATGAAAGTTCCCGGCTTCCGTTTCGACGGCTCTGGAAAATCTTTCCAAAGCGCTGCTGTCAAAGTGTCCGGCCATTTGAACATTCGTGACGGACACACACACACGCGCCACCTCACAAATCCACGGGAACATGCGGGAATAAAGAACGGAAATGACTGGTTTGGTGCTGGCGTGGATGCCTCACTGCAACGGAAGCACGGATCAAAATCCTCCGGGCGCAAAGCCGCAAGCGCCATGATTGCCAAGATACCGCTGCCGCTCGCAAAGCACATCGGGCGGACCTATTGGCCTATCGCGAAGGAGGCCGAACATGCAACTGCCTGACACACTCACCCCCGAACTCGATTGCCTGCTGGCGTTGTTCGATCACACGGCTGGCACATACACGCTGGAAAACGGCATGAAGTATCGCGCATGGTGGGAAGGCGAGGAATTCAAGATCGAGGAGGTTTCCGCTGACCGATGAACCGACAAAGGAACGACTTCGAAAGGCAGGTGACGCCTTCGAGGACTTCATCACCGAAACTGGCGCGCGAACCAAGCGAATGCTCGACGGATCCATTCTGGATATGTTGGTCTCCCGCCGCTCCATAACCGGCGATCAGTACACGGCAGGCGCGCAACTATACAAGGATTGGTATCTGGCCGGCTTTGCAAGCTCTGGCGTTATAGACCCCGGCGCTGTCGTCGTTGACGGTGGCAAGGCGGACAACGTAAACGACCGGACGCTAGACGCTGCGGGCCGCTTTGCCAAGGCGCTGATGGCCCTAGGCGCGGTTCACAGCCATCCTCTCGTAAACATCATCCTGCTGGAAGAACCTATGGTGCAATACGGCTGGAAACGGCATGGATACAAGAACGACGATTATGCTAAACTGGCTGCAATCGTTGATCTTCGCAGCGCCTTAACGGCCCTCGACCTGTATTATTACGGCCACAGGAACACCAAGGGCGGCAGCAGTCACGCGGCGGATTACAGGCCGAGCATATCGAAGCCGTATTGACATCTCACCTAGGTGAGAATAGAAGCTTTTGTTCATACCCACAATTATGTCAGCCCGCCCTGCGACCTGAGGGATACCATTCCACTTCCCGCCCATAGGGCGACGATCACACCCTGCAACCTATGCACAAGAGCGTCCGCGTAATGCGGCGGGAAACCATTGCAGCGATCACCAGAAGCCCAAGCCTATCATAAGCTCTATGGCCTAAAGGCTTGGCGACATAAGCCCAGCGGCCTGCGTTGGCGGTGCCTAGTGCGCGACCTGTTCACATGCCAGGCATGTGGATGGATGGCGAGAGCGAGCGAGACAACCCTACTCGAAGCGGATCACATCATCCCGCATCGCGGCGGACTGGAACTATTTACTGATTTTGCCAATCTTCGAACCCTCTGCCGCACCTGCCATAGCGCAGGCAAGCAACGCGAGGAGCTCAGAGGCTATTCAAGCGAAGTTGGCGCTGATGGATGGCCCATCGATCCACGCCACCCAGCCGCGGGGGGGGGGAGGGAAAATCTCCACAACCGCTCGGTCAACCCACCGGTGCCTTAAGGCAACTACTATAAACGGGACTTTTAAGGGTTTTTTACCTAGGGTAATGATTATATGACTAAACGTGGCCGCGCCTCCGTTGCTTCGCTTGTAATTTCTAGCAAAACCAGCGTTATTGAGCGCATTCAAAGACCGGATGCGCCCTACGAATTGACTGATACTCAGGCTGCGGTCTGGCATCGCGTGGCCAATGATCTGCCAGCCGATTGGTTTACTCCAAAGAATTACGATCTGCTTACGCTGCATTGCCGTCACGTTGTAGACGCCCATAGAATTGCCAGCCTCATCGAGCAGGAGATGGGCGCTAAGGAAATCGACCTGAAGTCCTACAACAGTTTGCTGAAAATGCAGGAGCGCGAAAGCCGGGCGATCATGGCTTCCATGACGCAAATGAGGACATCGCATCAATCGCTTTATGACAAGAAAATCAAACTCGACGCGCAAAAGCGGAACAAGCCGTGGGAACCTAAAGCCACGTAAGCCGGCGAAGGATTGGCGCTCTGCCCGCAATATCTTATGGATTGAGGAACACTGCCGTATTCCGGAAGGCAAAGACGTTGGCAAGCCGGTGAAATTGAGGCCGTGGCAGCGTCAAATCATCCGCAAGATTTACGACAATCCTAACGGCACGCGGACTGCGATTATTTCGTTTGCAAAGAAAAACGCGAAGACAACGCTTGCGTCATTTTTTCTGCTTCTTCATCTATGTGGCCCGGAAGCGTTTCCGAATACACAGCTTCCGAGCACGGCTCAATCTAAGGAACAGGCGGCGGTCCTGTTTAAGCTGGCGGCGAAAATCGTTCGCATGTCACCGACACTAAATCCGGTCCTAATAATCCGGGACACCATAAAGGAAATCTTTTGCCCTGAACTTGGAACACTATACAAGGCGCTTTCCGCCGAAGCTTCTACCGCTCATGGCCAATCGCCAATCTTCGCCGTTCATGACGAACTTGGGCAAGTCAAAGGCCCGGTGTCGGAACTCTTTAACGCCATCGAAAATGCGATGGGCGCCCACGACAACCCGATGTCGATCATCATCTCGACCCAAGCGCCGACCGACAGCGACTTGCTTTCGATATTGATTGATGACGCCAAGACTGGCCGCGATCCGCGCGTTGTTCTCAGCCTTTACATGGCAGATGAATCGCTGGACCCGTTTTCGGACGAAGCGATCAAGCAGGCCAATCCGGCGTTTGGAGATTTTCTCAACGCGAAGGAAGTTCGCGCCCAGGCGCAAAATGCACGAGCGCTGCCGTCGCAGGAATCGCTATATCGAAACTATACGCTGAACCAGCGCGTTGCCGTCAACTCGCCATTCATCTCAAAGAAAATATGGGATATCTGCTGCGGCGAAGTTGCCAATAGTTTTGACGGCCTAGACGTGTTTGTAGGACTCGATCTTTCGGAGACAAGCGATCTCACCGCCCTTGTGCTGCTCGCCAATGTGGGCAGTGTTTGGAACGTGAAGCCGACCTTCTGGCTTCCCGAATATGGCCTTGTCGAGAAGTCCCGCCGCGACCGCGTACCCTACGATATGTGGGCCAAGCAGGGTTTTTTGACGACGACACCAGGCAAATCGGTTGAATATGAATTCGTCGCCGCTCATCTGTTTGACCTTCACGAGCAACTGACGATCAAGAAGATCGCCTTTGACCGATGGAACTTCCGGCATCTGAAACCGTGGCTGCAGCGCGCCGGGTTCCGTGACGAGGAAATTGAGGGCGATACAGCCATATTCGAGGAGTTTGGGCAAGGCTTTCAGTCCATGTCGCCCGCGCTCCGGTCGCTAGAAAGCCTTTTACTTAATGAGCAAATCGTTCACGACGGCCACCCCATTCTGACCATGTGCGCGGCGAACGCGACAGTCCAATCAGACCCAGCAGGGAATCGCAAATTGTCAAAATACAAATCTCACGGTCGCATTGATGGAATGGTCGCGTTGGCAATGGCCGCCGGTGTGAGCGGAGCTAATATGTTGCCGCCGCCACCAAACTTCATCACCGATGCACAAATCATGGCCCGTGGTGGCTTTGTCTGATGGGAGTTTGGCAGCGCCTTGTCGCGCCTTGGCGTAAAGCCACCGATCAGAACAGGTTTTTCCTCGACCTGATGGATGGCCTTAAGTCGGTGGCTGGTGTGCGCGTTACGCCAAAGACCGCAATGAGCCTCTCGGCGGTATGGGCTTGCGTCACGGTGCGCGCCGAAGACACCGCCAAACTGCCGTGCATCATGTACCGCAGGAGGAAGGACGGCAGCAAAGAGCGCGCAACCGACCATCCGCTCTACCGACTCATTCACGACTCGCCAAATTCGCGCAACACAGCCTTTGAATTCAAGCAGATGATGCAAATGCAGATTGATCTTGAAGGCAATGGCTACGCCATGAAGGATCTCGATGGGCGCGGCCAAGTTTTGGCGCTTTGGCCAATACCGTCGAAAGACGTTCATGTATTGCATAGCAAAGACCTACACGACCTATTTTACAGGGTAACGGTAAGCGGCCAACAGGTCACCGTTCCGGCGGAAAACATGCTGCACATCCGCGGCAATACGCAGGATGGCATTTTGGGCATGTCGCCTATCGCTTGGCAGCGCGAGACAATCGGCCACGCGATGGCGCAGGAAAAATATGGCGCGGCGTTCTTCGGAAACTCGGCCCAACCCAACGGCGCGCTGGTTGTGCCCAACACCATCGGCAAAGAAGCTGCAGACAAGCTGCGCGCTGATTGGAAAGATCGGTTCCAGGGGCCGGAAAATGCGCACAATCTCGCCATTTTTGACGGCGGTTTCGACTGGAAACAGATCGGCGTTAACAATACCGACGGCCAATATATTGAAGCGCGCAAGATGCAGAATTCGGAAATCTACCGGATTTTCCGTATGCCGCCCCACCGCGTTCAGGATTTGGAGCGCGCGACCAATAACAATATTGAACATCAGGGCCTCGAATACGTCGAGGGCACGATGCTTTCGATCTTCGAACGCTGGACCCAGGCGCTTTACCGCGACTTGCTGCTTGAAAGCGAAAAGGCTGAGTATTTCTTTGAATTTCTGCCCGACGCATTGCTTAAGGGCGACATTGCGGCCCGCTACAATGCATATGCTGTTGGCACCTTGAACGGCTGGCTTAGTGTGAACGATGTGCGAGATCGTGAAAATATGAACCGCGTCAAAGACGGTGAGAAGTATTACCGTCCGATGAACATTCAACCATTGGACATGCCGCAACTGCCACCCACGCCGCCTCCGGGAAAGCCGAAGCGGAAGGCGAAGGAGATAATTGATGCCTAAAAAAACTGGCGTAACGCTAGAACGCTTCCATGAAGCGGCAAAAGGCGCGACGGCGCCACTCGATGACCAGCCAATTCAGCACTCGTTCGAGTCCGAGATCAAGTCGTCCGAAACCGATGAACGGGGCATGACGTTCACAATTTCGACCGCTTCTGTTGACCGGATGGGCGATACCATCGCTGTTGATGGGTGGAAATTGGACAACTATCGCAAGAATCCGGTGGTTCTTTGGGGCCACGATGCCAGTTCTTTGCCCTTGGGCAAGGCAAGCAAGGTCTGGATTGAAGGCGGCAAACTCAAGGCTGCGGTTGAATTTACTCCGAAAGGCACCTCGCGTTTCAACGATACCGTGATGGAAATGCTCAAGGGCAAGTTTTTGAACGCCACGTCGGTCGGTTTTCAACCTCTGAAATACGATTTTTCCGAAGATCCACAACGCCGCTTTGGCATTGACTTCATTGAGCAGGAGCTTTTGGAATTTTCGGTTGTCAGTATTCCGGCAAACCCCGAAGCGCTCATGGATGCGCGCAGCGCGGGAATTGACATCGAGCCAATGCTTGATTTTCACGCCGATCAGATCGTTAAGTCATCCGAAGGCCAGAGACTAACTGAACTCGTCGCGCGCCTCGCCGCCAAGTGCGGCGTTGCGGTGATTTCGAAGGAACGTCTTGAGAATATCGAGCGGGCCGCGACCGCGCAGCGCATCGAAGCGCAACGCCAACGCCGGAACCGCGATTTAGAGCTTGTTCGCCTCAAAAGTTACTGAGCGAACCTTCCCCGCGCCCGCGCGGGAGACTTGGAACGGCATCGGGCCGAACCGAAATTAAGAGAACCCAAATGGAAAAGATTGCTGAACTCCGCGCAGCCCGCGCCGCTGTCATCGACAAGATGGCCGGCCTCGTTGCCAAAATGAACGCCGCCGATTACACCGATGATGCCGCCGATCAAACGGCATATGATGCCGCCAAGGTCGAAGTCACCAAGTTTGACAAGCGCATCTCTCTCACCGAGGAAACCCAGAAGTTGCAGGGTTCCCTTGCAAAGCCAATTGTACCGCAAAAATCAGGTTTCGTGATGCCTCCTGGCACCGTGCGATCCGGGAAGTTGAAAAACTTCAAAGGCGATGACGCCGAACTTCGCGCCTTGCGTTTTGGCAGCTTCATGCTGGCCTCCCTGTTCGGCAACGTCAAGGCGCACACTTTCTGCCGCGAGAACGGCATTGAAATCAAGGCTCACTCTGAGGGCGTGAACTCGCAGGGTGGATATTTTGTGCCGGAAGAATTCTCAACGGCCATCATTGATCTGCGTGACAGCTATGGACTGTTCCGCCAGCTCTGTAACGTGTTTCCGATGGGCCGCGACACACTGACAATTCCCCGGCGCGTGGGCGGCCTGACCGCATATGCCGTTGGCGAAGCCGTCGCAATCACCCAATCGCAGACCGCTTGGGATCAGGTTCGCCTGACTGCTGGCAAGTGGGGAGTGCTTACGCTGGTATCGTCCGAACTTGACGAAGATGCCGTGATCAATATCGGCGACATGCTGGCCGGCGAAATCGCTTACGCCTTCGCGGTCGCGGAAGATACCGCCGGATTTGCAGGCGATGGATCCGCCGCCTTCCACGGGATTACGGGACTATTGAAGCGCTTTACAAACGGCGTCGGATCCCTCGTCGGCGCCGTTGATGCCGCATCGGGCAATGATACGTTTGCGGAATATACTGCCGGTGACCTTAACGCGGTTATGGCAAAACTCCCGCAGTACGTTTATCAGCGCGGAACTGCGCGTTGGTACACTAGCCAAGTCGGCTGGGCGCTGACCTTTCAGCGCATCATCCAGGCGGCGGGCGGACTTACGAAGGACGACGCGACAGGCCAATACGTTTATCAATACATGGGTTTTCCAGTAATGATAACTCCGGCGCTGCCAACGGCGACAACCGATCTTTCCGACACTGCAGTGATGCTGTTTGGCGATATCTCAATGGCGTGCGCATTCGGCGACCGTCGCGGCATGACTGTCGCACGATCCACTGAATACAAGTTTGCCGAAGACCAAATCGCCATTAAGGCGACGGAACGATTCGACATCAACGTCCATAGCATCGGCGACACCGTAACCGCCGGTCCTGTCGTCGCATTGATGGCTGAATAAGCAATCTGAACCGATGGGCCGGAATTGTCCGGCCCACTTTTCACCCCCCAATAGGAGAATACCATGAAACCTCAAGGCTCGCCCGTCCTGGCCATCGTTTCCGCATCGGTCACCAATGGTGCAACCGCCAGCGCCGCTGTTATCGATACCAACCCATCCGGCAACCGCGCGCGGTTCCTGACGCTATCCATTTATTCCGCAACGGCGGATGTTGTATCCAACAAATTTCAGACTTTGAAGCTGCAGCACAGCAACACAACGGACGTGTCAAACTTCGCGGACATTTCTGGAACGGTCGCGGGCACTGATTATACGGCGCCGAACGCCAACACATCATTGGCCTATCTGACTCATTTCAACCTCGATCTGATCGGTAAGCGCCGTTACATCCGCGCCCAGGTTAGCCCGCGCACCACCCAAGTCCTTCAGGCAATGGGCATGTTGTTTTGGCAGAACGAATCTCCAACCTCGGTTTCCAAGGCAGGCGTTAACACGCTGGTTGAAGCTTAAAAATAGTAGCGTGCAGCTAGGTTAGCTACCGAAGACCGGTTTCCCTGCCGGGCCGCTGCACGCGCCAACTCAGGGATCATCAAGGGAAATGAAATGAAAGCACTAATCACCGGCATTACTGGGCAGGACGGTTCATATTTGGCCGAACTGCTATTATCCAAGGGTTACGAAGTTCACGGCGTAGTTCGGCGGATTTCGCAACCCTGCTTCGACAATTTGAAAGCCGTTATCAGCCGCGTAAAACTCCACACGGGCGACATGACGGACGGGCCAAGCCTGTTCCGGATCATCTCGGAAGTGCTGCCCGACGAGATTTACAACCTCGCCGCCATGAGCCAAGTCAAGGATTCATACGATCACCCGGAGGTGGCGCAAGATATTAACGCCACCGGCCTGCTGCGCATTATGGAAGCGTGCAGGATCCTTCGCCCGGAAGCAAAAATCTATCAGGCTTGTTCAAGCGAGATGTTTGGAAAGGTGCAGGAAACGCCGCAAACCGAGACAACCAAGTTTTATCCGCGTTCGCCCTATGGGGCATCCAAAGTAGCGGCTTACAACCTCGCTAAAGTTTGGCGGGAGGCATACGGCACCAAGGTCTATTGCGGCATCCTCTTTAACCATGAAAGCCCGCGCCGGGGCGAGGCGTTCCTAAGCCGGAAGGTCTGCAAGGCGGTTGCCGAAATCGCCGCAGGCAAGCGCGACAAGCTCACCCTGGGCAATCTGGAAGCTAAGAGGGATTGGGGCTATGCCAAAGAATACGTGGAGTGGATTTATGCCATTCTACAGCACGACACACCTGACGATTTCGTGATAGCAACGGGAGAAACGCATTCCGTGAAGGAATTCGTGATCGCCGCCTTTGCGAGAGCCGGCATCATCGATTGGCAAAGTTTCGTCGAATATGACGTGGACCTGACGCGGCCCGCTGAGGTTGACTTACTCTGCGGGGATGCCACCAAGAGTAAAAACATTTTGGGCTTCGAGCCAAGGGTGAAATTCGCGGAACTGGTTAATATAATGGTTGATGCTGAAATCGCCAAACTCTCAACATGGCATAGCGACGAACGCCGCGACCTCCAAACCTTTCCAGAGGCCAAGATCATCAGGGCCAAGATCGACACGGTTCTTGGCGGGCATTATCACAAGCGAAAGTTCGAGCGTTTCATCCTTTCCGAAGGCGAATGCTTGATTCGGACGGGCTCAGTCAATGAGAGAATGAACAAGGGGCAAATATACACGGTGTGGCCCGGCCAGGAGCACAGTTTTGTAATCAAGGCAGGCAGCGTCCTGATTGGCCTCAATTCAGAGCCTTACGACGCCTCCGATGACCACTACGAGCAGGTGGCGGCATGATCCGCCTCGATCTCGGCGCTGGCCCGACATCGCCAGAAGGCTTCACGCCGCTGGGCCACGCCCACGGCTCCGAAATATATCCTTTGAAGTTTGAAACCGGTTCGGTTGATGCCGTTCGAGCCTCGCACTGCTTGGAACATTTTCCCCACCGGGAAATTCAGAACATCGTCAACGAATGGGCGCGCGTCCTGAAACCTGGCGGTGAATTGCATATCGCGGTTCCGGACTTTGAAAAGATTGCACAAGGCTACCTCGCAGGCGAGCAGGCGCCAATTGAAGCCTATACAATGGGCGGCCAGACGGACGCCGACGATTTCCACAAGGCGCTTTTTGATCGCAATCAACTTCGCACCTACCTCGCCAACGCAGGGCTTGTCCTGTTGCGGCCTTGGGTTTCCGACATTCAGGATTGCGCCTCGCTTCCGGTGTCGCTCAACTGGTCGGGCCGCAAGCCTTACAGGTCACAGCCTAAAGTCGTGGCCGTGATGTCAACGCCCCGTCTCGGCTACAACGATATGTGGATGTCGGCCTTGCTTTCGCTTCCGAAGCTTGGGGTTGACCTGATCAAGGTTACTGGCGCGTTTTGGGATCAATGCCTGACTTCGGCATTCGACGAAGCGATAGAGGATCCGTCAGTCGATTATCTTTTGGGTATTGATTACGACAGTGTGTTCCACGCAGGGCATGTGCAACGGCTTATTGAAACCGTTTGCGCATATCCGGACATCGATGCGCTGGCGCCGGTACAGGCCTCGCGCCACAGCGATACCATGTTGTTTGGGATGCACGGCGCTTTCGGTTCGACCACTACCGATATTGACCGGACGGATATTGAGAAAGATATATTTCCGGTAAAACATGCACACTTTGGACTAACGCTGATCAACGCTGCCAAGCTCCGCGCGTTGCCGCGGCCTTGGATGTTCACGACCACCGACGCAAATGGGAAGTACGGTGACGGGCACACGGATCCGGACATTCAGTTCTGGCGCAATTGGGAGAAGGCCGGAAACAGCCTTTATATCGCGCCGCGAGTTACCATCGGCCATCTCGAATTAATGGTGCGCTGGCCGGATCAAAACATGATGCCTAGTTACCAAGCGGCGAAGGAATGGGACGAAACCCGCCGTCCGCCCGATGGCACATGGACAGGAGTTTCAGAATGAGAGTCGAAGTCGTTATCGCACATGGTCCTTGGTCAAAGGGCCATATTATTCCGCATATGCCAAGCAATGCAGCGCGGTCAAAGATTGATCGCGGTCTAGTGCGCGAAATTCTAGAAGATCAAACAAAGGCCATGCAGTCACCTATGGACCGCATGATGCGCCGCAAGGTCATGAAATAACCATGCTCAAGCCCGTCCGCACCGTAGCGCCTGACTCTACAAAGTTGCTTATCTCTCTCGCGGAAGCATTAGCTTGGCTGCGTGTGGACGATTCTGACAGCAACCCTCTTGTGACGACATTGATTGCGACGGTAACCGAGAAGTTTGACGGCTATGCGGGGATACTTGGACGGGCGCTGATTAACCAGACATGGCGAGTGAATTTTGAAAGCTGGCCTTCTGATAACATTCGGCTTCCATTCTCGCCCGTGTCAGCGATCACAACGGTCAAGCATTATGACGCCTCAAATGTGCAGCAGACCGTTGCATCGGCAAACTATTCGCTGCTCGAGGATTCACTCTCGCCTTATGTGAAATTCATCTCGACCTATTCAACGCCAACGCTTTATGACCGTGACGACTCAGTCGAAATTTTGTTCGTCGCTGGATATGGCGCCGATGCAACTTATGTTCCCGCGCCGATACGCACGGCGGCGCTGCTGACACTTGCACACCTTTACGAAAACCGCGAGGCAGTCACGATTGGTGAGCAACCCTTCGAAGTTCCCATGAGCGCTGCGTCATTGCTCGAACCGTACCGCCTCCGTGGCGTCTAATTTTCACATCAACATAGGAGACTAAAATGGCCGATCTCGTACTTACTGCCACAAGCGTTGTCGCTGGTGCTGACTCCGTCCAGGAAGCCGGAACTTTCGGCGCGACTGTCACCGCTGGCCAACTTGTTTATAAAGAGGCCGCGACAAAGACGTGGAAACTGTTCGACAGCAATTCCGCCACCGCCGAAGTTCGCCAAGTCACGGGCATTGCGCTCAACGGCGGAGGGTCCGGCCAGCCTTGCCGTATTCATAAGTCTGGCGATATTACCATCGGCGCCACGATCACCGCTGGCCTTGCTTACTACGGCTCGGACACGCCCGGCGGCATCTGCCCGGTGGCGGATATTGGTTCCGGCGAATATGTAAATCTCGTCGGTGTTGCAAAAAGCACAACCGTCTTGACCGTCAACTTCATGTTCCCGAACGTCGCGCTGTAAACGTGAAGGCGGGAGACCTCGACCGCCGGATTGATATCCAGCAGGCGGCCACCAGCAAAAACTCGCTGAATGAGTCTATCCCGACATGGATATCTCTTGGCACGGTCTGGGCCATGAAAACCGATGTTAGCGACGGCGAGCGAATGCGCGCGGCGGAAACGTCCGCGCAAATAACCACGCGCTTCCTGATCCGATGGAGCGTTGCAATGTCGGCGATAAATCCAAAAGATCGCGTGGTTTTTAATGACAGAACCTATGATATTTTCTTTGTCAAGGAAGTAGGCCGCCGCGAGGGAATTGAAATCAGCGCGGCGGCGCGGGCCGACCAGTGAGTGTTCGCGTTTCAGTTTCCGGCCTGCGCGAGTTGGACGCAGCGTTAGGGCAGTTGCCGAAAGCCACCGCCAGAAATGTCTTGAAGCGCGTGCTGCTCAAGGCGGGGCAACCGGTTGCAGACGCGGCGTCGGCGCTGGCTCCAAAGGATACGCTTGAGCTTTCGAAAAGCATCAAGGTTGGCAGCAAGATTTCAAACAAGGTCGGCAATTCAGAATTTGCCGCCGCCATGAAGGCGGGCCTTGGCAAGGCTGCCGCCGTGAGCGCTCTGCGCGGCGCAAGACGGGAAGCGGCGGGGCAGGGCAGTTTCGCCGTTGCCTACATTGGACCGACCAAGGCCAGGTCTAAGGCCGCCGCGATAAAGCGCCTTGTGCAAGAGTTTGGCTCGGTCAACCAGCCGGGAAAGCCTTATCTGCGCCCCGCATGGGACGGAAACAAAATGAAAGTTCTGGACATCATTAAGCGTGATCTTGGAGACGAAATTATCAAGACTGCCAAGCGCGCTGCAAAGCGCAAAGCTGCCAAAGCGGCAAAACTTGCGAAGGGCTGACAATGGAAGAGGCTCTAATCGGTTTCATGCTGGCCGACACACAACTCGCGCTTTTGGTTAGCAACCGCATCGACTGGCAGACGCGGCCCCAGGGCAGCGCGCTTCCGTCAATATCACTCCAACGCGTGAGCGGCGTTCGTGACTACGCCATGCAGGGTCCGACAGGGCTTGTCGCCAGCAGGGTGCAGATAGACTGCTGGGCAAGCACTTACGCCAGCGCGCTCGACGTTGCGCGGGCCGTGCGCGACCTGTTGAGCGGCATCCGCAGGCACGTTGGCAGCACTGAATTTCAAGGCGCGTTCATCGACAGCGAACGCCACGGCTACGAAAAAGACGGCAACGCCGCCGAAGCCTTCCACCGCGTTTCAATGGATTTTCAAATCTGGCATACTGAATAGGAGATAAAATTATGACAGTAGACGCAACAATTGGCCATAACACGCTATTTCAGCGCGATCCCGGCACCGGCTCTTATGCCACTCTCGCCGAAGTCACATCGATCACGCCGCCAAATCTGGCACGCGATACGATTGACGGAACCCACATGCTGTCAACCGACCGCTACCGCGAGTTTATATCCGGCTTGCGCGACGGCGGCGAGGCCAACATTGAATTGAGTTTCATCCCCGGCGGATCTGCAATGACGGCGCTGCTTATTGATTTTCAGAGCAATTCCGCTGTTCCTTACAAGATTGTTTTTCCAAACTCGCAGTCTTGGACATTTGACGCTTTCGTCACCAGCTTGGGACCGGAAGCTCCTCTTGATGACAAAATGAGCATGGCGGTCACGTTCAAGATCACCGGCAAGCCGGTGCTTGCATGATGGTAAATCCGTTGCGGGGCGAAGTTGCCCTGCCTGTTGGCGAAACAACCTACAAGCTCTGTTTTTCCGTCAATGCCATTTGTTCCCTCGAAGGATTGATTGATAAGAGCATCAATGAAATTATTGAAAGCCTTCAGAACCAGAAGAAAGTGCGGCTACAAACAATTCGCGCCCTGTTGTGGGCTGCACTGTCAGAAAATCATCCAGAGGTTACTTTGACGGACGCGGGCACTATCGCACAGGCCGCAGGGACTATTTTTGCGATGGAGAAAGTAACTGAGGCCATGTCGTTGGCGTTCCCATCCTCGGAGGCGAAGTCAGACGAGCCGCGCCCCACGTAGCGGAAGCTGGCTGGCAATGGGAAACGCTCAACACCAACTGGTGCGAGCTTGGCCTTGAACCCGCGCGCTTCTGGAAGGTGACGCCGCGTGAACTGGCGCGGGAAATCTCGGCGGCAATCCGTCGCCATGCTAATGAACACAATGCGCGGGCGTGGCTTGCCTGGCATGTTGCGGCGCTCCAACGCTCCAAGAAAATGCCGCCGCTGAAAAGGCTGATGGCGCAAGAGAAACGCCGTCGGCAGACTTGGCAGGAACAATTGAAAATGGTCGAACTGTGGCAAGCCGTCTTGGGCGGAGAAAAGAAATAGCATGGCCGGTTCTGCTGAAATTGGTTCGCTAAGGGTCGCGCTAGGAATTGACAGCGCACAATTTCTGACCGGCATTAAGAAAGCGCAGTCGGGCCTTGGGGTTCTAGGCGCCTCAATCAAATCCTTTGCTA